>OGCN01000053.1_pt1 | contig 169052 bp, 157 predicted proteins | sample 1570181 | NCBI WGS metagenome assembly OGCN01 (sample SAMEA4370584, study PRJEB24528) | human gut metagenome | reverse complement strand
CTTTGCCATAAAAATATGCACCTCCAAAAGTGTCTAACTTTTGGGGTGCATATCATTTTACGAATGTTTTTTATACAAACTTTTTTAATCTGTCCTAAAATTCGTTGACGATATATCAAACGGAATTTCAATATTCCCTGTTAAGAACGAAAACAAACTTCTTGCAGATGCGTACCCTTTCACATTAAATACAGCCGGATTACTTGTACCGTTTACACTGACAAATTCAAGTGTATATACAAGTTTACCGTCTTTATATTTTCTGTTATTACTGTCCAATCCCATATCATCTCTGATAAATTTATAGAACTTAGTTTTTGCCACTCCGACATTAAGATTAGTTATCTTATCTTGTCTGTATGAATCACCCATCGCATATTCAACCGAGCAGTTGATCGCTCGTTGCAAATGAATTTCTATTTCCTGCTGCATAATATGTATTCTGTAAAACTCACCTACTGTCACAATGAATGTTATCAGGAAAAATACAAGTATCATAACCATCAAAAGACCGCTGCCGTTTTTCTTTGCATTTAATCTTTCTTTAATCCTTACCAATACACACCACCTCTTATAATAAATATAGTTATAACATATGCGGCTGTCATAACAGGAATAAGCGGCAATCGTTTATTCCTGTCTGACTTGCTTAGCAGCATATACAATCCGCTACACAATACAAGCAACATAAATATGTAGATATACATATTTTGTGCACCCATCATAAGGTATATCAGATATATAATATCAAAATCAGCTCCTCCTACCCATTTTCGCAAAGCCCTTGCAAATAAACATATGCCTATGTAGACTGCCAACGATTCAATTACATATCTTGATATATTAGCACTTGATACAGCACCGATACTAAATACAAGTAATATTCCGGCTTGAAGTTTCCATGTAGAAATCTCCTCATATTGAATGTCCAATACAGAATAAAACACAAGTAATATAAATGTTATGCACATCATTTCCAATATTTCTCACTCATTCCCTTTAATTTAACCTTCATCGGGATATCAAATCCCACAGGCTTACTGCCAAGCGGAGTAAATACATCAAAGCGATAATTTGTAGTACATATCACATCAAATGTATTACGAAGTTGTATTTTTTTCTGTGCCGCATTAAAATAATTTGCACTCACTGACATATCAGCCTCTGAGCCTATATTGGTATTTGATTTTAGCTGATTGAAAAGTGCATTGGTTTCTGATGTAACCTGCCCCGATATTTCAATCTCACGAACCACACGTCTGCAAGTATAATTCAAATTCAAATATACCGTAAATATGCTGAAGAATGAAACAGCGGTTGCAATCATTGTAATAAATACAAGTGTCTTTATGATAATCTCATAATATGCACTGCCTTTTTTCTTTGCTTTTAGAAAAGCAGACATTCCCCTGCTTTTCTTCTTTACTTCTTTTTTCATTGCTTTATATGCCGAAAGCGGACTTTATCTTAGCGATAACACCGTCCCAGACCTCAACAATGGCGTCTTGATAATTCTTCATGAAGAACGCTCCGACAACGACAACGATAAGTATGACTATAAGCCAACCTGTTATTTGGTCGCCCTTAGTATTTTTAAGAACACGTTTAGATTCTGACATAAACGAATCCTTTGCAATTTTTGTTTTTATAAGTAATTTATTCATTTTATCAAACCTCTTTCTTTTACATTATTCCGCCCAAAGAATCAAATAAATTTACGCCCACAACATAGAATAATGTAAATATACCTATCACTACAATAGGTATAACCATCATTTTCACTCGTCCCGGGCGTTTATTTAACTCTCGCTGCATTGTTTCATGTGACAATAGCGACATATCAGACAGTAAATGATTTAGTGATGCTTCCTGATTATCTCCACGATTTATTGCAATGAGCGATTTTGCAAGACGTGACATATACGCATTACCTACTCTGTTTTCAAAATCAATCATTGCATTTTCAAAATTACCCGATTTTAAATCAAGTATCAGAACCTCAATATCATATTGAAGTCCCTTGCTTGCAATTTCGCCATAGTTTTCCAAAAGCTTTATAACATCTTTTTCAGTTTTCAGTCCTTGTACAATAGCACGAACAAACTTAGGCAGTTCTCGCTCTATACACTCATCTTTTTCTTTGAGTTTGTCATTAACCTCACCGAAAAAATGAAAATATACTATAACCGCCAATATACATATAACAACACTCATTGACGGCATTATTGCCAATGATATAATCCCACCGATTATTAATGTTCCTGCCGACATTACAACAGCCCTTGCATAGTATTCCTGCGGTGTAAAAATAAATCCCGCACGCTCCAGTTTTATTTGCATTCTTCGTTCTTTGAAGTCATCAAGATGAACTATCAGTGCTACTATTTTAATGACGGGTAGAAGCAAACGCTGTTTAAGCATTTCCGTCATTCCTGCTTTCCCCGAAATACTACGCAAACGCTGTGATGTACTGTATGGCGGTAATTTTAATAAGCTGCCGCTAATCATAAACATTCCTACAAAAATCAGAATAAATATCAAAAACTTCATACTTTTTTCCTCCTGTTACAACGGCTTATTTATTCTTAATGTCAAGAATGCCGATATAATTGTCAATAGCAGCATTAATACTATAAGCAGTCTTCCTACAAACGTATTTATAAGAATGTTAAACCATTCTGCATTTGAAAAACGCAGTATCGGAATGATTGAAAATGCCAGAATTATAGACATAAAATATTCTTTCCAAACATTCATCATCACGGTATCAGCCTCTATTTGTAATTTCTTTGCATCGTTCATACCGTCTATTACAGCCGAAAGAATAAATCTCATATCACCCGATTTTTCTTGTGACAATATCAAAATATCAATCCATTCCGAAAAATATTTATTGTTTATTTTAATCTCCAATCGTCGCAAACATCGGCGTATATTACTGTCAATCAAGGTTACATCAGTGATAAATTCCGCAAACGGTTTTTGAATATCTAACTTTGACAGATTTTCATTTGTCGCCTTTATAATATCATTGCAAACTATATAGCTGTCAGTTATAATGCTTAAGGTATTCTCCAAAAGTTCGTCCTGATTACGTTTATACCATCTTGACTTTACTTTCAGAAATATATACGGTATTGGAATAAATGCAAAACCCGTTACCAATGCCAGAGTTGTATCGGTAAACAACATCTTTCCTATGCCTATTCCGCTACCCATAGCAACAGCAATCATAGCAGAAAATATCTTCATATTACTTCCGCCCATTGATACTGTGTTCTGTATTGTTGTAATAATGCGGTCTTTTAACGCCAATCTGTCAAAGCGTTCATCTACATTTCGAAATTTCTCTTCCTGTACTTGCTTGGCTAATGAAATATATGATTTTCGTCTAAATGGATTTATTCCGATAATAAAAAATTCTCCTATAATTAGGAGCACGAATATCATAATTAATATTATATTTTTCAATCTTAAAAACCTCCTTAAATTTCTGCATACAAAAAGCAGACCTTTTACAGTCTGCTCAATATTTCTTTAAAATACATCCTTGAAAATATCATCACCATATTTATTATAAAGTTTTCCGGCAACCTCATAACAATATTCATCATCTCGTTGTGATATGACAACAATATTCATAACTTTCTTTTCTATAACTAAAGTGTAGACAACACGAATTCCAATTCCTCTATATTTTATTTTAAAGAATCTTGTTAAATTATTTCCGCCTTTATTCCCAAGTGGTTTTCCATATCCAGTAGGTATCGGAAGCGGATTTGTACTAACCTTGGCAATACCCTTTAAAATTTGTTTTTTTAGTGAATTGTCCAAGCTATGCATATCAGCTTCTGCCTCACTCAAAAATTTAACATTCCACATTATTCAATCTCCACATCATCCATATCTTCAAAAATTTCTTCTTTTGTAAAACCAAATTCCGATATAACGTCCTCAAAGTCTTTTGTTTTTTCTGCCTTTTCAGACCTTGCAGATGCAATATTAAACAGTCTTATTTCTTCGATTTTATCAAGTAAAGTTTCCATTTTTGAGGCTTTTTCCACAAGTTCACGATAACTGTCAAGAGATATTACCATTGCTGTAGGCTGATTATTCTTCAATACAATATATTCTGTATTATTATTCTTCACATCATCAAATATACGAGATGTTTTACCCTTGCTGAAATCTGAAATTGGTATTAGTCTTTCTGTAAAATTAAGAATTTCATTATCCATAATATTTTGTCCTGCTTTCATTTTAATCCCTCCCTATAATATATGATTATCTTTATTTCATTATACTGCTAGATAAAATGAAAGTCAATATATTTTACTAAAAATTTTTATGAATATTTTATGTAAACTGTTTTAATTCTTCCTCACTTGCACCACCGCAGCGCAGACGATGAATAAGTTCATCAGACATTTTTCCAACTTTCCTATGTTGCCCTATAACCTTTTCTATCTTGCCGTCAGCATCGTATATATTCTTTTTAATCTCGTACTTATACAATGTATTTCCAACTACTTTGCCGTCTTTTATCCCTGTACCCTCAAAGATTTCATCATATACACGTCTGCCGTCAGGTAATTGACGTTTAAACAAAACAAGCGGAATTGCTTCCAATATAAATTCAAGAATTTTAGATTCTGATAATCTAAGTCCCGTTGCTACACACATTGATAAAATACGATTATATGCGTCTACCGCTGAATTAGCATGCAATGTTGATATGATAACGTGACCTGTTCTTCCTGCCTCGACTGCTGTCATAGCCTCACTGCCACGCATTTCTGCCGGGATAATCGCATATGGATGGAATCGTAATGCCTCCTTTAACAAATCATCCATTGTAATAGGATTAGGTCCGTTTTTAGTAAGCGTTTGAACAACTCTGTTGGTCATTTTACCATTCTCATATTTTGCAATATTCAATTCTCTTGTATCTTCAATAGTGTAAATTCTTTTATTGTTATTAATACAAGAAATCAAATACGCCAAATCTGTGGTTTTACCGCTACCCGTACTGCCTGCTATCGCAATAGATACTCCGTTATTTATACATAGCGGCAAAAACTCCAGTTCATCTGCTGTTGCACTGCCATATTCAATCATCAATCTGCGTGTTATTACATTTTCTTTTTGACGCCGTATTGATGCAACGCCGCCGGTTTTACTGTCTACGCACGGTGGAATAATTGCAGATATTCTTACACCATCACCAATAAAGCTATCTACTTTAGGATTGGAACCATCTATTATCGAACCACCAAGCCAAACCATTTTCTTGATTTTATCCATACAATCATCCGGAGAAACAAATGTTTCCTCCAACATCTCCACTTTATCGGGATAGATAACCTCTATACAATTCCACGCATTGATATTAACTTCTTCTACCTCTTCATCTTGAAGATATTTTGTGAGTATTCCAAAACCAGCCATATCTTCATATATTTTGTCTGCCAATACCGATATATTTGAGCAACCTTCAACCAACATTCTATTTTGATTAATGTATCGTATTATGAGATTTTTCAATGTATCTCCGGCTGACGGCGAATATATAACATCAATCAACTCTGCCGAATGATATTTTGATATGATATGTCGTATTTTATCAACCACATCTTTATATTTCATTGTCTGCTGATTGGAATTCTCTGAGTCAACATTCATATTTACATTCATCTTATATATAAGGTCATTTATATTAAAAACATCTATCATACAACTCCGCCTCCCTGCAAAATAATTGAACTTGTCAAAGCTTTCATCGCCGATATATATGCTCGTTCTTGTCTTAAATCATGAAATACAATAGCCTGTCCCGTATTTGCATAAACATTGGCATTATCAACATAACCGATTTCAAATTCAAATTTTAATCCGATACTTGATTTGTATGCAGATAAATCACACGACTTATCGTAACCGTTTAATATATGTACCGTCTTATACGACAAATTAAGCAAATTATTGACATTTTGCATACTTTGCTGCCAAATGCAATCCTTTACTGAGGGATGATGTACCGTTATAATCTTATCTGCCACTGTCATTCCTATACTGGATATTGGATTATTTAGTTCTGTATCACAATCTATAATAAGATAGTCGAAACGTATAGCCGCATCATCAATAATATCGTTGACACGTTTGTGCGATATTGCAGTAAGTTGTATTGCGTCAAATTTGTCGGGAACGGACAAAACAAACACTGCTGTTTTTCCTGCCTGCACAAACATATTTTTAGTTTCACCGTTCAGCAACGCTTGATATATCCCGCGGTCATCAGGTATATTACAACCGAAAATTGTTTGTATTTCTCCGTAATATATATTAGAAGATATAACGCCTACCGTAAAGTTACGTTGTGCAAGAGAATATGCAAGATTGACTGTTGTTGTGGTCTTTCCACTGCCGTTAGCACCCCAAACTGATATAATTTTTGCATTCATTATACCACACCCCGATTCTCCAATATCAAATGTACTTTTCCGGAATACTCAGCTTTAACAAGTCTTTCTGCCTGTTCGTCATTTGCTATAAGTGTAACACTTGCAGCTATTGAGTTATCCTTATCTTCACTGTCATGAATATCATCCAGATTTTGAGCATCTTCGTTTTCGACACTGTAAATTTCAATATTTTTAAGTATATCGTCTATGACAACATTATCATCATCATAATATGCAACTGTCACTTTATCGCCCGACTTCAGATGATTTGCCACGCTTGCAGCATTACTCGGCACACTGACGGCAACAAGTCGTTTCCCCTCTGCAACCGCTTTATCCAATCTTTCGTCCGATACATAATCCGCGAATTTAGATGCATACAGATAATCGTCAGTTGTCATACTGACCTTTGCGTATTTTCCTACAATGTCATCAGTATTTTTAACCACAGTTTCCGGCAATCCATAACTTCCAACTTCAACAAGTTTTAACATCTCTGTTTCAATTTTTGTTCCTGCCGGAATATCGGACATTAAACGACATATAAATATCGTCTTTTCTTTTTGTTTATACATACTCGGCAAAATCAAAAATGCAAGTATTGCCGCAACAACAATACATATACCGCCTACTAAGATTTTATTCTCAAATACTTTCTTCAATCTTTATTACTCCTTCCTATAAAAAAAACTATAAAAAAAGCCTTGCAATTTCATTTGCAAAGCTATCGCTGTTTCTGTCAAACATATTAACGTTGTATTTCAATAATTGTTTGGGCGGTTCTGTGTCAAATAAAAATATATATGAATTTGATATTTGTTCCGCCCATTTTTCATCAAGCAAAAAATATTTACATTTATTTATGTGCCACGCATCCGACAATGCCATCACAATTTTTAATGATGATATTTTTAGGATTTCGATATTCTTATAGTTGTACCCGGATGATATTCCACAAAAATCTCCGTTACTGTCTATGTAAAACGGATTTCCAAGGTCGATTACTACTATGTCATAATCATTAAACTCCGAAATATCAACTGATTTTACGTTCTTATATTCCGCACGTCCATGTATATATCGAAATTCATCACCGCCGGATAAATTAATCGCCAATACTTTTTTGCCGTTTTCCGAAAAATACTCTGCCAAACTGGCTGTCATATTCGTAACACCCGCTCCGTGTGTTGTACCGAACACGGAAATAATCAAACATTCTTTATTTGATTTAACAGTATTACGTCTTTTCCATTTAAAATCTATAATCGGCTGTTTTCTCTTATTTACCTTTGGCTTACTTTCAACCTTTTTGATAGTTTCAGACTCCGCTGATTTTTCCGTTTTTACCGGTTGAGATTTTGAAATATCATCTAAGATTATTTCATCAGATACCGCAGCTTCATTTATTCGCCCTTTATTGATTATAGATAAAATCTCAAACTTATCCATACCCTTTCCTTCAAATATAATATCCTCAACATTATACTGTTTACGGTACACATCAAATTGCGTCTGCACGTACTGTTTTCTCAATCCGCTTAGAATAAGCAAAATTCGTGCAGTCTTAGTAATTGCTCTTATCTGTGCAATATAAGTTTCAATATCCTTAATCGCTGTATAACGCATTATAATAACATCAACATCAGAATGTCTTTCAACATCCATCACCAATGTTACTCCGTTAGTGCAATCATCACACATAAATGCCATATCTTGATTTTCTATATCTCTTTTCAGCTCATTCTGAATACTCTGGTCCGCAAATGCACTTATAATTCCACGCATCCCATCATCACTTCCTTTAGATATTGAAACGGCAACAGACTATCGGTTTCAAGCTTTTCGTACAGCTTTATTGAATATTCAAGTGCTTTCTCTGTATCTCGTTTGTCGCGTTTGTAGAACGCATGTAAAAGTACAATATTATCATCTCTTTCACAAAATATAATACGCACAACTTTTTTGGATACCTTGATTCTAAACTCGTAAAACTGTCTGTAACGCTCTATGATAAAATGCTTAACATGTGGTTCACACAGTATCTTGTTTTCCGATACAAGCATATTAATCTGATATCGAAATTTCTTTTTTATCTTATCATCTGAATACTTTAAAAATTCAAGTACCGGCGATACTCCGTTTTCATCACAATATGTATAAATTTTTTTCAATAAATTCACCACACAATCTTATATATCTTTAACTTGATTATCCTTTTGTTTTTAGATAATCTACCATTAAAATTTCAATACGCTCAATCAATTCCTGCTCACTTTTAAAATGCTTGACGTATTTCTTTATGAACGTATCAACATATCTCTTTTCTGTATTTTCTGATTTTTTTAATGCTGTTGTTATTTGTTCAAGAATGTCATTTGTAATATTGTGCTTGTACTTTTTCATTCGCTTGATATATTCATTATTCAGGACAGCTTTTTTATCTTTAAAGAAATATTGATATATCACATCTTGACTTCCACTTGGAAAATACGAAAGAGAAACTGCTATTTTGATTTTTATTTTGCCGCTATCAACCAGCACAAGTAAATCATCGATTAAGTTATTTAACCGAATATACTCATATATACTGCTTTTAGACACATCAAACTCCTTCGCCAATATGTTTTGAGTGTATTCGTCCACTTTTGTCCACCCTGTGGACAAACTTCCGTATTTATCTTTTTTCAGATACTCATTACGAAGTACATACATTTTTGCTCGTTCCGACGGTAATATCTTATCTCTCTGTAATAGATTTGATTTGATGACTATATTGGCAGCCTCTGTATCAGTACACTTAATGATACGCACATCAGCCTCCGATTCACCATTGAGCTTTAATGCTTCCATTCGTCTGTGACCGCTTAATATTTCATATTTCCCGCCAAACCCAATTACACGCACAAGAATTGGATTTAATAGCCCATTCTCTTTTATATCCTCCGCAAGCATTTCGATTTTTTTGTTGTCTTCCACCTTAAACGGATGCTTTGAGTATGGCTCCGTATCAGATAGCTTTATTTTTACTATCGGTGTCTGCTCAAATTCTTCTTGATAGTCCATATCTATCTCACCTCTTTCCTGCTAAAATTTTAATAATGGCTATTATATGTTCTCTCTATGTTCCTCTCCAACGGACCATTTTGATTTCTCCTTTCTCTTGCAATAAAAAAAGAACCTTAATTTCATTTTGAAATTAGGTTCTTAATAATATATATCTTGTTTTTTATCTATTCCCAATCAATCTTTGTAATCATCATAAAATTCTTTAAATGATATTTTGTGAAATTGAAATGGTTTGTCCTATTATTTTTATTAGGTTGTCCTTATGAGGTTGCATCAACCCACAACTTGTTCCAACAAAAAATGGCGTAGGTATGCGTTTTTTTACTTGTTGTTCTTACGAAGTAGTAGTCTTAAGCAATCTCAAATCATACAAATAAGCGGTTACACATAGTTTCTTTAAAGCATTACGCATACGCGCCATGTCCGGCGTCAAGCACAACCTTTATATCGGAACTTGAAAAGGTCTGCAATGTTTCATAATGTTTTATACCTATACCAATCACAATACCCACAACCGCAAATAATACCGCTATCACAATATGTTTTCTTGTAAATATCATACTACCCCTCACCTTTCAAGTAAGAATAATACATTAATATGTGATAAACGGCATTGTTATACACAAAAACAGAGCAGACAAAACATTTCTATGCTTTATCTGCTCACATATTATTTTCCGTCCAAAACGTCTTGAAAAGTTATTTTAGACATTTCATCTGCCAAAACTTTTTGTACTTTGTACAGCTTACGCTGTACTTTACATATGCCGTTATTTTTGCACGACTCGGGATTTTCCATACATTTATTTATCGCAATTTTACCGTCTATCGTTTCAATCACGTCTTTAAGAGTTATCTCCGACGGCTTTTTATTCAAAACATATCCGCCGTTTACGCCTCTGTACGATTTAATTATTCCGGCTTGAACGATTTTTCGCAAAATTTTTAATGTAAATCGGTACGGAATATCGTTTTTTTCGGCAATCGCTTTTGCCTCTATCTGTCTGTTTTCATCAGCCAACATAGCAATAATTCTAAGTGCATAATCTGCCTCTCTCGTTATTTTCATTGCTTTCCTGCCCCCTGACTGCTCTCCATAATTTCTAATATTTCCATAGCATACGAACGCGGAGTACGGCCGTGTATAACCTTGATTTTGTAATCGCAGTTATCATAAAACGGTTTTCTGTCGTCAAATCTTTTTTTGATGTTTTCAATGCTGTCCCGCTTTAAAAGCGGTCTTGTTTTTCTTGCTTCTTCAAGACGTTCCCGTATAACCGAAAAATCTGGCGACAGATTAAAAATAACACCTGTTTTTCTGAGATTTTCTATATTCTGTTCATTTAGTACAACGCCGCCGCCTGTTGCGATAACAACATTTTTCATTTCCGCCGCTTTTTTTATAACTTCACATTCAGTTTTTCTGAAATATTCTTCTCCGCACTTATCGAAAATTTCGTTAATTGTAATTCCCTCTTGTTCCACAATCATATCGTCCGTATCAACAAGATTATACTTTGAAATTTCAGAAATAGCCTTGCTTATTTCGGTTTTACCCGTAGCCATAAAACCTGTAAGCACTATATTCATCTTCCGAAAACCTCCTTTTTGATTCTCTCACACATATCGTCAGGAAGTTTTGTGTCTGTAAATAATTCATATGCAATAATTCCTTGATATATTAGCATACCAAGTCCGTTTAGAATTTTTGCACCGCGTTTTTCTGCCTCTTGCAAAAACAATGTTTTGTCGGGATTGTATATCATATCGACCGCCGCCGTATTTTCGTTGATAAATGACAAATCGTTGATTTCTTCAATATTGTCAATCGGCATTACGTTTTCCTGCGGTTCCATACCTGCCGAAGTTGTATTTATGACTATATCAAATTCAAGCTTATCTATTTCAGTATTAACCTCAAATCCCGTACTCTTCAAAATATCCTCTGCAAGCATCTTAACCTTGCTCTTAGTTCTGTTCACAACAGTTATGCTTTTCGGCTTATTGTCAATTAATCTTATAAGCGTAGGACGCACCACACCGCCTGCACCTATTATAAGTATTCTGCTGTTTTCGATTTCAATACCCGCTTTTGTAAGTGCCATACAAAAGCCGTCCGCGTCTGTATTATAGCCGTACAATTTACCGTCCCTATTTACTACCGTATTTACCGAACCAAGCTTTTTTGCACCGTCCGTTACAACGTCTATGTACTTCATAACTTCTACCTTATGCGGTGCTGTGACGTTAATTCCACTTATTCCGAGTGCTCTCATACCATTAATTGCGTCCTTCAAATCTTCGGGTTTTACGCACCATGCTCCGTAAACATAGTTGTTATGTACGGTTTCGGATATGAAGTTGTGCATATTAGGTGAAAACGTATGCTCAACAGGATATCCGATTATTCCAAGCTGTTTTGTGTATCCGTTTATTTCAAACATTATTTTATCTCCATTCATAAAGTATATATGGTATTATACCATAATTATATGAATTTGAATAGACTATTTTTTCGATTTAGACCTAAAAATAATCGACACCAAGAAACCGAACACAAGTGCCGCCGCAATACCGCCCGACGCTGCAGTTAAACCGCCTGTGAATATTCCCAAAAAGCCTTTTTCCGAAACGGCTTTTTCCACGCCTTTGCAAAGATTATATCCAAAACCGGTCAGCGGAACAGTTGCACCGGCTCCCGCAAAATCAACCAACGGCTGATATATTTTTATAAGCTGTAAAAATACACCGGCCACAACAAACGTAACCAAAATTCTTGCCGGAGTCAATTTGGTTTTATCTATCAAAATCTGACCAACCGCACATATAAGACCGCCTACTATAAATGCCTTTAAATAGTCCATTATTCTCCCTCCTAAATTTCTATCGCAACTGCGTGAGCGATTGCCGGAATACTCTCGCCCTGTTCTATAATCATAGGATTCATCAACGCACCAGTCGCCATAACAAGCACCTTACTTAGATTATGTCTTTTAAGTTCTCTGTACACATATCCGCAAAAAACACTGCCGCAGCAACCGCAACCGCTGCCGCCTGCGTGAACGTCCTGTTCCTCAATATCAAAAATCATTTTACCGCAGTCCTTATGCTTTGTTCGTATGTCAAAGCCTTCTTTCAGCATTAGCTCTACAAGAATATCCGAGCCGACAACACCCAAATCACCCGTAAGTATCATATCGTAATAATCGGGAGTTCTGTGTGTGTCGTTAAAATGTGCGATAAGCGTATCAATCGCCGCCGGTGCCATAGCCGCACCCATATTGCTTATATCCGTTACGCCTTTGTCTATTACTTTTCCCGTTGTGACGTGCGTTATTTTCGGACCTGTTCCCTTTGATGACAATATCGCACACCCTGCGCCCGTAACGGTCCATTGTGCCGACGGTGTACGCTGACCGCCGTATTCAAGCGGATTTCTGAACTGAATTTCCGATGAACAAAAATGGCTTGAAGTAAGGCACATTGCATAATCCGCAAATCCGGCACTGACAATCATACTTCCGATTGACATACTCTCAGTCATAGTTGAACACGCACCGTACAATCCCAAAAACGGTATATCAAAATCTCTGACGCTGTAATGTGCGCCCACGCACTGATTTAACAAATCACCTGCAAGAATGTAATCTATATCGCTTTGTTGTAATTTTGCTTTTTCAAGTGCTAAAAGTGCGGTCTTTTTTTGGAGCATACTCTCCGATTTTTCCCACGACTTTTCACCTAAAGTATCATCGTCAAGTATTACGTCAAATGTACTTTTAAGCGGTCCTTTTCCCTCTTTTTGACCCACTGTCGAGGCGGTTTCTATTATTATCGGCGGATTGTCAAACGTAACAGTCTGCCGTCCGAGTCTGTTATTCATATTATCATCTCCTTGTTTGTTAGTTTTCGTAAAAATACTTAATTTTATGCACAAAAAAATACACCTCTTAACATAGGTGTATTTTTGTTTGTCACCGATATTTTTTATACAGGATTGATTACCGACAATGCCGAATGTTCTTTGACGAAATGTTCTTCAAAACGTTTTTGAACATCTTCAAAAGTTATTGTCTTATACACATCATAGAAATTGAAATAATCAATATCCATAAACAACATCTGTAAAAATGTCACTGCATAATCTTCTACATCATTCTGTGAACGGATATATTCGCCCCAAACAACCTTTTTAATTCTCTCAAAATCTTCTTTTGAAAGACCGTTCTTTCTTGTTTCTTCAACTTCGTTTATAACCGCCTCATACACTGCCTTAGGGTCACTGCTTTCACCGTCTATTGATGAATACGCATAATCAGGCTGCATTGTGTATTCAAGTGAAAATCTGTTGTTTATAAGTCCTTTTTCGTAAAGGCTCTTATAAAACTTTGAACTTCTTCCGAAAAGCATTTTTAAAATAATATTCGTTTCTATACTTTTCTTTAAAAGCTCATCACCGCCGAAACCGTTATTTGTATCTTTAAAACCTGTCATAAACAACGGCATTGCAACGCTCAAACTTTGTTCTGCGTAATGTTTTGCCACTTCATCAGGCTCTGTCGGATATACCTTTTTAATCTTCTCTTCAAACGGCTCATTCTTCTTTACACCGTTTTCAATAACCTTAGAAATCTTAACAGGGTCAACATTTCCGACAACAACTATCGACATATTTGACAAGTTATAAAATGTATCGTAGCACTTATACAAATATTCAGGCGTTATATGGCTTATACTTTCAACCGTACCTGCAATTTCTTTTTTAACAGGGTGTTCTTTGTACAGGCAGTTCAGAAAATTAAAGAACAACTTCCAGCTTCCGCTGTCGTCATACATTCTTATTTCCTGTCCGATAATACCCTGTTCCTTTTGTACGCTTTCCTCCGTAAAATACGGACTTTGAACATAGTCCATAAGCGTTTCGATATTTTCTTCGATATTAGACGTTGCCGAGAACAGATACGCCGTTATATTAAATGATGTAAACGCATTTGCATTGCCGCCGTACTTTGAAAATTTATCAAATACATTACTGCCGTCCGGCTGGTCGAACATTTTATGTTCAAGATAATGTGCTATACCGTCAGGCACTTCAGTAAGCTCACTCTCACCCGGTACAACAAACTTTGAATCGACAGAGCCGTATCTTGTACCGAATATTGCATACGTTTTGCTGTAATCTTTTTTAGGAATTATATATATTCCGAGTCCTGAAGAATGTGTTGTGTAATACAGTTCCTCACCTGTTTTGTCATTTTTTCTGTACTGCAATTCCATTACGCATCCTCCTTTCCCGTTAAGAAATACACTGTTTCAAGTTTAACGTTTTTAAACACTCTTGCAGCGTCCTCCATCGTTATCTTGCTTATCTTTTCTTTAAGCGTGTCTATATCATAATCAGTTCCGACTATTTTCTGTCCCAAATAGAATGACTGCAACATATCTTGGTCGTCCTTGTATGATTCAAGCGAATTTATAATTGCATTAATGCTTGACTCATATTCAAGCTGTGATATTTCGCCGTTTTTAACATTCTCAAGCTGAACAAGTATTTCATCATATGCCTTTTGGAAATTCTTAAATTCAATACCTGCGTTTACAAACAAAGCGCCTTTGTTTTTGTCAAGACTGCCCGAGGCATAATAGCACAAGCTAAGCTTTTCACGCACATTGTTAAACAACTTCGAGTGAGCGCCGCCGCCGAATATACTGTTTGCAACCATCAATGCGGGATAATCACTGTCTGTAGGCTTTATGCCTGTTGAAAATCCCATACAAAGTTTGCCTTGTACAACGTCCATTTTATCAGTAACGTTTTTAACTTCGTTCTTCGGAACATATATTTCCGTCTTAGGAATATCCGCATTCTTAAACGCAATTTTGCCTGTGTATTTCTTTATTTTTTCGGCAAGTGCATTTGCGTCCGCATCACCGCATATATAAATATCAATAACAGATGATGTAATAATATTTTCATAATGCTTTTTCAAATTGTCGGCAGTTATTTTATCAATACCCTCTTGTGTACCGAGTTTTGAAATTGCATAATTTTCACCCTCAAACATTGTTTCGATACAGCGTTCTACAGCATACTGACGCTTATCGTTCATCATTGCCATTATTCTGTCTTTTGCGTTTTTCTTTTCCTGTTCGACAATTTCATCGCTGAATGAAGTTGATTCAAACATTATTGACAGCATAAGGTCAATAACGCTGTCACAAAGTTTTTCACCGTTCGGTGCATATTTATCGGAAATTGTTTCAAATGCAACGTGCAAAATATGATCGTCACCGCGTTTTAAAACTCCGACGCCGACTCCGGCACCGTACAGATTCTCAAGATACTTTGAAATTGCCTCACTGTCACTGCAAAGTTTGCAGCCTCTTTTAAGCACATAAGGCAAAAGTGCGTTAAGCGACGATTCTTCTTCGTTTAAATCTCTGTGAATATATACGTCAATCGTAGTTGTTTTCAATTTCGTCATAGGTATATAATACAGATTTATATTTGAATTTATATTAATACTTTCCATTCCGTTTCTCCTTTACTGTTTTTAATATATTTTACCCCAAAACAAACCATATGTCAATCATCGAAAATCCTCAAAAATTACATCTATGATGTGATTTTTAGAACTGTCAACGGACTTAGACATAGCTTTCTATATCCCTTAATGTCATATCTCGGTGCAGTGCAAGATTAATTCCGTTTGCAACGGTTTTAGCCGTTCTTTCGATTACAAGGTCAATGTCCTTTGTCGTAACCATAAGCGGTGCAAGCTCTTTTGGTATTTCAACCTTTGATATTGTTGCGGCGTCTATAACGGTCGGTACACCTATCGCAATCACCTTTGCACCAATCGTTTCTTCATTAAGACATTCTCTGTTATTTCCCACACCGGCACCCGGTTGAATACCCGTATCCGATATTTGTACAGTGGTCGAAACACGTCTTATATCCGCCGCCGCCATTGCGTCAACGGCGATAATAAGATTCGGTTTCACCTTTTCGCTTACCGCCTTGATAATCTCAGCAGTCTCAATGCCTGTCGTTCCGAGAACTCCGGGTATCAACGCACATACACCGCTTATATTATCATCAAAAAAATCTTTCATATTCTGTTTTATATGATGTGTCACCAACAGCCTTGACACCACTTCCGTACCGAGTGCGTCAGGCGTTATGTCACGGTTTCCGAGTCCTACGACAAGTGTAAGGCTGTCACTTTTTATATCGGCCATTTTACGAATTTCCTCCGAAATAAGAGTGCATACCCTTTCGTATATATCAATACTGTATTTCAAATTCGGCGACTCAATCGTTATATAATTGCCTATCGCCTTGCCGAGTGCCTTACTTCCGTTTTCGTTTGTTATTTCTATATTCGTAACGGTTATTCCGTCCTCTGTACGCACATCGGATATAACACCGTCTATTTCCGTTGCATTTTTCGCCTCACGTCTGCTGAGTTCGTGTGCCTCCACCGCCAAGTCTGTTCTTATATTCTGCATTTATACAATCTCCTTTTTTCATCTATCTTTTGAAAAAACAGAGATTATTATACAAAAAAGAGCGATACGGTTGTATCGCTCATCTTTTCGATTATTTTCCAAGTGCATTGTCTATGTCTATTTTTAGCTTGTCTTTATCACTGCACTTAAATTCAATAGCCGAAATATTGTTTGATGTATCAAGCATAATAAGTGCAGGAGTTTGGTCTTTTACCAATGAGAAGTTTTCAAGTGCCTCAGGATTTTCGTCAACATTTACAAGTTGAAAGTTGATTTTGTCCTTATATTCGTTTTCAAGTTCAGTGTACATTGTGTTTGTTGCGTCAAAGTTATCGTCCGCATTTGCCACAAAGTACATAAATGTAGGAGTTACCTTTTCTGTGCTTTCTGTTTGTGCCGTGTCTGTGCCTGAATTATTTGTACTTCCGCAGCCTGCAATCATTCCGACTGCCATAACGGCTGACATTGCCAATGCTATAATTTTCTTTTTACTCATCATCATTCTCACCTTTCAATTTATCTTTCATTATATCTAAAGCACGATTTGCTATTTTATTATAGCGTTCGGCTTTATTTCTTATTCTTTCGTTAAGTCCGTCGATAATGCCGAAATTCGCATTCATCGGCTGGAACTTTGTATTTGCAGAATTTGAAATATAAAGCGGTAATGCACCGATACAAGTTTTTGAATCCGGTTCAAACATATCTTTTCCGTTAAGCATAGCCGCCATATTATATCCGGCAAGTATTCCGCTTGACGCCGACTCAACATAACCTTCGACACCTGTTATCTGTCCCGCAAAAAATACTTTCGGGTACTTCTCCATTTGATAATACTTATTTAAAAGCGTCGGAGAATTTATATAAGTGTTTCTGTGCATAACTCCGTAACGCACAAATTCGGCATTTTCAAGTCCCGGAATCATTGAGAACACGCGTTTTTGCTCTCCCCATTTCAAATTCGTCTGAAAACCGACAAGGTTATAGAGCGTACCCTCTTTATTATCCTGTCTTAACTGAACAACCGCATATGCGTCGTCCTTGCCAGTCTTTGGATTTACAAGACCGACAGGTTTTAGCGGTCCGAACACAAGCGTCTGTTCACCTCTTTTTGCCATAACCTCAACAGGCATACATCCCTCGAAAACCTTTTGATTTTCAAATTCTTTAAGCGGTGCTGTTTCAGCCGTGATAAGCTCGTTATAAAAAGCGGTGTATTCCTCTTTTGTCATCGGACAGTTAATATAATCGGCTGTACCTTTATCGTATCTTGCCGCCTTGAAAACTTTTTCTTTGTCAATGCTTTCTTCCGTCACAATCGGTGCGGCTGCGTCATAAAAGTACAATTCGTCCGAACCTGTAATTTTCTTTATTTCATCGGCAAGTCCGTCCGAAGTAAGCGGACCTGTTGCGATTATTGTATATTCATCGGGATTGATTTCCGTAACTTCTTCATTAAATACGGTTACACGCGGATGATTTTTAATTTTTTCCGTTATATGCTTTGCAAAAACATCTCTGTCAACCGCCAAAGCACCGCCCGCGGGTACACGGCTTATGTCAGCCGCTTCCATCATAACCGAATCAAACATACGCATTTCTTCTTTTAAAAGACCGCACGCATTTTCAATTCTGTCAGCCTTCAAAGAGTTTGAACACACAAGTTCCGAAAAATTTTCATTTGAATGTGCCGGTGAATACTTTACCGGTTTCATTTCGTAAAGGTCAACGTCAATTCCCTGCTTTACAAGCTGCCATACCGCCTCACAACCGGCAAGTCCGGCTCCTATAACTTTTACTTTCACTTCTTTTCTTCCTTTAACTTTCTCTCATATTTGCAATCTTCGTTATAGCAGAAAATCTTACCGTTTCTGCCTTGCTTTTTAAGGAGCAAGCCGCCGCACTGAGGACAAGCCTCATCCTTAACAGGCATATCCCATACCATAAAGTCACACTTCGGCGAATGTTCACAACCGTAGTAAACCTTACCTCTCCTTGACTTTTTAACAAGTATTTCACCGCCGCACTTAGGGCATTTCGCACCTGTTTCTTCACGGATAGCCTTTGTATTTTTACATTCGGGATAACCCGGACAAGCCAAGAATTTACCGAATTTACTCAGCTTGTACACCATTTTTCTTCCGCACTTTTCACATACGACATCCGATTCTTCGTCTTTAATCTGAATTTTTTCGATGTTCTTCTGTGCCTTTTCAAGTGTATCCTTAAATGACGGATAAAAATCGTTAATCAGCTTTTTCCAATTCAATTCGCCTTCTTCAACGCTGTCAAGCTCTTTTTCCATATCAGCCGTAAATTCAACGTCCACAATATCCGAAAAGTTATTTTTCATAATTTCCGACGTAACAAATCCAAGCTCTGTCGGAACAAGCTGTTTCTTACTTCTTACGACATATCCTCTTGACACGATTGTTGAAATAGTCGGTGCGTACGTTGACGGTCTGCCTATGCCATTTTCTTCAAGCTCCTTGATAAGTGTAGCGTCCGAATATCTTGCGGGAGGTTGAGTAAAGTGTTGCTTTTCCTCCGAACTTTTAAGTGCAACGGTTTGATTTTCTTCAAGGTTAGGAAGCATTTTTTCTTTCTTTTCCTTGTTGTCCGTTGACTCAACGTACACCGTCATATAACCCTTAAACTTTATGTTTGAACCGCTCGCCTTAAATGTATGACCGTTTGCGTCAATAGTTACCTGCATTGTGTCATATACCGCACTTGTCATCTGACTTGCGGCAAATCGTTCCCAAATAAGCTTATAAAGTCTGTATTGGTCGTTTGTAAGTTTATCCTTAATATCAATCGGCTTTATGTTTATTGAAGTCGGTCTGATAGCCTCATGGGCGTCCTGTGCATTCTTTTTTGTCTTGTATTGCTTTGCCTTTACATATTCGCTTCCGTAATTTTCGGTCAAATATGCAACCGCCTCTTTTTGTGCGTCGTCGGCAATTCTTAGCGAATCTGTTCTCATATACGTTATAAGACCTATTGTTCCTATCTTTCCGCCGAGGTTAATACCTTCGTAAAGAGTTTGTGCAATCTGCATTGTTTTTGCCGCTTGGAAATTATACTTTCTTGATGCGTCCTGCTGCAGAGTACTTGTCGTAAACGGCGGTTGAGGATTACGCTTTTGCTGACCTCTTTTAACCTTTTCTATAACAAAATCGGCATTTGCTATTGCGTCCGAAACTTTCTTTGTTTCTTCGGCATTGTTTAGCTTTACTTCTTTGCCCTTTTCACCGTAATATTTTGCATTAAAATCCTTTTTACTTTTCGGATCATGCAAAACCGTTTCGATTGACCAATATTCCTGAGGAGTAAAGTTTTCGATTTCTTCTTCCCTGTCACATATAAGCTTTGTCGCAACAGACTGTACACGGCCGGCACTAAGTCCTCTTTTAACCTTTTCCCAAAGAATAGGACTGATTGTATAACCCACAATTCTGTCAAGCACACGTCTTGCCTGTTGTGCGTCAACAAGGTCCATATCAATCTTTCTCGGCTGTTTTATTGCCGCCTTAACGGCTGTTTTTGTAATTTCGTTAAACGTTACACGGCAATTTGACTCAGGGTCTATTTTAAGTGCCTCCGCCAAATGCCAGCTTATTGCCTCACCCTCGCGGTCCGGGTCAGTTGCGAGATAAACTACATCTGCTTTTTTAGCCTCTTTTTTCAGTTGTGTAAGCAGCTGTCCTTTACCGCGTATTGTTATATATTTCGGTGTGTAATCATTTTCAAAGTCTATACCCATTTGACTTTTCGGAAGGTCGATTATATGCCCCATAGACGCCATAACTGTATAGTCCTTGCCAAGATATTTTTTTATTGTCCCCGCTTTCGCCGGTGACTCCACTATTAACAGCTTTTTCGTTGCCATATAATTTCCTCCGTATCTATAATTTCAGTTGATATTTACTTCCGGGAAGTTTCTTAACCAATCCCTTGACTTCAAGCATTATAAGCTTTGTATTTATTTCGCTTACGTTTCTTTTCAGTTCCCTTGAAAGTTCATCTATCTGCATATCGCTTTTCTTTAATATATCTATTATCTGTTTTTCAAATTCATTTAGTTTGCTGTATTTACTGTCATCAACAGTTTTTTGTATCGGCTCACTTTTTACCTTTTTAGGTATAACTTTTTCGGCATACGGATATTCGCTTATTATATCCGCTGCGCCGTTTATCAGTTTTGCACCCTGTTGAATGATTTTGTTCGTTCCCAAGGAATTTGTATCTGTAATATTTCTCGGTACCGCAAATACATCTCTGTCATTTTCAAGTGCATATTTTGCTGTTATAAGCGCGCCGCTCTTTTCCGGTGCTTCCGTTACGAGTATTCCGCGTGACAGTCCCGCTATAATTCTGTTCCTTGCAGGAAAATGATTTCTTACAGGCGGTGTACCGGGTGCGTATTCTGATATTATACAACCTTTTTCGGTAATTGCTTTGACAAGTTCAACATTTTCCGACGGATACACTATATCAAGTCCGCTGCCGACAACACCGACTGCCACTCCGCCGACATCAAGTGTTGCCCACGCACCGACCGTATCAATACCTCTTGCCAGTCCGCCGACAGTCATCGCACCGTATTGTGCCAATTCGCGACATATCCTGTCCGTCACAACACGTCCGTATTCCGACGAATTTCGTGTACCCACAACGCCTATTGTAAGCACCTTATCAAGCTCCAACACCTTGCCCTGTACATACAAGACATACGGCGGACTTGATATATTCTTTAATATTTGCGGATAGCTTTCACTGTCGTAAACCAATATTTTCTGATTTAATTTTGCGGTTTGTTCAAGTATTTTTTCTGCTTTGGATAAATCCTTGTCTGCAAGACTTGATTTTATTTTGTCACTCAAACCGTATATATTATTTAAGTTTTTTGAAAAATATATTTCTTCAACAGTTTTAAAATACTCTAAAAGTACTTTAATTTTTGATGGCGTAACACCGTATTTAGTTGTAAGCCATAACCAATAAAGTATATGTTCCATCAATCCACCACCTAAAATACATCTGTTACATTACTACAAATCTCAAAAATTGTCAAGACCTTTGGCGAACAAGTTCGTACATTAATATTGCCGCCGCAACTCCCGCATTTAGCGATTCGGCTTTCCCCAAAATCGGAATTTTAACGCATTGACACATTTTCTGAACATCTTCCGATATTCCGTTTGCCTCATTTCCTACTATTATAATAGTAGGTTTTTTCATATCCGCACTGCGGTAATCTATTGTATTGTCACCAAGTGCACCGCCGATAAGCTGAAAACCGCTGTTTTTGTATTCGCTGAGTTTTTCATATGACACACCTGTCACAACTCTCATATTGAAAAATGAACCCATACTTGAACGCACCGTTTTCGGACTGTACAAATCAACGCACCCATCCGACAACAACACTCCGTCAAATCCTGCCGCATCAGCCGTTCTGATTATCGTTCCGAGATTACCCGGGTCATTTATACAGTCGCAATATATATACGATTTTTCTGTGTTGGGTGTAAAATCGGTTTCATCTTCGATTTTCACAACCGCAAGTATGCCCTGCGGTGCTTTTGTATCGCACATTTTCATAAATACGTCGTCTTGTACCTTGTATAATGAAATATCTTTCGGATATTTGAAATTCTCGTTTTCAAAAAAACTGTCCGATACATATAGTGCCGTTATCTCCCTTTCGGAATTTAATGCGTCCGATACCGATTTTATTCCTTCTATTGTATACTCACCGTATTTCTGCCTTGATTTTTTCTGCGACAGCGATTTTACATATTTGCATTTATTGTTTGATGAAGAAGTAATCTCTAACATAAATCATTTCCTTATCTATTCTATATAAGTATTTTCTACTAATTATATACCCTTTTTTTGAAATTGGCAACAATTAATTTAAGTAACAAAAAAAATTCGTGCAACGTATTATACCATAAGAACTTTTAAGGAGATGATTTTAGTGGAAACAAATGTACTGTTCGCGCTGTCGCTGACGGTTATGGCAGGACTTGCAACCGGAATCGGCAGTATAATAGCATTGTTTGCAAAAACCACAAATACAAAATTTCTCGCCGGCTCACTCGGATTTTCAGCCGGAGTAATGATATACGTTTCAATGATTGAAATTTTTCAGAAGTCACGTACATATATTGCGTCAGCTACAAATGACACTGTGGGATATTATATCGCGGTAGTATCATTCTTTGTCGGAATACTTCTTATCGGACTTATAGACTACTTTGTGCCGTCAACAGAGGGTGATATAGGTAATCTGACCGAAAACGAAACCCGCTCGATTGCCCTAAAACGTATGGGATTTATGACCGCCCTCGCAATCGGCATACATAACTTCCCCGAAGGCCTCGCAACCTTCACCTCCGCCCTAAAAGACCCTCATCTCGGGCTTGCCATAGCTGTCGCCATAGCAATCCATAATATTCCGGAAGGAATTGCTACGTCTGTACCGATATACTACTCAACAGGCAGCAGAAAAAGAGCATTTATAGTATCGTTTTTTTCGGGTATTACGGAACCTTTAGGTGCTATAATCGGTTATTTAATTTTACGTCCGTTTTTCAACGATGTCGTATTCGGTATTTTATTCGGAATAATCGCCGGAATTATGGTATTTATTTCAATAGAAGAACTTTTACCGATGGCACGTGAATATGAAAAAAGCAAAGTCACTATTATAGGCGTCATACTCGGTATGGCAATAATAGCGCTCAGCTTACTTTTGTTTATATAAATTTTACACAAAGACATAAACGATAGTTATTTTAAAAACATATATACTATAATAGTTTGAAAAGAAAAATTCTATACTATAAAATACAAATTGGTGAATGCTATGAGCTATAATATTGGACTAAGGCTGTACAATTTACGCAAAGCCGCACGTCTGTCACAGGAACAAACTGCTTTAGCCGCTAATATCACTCCCGCCTATTTAGGTCAAATAGAGCGGAACGAAAAAAATCCTACAATTCTGACGATTGAAAAGTTATGTACGGTATTCAACATTTCGCTTTCGGAATTTTTCTCAAACCACAAACCCGCAAGCAATGATGATGTATTTTTAAACCGTATTACTGTTATGCTTTCAAACCGCACAGATGTTGAAAAGGAAAAGATATATCGCTTGATTAAAACAGCTTTGTCCCTTAGTGATACAGACTGAACGGAGTACAGATTTTTGTACTCCGTTTCTTTTATTATATTCACACACTTGGACTAAATTGTCAAAGTGAAATTAGTGTTTTGACAGACACTTCCTCATACTTTTTTGAGCTGCATACTTTTTTGTTTTTCGTGCATTATTTTTTACACACATTTACCAATGCCGCGATACTAATGATAATAGCAATATCCGTTCTCAATTTTTCTGTCAAGTTTCTCGTTACAAAACACACGCAAATCATATACTTTTCATATAATGTTTTCAAACGTGCCGAAAACATTCTTGAAAAAGGTTAGCATCGAACAAAAGTCGTTACGAATGTTCTTGCAAATAAGTAGCCGACGTGAACATGACCTTTTGCTACTAAGAAAGAGTAGTTGTATAAGCGCACTCTGCTTTTTTACAAAAAAACAGAGTAAGCGATATAACGCTTACTCTGACGTGGTGCGGATAACAGGACTTGAACCTGCATGGGTTGCCCCACATGAACCTGAATCATGCGCGTCTGCCAATTCCGCCATATCCGCTCGACTTAACTATTATATCAAATGTACATTCAAAATTCAATAGTCAAATCCAAAATCTACTTATATTCTTTCAAAAATTTTATATCTTCCTTAGTAAGTTCGGCTTTTTCAAGCATATCGGGACGCTTTTTGAGTGTATTAATGAGTGACTGTTCCCTTTTCCACTGTTCGATTTTCGCGTGATGACCGGAAATAAGCACATCGGGAATCGGTTTATCGTGCCAAACTGCCGGACGGGTATACTGCGGATACTCCAAAAGTCCGTTAAAATGCGACTCATTTTCATACGAAGTTTCAGCAGCCAAAACTCCCGGAACAAGTCTTGAAACAGTATCAATAACTGTCATCGCCGGAATTTCGCCGCCTGTCATAACAAAGTCACCGACGGACAGTTCCATATCCACAATTTCATCTATAACTCTTTGGTCGATACCCTCATAATGACCGCAAAGCAAAACGATATGCTCATAATTTGCAAGGTCGATTGCGATACCTTGATTAAACACCTTTCCCTGCGGCGACATATATATCGTAAACGGTTTATAATCAAGTCCCTCCGCAACAGACATATACGCGTCATACACAGGCTGTGCGTTCATAAGCATACCACCTCCGCCGCTATACGGATAATCGTCAACCTTTCTATGTTTATTGGTTGAAAAATCACGAATATCAATAAAATTCATTTCAAGAATATTATTTTCTCTCGCACGACCGATTATACTGTCACCCAAAACCGCCTCAAACATTTGCGGAAACAATGTAAGCACATCAAATCTCATATGATTTTTCACGCCAAGTCCTCCAAGCCGTCCATCATTCTGACGGTTATTTTACCGCCGTCAACGTCGATATTAAGAACAACGTCATCTATAACAGGCAACAAAAGATTTTTCTTTCCCTCACGCTTTACTTCGTAAATATCGTTACTGCCCGTGTTAAAAACATCGCTTACAGTACCGATTTTTTCGCCGTCCTCCGTAACAATATCAAGACCGATAAGGTCGGCAATATAATACACGCCCTCAGGAAGTTCGCCCAAAATCTCGCGTTCGGCATAAATCACTTGATTTTTATACTTTTCAGCCATATTTATATCAGTAATCTGAGAAAATCTCACGATAAGATTATTCTTCTGATACTTTATACCCTTTACGTCAAGTCTTTCATATTCAGACTTTTTCTTTACATAAACAAAATCTATATCTTCAAACACTTCGGGATAATCGGTCCAAGGAACAACCTTAACTTCACCTCTTAAACCGTGTGTATTAACTATTTTTCCTACCTCAAGCAAGTCCATAACTAAATCCTTTCTTCAACATCGGAAATTAAAATACAAAAAGGGCTCACAAATGCAAGCCCCTACTATCCTATTGTAAGATTTCAACCGCAACTTTTTTATTTTCACGACTTGCGGCAGCTTTGACAACAGTTCTGATTGCCTTAGCAATTCTACCCTGTTTACCAATCACCTTACCCATATCGCTTTCAGCAACTCTAAGTTCCAAAGTTACTGTCTGGTCCTCGTTGTTAATTTCCTTAACATCAACCTGTTCGGGATAGTCAACAAGTGATTTGGCTATTATCTCCAATACTTCTTTCATTAGCCTATCCTCCATAATTAGATAATGTTAGACTTCTTTAGAAGAGCCTTAACAGTATCAGTTGGCTGAGCACCGTTTGAGATCCACTTCTTAACTGCCTCTGCGTCAATATTAACTGTTGCAGGGTCTGTTAGAGGATTGTATGTGCCAACTTCTTCAATAAATCTACCGTTTCTTGGGTATCTTGAATCTGCAACTACTACTCTATAAAAAGGAGCCTTCTTTGCACCCATTCTTCTCAATCTGATTTTTACTGCCATTGTTCTTTCACCTCCCATAAATTATAAGCATAAATATATCATAAAGTATTTATCATACCTTATTTACGTTTTCTGAGACGTTTAAGCATTTTTGCCTGACGTCCGCCTGACAGCTGTTTCATCATCTTTTGCATTTGTTCAAACTGTTTCAAAAGTTGATTTACGTCCTGTACTCTTGTTCCGCTACCTTTCGATATACGGACTTTTCTGCTTGCGCCGATTATACTCGGCTTTCTGCGTTCTTCCTGTGTCATTGACTGAATTATCGCCTCAATATGAAGCATTTTCTTTTCATTTTCTTCAGTGTCAACGCTTTCAAGCATTTTCTTATCTATTCCCGGCAACATACCGAGTATTTGTGAGAATGAACCCATTTTTCTGATTTGCTTGAACTGTTCAAGGAAATCATCAAGGTCAAACTGTTGTTTACGGATTTTTTCTTCAAGCTCCTGCGCTTTCTTTTCGTCTATGGTTTCCTGTGCCTTATCAATAAGAGTAAGCACATCACCCATACCCAAAATTCTTGACGCCATTCTGTCCGGATGGAACTGTTCAAGGTCGCTCAATTTTTCACCGACCGACGCATATTTTATCGGCTTACCCGTAACTTGTTTTACGGAAAGTGCCGCACCGCCTCTTGTATCACCGTCAAGCTTTGAAAGTATAACACCTGTTATATCAAGCTGATCGTTGAATGATTTTGCGACGTTTACTGCGTCCTGACCTGTCATTGCGTCTACAACAAGAAGTATTTCCGTCGGATTTACTTCCGCTTTGATGTTCGCAAGCTCGTCCATAAGCTGCTCATCTATATGAAGTCGACCTGCCGTATCAAGGATAACAGGGTCGTTTCCATGCTTTATTGCGTGTGCTACCGCTTCTTTTGCGATAGTAACGGGATTTACGTCTGCACCCATTGAAAATACGGGTACTTGAATTTGTTTACCCAAAACTTCAAGCTGTTTTATAGCCGCCGGACGGTACACGTCACAAGCAACCATAAGCGGACGCTTATTCATTTTCTTTGTAAGGTTTAATGCAAGCTTACCTGTTGCAGTTGTCTTACCTGCACCTTGCAGACCGCACATCATAATGACTGTCGGCGGTTTTTGCGAAAATTCAAGTCTTGAAACTTCACCGCCTATCATTTGGGTAAGTTCTTCATTAACTATTTTAACAAGCTGTTGTGCCGGAGTAAGCGACTCCATAATCTCCTGACCAAGTGCCTTTTCGGAAACTATGTTCACAAATTCCTTAACAACCTTGAAGTTTACATCTGCCTCCAAAAGAGCCAGCTTAATCTCACGCATTGCGTCTTTTATATCTTTTTCGTTAAGCTTTCCTTTACCGCGAAGTTTTTTGAAAACTCCCTGCAGCTTATCACCAAGGCTTTCAAATGCCATAAGCTGTGACTCCTTTCCGCAAATAATCTATATCTATATTTCTTTTGATATTTCGTCAATCAATCCGTAAAACTCGTCTTTACCGTCAAAATCGGTATTTTCAAGCAACGCATTTAATTTTTCAAGCTTTGAACTTATATTATGAAATCGTTCGACTATTCCGAGCTTTTCTTCATAATTCGTCAAATGCTTTTCGCCTTGCTTAATCGACTCTCTGACGCCCTGTCTGCTTATGTCGATTACATCGGCAATCTCCGACAGCGACAAGTCCTCATTATAATACATATCTATGGCATTACGTTGCTTTTCCGTAAGCAACTGACCGTATACGTCAAGCAAAATGGTAACATTCAAGTCCTTTGCCATTTGCATCACCTGTAAAGTTATTTTTATTTACAGGTGATATTTTACACGATTTCGGACAGTTTGTCAATATATTTTTTATCAAATTTCACCTTTCAAATCGTCAATGTTTTGTACAATTTCACAAAACTCATCGTAATTAAGCAGTCTGTTGAGCAAATCAAGGAGCATATTCGCGGAAATTTTCATAGGTATTCCGAGAGAATGTGCAAGTGCGTTACGCTTTTCACCGCTGCCGATACCCCCCGAAAGACCTGCTTTATACAAATCGGCTTTTGTAATTTCGCGTCCCGCTTTTACCGCCGTCGCACTTCCGTCAATCGTGCAACCCGCTTTTTTGAGGGAATCAAGGATTATATCGTCCTTAATCCCCTCAACACCCAAAAGGCCCTCTTTTCCGGGTTCTCTCTTGCGTTTTTCCTTGCCGTGAACATCGGGTACATAAGCGTGTTTTACCTTTTCTTTCGGCAAAGACTGTTTTATGTAGTTTCTTATTTTAAAGCCGGCACTGTCGGAATCGGTCAAAATAACAATTCCCGTTTCGTCCGCCATCTTTTTTATGCTTTCCAATATTCTGTCATCGGAAAATACGCAAAATCCGTTTGTCACTATTATCACCGCATCTATAAAACGTGACAGCTTTATTTTGTCATATATCCCCTCGACAACAATCGTTTCTTTTATTTTGTACATAACAATATCCCTTTGTAAATTATTTTTCGATATTTATTTTATGCACTTTGTCTTGCTCTGTCAATACTTTCTATTATATAATTTTCCACAATGTCACGAAGTCCCTGCGGTTCGATACGTTTCTTTATAATAGTATCAGAAAATTCCGTTGCGTCTTTGTATCGGTAAAAAATATTATTTATCTGCTTGCTTTCTACTATTTTACCTCCGCCTGCATACACGGTTGTCTTTTCTATCTTAATTCCGTAGCACTTTAAATCACAATAATCTGCCGATATGCTCTCGGGTATAATATAATAATCCAAACAAATGTAAACCTCACTTTCCTTTTTTATACTTTTGTACAAAATTTCATTATCCATATTAATTCCTCCGTCTTTTTGATATTTATGCCTCCTAACCAAGCCACCTAACCATTATATGCATAAAAATTTTTGAATATTCTAAAAAAAATTTAAAATAGGTATTGCAGTTTTTGAAAAAATGTATTATAATATTATAGCTAACTGAAGATTTGATTGGCGATGACGGCCGAGCCCGTGCGATTGAAACCCGTGAACCTTGTCAGATGGGGAACCAAGCAGCAATAAGCGGTGCTTTCAATGTGTTACGGTAAACTCGGTCGGAGCCTATTTTGATTATTACAACGCCTATATGGCGTTTTTTCGTATAAAGAAAGGTATTGGAGATTATATGGCACATCAAGCTATTTACAGAAAATGGCGTCCTATGGTGTTTGAGGACATTGTCGGTCAAGGCCATATTACACAAACTTTAAAAAATCAGATTTTAAACGACAAAATCGGTCATGCTTACCTATTCTGCGGAACGCGCGGAACAGGTAAAACAACTTGTGCAAAGGTTTTGTCGCGTGCTGTAAACTGTCTTAATCCGCATGACGGAAGTCCTTGCAATGAATGTGAAGTATGCAAAGGCATTTTGGACGGCAGTATTTTGGACGTTAAAGAAATTGACGCGGCGTCAAACAACGGTGTCGACAATATCCGCGAAATCCGTGACGATGTGCGTTATGTTTCCACAAACGCAAAATACACGGTTTACATCATAGACGAGGTGCATATGCTTTCAACCGGTGCGTTTAATGCCCTTTTGAAAACACTTGAAGAACCTCCTGAGCACGTTATATTTATTCTTGCAACGACTGAGGCTCACAAAGTACCTCAAACGATTTTATCAAGATGCCAAAGATTTGATTTTAAACGCATAAAGCCGTCGGATATTATACTTCGTATGAAAGAAATCGCACACGGCGACAAGCTTAACATATCGGAGGACGCATATGAGCTTTTGGGACATCTTGCGGACGGTTCAATGCGTGACGGACTGAGCATACTTGAAAGAGTCGTTTCCGCCTGCGGTAATTCGATTACCGCCGAAAATATAACGGCAACTCTCGGCATTTCAACTGCCGAATCAATATTTCAGATTACAGACGCCATTGAAAAAGGCGATGTAAATAAAATAATTTCCGTAATTGACAATATTATGTCAGACGGTAAAGATTTAAGAGTGTTTATCGACTCACTTATAAAGAATTTTCGCGATATGCTTATTTGTAAAATTACAGAAGATTCTTCAGCAATGCTTGACTACAATGCAGAAGATATGGTAAAATTAAAAGCGTTATCAGACAAAATGTCTTTTGAGAAGATTTCTCACGCAACATCGGTACTGTCCGACGCACAAGCCGATACTAAATGGATGAAGTCACCTCGTATAGTATATGAGTTGGCACTTATCAAACTTGCCAGACCCGAATATGACGATTCACCGTCAGCGGTTATGGACAGGCTTGCGTCATTGGAAAGCAAAGTTAAAAACGGTGCCGTTACCGATACTTCTTCCCTATCCGAAAGAATTTCAAATCTTGAGGAAAAGGTAAAAAACGGTGTAACGGTGCAGCCGACCGAAACGGTTAAAAAAAAAGAAGTAACCGAGAAGAAGAAAACTTCGGTCAGATTATATAACCCAATTCCGAAAGAAGAACTCACCTCCGACAATCCTATTGTCAAGGTTGCAAAGAATTGGGACAACATATCGCGAACGATGTGCAACTCGGCAGGTTACTTAAAAGCCGCTTTGATGAACAGAAATATAACCATTGATTCAGACGGTATTATACTTTTGTTCAATCCCAAAGAGAAAGGTGCTTACAATATAGCGGCAGCGTACAAGGATAAAATGCAGGTTATTTTTAAACGTGCGTCCGGTACAGACTTTGCGGTAAAGGTTGCATACGAAAACGACATACAAGAAGAACTCGTTGATTTTTGGAACTTGCCCGGCGGCAACGGTGAAGTAAATGAACCGACAAAAGTATCCGACGATCCCCTTGACAATCTTGTAGCGAATTTCGGTGAAATCGTCGAAAATGTAGACGAAAGCGAATTTACGGAATATGATTCCTCTAAGGATAACTTCTCACAGTCATCTCTTGACGATAACAATAGCGAAGATGATGACAATGCTCCCGAAGAATTTTTGGAAGGCAAAGAATTATCCCCTGAGGATGATAATAATTAATTTTAAAAACTAAGAAAGAGGTAAATTACAATGGGAAAATACAAAGGTTTTGCAGGTTCAGGAATGAACGCTAATAAGAATATGAGCAACGTTATCAAGCAAGCTCAAAAAATGCAGGCTGAAATGGAAAAGGTTCAGGAAGAACTTGAAGATAAGGTTGTTGAAGGTACAGCTGGCGGCGGTGCAGTTATAGCTACCGCTAACGGCAAGAAAGAAATTCTTTCACTTAAAATCAGTCCTGACGCTGTTGACCCTGAAGATATTGAAACACTTGAGGACCTTGTTATGGTCGCAGTCAACGATGCAGTCAAAAAGGCTGACGATATGATGGCTGAAGGTATGAGTGCCGTTACAGGCGGAATTAATATTCCGGGCTTATTCTAATATGCACGCAACAGTCATTGAAAATTTAATCGAAAAATTTGAACAACTTCCCGGTATCGGCAGAAAAAGTGCAGAAAGAATTGCTTTTCACATTCTTGAACATATGTCAAAAGAGGACGCAGTTTCAATGTCTAACATAATCACAGAGGCGAAAGAAAAAATTACACTTTGCCCTGTATGTCAAAATCTGACCGATACATCACCGTGTAAAATATGTTCATCACCGAAACGCGATAATTCCGTTATATGTGTTGTCGAAAGTCCCGAAGATGTTTCGGCAATCGAGGCGACAAACGAATTTAACGGTCTTTACCATGTACTTCACGGGTCATTGTCCCCTATGGACGGTATAACTCCCGATGACATAAAGATTAACGAGCTTTTACTCCGTCTCAGCGACAGTACGGTTAAGGAAGTCATTATGGCTACCAACCCAACCGTAAACGGCACAGCAACAGCAGTCTATATCTCTAAACTTCTTGCTCCGTTTGACGTAAAAGTTACCCGTATCGCACACGGTATTCCGATAGGAAGCGACCTCGAATATGCCGATAAGATTACTCTTATAAAGGCGCTTGAGGGCAGACAAACTATGTAAATAAAAATCCGATGAATTAAATTCATCGGATTTTTTGTATATTACGAAAGTTTCAAGCTATTCAATGCCTTATCCAAAGCATTTTCGTAAACTGTATTCTTTTCACTTTCATTGCACGCTTTTATTACCGTAATCAGATTTTCACTGTCATATGGGATAAAATACATTGTATAATACACATTATTAACACCATTAATCGTTAAAACAAGATCAGCTTTATATCCCTTTTTGCCCATCAATGTTACTTCTTCAATTTCATTCGGCATTGAAATATTCAAATATGAACTTGAACTGTTAAGCATTCCTGCAATATTTTTATACATATATTCTTCCAAAGTATATGTGCTTTTATTTAATTTATCGTCGTAATATGACAACGACGTCTTTTCTGCACGCAATGAACTGCCGTCAGCCGCACTTAACATAAGAGAAAAGTTAGGGAAAATCGCCGACAGTAATCCCGTTGTATCCATTCCATTCTTAGAACGATCCTTTGCCAACAGTAATCCCGTATCTGTTTCGCTTACATTCCACAAGCAAGGATAATTGATACTGAAAATATCGCCTTTAAATTCATTTAGTACGTTCAACGCGTCAATATCACTATCGCTTTCAAGTGCGTCGCCCAATTCATTTATATTTATTTCTCCAGGCACAAACGACTTTATAACCGCGTCAGCACTTTCCTTAAATCCCTCCGCCTCTTCTTCTCTCTTATCATATCCGAGATTAATTTTATATCTAAAATCACCGTAATTCATATAATACGTTTTTTCGACATACTCATTTTCGTTCTCCGAATAATTCTCCTCAAAATAATATGCTTTAATCTGTCCGATTTGAGTTTCTTTTATTTCGGATATTTTATATTTTTCAGAATTAACGGTCTTTTCGTAATCATCACGGTTCTTTTTTGCCCAATCTGCGGCAGACTGCCTATTCGGATTAGAATATGTAGAAATCATAATCAGAGGATCTCTTACACTTGAATACGAACTGTAATAATACATATCGTCATAATTGTAACCATAGCTGTAATTAAAATTATCGTCCGTTTCAATGCTTGTCGGTTTTATGACTGTCACTTTATTGTAAAAACCGTAGTATTCGTTTACAGACCAATCCTCATTTAATTTGATACTCCATCTGTAATTTCCGTCTACATATTCCGATTTTTCCTCTCCTGCAAGCTGTTTTTCAAGACCTATTTCGGCTACATCAACTGTATTTTCTTCGTCGCCGCCTTTATAATCAAATTCAAGCGAATCCAAAAACGCGGTAACATCAGTATTTTCTTTGGCAGTTTCAAAGTTTTCAAAACTTCGCTGTATTGTTATAAAATAAAAATACTCGTCTGTTTTATAAGCATATGCCTCTGTCACAGTATCAAGTCTTCTGTACTTTGTATACACATACTCAACGCCGTTATGCTCGCCCTTTCCTTTATCATACATTACATTTCGGTTGTAACTTGATAAATATGATTTTTGCATTGAAAGATAATATTGTTCTAAAGAACTGGTTCCGTCGTTTTTCTGACTTCTTAATGTGAATGATATATCATTCATTGAAAATCTGTAACTACTGCCGTAACTGCTCTCGGACATATCAAAATTATCTGTCTTTGTAAAGCGCCAATGTTCCTTTGAATTACCGATTTTTTCTTTCTCGGTATACTTAAACAACAGCTTGTAATTCACTCCCGAATCCAGACCGCCTGCCGAAACAATTACAATTTCTCCGCTTTCGCTGTTGTATGTTACGTCTGCACCAAGCGCCTCCGAAACAAATCTCAACGGTGCCATTACAGTTCCGTTATCACTGATTGTAACAGCTGAACTCATAGTCAACGTCTGTCCTGCAACGTCAACTTCCGTTGAATTTAATGTGTACTTAATTTCAACATCATCATAAGTCACCGAATAAACTCCGTCTTTTTCGGTTATTTCGCCGCCGAGTGCATTTACCAGCGCATACATATCAACCATTGTATCACCGTTTTGATTGACATACGGTGTGGCTGAAACAGACATTTTCTCATCGTTTAGCGTAACACTGCCACTACTTACGTTCACCTTAACAGTATTCACTATAAGGCTGTCACTATCCGCCATAGCGCCGACTGACGACAATATCATCGCCACACATATCATCAAAGAAATAAACTTTTTCATATCATTCTCCCCCCTATTCCGTTTTAGCTTTTTCGTCAAGAACTATATCCGCATACTTGATTTCACCGTTGGTTTTCACACCTACTTTGACAGTATCGCCCGGAAGATAATTCTTCATCAATTCGTTAAGTTCAACTATACTGTTTATCGCAACATCATCGACCGAAACCAACACGTCACCGGTCTTAAACGACGCCTTTGCAAGAGGTGATGATTTTTCAAGTCCTTTTATTGTAAGTCCTGCCTCTGACGGAACTCCCAGTTCTGCAAGCCAGTCCTCTTGGAACTCTGCACCAAATGATATATGTCTGACTTTTCCGTACAATTCAAACTGATTAAGTACATACTTAACTGTATCAACAGGAACTGCAAAATTAGTATTTGTACCCGAATATCCGCTTGATGTAATACCAACAAGCTCACCGTTCATATTAATAAGTGCACCGCCCGAATTTCCGTGAGTGATAGCCGTATCTGTCTGAACAAGTCTGTACGGCTCGCCGACACTTCTGTTTAGTCCGCTTATATGCCCTACCGTTGCGGAATTACGCAATGAAAACGTTATCGGTGTTCCTATTGCTATAACCTGTTTACCAACAACAATATCTTCACTGTTTGCGAATTTCACAACTGGCAAACCAATCTTTTTTATTTTAACAACCGCAAGGTCTGTATCTTCATCTATATATTTCAGTTGCGCCTCATAGCCTTTTCCGTCATTCATCACAACCAAAATCGTGTTCATATTTTTTACAACATGCGCATTGGTAAGAATTTCACCGCCGGTCTTTATTATGACGCCCGAACCGCTCATAATACCCTCTTGCGAGCCGTAATAGCTTTCTGTCTTACCACGTCCGATAATTCCGACCACTGACGGACTTACCGATTCAATCACCGAAGGAATTAATTCGTCATCACTAAGCGAATTTGATATATTAATGCCTGCTGTCTGCGTTTCCTCGTTCCATGAAACCTCTGCTCCGGCGGCCTCAAAAACACCTCTAAGCGGTACATACGTTTTGTCATCGATTATTACCGCGTCAGTATCTATCTGCGTTCCGTTCACTTCAACATTCGGTGCCGCCATTGCAGTTTGCAACAAAAGCAATGCAGAAATCATGCACGCAAAAACTATTTTTCTTTTCATTTGTCATCCCCTCCGATTTTATTTATTTTGTACAAATATAATATCATTTTCCAATTTATTTGTCAATATTTTCAACAAATTTTAATTATACGATTTTATGTAAAATCATTATGAACATAATCAAACTTTACTTGACTAATTTCTTATTAGAATGTATAATAGAATAGAATAATTTTATACTCTATAATATGTGAGGGGGTTACATTGATGAGTAGACTACATATGGGTATTGATGTAGGCTCAACAACAGTTAAAGTTGTTGTGCTTGATGAAAACAATAATACTTTATTTGCAGAATACAGACGTCATTTTTCAGATATAAAAAGCACCGTTAAAGGCCTTTTTGCAGAAGTCAAGGAGGTTGTCAAAAACGAACAGTTCACTGTTGTTATAACAGGTTCGGGCGGTCTTTTACTTTCAAAAATGCTTGATTTGCCTTTCGTACAGGAGGTTATAGCAAACAAAACAGCTATAAAAACATTTATGCCTGAAACAGATGTTGTTATCGAACTTGGCGGTGAGGATGCAAAAATCCTTTATCTTTCGGGCGGACTTGAGCAAAGAATGAACGGCACTTGTGCCGGCGGTACAGGTTCTTTTATTGACCAAATGTCTATACTTTTAAAAACAGATGCAGACGGTCTTAATGCACTTGCCGAAAAGCACACTATTATTTACCCTATCGCCGCCCGTTGCGGTGTTTTCGCAAAATCGGACGTTCAGCCGCTTTTAAACGAGGGTGCGGCACGTGAAGATATTGCCGCATCAATTCTTCAAGCCGTTGTAACTCAGACAATCAGCGGTCTTGCACAAGGCAGGCCTATAAAGGGCAATATCGTATTTCTTGGAGGTCCTTTGCACTTCTTACCTCAGCTAAGACGTCAGTTTGAGGAAACTTTAAAGGACAATGCGAAGTCTTTCAAAACTCCTGAAAACGCACAGCTGTTCGTGGCAATCGGTGCGGCACTTATGTACGAAGACAAGACTTCCGACATAGACACACTTATTTCACAGCTTGCAAACGCAAAATCGGTTGACGCAGAAATCACGCGTATGCGCAAGCTGTTTGAAACAGAGGAAGAACGCAAGGAATTTTTCGACAGACACGGCAAAGACGTTGCAAGACGTAAGGATATTTCAACCGCAAACGGTCCTGTATTCCTTGGTCTTGACGTCGGTTCAACGACTATCAAAGCCGCACTTATTAACGAGGACGGCGATATTCTTTATGATTATTACGGCAAAAACGAAGGCAGTCCTATTACCTGCGGTATAAAAATACTTCGTGAATTGTATTCAAAATTGCCGAAATCAGCTTATATCGCAAACGCCTGTACAACAGGTTACGGCGAACTTTTGTTAAAGACTGCTTTCAGAATTGAAGAAGGCGAAATCGAAACTATCGCCCACTACAAAGCCGCAAATTATTTTTCACCGGGTGTTGATTTTATCATCGACATCGGCGGTCAGGATATGAAATGTATGAAAATCAGAAACGGCGTAATCGACAGTATTATGCTTAATGAGGCCTGTTCATCGGGCTGTGGTTCATTCATTCAGACATTTGCGGAAAGTTTGGGACTTGATACAATATCATTCTCACAAGAGGCACTTGTGGCAGACAATCCCGTTGACCTTGGTACGCGTTGTACGGTGTTTATGAATTCGCGTGTTAAACAAGCACAAAAAGAGGGTGCGACTGTCGGTGACATCAGTGCAGGTCTTTCCTATTCCGTTGTCAGAAACGCACTTTACAAGGTTATAAAACTTCGTGATCCCGAACAAATGGGTACTAATATCGTTGTTCAAGGCGGTACTTTCAACAACAATGCTATACTTCGTTGTTTTGAACTTTTGACAGGCAAAAATGTTGTCCGTCCCGATATTGCAGGCATTATGGGTGCGTTCGGCTCGGCGCTTATTGCAAAAGAACGTTGGAACGGCGGTGAATGTGATATTCTTCGTGTTGACGAACTTGATTCGTTCACATTCGATACTTCACTTACACGTTGTCAAAAGTGTAACAACCACTGTCAGCTTACAATAACAAAATTTTCTGACGGAAGTCAGTTTGTATCCGGTAACCGTTGTGAACGCGGTGCCGGACTTGAAAAAGCCAAAAAGCAAATGCCTAATCTTTATGATTATAAATACAAACGTGCATTTGCATACAAGCCGTTAAAGGCAGAGAATGCACCAAACGGTGTTATCGGTATACCGCGTGTACTTAATATATATGAAAACTATCCGCTATGGTTTACATTCTTTACTGAGCTTGGTTTCTCCGTAAGAATTTCCGGCAGAAGTACGCACGACCTTTACGAAAAAGGTATCGACTCGATACCGAGTGAAAGTGCTTGCTACCCTGCAAAACTTGTACACGGTCATATTCAAGACCTTATCGACAAGGGCATAAAAACGATTTTTTACCCTTGTATTCCGTATGAGCAGATAGAATATTCGGACGCAGGCAATCACTTCAACTGTCCTATGGTAACATCTTATCCGGAGGTTATCTACAACAATATGGACGTTGTGCGTCAAAGCGATATTAACTTCTTGTATCCGTTTATCAATCTTGCCGACAAGCCGTCGTTTAAACGTCAAATGATGAAAGCGTTGCACGATTACGGCTTTACAAAAACAGAAATTGACAACGCTTCTGAAAAGGCTTTTGCCGAACTTCAGCATTACAAGCAAGACATCAGAAATAAGGGTGAAGAAGTTTTGAAGTGGCTTGACGAACACGATGAACGTGCTATCGTACTTGCCGGCAGACCGTATCATATCGACCCTGAAATCAATCACGGTATTCCGGATATGATTACATCACTCGGCTTTGCCGTTCTTACAGAGGACAGTGTTGCACATCTCGGTCATCTTGAACGTGATATCAGAGTTGTTGACCAATGGGCATACCATACAAGACTTTACGAATCAGCGGCACAGGTTATCAAAAATCCGCGTCTTGAGCTAATTCAGCTTAATTCGTTCGGCTGCGGTCTTGACGCAGTTACGACCGACCAAGTACAGGAAATTTTGCATTCACACGAAAAGATTTATACAACATTGAAAATAGATGAGGTTTCAAATCTCGGTACTGCAAGAATAAGAGTTCGTTCGCTTAAAGCGGCAGTCAAGGAACGTGACGATAACGACTTTATTCCGCATAAAATTGATGATTACACAATTAACAGAGTTAAGTTTACAGAGGAAGAACGCAAAAAGCATACTATAATCTTCCCTCAAATGAGTCCTACCCACTTCGGACTTTTCGAGGCGGTTATGCGTGCAAACGGTTACAATGCACTTGTGCTTGAACACGCAACGGCAGAGGACGTTGAGGCCGGTTTAAAGAGCGTTAATAACGACGCTTGTTATCCGTCAATTATGGTAACAGGTCAGCTTGTCAATGCGTTTACAAGCGGCAAATGTGACCCGAACAACACTTCCGTTATGATTACACAAACAGGCGGCGGCTGTCGTGCGACTAACTATATCGCCTTTCTTCGTAAGGCGCTTAAAGAGGCAGGCTATCCGAATGTTCCCGTAATTTCGCTTAACGTGTCGGGACTTGAGGGCAATCCCGGATTTAAGATTACTCCAAAACTTGTTGACGGTCTTTTAAAGGCTTGTACTTGGGGCGACTTATTGCTTGCCGTTACACTTCGTATCCGTCCTTACGAGGTAAATGAGGGCGAAACAAATGCGGTACACGAAAAGTGGCAAAAGCGTTTGTACAGCGATATTATTAATAATAACCGTAAACAGCTTAAACTTAAAAAGGTTATTGATGAAATAATCGCAGACTTTGACGCAATCGAAATTGATGAAACAGTCAAAAAGCCAAAAGTCGGTGTGGTAGGTGAAATTCTTGTTAAGTTCCACCCTGACGCAAATAACAATATTATTGATGTTATTGAGTCGGAGGGCGGTGAGGCAGTTATGCCGGGACTTGCGGACTTTATGCTTTATTGTTTGTATAACAATAACTTCAAACGTGATAATCTTGGTTCTAAGCGTTCAACCGCCGCACTTTGCAATCTTGCAATTTGGGGTATTGAAAGTTTCAGAAAGCATATGGCAAAGGTTATGAATAACAATCCTAAGTTCCGTATGCGTTCACCGAAACATATTGCGGATATTGCCGAGGGTGCAAAGCACGTTTTACAGCTTGGTCACTGCACAGGTGAGGGTTGGTTCCTGACAGGCGAAATGATTGAGCTTATAAATTCTGGTGTTCCGAATATCGCTTGTGTTCAGCCGTTTGCTTGCTTGCCTAACCACGTTACAGGTAAGGGTATGATTAAGGAACTTCGCAGACAGTACCCGCAAGCCAATATCGTTGCGGTTGACTATGACCCGGGTGCAAGTGAAGTTAATCAGCTTAACCGTATTAAACTTATGCTTGCAGTCGCTTTTGAAAATATGAAAAAAGACGAAATGTACGACTCTGTTATGCCAAAGAAAACAGAAGTCAGAGAAACTGTTAAAATAGAAAAGTAACATAAAAAAAGCACCTTTCGGTGCTTTTTTTGTTATTCTGCTTTTACATACCGTCCCGCAAAATATACATTTCCGCTATCGTCCAATATGTAATATGTAAACGGTTTATCGGCTTTAAATTCTATTGGTTCTTCCGACCGATAACCTGATATTTTAGTGATAATCACAGTTGCGGCAGCCGCCTCTGTTCCCTTTTCATCAACATCTATCATTGCTTTTTGCAGAATAGCCTCAATTATCATGCGTTCGGGATAATTTTTAAGCATTAAGCTGAAATCAGCATTTTGCTAATCAAAAGCCTTTTCTATTCCCATATTTTTAAGTATGTTTACGTAGTCTATCGAATATTCAGCTTTAATTTTCGGCAATGTCACCTCAACCAACTTGCTTGTCATTTTCCCATTATGAATATCGTTAAGAATATTTTTAGTGTCCCCTAAAACAACAACCATACTTAGTCCGTTTTCATATGGCAATTTCACGGCTTTAGTGTCACCGTTCTCATAATATTGAAAATCTGCCGCTTGATGCATAAAATCAATTTCCGATTTATCACCGTTTATATCGGTGAAAGTTTCTTTATATGTACCCTCTTTTTCAAATTTATTTACCCAATCCGCTTTCATATAAATCGCATTCGCAAGTGCACATACATAACCTCTGTTTTCTTCAGAAAGTATATTGGTTATTTTGCCGTTTGTCTGTTTTTCTACCCATTCATTTACCATTTCAATACTGTCATCGTTCGTAACCGATTGAGCAGTTCCTTGGTAGTCGCTTTGTATTTTCTTTTGATAGTCGTCGGCGAAATAAGCATTTTCCCCGCTGTCCTTGTTAAACCATATTGAATTTGCTATATCAATGTCCTTATTTTTGTTATCGGTTATTATTTGGCTGTATAGGCTTGTATTCGGTGAATCAAATGCTTGCGTTATTTCTTGTTTTGTGTCCCCTACTGCCCCCTCTGACGCCATCATCATTGCCATTTCAAGCGAAAACGGAGATATAACATAGTTTTCGTCCTTAGGCAGATTTTCCATAAGTTTTTGCGTGTAGTATTCATTGTACTTGTGAGGTGCTATTGCAACGGTTTTAGTGTCCCCATCCCAATCCACATTACAGTCAAGCGCCTCCGACACCGCACGAAGCGGCACAAGTGTGCGGTCGTCTATAATTACTGGTGCTGTGTCAAGGCTTACTTTTTCATCATTAACCGTCATTTCATTACTGCCGATTTCCAAACCGATTGTGTTGCCGTCATTTTTCGCCGTTATAATCTGCCTGCCGTCAATGTCGGTATAATCAACACTGCAATGAAGTTCTTCAAATATCGCACGCATCGGTACAAGAACACGGTCGTTCTGTATTATCGGTGCAACGTCAAAATCCATTGCTTGACCGTCTAACGTAACTTTTATTTTTTCCTCTGCTAACGTCGTACACCCTGACATTACCACCGTCAATGACAATATTATCGGTATAATCTTTTTCATTTTATGTTCCTCCTAACATTACTCTGCTAAATATCCGCCCCATTCGACAACCGTAAATCCTTTACGTTCAAACGGTTTTATTTCCTGTTTCGGTAAAACGGTGTTTTCGTCCGCTTTTTCGTATACCATAAACACTCTTAAAATCGAATCGGGTTTTGGATTTATTTCAAGTTTTGCCTTATCGGTATAGTCGTCCTCGGCAAAATATATTTTATTATATTCGTTTTCTTGCAATTTTGGCGCCCAATATACTATAAATTCGTTATATTCTTTTGGAGTAAGTCCCATTTGGGAAAGTGTTTCTCGCAAAAATTCGGCACTTTCACTGCCCTTTACGACAAATCCTTCTTTAAAATCGGGCTTAAATGTCGGCATTAACCCCTCCCAGAAAAGATAGGAATATTCTTTTCCGTCTGAAATTATCGTGCCGTCAGGCTTCGCCGTTACATTCCAACCATTGTTGTATTCGGGATATGTGAAAGTAAATTTGCCGTCAAGGTCAAGTTTAACATTTACCTCTTGTTCCTTTTCGGGATACAGATATATAACAGGTTTTCCGCCTATACCGGCACAATTTTCCTTTATTCCCGAAACAAAATTTATAACGTCCTGCTGTTTTTCAATGCTTTCCGCATAAGCGTATATGTGATAGCTGACTTGGTCGTGTTCTACATACGTCTGCATATAGTTATCTTCATTATACAACAGCCATTCCAAATCATTGCCTAAAAATTTGCTTTTAACTTTTTTATATGCCTTATTGCCGTTATACAAATCTGTTTGTTCATCTACATCAGATTGCATTTCATCAATGTATAGCAGCGGCACACCTTTTTCATCGGTTTTAGTAACTTTCTTTATTAGCCAACCGTATCTGTCATCTCCGTCCAATCTCACAAAATAACCATTTGGTCTTGCGATTGTCAAATAATCACTGTGAACAGAATTTGCCGAAGTATCAAGTTTTTTGTCACCTGCACTCAACGTGTCGATTATCTCTTGTACATTTGTTTTCCACAAATCTTTAGCTGTTTTTGCATTTGCTTTTGCATACAATAATATCAAATAATCGTCGCTTGATTTTACAAGATATTCAACTCTGTTTTCCTTTTCCGACTTCAATTCGATATACTCAATACCGTTTTGTGTCACCGTATCGCCAACGGTTTCATATTCCAAATTCTCTGCATCTTTCTTCAAATCTCCGACAGTTATATATCCCAATTCTTTTGCCACAAAATCTATACCCTCATTACTCAGTTCCAACCAAGTATCGTCACCCCAAAAGCCATCGTATACTTTACTGTCACTTTTAATTTTTACTTTTAATCTGCCGTAAAGAATATCGTATTCCGTTTTAGGAATTTCTTTTGAAATTGTAACAGTTTTAGTGTCCTCGTCCCAATTTACATCATAATCAAATGCTTCCGACACCGCACGAAGCGGTACAAGTGTGCGGTCGTTTACGATTATAGGTGCTGTATCGAGTTTTATTTTTTGGTTATGTATTTGCATTTCGTCGCTGCCGATTACTAAGCCGATTGAGTTATTTTCATTAAGTTTCGCAGTTATAATCTGCCTGCCGTCAATATCGGTATAATCAACACTGCAATGAAGTTCTTCAAATATCGCACGCATCGGTACAAGAACACGGTCGTTCTGTATTATCGGTGCAACGTCAAAATCCATAGCTTGACCGTTTAGCATAACTGTTATGTTTTCCTCTGCCAACGCCGTAGACGTTGACATTACCGCCGTCAATGACAATATTATCGGTATAATCTTTTTCATTTTAGGTCCCTCCTATTTTTCCTTTCGCTATTAATACTTTTCAACGCCTCAAAAAGTTGCAAAAAGTTTATTAAATGTTAAATATTTCTTTTATAATATCATAAAAAGACAAAATTTTCAAGATTATATGTTAATTGTACTGTTTTCTAAACAAAAAAGACCTTAACATATTGCTAAGGTCTTATATCATTAGTCAAACAACGACACTTGATCGGTATCGGGCAAATCATCGAAACAGCCGTTTTCTTCAAGGATATTAAGCGGATTTTTACCTATACCTGTACGAATTCTTAAATCTTCGACGTTTCTAAATTCGCCGTTCTTTCTTTCTTCCGTAATGCTTATCGCATCGTTTTCGCTAAGTCCGGGAAGTGCGGAAAGCGGAGGAAGAATACCGCCCTCAACCTGTCTGAAATCGGTCGCGTGTGATTCGTACAAATCAACAGGCACAAAATTAATTCCTCTTGCGTACATTTCAATACAAATTTCAAGTATCGGTATAAGGTTTTCTTCTTTCGGAGTAACAGTTCCGTCCTTTTTCTTTGCGTTGATTGAACGCATTTCTTCACGAACGCGTTCTTCTCCCCTCGCCATTACCGATGCATCAAAATCGTCCGCACGCACCGTATAATATGCGATATAAAATGCTTCTGGATAATGTACTTTAAAATACGCAATTCTGAATGCCGACATAACGTAAGCGGCAGCGTGTGCCTTAGGGAACATATACTTGATTTTTTTACACGATTCAATATACCAATCAGGCACATTATTATCACGCATTTCCTGTTCATATTCAGGCGTCAGGCCTTTACCTTTACGCACCATTTCCATTATCTTGAACGAATGTTCTTCTTCAACACCGCATGAAATAAGATAAATCATAATATCGTCACGGGCACATATTGAGTGCGACAAGTCACACTTGCCCTCTCTGATTAATTCCTGTGCATTGCCGAGCCACACGTCAGTACCGTGCGAAAGTCCCGAAATTCTTACAAGTTCAGAGAATGTTGTCGGCTTTGTATCTTCAAGCATTTGACGTACAAACTTTGTACCGAACTCAGGTATTCCGTATGTACCCAAATTTGTACCTATATCCTTACCCGGAAGTAATTTCAACGCTTTATTTGACGTAAACAAACTCATTGTTTCGGGGTCACCTATCGGAATATCCCGTGCGTGCAGTCCCGTTATATCCTCAAGCATTCTTATAACCGTCGGATCATCGTGTCCAAGCTCGTCAAGTTTTAAAAGGTTTTGGTCGATTTTATGGTAATCGAAGTGAGTCGTAATAATATCCGAATTAGGATCGTCCGCAGGGTGCTGAACAGGGCAAAATTCATGTATATCATTTTCAAACGGTACAACAATAATTCCGCCGGGGTGCTGTCCCGACGTACGTTTTACACCCTCACAGCCTTTTGCAAGTCGTTTCATCTCCGCATTACGCATCACAAGATTTCTCTCCTCGCAATACTTCTTTACATAACCGAATGCGGTTTTTTCCGCGACAGTACCGATTGTTCCGGCTTTAAAAACCTTACCCTTGCCGAAGAATGTTTCGGTGTATTTATGGATTACCGGCTGATACACGCCCGAAAAGTTAAGGTCAATATCAGGCTCTTTATCGCCCTTAAATCCAAGGAATGTTTCAAACGGAATATCGTGGCCGTCTTTTCTGTACTTCGTTCCGCATTTCGGACACACCTTATCGGGCAAGTCACACCCCGACAAACCAATTTCAGACTCAATAAACTCTACGTTTTTACAATTTGGGCAAATATAGTGACCTTGAAGTGAATTAACCTCCGTTATATCCGACAAATACGCAACAAGCGACGAGCCGACAGAACCACGTGAGCCAACCAAATATCCGTCCGCAAGCGAATGACGTACAAGCTCCTGTGCAATTCTGTACATAACCGAAAAACCGTAAGTCGTAATCGAATGAAGTTCCTTATCAAGACGTTTCTGCACAATTTCAGGAAGCGGATCGCCGTATATTTCCTTTGCTCTCGTTGTCGAGTCGTTTATGATACCCTCTTTCGCACCCTCAATTACAGGCGGACACTTTTTCGCAGGAATCGGTCTGACATCCTCTATCATATCGGCTACAAGGTTTGTGTTTTTTACAACAACCTCATACGCCTTTTCCTTGCCCAAATACTCAAATTCTTTAAGCATTTCTTCCGTTGTTCTGAAATACAGCGGTGCTTGATTGTCAGCGTCCGAAAATCCTTTGTAATTCATAAGGATTTTTCTGTAATCCGCGCCCTCCATATCCATAAAATGCACGTCACACGTTGCAACAACGGGTTTATTATACTTTTCGCCAAGTGCAACAATACGTCTGTTTAAATTTTGCAAATCTTCGTCCGTATTTACCATAGGGTGTTTCGGATCGGTTTTCATATACGCATTATTACCTATCGGCTGAATTTCAAGATAGTCGTAAAAATCAACTATTTCCTTTAATTCCTCGTCACTGTCACCGTCTATCATCGCTCTGAAAAGTTCGCCAGCCTCACAAGCCGAACCGAGTATAAGTCCCTCGCGTTTTTCTTCAAGCAAACTTCGCGGTATTCTCGGTGTTCTGAAGAAATATTTCAAATGCGATTCCGAAATCATTTCATAAATATGTCTTAAACCGATTTGATTTTTTGCAAGTATGATAATGTGATACGCTTTATTTTTCTTTGACGCACTTCTTAAATCAAAAATATCATTGAAAGTTTTAAGCTCCGTCTTATCTTCTTCGCGAAGTTTTTCTATCATCTTAACGAAAACATCAGCCGTAGCCTTTGCATCATCTACCGCACGGTGATGATTTTCAAGAATAACGTGAAGATGTTTTGTAAGCGTATCAAGTTTAAAATTCGGAAGTTCGGGATACATACATCTTGCAAGCATAAGCGTATCAAGGTAGCAGAAATTAAATTCAAAATTATGACGCTCCGCCGCCTTTTTTATAAATCCTATATCGAACGCCGCGTTATGTGCAACAAGTATGCAATCCTTACAAAACTCGAAAAACTCACCGAGTATTTCTTCGATTTTCGGTGCGTCAGCCACCATACTGTCCGTAATACCCGTAAGTTCCACAATATTTTCGGGTATCGGCTGACACGGATTAACGAACGTAGACCACTTATCGACAATCTGACCGTTTACAACCTTTACCGCACCGATTTCGGTGATATTGTTTTTGTCGTTGTGAAGTCCTGTTGTTTCTATATCAAACACAACAAACGGTGAGTCAATATTCTGATTTTCCGCATTATAGACAATCTTCTTGCTGTCGTCAATCAAATATCCCTCAACACCGTAAAGAATTTTAATTTTTCCATTAAAGTTAGACGCTTTCATTGCATCCGGGAACGACTGCACAACTCCGTGGTCGGTAACGGCAATCGCTTTATGTCCCCAATAAATCGCTCTGTTGATAAGGTCGTTTACGGAGGAAACCGCGTCCATCGCCGACATCTGTGTATGCAAGTGAAGTTCCACACGTTTTTCCGATGCCTCGTCCATACGAACAGGCGGTTTTTCAATTTCCGCAATGTCGTTAATCATCACAATCGTTTCACCTGCATATTGGTCGAACTGTGCCTTACCACGTGCAACGATATATATACCGCCGCCCTTGACTCCCTTTTTCAATTTTGAAAAAAGCTTGTTAAACGGCTCGTCATCTTCCGTTTTTGTAACGAACATTTTCGCCGATATTGAGTCCTCGTTATCGGTAATATCCATTGTTATAAGGTGAAATTCCTTGCCAGTTTTTTTAGATTTAATATCTCTGTCCTCAACAAAAAATACCTTACCCGAAAACACAACTCTGCCCGAATTATTGTTAATCGAATGAATTGATATAATATCGTCATTAATCGGTCTGCCGTAAAGCATATCCGAAACATTTGCTTTACCTTTGATTTTCGGACCTGATGATGCAGACTGCATAGAGCCCTCTTGACCGGGTTCAACTTCGTAAATCATTACATTTTTGTCTTGCTGTTTAATTCTGTTATCAACCCTAACGATTACTTCCGTAAGATTACAAGCCTTTTTCACTTCACTTTCGACCTTCGCCTGCTGATAAGCGGACGTGTCAGAGCCAAGCAAAATACCTATTTTTCTTCTGTTTTTTGAAACTCTTATTTTTTCTATTTCCAAATCGGCTATATCTTTATCCGTTATCTTTGGAAACACAACACCAATTTTCGGTTTCATATAACATCTTTCTCCTCGTGATAAAACAGGCTGCCGACATTTGCCGACAGCCTTTTTGTATTATTTAAAATATTTAACGCCTGCCTCAAACAGCTTTTGGTCTTTGTTACCCGGAACGTTAAACGACACGTTCTTACCGATACGTTCGCTGTGTCCCATTTTACCAAGCACTCTGCCGTCAGGACTTGTTATACCCTCAATAGCATATACCGAACCGTTTGGATTCCAGTCAATATCATATGTTGCCTTATCTTCAAGGTTTACATATTGAGTTGCAATCTGTCCGTTTGCCGCAAGTTCCTTAACCTGTTCTTCCGACGCGATAAATCTACCTTCACCGTGTGAAAGTGCGATTGTATGAACATCGCCTGTATTCACATTTGCAAGCCATGGTGACTTGTTTGACGCAATTCTTGTTCTTGCCATACAAGAAACGTGTCTGCCGATTGTGTTAAATGTAAGTGTCGGTGAATTACTGTCAAGGTCACGAATTTCTCCGTAAGGTACAAGACCAAGCTTTATAAGCGCCTGGAAACCGTTACAGATACCAAGCATTAGACCGTCACGGTTTTTAAGCATATTCATAACCGCGTCTTTAACAAGCGGATTTCTGAATGCGGTTGCGATAAATTTACCGCTGCCCTCAGGTTCGTCACCGCCTGAGAAACCGCCCGGAATCATTACGATTTGAGAATTGTTTATTCTCTTTTGCATTTCTTTCATTGAGTAAACAACGTCGTCACCAGTAAGGTTTCTTACAACAAATACATCTGCCACAGCACCTGCGTTTTCAAATGCTCTTGCAGTATCGTATTCGCAGTTTGTACCCGGGAATACAGGAATAAATACTCTCGGTTTTGCAAATTTTTCTGTTGCAACAGTTATATTTCTCTTATCATAGCTGAATGTTTCAGGCTCACTTGTAAAGTGACCTGCTTTTGTAGGGAATACCTTTTCAAGCGGTTTTTTCCATACTTCAGCCGCCTCGCTAAGCGGAATATTTACTCCGCCTACTGTAAATGCGTCAGAGCCTGTTGTACCGACTGTTACGGCACCGTCAATTTCTTCTTCAACTTCAAGTACGATTGAGCCAAGCGGTGCATAGAATAGCATATCATTTGTAAGGTTCTTGTCAAATTCAACACCGATCATATTACCGAATGCCATTTTTGAAACAGTTTCAACAAGACCGAATCCCTTAACAACGCTTGCCGACAATACTTTGCCGTCAAGAATAAGCTGATGAACTGTGTCATACATTTTCTTCAATTCGTCAAACTTAGGTAAATCGTTTTCGTCACGTTTAACTGTGAACATAACAAGCTTTGAGCCTGCTTTCTTGATTTCCTGTGAAATAACCTTATCAGCCTTTACAGGTGCAACGGCGAATGATGTAAGTGTCGGAGGTACGTCAAGGTCGTTGAACGAACCGCTCATTGAGTCCTTACCGCCGATTGCCGCAATACCTAATGCAAGCTGTGTCTTATATGCGCCAAGCAATGAAGCAAAAGGCTTGCCCCAACGCTTAGGATCGGTTCCAAGTCTTTCAAAGTACTCTTGGAATGTAAGATAAATCTTCTTATAATCAGCACCCAACGCAACCGCTTTTGAAACAGATTCAACGATTGCATATGTTGAACCGTGATATTGGCTCCAGCTTGAAAGTTTCGGATTATAGCCGAATGTCATAACGGTTGCCGTATTTGTTTCGCCGCCAAGTACAGGAACTTTTGCAGCCATACCGTCTGACGGAGTAAGCTGATACTTACCGCCGAACGGCATAAGTACACTGTTTGCACCGATTGTTGAGTCAAACTTTTCGCATAGTCCCTTTTGTGAGCATACGTTTAAGTCTGAAAGTGTTTCAAGCCACTTTGCCTTTACGTCAGTAACAACTTCTTGCTTAAAGAAACTGTTTTCAGTATCAGGAAGTACAACTTCAATATCCGTATTCTTTGTTGCACCGTTTGTGTTAAGAAAATCTCTTGAAATATCGCAGATTGTCTTACCTCTCCAGTTCATAACAAGTCTGTTTTCGTCTGTGACATATGCAACCTTTGTTGCCTCAAGATTTTCGTTATTTGAATATTCTATAAACTTATCTGAGTCCTCCGCTCTTACAACAACAGCCATTCTTTCCTGTGATTCGCTGATTGCAAGTTCGGTTCCGTCAAGTCCCTCATACTTTTTAGGAACTTTGTCAAGGTCAATAACAAGTCCGTCCGCAAGCTCACCGATAGCAACCGATACACCGCCCGCACCGAAGTCGTTACATCTCTTTATAAGTGTAGTAACCTTTTCATCTCTGAAAAGTCTTTGAATTTTTCTTTCAACAGGCGGATTACCCTTTTGTACTTCACTTCCGCAAGTAACAACGCTTTCTTCGTTATGCGCCTTTGAAGAGCCTGTTGCACCGCCGATACCGTCACGACCTGTTCTTCCTCCGAGAAGAATTATAACGTCGCCCTTTGACGGCACTTCACGAATAACGTTCTTCTTTGGTGCCGCACCTATAACCGCACCGATTTCCATTCTCTTTGCAACGTAGCCTTCATCATATATTTCCTGAACCTGTCCTGTTGCAAGACCGATTTGGTTACCGTATGAGCTGTAACCTGCCGACGCACCTGTTGTAATCTTTCTCTGCATAAGCTTTCCGGCGTGTGTATCCTTTAGTGATACTCTCGGGTCACCGCTGCCTGTTACACGCATAGCCTGATATACATAACTTCTTCCTGAAAGCGGGTCACGAATAGCACCGCCAAGACAAGTCGCAGCACCGCCGAAAGGCTCGATTTCTGTCGGGTGGTTATGAGTTTCGTTTTTAAACATAATTAGCCATGGCTCGTCCTTGCCGTTTACGTCAACATCAACAACGATTGAACAAGCATTGATTTCTTCCGATTCATCAATTTCTTTTAAAAGACCTTGCTTTTTAAGCTGCTTAACTATGATTGTTGCCATATTCATAAGGCAAGTATCTCTGTCAGGTGCATACAAATCAGCTTTTGCAGCTTTATATTCATCATATGCAGCCTTAATGACATCGGCATATTTGCCGTTATTTATCTTAACATCATTTATCTTAGTGGAAAACGTAGTATGACGGCAGTGGTCAGACCAATATGTATCAATCATACGAAGTTCTGTAATTGTAGGATTACGCTTTTCCGTATCCTTAAAATACTTCTGACAGAATGCAAGGTCGTCCATATCCATTGCAAAGCCCATCTTTGAAAGAAATTCTTCCATTTTGCTCTCGTCCATTTCGGTAAAGCCGTCAACTGTCGCAACGTCATCGGGAACAACTGTTTCCATAACAAGCGAAGTCGGCTTTTCAAGGCTCGCCTCTCTTGCCTCAACAGGGTTTATAACGTAATTTTTAACAGCCTCTGTTTCTTCATCTGAAATATCGCCGATAAGAACATATACCTTTGCACTTCTTACAGTCGGACGTTCCTTTTCCGTAAGAATTGAAATACATTCTTCAGCCGACGCGGCTCTCTGGTCAAACTGTCCCGGCAAAAATTCAACCGCAAACACTTTGCCCTCACTGATTTCAATTTCTTCATCATAAGCATTATCAACAGGAGGTTCTGAGAAAATAAGATTTCTCGCCTTTTGATATTCCTCATCGCTTACGCCCGAAACATCATATCTGTTAATAATTCTGACGTCTTTAAGACCTTTTAAAGAAAGGTTTTCTTTAAGATCGGCAAGTACACCCTTTGCCTCAACGTCAAATCCGTTTTTCTTTTCAACATAAATTCTTCTTACGTTTTCCATGATTTAACTCCTTTATATTAAAACTAAACTCAATATATATTCATTCTATCACAAAATAAAAGATTTATCAACATTAATTGCACAAGATTTTGTGATTGCGCATACAATTTTTATTGCAAATACTTCCGTTATTTTGTATAATAAATTTACATTACTGATTTTGGAGTGATTTTACTTGAAGAAAAAGATTTTTTCCGCATACGATATAATATTTATAATATCGATCATTGCTGTGTTTATATACGCGGTATTCGTATCGCCTGTCCATTCGATTGCGGACCAAGGCGATTTTGAAAGAGTTATGCGTCCGTGCGGACTTGATTTTCCGTCCGACTACTCTTTTTACGATTATGCCGTAAGATTTTTTAATATGAAATTTACGTCGGTCGACTTGTTGTTATATGTGCCAAGATTTCTGTTTTTAGTGCCGACTACGACGTTTATATTCCCTACCGCAACAGCAAGGCTTATATGTCTGCCGTTCGGTGCTTTTGATATGCGAATTTTGGCGGTTATTATGTTTTTGTGGTACGCAACAGTATGCTTTTTTATACAACGCAAATTTAAAATTGAAAATAAGTTTTTGCATTGTATTTTTCTGTTGTTTTTTATCGTTGTATTTTTTAACGGAATTAATTTGACGATTTTAAACAGTCTGTACGGTCAAAGCGTTATGCTTGTATCGTTTGCAACTGTCGTGCTTTTCGGATTGTATATGTTTGAAAATGTACACGATGCTAAAAACAGCGTAATAATATTTTTCACTGTTTCGTCTTGCCTGTTACTCGGTTCAAAATTGCAGTGTGCCGTATTTACACCGTTCCTTATTATCGCTGTATTGTATGTCGGTTTTAAAAGCAACAAGCGAAATTTGTGCATTGTGTGTTCAATCGTTTTACTTTGGCACGGAGTCGGCGGATACGTTATAAACGGCGGTCAGCTTAATTTGGATACGCAGTATAACAGTGTGTTTTACGGTATTTTAAAAGACAGTCCCAATCCGAAACAGGATTTAATCGATATGGGACTTGACGGAGAGATGGCGGCCGACAGCGGTAAGCACGCATACCTTGATAAATCAGAATACAAATATCCGCCGCGAAGTGATATTATGAATGAAAAGTTTCATTCAAAAATGAGTAACGGAAAACTTATAAAATTCTACATCACTCACCCCCTGCGTCTTGTATCTGTTATGGAAACAACCGCACAAAATGCTTTTACAAACAAAATAAACCTCGGTACATTTGAGAAAAAATACGGCTATGCACCGAATACATCCTCATATCGTTTTGATTTATGGGAAAATATCCGTGAGCATTTGCCGAAAACATTGTTCTTTATAATACCGAGTTATGCGGTATTTTTACTGATTGGTATTGTGATGTTGAAAAAGAAAAACAGATATGCCGTTCCGTTTATTTTCGTGATACTTATGGGACTTATTCAGTTCCCTATGCCGTATATCGGCAACGGTGCGGCTGATATTTCAAAACAGCTTTTTCTGTTTAACATATCGTTCGATTTCGGCTTAACCGTGCTGATTTATATGCTGTTTAAAACAGTTTCAAAAAAAATATCAAAAAAAGTTTCAAAAAACAGTTGACAAACCGTATTTCCCGTGCTATAATAACAAAGCAGTCAAGAAATGCGGGAGTGGCTCAGTGGTAGAGCGTCACCTTGCCAAGGTGAACGTCGCGAGTTCGAATCTCGTCTTCCGCTCCATTTAAGCTCCGATTTTATCGGAGCTTTTTTCATATTGTTGATAAAGTGTTCAGAATGTGCAAAATATTATTTTTATATTTTAATTTATATAAATTTATCAAATATACTTTTCAGTAATTCAATATCATCATCTTCCGCACCGGCATAGCCTATGATGATTGAATTGCTTTTTTTATTTTCAGTCATATAATAATCGTCCATATCGTAAAGTTTCACGTAACATTTTAGAGCATACTCTATTATTTCCTTTGCCTTATCCGTTTTAACGACTATATGAAGTCCGACTCTTTCACCGCTTATATCTGCGTTACCGAGCGACTGGATAATCTTATCGCGTCTTTTTTTATAGATATTTTTCACTCTGCTCAAATGTCTTGAATAGTACCCTCCCGAAATAAATTTATTTAACGTATGCTGTTCAAAACGCGGAACGGTTGACGAATATGTACCGAAATGCTTATCGAATTTTTCAAGCAATTTTTTCGGAAGTACCATATACGCAATTCTGATTGACGGCGCAAGAACTCTTGAAAACGTGCTTAAATACACGACTTTATCACTGCTTGCAAGTCCCTGCATTGCGGGAACAGGCTTAATCGAAAAATTAAACTCGCTGTTATAATCGTCCTCAATTATATATCTGTCCTCCCCTTCTTCCGCCCACGAAAGAAGTTCCATTCTGCGCCATACAGGCATTACCGCACCTGTCGGGAATTGGTGTGACGGTGTGACATACACTATATCCGAATCTGTTTGTTTTAAACAATCCGTACAAAGTCCGTTTTCATCTACGTCTATATAATTTATTTTTCTGTTGTTGTTTCTGAGTATTGCCGATATTTTTTTATAACCGGGATTTTCAACAGCAAACACTTTATCTCTGTCAAAAAGTTCTGTAAGGAGCATTGTCAAATACTCAATACCCGCACCGACCACAATCTGCATAGGCGAACATTTTACTCCGCGAAATTCGTGCAAATATTTTGCAATACTCTCTCTCAATTCATAATCGCCCTTTACATTTCCGGAATTAAGGTACTCCGGTGTTGAGTACATAACCTCCTTTGAAAGCTTTATCCAAGTCGAATACGGAAACGAATTTATATCGACTTTATTTGTCTTAAAATCCGCCTTATATGCCGTTATACTCTCTTGTTCTTCTTCATATTCAAAGTTTCTGTCACCAACGGGAATATCAACCTTGCAAACATAAAAACCGCTCCTTGCAACTGCTCTTAAATACCCCTCCTGTACCAAAATCGAATATGCTGTTTCAACGGTATTTACGCTTATTCCGAGATATTTTGCCAACGCTTTTTTTGACGGCATACGCTCATTTTCTTTAATATTTTTATTTTTTATTTCATCTGCGACATACGAATAAAGCTGTTCGTAAAGCGGTTTTTTTGACGCTTTATCGGCTGTAAAAATAAAGTTAAACATAATCTGACCCCATAAAAAACTTGTATTTTGGCACTTTTAATAGTGTCAATCGGTGGTATAATTATAACCAATCCCAGTGAAAAAGTCAACAGACGGCTGATTTATTTAAGCCGAGCAGAAAGGAATGTTAATAACTATGTCAACACAAATGGAACTAAACAGAAACCTTGCCCAAATGCTAAAGGGCGGAGTAATTATGGACGTAACAACACCTGAACAAGCAAAAATTGCCGAGGAGGCAGGCGCTTGTGCTGTAATGGCTCTTGAACGTATCCCTGCCGATATTCGTGCCGCAGGCGGTGTGTCGAGAATGAGCGACCCTAAAATGATTAAGGGGATTCAAGACGCAGTTTCAATCCCTGTTATGGCGAAGTGCCGTATCGGTCACTTTGCAGAGGCAAGAATTTTGCAAGCAATCAAAATTGACTACATAGACGAAAGCGAAGTGCTTTCACCTGCCGACGACAAGTACCACATCAACAAGAACGATTTTAAAGTACCTTTCGTATGCGGTGCTAAGGATTTGGGTGAGGCGCTAAGACGTATAAACGAAGGTGCGGCTATGATAAGAACAAAGGGCGAACCGGGTACAGGTGACGTTGTTCAGGCAGTACGTCATATGAGAATGATGATGTCTGAAATCAGACGTATTCAAAATATGTCAGAAGACGAACTTTATGAGGCTGCAAAGCAACTTCAAGTGCCTTACAACCTTGTTGAATATGTTCACGAAAACGGTAAATTGCCTGTTGTAAACTTTGCCGCAGGCGGTGTTGCAACACCTGCCGACGCCGCACTTATGATGCATCTCGGTGCAGAGGGTGTATTCGTAGGCTCGGGTATATTCAAGTCAGGCAACCCTGCAAAGAGAGCGTCTGCCATTGTTCAAGCCGTTACAAATTACACTGACGACAAACTTCTTGCAGAGCTTTCAGAGGACCTTGGCGAAGCAATGGTCGGCATAAACGAAAACGAAATTGCACTACTTATGGCGGAGCGTGGTAAATAATGAAAATCGGTATACTTGCACTTCAAGGTGCATTTATTGAACACAAACATTCGCTTGACGCACTTGGTGTGGAATCATTTGAAATACGTCAAAAAAAAGACATTGAAAAACCGTTTGACGGTCTTATTATCCCGGGCGGAGAAAGTACGGTAATCGGCAAACTTCTTCACAAACTCGATTTATATGAGCCGATTAAAAATATGATTGAAAACGGTATGCCTGTTTTCGGTACTTGTGCCGGACTTATCGTTCTTGCGAAAAATATTGAGGGCGAACAGGCGCACATAGGCACTATGGATATTACCGTAAGACGCAACGCATACGGCAAGCAAATCGACAGTTTTTCCGAAGAAGTCGTTATCCCCGAAGTATCGGATAAACCGTTTCCGCTTGTATTTATCCGTGCGCCGTGGATTGACAGTGTCGGCGATAACGTAAAAATTTTGTGTAAGCTGAACGGTCATATAGTTGCCGCAAGAGAAAACAATATGCTTGTAACTTCGTTCCACCCCGAACTTACAAAAAATCTTGATTTTCACAAATATTTCATAAATATGATAAAATAGAAAAAATCCCGATGACATAATTCATCGGGATTTTTATAATACTAATACTGCTCCGAACTAAATTTGAGCAGAAAGGTTATGATGTTATGAAAAGGAAATATCCGAATCACGTTATTTTCCGTAACAGTAATTTTGACTTTGACGTATGCAATGCCATATCCGCAACTGACTGTACAGGGCTTATTCCGTGGGCGCCTAACAGTGAAGATCAGCTTGACGCTTATGACGAAATTGTAAACTACTCACCCGAAAGTGCAAATATCTACAACTACGACAAATAGCAGACAAACATTTTATAATCGTCTTCTCCAACCGAATACTCTTTAAAGCAATATGTTTTACCGTCATACCGGGTTGTATCGGAAAGCACCGAAAAGCTGTTTAACGGAATTGTAAGTCCGGTACCGATTGCCTTGACAAAGCTTTCTTTCTTTGTCCACACCTCAAAAAACGCATTATTTTTATCGGCTGAACAATTTATATATTCGGTTTCTTCCGCCGTAAAAAATCGTTTTGCCAAATTCATATCACATTCTCGCAAGTGCTGTATGTCAATGCCAACATCTTTGTTATGTACGGCACATACCGCATATCCGCCGGAATGTGATAGATTTACATACAAATCTTTGTTTTGCGTTAAGTAAAGTTTTCCGCCGTTTTCTGTGTCCCACTTTACCGTTTTTTTTATATCACCGTTCACCGCATAATTTAGCAGCAGTTCCGCACCTATTGACTGTGATTTTTTATTTGTCTTTTTTAACCTATTGACTTTTTCAATTCGTTTTTGCGACAAATACTTAAACCATTTTTCATCATCGGCATTTATGCTTTTGACGTTCATATAATATACTTTCATATTTTAAGACTTCCCAAAACTTCGCCTATCGGCTCGCTTATAACAAGATCGGCATTTTTATCGGCAGAAGTGGCGGCTTTATTGATAATAACAAGTTTACTGCCTTTGAAGTAATTTATAAACCCTGCCGCAGGATATACGTTAAGCGATGTACCTCCGATTATAAGTACGTCCGCATTACTGATATACTGCACCGATTTTGTGATTGTATCGTCATTTAACATTTCTTCGTACAGCACAACATCAGGCTTGATTATACCCCCACATTCGCATTTCGGCACGCCCTTGCTGTTTTCAATATAATCAATATCGTACGATTTTCCGCAATCCATACAGTAGTTTCTAAGAGTCGAACCGTGAAGTTCAAGCACGTTTTTACTGCCTGCCATTTGATGAAGTCCGTCTATGTTCTGTGTTATAACCGCTTTTAACTTTCCTTTTTCTTCAAGTTTTGCAAGTGCAATATGTGCCTTGTTCGGCTTAACACCTTTTACAATCAGCTTGTCACGATAAAATTTGTAAAATTCCTCCGTATTATTCATAAAAAACGTATGACTTAAAATTGTTTCCGGCGGATAATCGTATTTCATATTATAAAGTCCGTCAACACTTCTGAAATCCGGTATACCGCTTTCTGTTGACACACCTGCACCGCCGAAAAATACAATATTGTCACTTGAATCAATTATCTCTTGTAAAGTCATTGCAATCATCTCCTAAAACATGCTCTCAGTTTATATCGCCTATCTCATACATTGTCATTGCCAAAACCGCCTCACCGGCTGTTTCCGTACGCAGTATTCTCTTACCGAGCGTTACTGTATCTATACCGCTTGAATGAAGTTTTTCGGTTTCGCTTAAATCAAAACCGCCCTCCGGACCTATGACAAATCCCACCGACTTAACGTCACTTTTTGAGGTCAAAATTTCTTTCAGTGTTTTCTGTTCTTCACATTCGTACGGCACAAAGAACAAATCAAATTCTTTTGATTTTTCAATCACTTCATTGACAGTCATAAATTCAGACACTGTCGGAACAATACCCCTTCCCGACTGTTTCGCCGCCGATTCGGCAATCTTTTGCCAACGGTCGATTTTCTTTTTCTCGTCCTTTTTATTGTCTATTTTCACAACACATCTTGAAAGTTTCACAGGCACAATTTCAGAAATGCCAAGCTCAGTTGTTTTCTGAATGATGTACTCCATTTTGGACGCTTTTGGAAGTGCCTGAAAAAGTGTAACCTTTATATTCGGCTCTGTTTCGCTCTTTTGTCTTGATATGATATTCAAAAGAATTTTCTTCGGCTCTATCGTATCAATTTGAGCGTCATAATCCGTTCCCTGTCCGTCACACACCGTAACGTTATCGCCTTTTTCAAGACGAAGTACCCTTGAAATATGCGTTACGTCCTCGCTGTCTATTATAATTTGATTATCTGATATTTTATCTTGTGTTACAAAAAATTTAGGCATTTTCAAAAATCCTTTCAAAATTTCTATGACTTATTTTCTCTGCTTGTTCTTCAGTATAACCCCTTGCAAGCAGTCTGTCAAATATTTTATACATATCTTCAACACCGCTTATACCTTCGGGCAGACAGTCAACACCGTCAAAATCCGCACCGATACCGATATTATCCTCACCGCCAAGCTCCATAAAATGCTCAATATGATTTACAATATCGTCAATACCGCATTTATCTCTGTTCGTTAAAAACGGCGGATAAAAATTCACTCCGACGCAACCGCCGCTGTTTTTAATAATTTTAAATTGTTCGTCTGTTAAATTTCTTTTATGGGGACATATAAAGTCCGAACAAGAATGTGTTGCGACAATCGGCATTTTTGTTACCTTTGCAATATCGTAAAATGACTTTCTGTTAAGGTGTGAAACGTCTATAAGCATACCGATTTTATTCATTTCCGCCACAACCGTTTTTCCGAAATCGGTCAATCCTCTGTTTTCGTCACTTTCCAACGCACCCGAAGCAATATGGTTTGAATAGTTCCATGTTAGTGCCGCGATTTTTACGCCGAGCCTGTGATAATTGCGAAGTGCCGAAAGTGAATATATCCCCTCACCGCCCTCAATGCTTAAAACAGCTTTAACATTCTGCGGTAAATTTCGCGTGTGCGTATGGAACGTATCTGTTAAATTCATTGTTCGCTCCGCACCGCACGTCTTATATATCGGATCTATAAAGCACGCAAAAACTTGCGTATAGCTTTTATATTCCGACATTCTTTTTAAATCAACATGACAGTCATTTTCATTAAGGCTTTTACCGTCATCACGCACGCAACACAATGTATCGCAATGTGTGTCAAATACGGAATAGTTGTTTTTAGTGTCCCCATTCATTTTAGTGTCCCCTTATTAAAAAGCATTTTCAATATGATTAACTTTAACAAGAAATAATTCTCCGTTTTTCTCCTCATAAAATACTTCTATCACATCAAATCGCATATCGGTATTTTCCACATCTGCATAAACCATTGCGGCTTTTTTCACCCGTTCCTGCTTTTTGCGGTCAACATATTCGCTCGGCTCACCGAATAAATTACTCTTTCTCGTCTTTACTTCCACAAAAACAAGTCCGCCGTCCCTTGCGGCGATAATATCAATTTCGCCGAATTTCAAACGGTAATTTCTTTCAAGTATTAAGTAATCCATTTCAACAAGATAATCCTCTGCCGCCTTTTCTCCGAAATCTCCTATTTCCTTTGTCGTCATAATCATTCTCCCAATAATTTTCTTAAAAATGTTCTTCTGTGTATCGGACACGGACCGTATTTTAAAATAGCCTCATTGTGTGCCTTTGTGCCGTAACCCTTATGCTTTTCAAAGCCGTACTCGGGATACTTTTCCGCCATTTGACATATAAATCTGTCACGGCTCACTTTTGCCAAAATAGACGCCGCCGCTATTGAAATACTCTTACTGTCACCCTTTACAACCGTTTCGTGCGGTATTTCCATTCCGCTTATTCTGTTACCGTCTATAAGCACAAAATCGGGTGCAGTGCTTAGTCCGTTTACCGCACCGTTCATTGCCTCGTACGTTGCGTTTAAAATATTTATTTCGTCAATTCGTTTTTCGTCCACACTGAATATATTATATGCGATTGCCTTTTCGGTTATTTCTTCAAACAATTCTTCTCTCTTTTTTTCGGAAAGTTTTTTTGAATCGTTTATTCCTTTGATTATAATGTCATTCGGAAGTATAACCGCCGCCGCGTATACAGGACCGGCAAGCGGACCTCTACCTGCCTCGTCAACTCCCGCAACAACCGTATATCCGTTATCGCGGCAATTTTGTTCATACTCATACATCGCCTTTACGCGTGCAATTTCTTCTTCCTCTGTAAGTTTCTTTCTCGGCATATTTTTTCTCCTGATTTCTATTTACCTCTACCAATTTAATATTAAATGTGTTATACTGATATTAAATACACGGAGGTGATTTTTTATGTTGTATCAAAGGGAAATTAATGATCCCGTTTTAATACAATTTATTATTCTTTATACATTAAATCAAGCAAAAGATTATGTTCCGTACAATAATCTTATAAACCTTGTTCTTGATAATTGTAACATTAATTTTCAAGATTTTCAAGTCGCACTTGATAATCTCGAACATACACATCACGTTAAAACCTTTCTTGAAAGTGAACACAACGAAAAATATAAAATAACAAAAAAAGGTATGAATGCAAGTGACCTTTACACTCCAAACATACCTGTTTACATAAAAGAACCTATTGATAATTCTATCAATGAGCTTTTAAATACCGAAAAAGTCCGTAACTCCGTACGCAGTAAGATTACCCGTATACGCAAAAACGAATACAGCGTCGAATGTGAGCTTTACGACGATGACGACACCAACCTTTTAAAGCTTTCACTATATGCCGGCTCGCGTGAAGAGGCAGAACGTATGGCTGTGTATTTCAAGAATGAGCCGAATATCGTTTACGAAACAATTCTTACTGCTTTTAACGAAGAATTACATCATATTAGCGAAGATTGACGCTGATATGACAGTCATAAGTCCTGCAACCGCAACCGAAAGACTGCTCATTGCGCCCTCGATTTCACCGATTTCAAGAGCCTTTGTTGTACCGATTGCGTGGGACGCAGTTCCTATCGCAAGACCTTTTGCAACAGGCTCTTTTATTCTGAAAATTTTCAAAACCGCCTCAGCGATTATATTACCGAGTACGCCTGTTATGATAATTACCGCAACGGTTATTGTCTGTATTCCGCCGAGTTCTTCACTCACGCCCATTCCTATTGCCGTTGTGATTGATTTCGGCAAAAGCGTTACATACTGTTCATGCGTAAGTCCGAACAAATACGACATCAAAAGTATACTTCCCATACTTGCCAAAACTCCCGCAAGTATGCCTATAAACACTTCCTTTGCGTGTTCTTTAAGCACGGATATTTGACGGTATAGCGGTATTGCAAGGCAGACCGTTGCAGGTGTTAAAAGATAGCTTATATACTTTGCACCGCTGTTATACGTTTCATAATCAATGTGAAATATCTTTATAACCGCGATTACAAAGATTATTGATACAAGCAACGGATTTAAAACCGAAATTTTCTTTCTTAAAAATATTCCTATCAAATATCCCACAACGCTGATTACCGCACCGAAGAATATGCTGTCTGTCATTATATTATTCATCTTTTTTGCCCTCTTTCTTCTTGCCTGTTTTCATAATCAATTCAGTCGCTTTGCCCGTAACCGCCATAACCACGATTGTCGATATGATTGTTATAACGACAACCGGCAACATCATATCTTTCAAATCGCCCCAAGCAGTTACAAGTCCGACGCCGCCCGGAATAAACATAAGCGGCATTATTTCAATAAGAAAGTCCGAAGTTCTTTCAACGTGTTCAAGCTTTACAACCTTTGTACACAAAAGTATAAGCATTATTATAAGTCCGTATATGCTCGCAGGTACGGGAATAGGTATAAAATAATGCAACAATTCTCCGACAAATGTAACAACCAATATTATAAATAATTGATAAATGTATTTCATAAAAATTCACTCCTACCGTGTTCAAATAAAAAAGGAATACTTCATCAGCATCCCCTTTGGTTTACATCATCATACGTTATTATGTCGTTTATATCACGAATAGCCTCAAGGTATTCTCTGCACGCTTTCTTTGCACAATCAAGATTAAGTGTTTTATAATTTCCGCACTCAATCTCACTCGCTCCGAAAACTTTGCCGTCGTGTTTAATCGTCTTTGCCAAAATATCTTTTACCGTTTCAAGAACTTTTTCTTTCGGAACCACATCGCGTACAAGCAAGTAAAAACCTGTTTGACAGCCCATAGGACCGAAATATAACACTTCATTCTTTATATCAGAATTTCTTACGAACGTTGCAAGCATATGCTCGATCGTGTGCATTGTCACATTATCAAGCACCGTTCCGCTGTTCGGTTTACAAAAACGTAAATCGTATGTCACTATATCAACATCAACTCTTGATACATAAATTCCCACACCGAGTTTTCTGTGGTCAACTTGAAAGCTCTTTATTTTATTCACTGTAATTTTCCTCCGTTTATGCTGTTTAAAAGTTCAAGTATAATCTTGATTGAATTTGCCGCCGCCATTTTGGCAAATTCGGGATAATCCATATGTGAATCGTCATTTGCGCCGTCCGATATTGCACGAAGTACGCCGAAAGGCACACCGTTCATATAACAAACGTGTCCGATACTTGCACCCTCCATTTCAGCGGCAATAGCACCGAAATTATCTTTTATTCTATCTCTTTGTTCCTGTTTGCTGATGAATTGGTCGCCCGAAGCAATAACACCTCTTTTTGATGTTATTGTGCCTACCTTGCTTACTGCCTGCTCCATTAAATCGGCAAGCTTTTTGTCACAAGGTATATTGACAAGATTAATACCGGAAATCAAGCCGACAGGGTCACCTATCGGTGATGTGTCCATATCGTGTTCAACAACGCTGTCCGCAACGGCTATGTCGCCGATTTTAAATTCGTCCGAAAGTCCTCCGGCAACACCTACATTTATCATAATGTCAGGCGAATACTTAAGTATCATAGTCTGTGCACAAACCGCCGCATTTACCTTGCCGACTCCCGCAACAGCAACAACCGTTTCCACGCCGTTAATATTGCCTTTATAAAAATCAATGGTGCTGATTGTTTCCACCACTGCATTGTCCATAAGTCCTTTTAATGCCTGAACCTCAAGGTCCATTGCACCTATTATTCCAACAAGCATATATGTTCCTCCTAACTTTCTATCTATTATATAACTAATAAAATTGCCTGTCAATTTATGTTCTGTACAAATAATTACTCTTTTTTGCTTTATCCTTTGACATTCGGCAAAAAAAGTTGTATAATGATATGACGTTAGGAGAGATTATATGGATTTTGTAGCTATTGACTTTGAAACCGCCACATCAAATTATACAAGCGTATGCAGTCTTGGCATATGTGTGGTGGAAAACAACAAGATAACTGACAGAAAAGAAATTCTTATTAAACCCGAACCGTTTGAGTTTAATGATTATAATATAAAAATTCACGGAATTACACCCGATATGGTTGTGAACAAACCTACACTTGCGGATTATTGGGCTAAGTTAAAGCCGTACCTTGACCACAAAACAGTTATTGCACATAATGCAAGTTTTGATGTCGGTGCACTTTGTGCGACTTTGGAGCATTTTAATATACCGTTCCCGACTTTTGATTATTTGTGTACGGTAAAATTGTCGCAAAAAGCATATCCCGAACTTCCGAGTCATAAATTAAATAATCTTTGTGACGCACTCGGTATTCATTTTCATCATCACCGTGCTTATGATGACGCATATGCCTGTGCCGCGGTTATGGTTAGAATACTTGAAGATTACAGTCTTTTGAACCTTGATGAGGTTGAGGAATGTTTTGAAATGGAAATCGGCCACCTTACTCCCGATACTCATTTGAAGTGTAAAAAGAATAAGAAGAAACAAAAGAAAAATTCAAAGAAAGCCGTCAATGAATGACGGCTTTTTTGATGTTAAATTGTTGTTAGCCACCCCTCAGTCGTTTCACGACAGCTCCCCTCAAGGGGCGCCTTAAAAGCCTCTCCTTAAGGATAGGTGGCACGAAGTGACGGAATGGCGGCAAAAAGGACGTCGTGGTGCCGTCCCTTATGAAGTGAATGCGATTTTCGGGCGACCGATGATCACCCCTACAACACCACACAAAAAAAGGGCGACCGATGATCGCCCCTACGAACAATGTTTGCCCCGTTTTTTGGAACTCAATGCACTGTCCCATACGAAGTGAATGCTGTTATAATCTACCATACAAGCAACTTTCTCTGCTCCCTTATTTCAATTCTTTAATTTTAAATTCACCGTTTTCGTATATCATATATGTATGCGGATTACCGCCTTTCGGGATTGAAACAGAACCGGGATTTAAGTATGTAAAATCGCCCATATCATCATTTGCCAGGATATGTGTATGACCGTTCACAAGGTAATCTCCTTTTTTTATCGGAGGCAAATTATTCGGATTGTATTTGTGTCCGTGAGTCAAATACAAGGTCTTTCCGTCAACGAATATAACCGCATAATCGGCAAGTACGGGAAATTCAAGCACCATTTGGTCTACTTCCGTATCGCAGTTACCTCTTACGCAAAGTATCTCGTTTTTAATGCCGTTTAAAAGTTCAATAACCTTTTTCGGTGCGTAATCTTTTGGCAAATCGTTTCTTGGTCCGTGATAGAGTATATCGCCGAGCAAAATCAACTTTTCTGCTTTTTCTTCTCTGTATGCCTCAACTGTTTTTTGAGCATAGTAGTACGAACCGTGTATATCTGACGCAAACATTAACTTCATAATTCATTTCTCCTAATCATGTAATTTTATCGGATCAAATCCCAAGTAATCGCCCGAAACAAGTTTATATTCAATTCCGTTTATTGTCCCCTCAACCGCGTTTCTGTGAGCCGCCGCATGAAGATGACCATAGATACACTTTGTTACAGGGTACTTTTTCATCATTTGTACAAATTCATTTTCCTTAAGCGAAACAGGCATTGGCGGATAGTGCGTGAACACATATATTTCATTACATTCCTTTACGCTGTTTAGTGACAATTCAAGTCTTAAAACTTCCCTGTCAAAAATCTTTCTGTCCTCACCGCCGAAATTATCCCAACCCGGATTTATCCAACCGCGAGTACCGCAAATTGCAACGTCCTCATACATAAACGAATTATTCTGTAAAAATTCTATATCATCAAAGCCATGCTCTGCGGTAAACTCACGCAATTTATTCATTGTCGTCCACCAATAATCATGATTGCCTTTAAGCAAAATCTTTTTACCGTTCAATTTATGCAAATATTCAAAATCTTTAACACTCTGTTCAAGATACGTTGCCCACGAAAAATCGCCCGGCAAAACAACAACATCATTTTTCTTTACGACCGACTGCCAATTATCCGCCAGACGTTCAACGTAATTTTCCCAAGCCTTACCGAATATATCCATCGGCTTGTCTATCCCGAGCGGAAGGTGTAAATCCGCAATAGTATATAATGCCATACATTTTCTCCTTAAAATTTATGATTATTATTATACCTCAATTTTTTAAATAAATCAAGAAAAAAGGCACTCCGTAGGAGTACCTCTTTTCGTGTCGTGTTGTATTATTCTGCAACAGTTTTTACAACTGTGTGAACACCGTTTATGTTACCCGACAGCTTAATCTGCATTCCTGCCTCATAAGCCGGAATTGTCAATGCGTTATCGGCAATATCTGTCGCTGTAATCTGTGTAAAGTATAGAATATCTTCACTCTTTACATCTGTTTCGTCAGCATCTTTCTTCAGTGCCAGAACAACAACTTTTGCACCTGTATCGAATGCAGGAATGTTTGCAACATTTACCGATGTACCGTTCTTAGCCGCTGTCATATTTTCATCAACTGCTGTTTCTCCATCTGATGACAACTTTGTAAGAACAAATGCGTTGAACTTATCATTCACCTTATCAAATGTATCCGGTAAATCCAAAGACATTGTTACCTTATTTGCACCGATTGTAAGTTGATCGCCGTATGCTTTCTTTAATGCGATTGATGTAAGTGCGCCGAGATTATTATATGTTGCCGCAACGAATGTAACTTCATCACTGTAGTTAAAGTTCTTTGTAACATCAATTCTCTTAAACTTAGTCATATCTTCATCTTCAAAACCAAACTTATTGATTTCAAATATATCCGAAGACTTAATTGTAAGTTTCTTGCTGTCATTCATACCGCCGCTTGTTGATGACACTCTTACATATACATCTTGAGCGTCTGCCATTGCGTCAATGCTAATCTTACCTGACGCGTCAATAGTAATCTTGTCACTGCCCAAAGGATACTTGTTCTCTGCGTCATAAATATCATACTTAATCAAGTTTGAATTTAGGTAAGGGAATTCAATACCCTTTCTTGACGCCTTTGTTGATGCCTGTGCGCTGCCGCCTGCAAGAACTGTCTGTGCATCAACTGACAATGTCAGCTTATCAGGAGCTACGTTAAAGCTCATTACGTTATCTACGCAAGTACCTGCACTGATGTTGATATGATTTGCAGAGCTATCTGCAAGATTACGAAGCGCACAAGTCAAGATGTACGGCGTGCCTTCCGCACCTGTTTGAGGATTTACTCTCTTACCGTTTTCGTCATACTTATAAACTGTCATTACTGCATAAGCATTTGCGTTACCCGTTGAACACATAACCTGTACATTGTACCAAGAATCCTTATCAACAGTCATTGATCCGACTGTCTTGTTACTTGCACCAAGTGCATTCAATGTTGTGCCGGAACTTGAAAGCTGTAAGCCAAGCTTACCCTTATCGTTACTGAATACTGTCCAGCCGGCACCGTCCTTTGCGAACTTCATATCAGCCGAGTAAATAACGTCTGCTGATGTATTTGCAGGAAATCCTACAAAATCATAAGCGGCTGTTACATTGTAATAAGCCGAACCGTCCCATGAACCTTCTTCAAGAGTTACACCTGAAACGTATTCTTCACAAGCGTTTGATGAAACGTATGTATCTGTATACTTATCTTCATTACCTGTGTTCATATTTGCAGGAAGTATCTGTACTTTAACAGTACCTTGAACACTGCCCGACTTATTTGTACCTCTTACTGTGATTGTTTGAGGTACGGCGTCTTCTGTAACGCTTAGTACGCCATCATTTGTGATTGTGATATTTTTGTTGTTTAATGCTCTCAGATTTGCCTCGTTGCAAACAATGTACTTCAAGTCACCGTCACCCGGTGTTACTGTAGCACCGTCAAGTGATGCAACTGCTGTAATCTGTGTATTTTCACCTACTCTTACTGTTGCTTTATCAGCTGATAGAGTAAGTGTATCGTATGTATCTGTTGATGTGTCCACTGCGTCTACATCAATAGTCTTTGACGCATATACGCCGTTTGCCGCTGTTGCACGAACTGTAATCTTTTGCTTTGACGCATTTGCACCGATTGTAAGCAATCCGCTTTCTGAAATTGTTATGTTTTCATCGTTCAGAACTGCGTCATTTGCCTCGTTATATACTGCCCATGTTACAGCAGGAGCTGTGATGTATTGGTCAAGTCTTGTTGCACCGTAAGTGAACAACATTGTTTCACCGGCTTTGATTGTATCGCTTGAACTGTCAAGTGAAATTGTATCTGCGCCAAGATTGTACAGTGCTATATTATCAACACTTGTATTTGCAAGTATGTTTAGATGTGACACACCGTTTCCGTTAGATGCTGCCATATTTCTAAGAGGCATACCCGTAACCTTTTGTACAAAAGTCTTTGTACCGTCTGAACTGTACTTCCATACATACATATCAACATTTGCGTCAGATGCACTGTAACGTCCTACAAGTGCGATATGATACCATGTATTTGTATCTGCACCAATCTTTGTATCTGTATAATCCTTGCCGCCTCTTTGCATTTGAATTGTACCGTTTCTGAATACAACCGCACCTGCAACTTTCTTATCACCTTTATCTTCCGGTGTAAATCCTGCGCCGTCTGCGTCAAATCTTACGTCAAGTGAAATCATTACGTCAGCCTTTGTATTGGCAGGATATGCACATTCACTTTCAAGACAATATTCACCGTACTTATTATTGCCGTATGAACCTGTCTTGATATACTTTGTTCCGTCAGGAGCACCATTTTCGATTGTTGCGGCTACAACTTTATCACCCGTGATTGATGTAAGTGTACTTGATTCACCATCCGTTGACGCTGCCAAAGTATCAAGTGTTTGAGGTGTACCTACTGTTGAATCGTCCGCAAACAATCCCACAATGCCGTCCACGATTGAATTCTTAACACTTGACAGGCTCAAAAGTGCATTATCGCCGTCATCTTCTTTGCTGAACAATGCTGTTGTGTCTGCTTTTTCGCTTTCGCCGATTACAACCGGTTTGCAAATCGGTGTAGCCATATCGCTTTTCCATAGCATAACCTTCATATTGTCTGTTGTTACAAAGCTTGATGATACAGGATAATCATTATACGCACCGCTCTTATCAAGTGTAACTTTCTTTGTATCAATGCTCTTTAGAGTTTTATCTGCGTTATAGCTTGCGAAAATCAAGTTTGCATTTTCAATAGCGTCTACAGCCGTAACTCTTGCTGTGCCGTTAGCATATTCAAGAACTGCATTTGGAGCATTTTCTGCGTTGTATATTACGTTAGCAGTCTTTGTATTTGTGTTCATATTGTAACTTACACCGTCAAGGTAGCCAAGTACAGCACCTATATCCGATACAAGTTCACCGTCTTTATACTCAATCTGAGCATTTAACAGGTTCTTGTCAACACCCTTGTTTACAAACAAAGTTGTTGAACCGTTTTGAATATCAATTTGTGTGTAACCGTCTTTCAAACCGCCTGTGATTGAAACAATCGGCAAGCTGCCGTCTGTGTATGACGGAACGTCACCCTCTGTTTGAATTGTGTATTCAATATTCGGATTGACTTTCTTTAAAGCCTCCAAAGTCTTGATTGCGTCACACAATACGCCTGTTGTTGTATCAGGTCTGTACGGTGATTTTGTATATCCTGTTATTGCTGTGCCGTTAAGCTTCATTTCATACTTATCAACGTCTTCGTCAGGGTCGATTGTGTATGTATTGCCGTCATCTGAGAAATCAGCAGTTGCACTGCTGCCAAGCGTCTTTAGTGACGGAACTGTTTGTTGAATTACCTGTGCAACGTCGCCTTGTGCAAATGAACGTTGCATTTTTGTTGTCAAACCGCCTGTCATTTCAAGGTCATCTGTTGAGTTGATTGTAGCCGTTACAGGCGCTTGACCTTCAAGAGATGCTGATAGAGTAATTGCACCTGCATTTCTTGTTGAACGAACAAATATTCTGTTTGTACCACATTCTGCATAGCAGTAATCAGTGTTGTTTGTTGTAATCTTGTCGCCTACACCGCTGTTGTAACCGCCAAGAAGAACACCTTCACCGTTTAATGAAAGATTAATCTTGTCATATGCAAGCGGACAAGTGTTTCCGTCTTTATCTACTACTGCAACGTCAAAGTATGCAATATCACTGCCGTCTGCGATAAGTCCGTCAGGGCCTGCAACAGGAGTAATCTTCAATGTTGTTGCCTCGCCTGTTGTTGAGATATAGTCTTCTGCAACAACTTCATCTCTTGCGTCATATGCAACAGCCTTAACTGTACCCGATTCTGTTACATCAATACCTGAAAATGAATATATAAATGTGCTGTCAGGCTTTGTTGATGTACCCTTTAGCTTATCATTAACGTAAAGTTCAACCTTTGAAAGACCTGCCGAACCGATAACGTAAACTGTCTTGTTCTTAGGATCACGTTTGCCGTATTCGCCTGTTTCTTCCCAATATGTACCGTTGTACGACTTTAGCGGATAGTTGTATGTATCGTCGCTAAGCTGCGGATAATTCCAGTGACCTACGATATGCAATTTAGGTGTCGTTGACTGAATTGTCTGCATTGTATAGAATACGTCTTTCTTTATTCTTACAGGGTCAACCTTACCTGATGTACGGCAGTTTTCAGTACCTGTGTTTCTGTTGTGCATATTTGAGTCTGACCATACCATCATAGCCGCAGCCGAATAATAATCATTACCTGTTGAGCCGCCTACACGGTCTGAATAAAATTCGTTATATGCTCTTGCGTCTACCAATGAGAAATCTTCCGATGTAAGGTCGTGTATATCGTAACCGTCCGTCTTTGACGCACCTGAACCAAGCCACTTGTTTCTGTAATCATAGTCCGGTGGTGAGAAGTCATCCCATACACGTCTTGGGGCCTCTTCACGGGCATATTCTGTTTCCATAATAGGAACGTACTTCTTTATAGCCGCCATAGATGCCTTTGCATTGCTTGCATGTCTGTTAAGCATTGTGCCGACATAATCAGCCGCTTGAATTTGGTCTGTTGATGAAATTGTACGGCAACCGCAGAATCTTTCACCGTTAGGGTCAAGATTATTCTTTAGGTCTGTCATTTCCTGTTGGTGCGCCGCTGTAACTGCGTTGTTACCTGTTTCCCAGAAAATTACCGATGGCGAGTTTCTGAAATAAATCATTGCGTCACGCATTGCCTCAACACGCTGATCCCATGATCTTCCGTCAACGTCAGCCTCTTTATCACCTGCCGGACACGCCGATACTACACCGTACTTATCACCCGAACGAATTTGTGACGGCTTCGGCGCAACGTGCATCCAACGGATAAAGTTTGAATTTGATTCCTTTATCCATTGCATATCAAGGTCTTGCAACCAATCGTTTGCCACACCGATTACAGCCCACTCATTTGTTGAACGCTGTGCGTAACCTGTAAGCCATACAGGCTGGTCGTTAATCTTCAGACCGCCGTCGTTAATATCATATTCAACCTTACGAAAACCTGTTGTTGTCTTTTGAACATCAAGTACGTTTCCTTCGCTGTCCTTTAGGACTGTATATACGTCATATAAGTTCGGAGAATCAGGACTCCAAAACTTCATATCTTCACATTTTGCACTTGCAACAATTTTTGTTACGTCAACAGTTTCTGTGCTTGTCGGTTCAGGACTATCGGCATAAGCGTCGTCAGGTACTGTTGTCATAAAGTGAGAATCTGCACCTGTATCTTTTGCTGTCTTAACTGATGTTGCGTCGCTTTCAAATGAATATCTCAAATAAGGTTGCTTTGTATGGTCTGCGTCAGCGTCTGTTGAGTCCTTGTTAGGATCAACCATTTCAACGACATTTACTTCCAAAGTAACGTCCTTATCCGTATCTTCATTTCTTACTTCGCCCTCAACTGTGATTGTTGCCGACTTTCCTCTTATATCAAAGTCTGTCGCATAAATATAGTTACCTTTTGTTTTAAGATTATTGTATAGCGGCAAAGTCTGATAAGTCTTACCCTTTGCGTAAAGAATTACGTCACCTGTGATACCGCCTTGAACTTCGTTGAAGTCTTTTGTGTTCCATTGATAACCGTTACCGTCTGCCGCACCCGGTTCACTGCCCGGTTTTGTTTCTTTTGTTACCTTTGTTGTGTCAGACTGACCTCTGTCAGCCGCGTTATCTGTCGCAACTGCTATAAGGTTGTCTTGACCCGGTTTAACATAGTCTGTAATATCAAAGCCTGTTGCCGCGATACCTGCCTCATAGTAACCGACCATTTCGCCGTTTACATATAGGTAAACAGAGTTTCTTACCGCCTCAAATTCAAGGAAAAATTTCTTTCCCGCATCTGATTCAGGGATTGTTATATGCTTTCTGTAAAACATAAAACCTCTGTAAAGTCCTGCCTCACCGGCATCGTAACAAGCACCGTCAAATGAATCTTCCGCATTTATCGGATGCGGTACACTGACCGTATCCCAATCGCTGTCATCATAATCTGCATCGTAAAAGTTCTTTCCGTCTTTTGCAACGCTTGCCGATGCCTTAGCAAGCGGATATTCACTTCCGTCTGCCGCTTTTTTGAACTTCCAGTCGACGTTCATATTATATGTAACCGCCGGACTTTCCGGTTCTTCGTATACAGCAGAAGTCAGTTCTTCGTCTGCAAAAACCGGAACTACCGCTAATGACAACATCATCTGTAATGCCAACAGCAGTGAACAAAAATACTTATTTTTTTTCTTCATTTTTCATTTCCTCCTCTTTTATATGCTTTAATGATTGATTTAATTATATCAAATTTTAAACATTAAAGAATTGCATATCTTGTTTTAAATATTGCAAAAATTGCTTTTCTTTGTGATAACTGTATAGCTTGTATATTTTAATATTGATTTTTTGTGCATTTTTACATGCAAAAAGAGCAGTAACCCTAGATTACTGCTCTTTAAATATCGTTATTTTGCAAAAGTTGTTTTACATTCTGTAAACTTCTTCAGGTGAAACAACCGTTACATTTTCGTCTTTAAGCACTTCAAGTGCCTTTTCGGGATTTTCAACACGAACAATTACAAGTGCGCCCTTATCGCTCTTACCGATAAATGCGTACATATATTCAATAGAAATACCTGCATTTTTAAGTTTTTCAATTTCACCTGCAAGTCCGCCCGGTTTATCAGCAACCGCAAGTGCAATAACGTCCGTAACCTTTACAACAAGATTATTGCTCTTTAGAATTTCAGCCGCTTTATCCGGGTCGTTTACAATCATTCTCACAATACCGAAATCAGTAGTATCCGCAATCGACAATGCACTGATGTCGATACCGTTCTTTCCTATTACATTAAGTATATCCGAAAGTCTGCCCGATTTATTTTCCACAAAAACAGATATTTGTTTAATCAGTTTCATAGCTTTTACCTCCCTATTAATCGTGAAGTTTACGGTTATCTATAACTCTCTTTGCCTTACCCTCACTTCTTGTGATGGTTTTCGGCTCAACAAGCGTTACCTTTGCGCCAAGTCCCAACGTACTGCGTAATTTTGCAACGATATTCTTTTCAATCGCCGCAACAGACTTAACATCATCAGAAAGCATGCCCTCCGACATTTCAACTTGTACTTCAAGAGTATCTGTGTTATTTTCTCTGCCGACAATAATCTGATAGTTAGGAGTAATATCGCCGCCGATTTTCAAAAGTACTTCTTCAATCTGTGACGGGAATACGTTTACACCTCTTATAATAAGCATATCGTCGGTTCTTCCTGCAGGTTTCTTCATTCTTACAAGTGTTCTTCCACATTCGCATTTTTCATAATCAAGTACGCATAAGTCACGCGTTCTGTAACGCATCATTGGCATACCCTCTTTTGTAATCGTTGTGAAAACAAGTTCGCCGAATGAGCCCGGAGGAAGTACTTCTTCCGTATCAGGGTCGATAATTTCAGGAATAAACATATCTTCACAAACGTGCATACCATTTTGAGCAGAACATTCATAAGATACACCAGGGCCTGTGATTTCGGTAAGTCCGTATACGTCATATGCCTTTATACCAAGCGACTGCTCAATCTGATGACGCATATCTTCCGTCCAAGGCTCTGCACCGAATATACCTGCTTTTAGACTAAGTTGGTCTTTAACGCCCATTTCGTTTATTGTTTCGCCAAGATACATTGCGTATGACGGAGTACAGCAAAGGTGAGTTGCACCGAGTTCAATCATAAGTCTGATTTGTCTTTCGGTGTTACCCGATGATGTAGGGATTGTCATAGCACCGATTCTTTCAGAACCGCCGTGTGCACCCAAACCGCCTGTGAACAAGCCATAACCGTATGACACCTGGACAACCGAATTTTCATCGCCGCCTGCCGCCGCAATCTGTCTTGCCATACAGTCTGCCCACATATCAAGGTCGTTTCTTGTATAACCGGCTACAATCTGTCTGCCTGTTGTACCCGACGATGCGTGTATTCTTACAATATCCTTTTTGTCTGCCGCAAAAAGCTCAAACGGATAATAATCTCTCAAGTCCTGCTTTGTTGTAAAAGGCAACTTTGCAAGATCTTTAAGTTCTTTTATATCCTCAGGCTTTACACCCTTTTTATCCATTCTTTCTCTGTACATCGGAACATTTTCATAAACATTCTTTACTTGTTTTTGAAGTCTTTCAAGCTGAAGTTTTTCAAGCTCGTTTCTGTCCATTGTTTCAATTTCCGGCTGATACATTCCCATTGGGTACATCTCCTTTACTTTTTCTTTTTGTTTCTTATAAGCACTGCCGCTATAACAGCCCAAACAACAATAATTGCGACTGTCCAACCTATATAGGTAGTGAATAAATCATGTAGAGTTTTAATCAATAATTGCACTTTTTACTCCTTAAAGTTCATATCCAAGTTCAAACGCTTTAATATTGACATCAAGGAATTTTTCCGGAACAGTTTCCTTTATAACGTCAATCCAAACATTTTTATCTACGTCCATACTCTTTGCCAAAAGTCCGATTAAAACTACGTTTACAGCCTTGATTGTACCTGCCTTTTCCGCAAGAGAAAGTGCGTCAACAGCCTGCAAATTAATCTTTGCACTAAGTTTTTCTTCAATATTCTCAGGATATTCCATAGCACCTGTGATTACAGGCATAGGATTCATTTTTTGAGTATTGGCAATCATCTTACCGCCTTTTTTCAAATAAGGCAAAGCACGCATAGCCTCAAGCATTTCAAATGCCAAAATCAAATCCGCCTCACCGCGGTCTATAATAGGTGAATAAACCTTATCACTGTACTTTACATATGTAACAACACTGCCGCCGCGTTGGCTCATACCGTGAACCTCGCTGACTTTAACGTCATAACCCTCTTTAATTGCAACCTTACCAAGTATACGGCTTGCAAGAAGTGTACCTTGTCCGCCGACACCGACTATCATTATGTTCATTCTACTTTTCCTCCTTTTCAATCGCACCAAACGGACAGACATTTGTACATAGTCCGCAGCCGTTACACTGTGTTGTGTCAATCTTAACAGTATCGCCGTCTAATGAAATTGCAGGACAGCCGAGTTTCATACACATCTTACACTTCTTACACTTGTCTGTTATGTGACAGTGACCCGAATACTTTTTACGCATATTCGGAAGAAGTGCGCAAGGTCTTTGTGCGATAATAACCGAAGGTTCTTCTCTTTCAACTTCTTCTTTTACGACCTTTTCAAAATTCTTTACGTCAAACGGATCTGCAACGACAACGTGTTCAATACCGATTGACTTGCAAAGTGTTATCAAATTAACTTGCTTTGTTTCTTCCTTACGGATTGTGTAACCTGTTGTAGGGTTATCCTGGTGACCTGTCATACCTGTGATTGAGTTGTCAAGAATTATAACAGTATTGTTACCCTTGTTGTATACAATGTCAACAAGACCTGTAATACCCGAGTGCATAAATGTTGAATCACCGATTACTGATACAAGTTTCTTATTAAATTCAGCACCTCTTGCTTTTGCCATACCGTGTGCGGCACTGATTGAAGCACCCATACAAATTGTTGTGTCAACGCTTTGCAGAGGAGGTGTTGCACCAAGTGTATAACAGCCTATATCGCCCGAAACAACAAGACCGAGTTTCTTTAGTACATAGAATGTACCTCTGTGCGGACAACCTGCACACATTACAGGAGGACGAACAGGTGTAGGCTCGTCTATAACGTCAAATTCAGGTGCGTCTGTACCCAAAACAGCTTTCTTTATCATTGACGGTGTATATTCGCCTTGAAGTGTAAATACGTCCTTGCCTATTACATCAACTCCGACGCTCTTACAGAAATCTTCGATAACAGGGTCAAGTTCTTCGATAACGAAAACCTTATCATACTTTGACGCAAATTCTTTTATCTTCTTTTCAGGTAGCGGATAAACTATACCGATTTTCAAATAATCAGCCTTATCGCCAAGTGCTTCTTTTGCATACATATATGCGATACCGCCTGCGATAATACCGATTTTTGAGCCGTTTTCTTCAACTCTGTTAAGAGGTGATGTTTCAGCCATTTCCTTTAGTGCGTTTATTCTGTCCTCAACGACAACGTGACGCTTTATCGCATTACCCGGCATCATTACATACTTCTGCGGATTTTTCTCGTAATCCTTTAATGCAACTTCCTGCTTTTCTTCTTCCTCAACAAGACTCTGTGAATGAGAAACTCTTGTTGAAAGTCTTAAAAATACAGGTGTATCGTATTTTTCGGAAAGTTCATATGCAGTCTTTGTGAACTCCTTACATTCTCCGCTGTCAGACGGCTCTAACATAAGTATTTTAGATGCCTTTGCATAGTGACGTGAATCCTGTTCATTCTGTGATGAGTGCATACCTTGGTCATCGGCAACGCACAATACAAGACCACCGTTTACTCCTGTATAGCTTGCAGTGAAAACAGGGTCAGCCATTACGTTAAGACCGACGTGTTTCATACAAGACATACTTCTTGCACCGGCGATTGACGCACCGATTGCAACTTCTGCCGCAACCTTTTCATTCGGCGCCCATTCAACGTATATATCGTCATATTTAACTATATTTTCTGTAATCTCGGTACTCGGTGTGCCGGGATATGAGGAAACAACGCTTACACCGGCCTCATAAGCACCGCGTGCAACCGCTTCATTTCCAAGCATTAACTTTTTCATCATGTAATCCTCCTCGTTATTTAACCATTATTATAATTTTAACAAAATTCGCCTCTATCGTCAAGTACATTGTAGAAAAAAGCAACAAAATATATTATACTTTCATATTAAAATACCCATTTGCATTAAGCAAATGGGTATCAGTTCGGATTTTTCACGTTTCAAACAATCATTCAAGTTCAAATGCACCTGTGTAAAGTTGATAATACTTACCTTTTTGTGCAATAAGCTGTTCGTGATTACCGCGTTCGATAATTCTTCCGAGTTCAAGCACCATAATTACATCTGAATTTCTTACCGTTGAAAGTCTGTGTGCGATAACAAATACTGTACGTCCCGTCATAAGTGCGTCCATACCTCTTTGAACTATCGCCTCTGTTCTTGTATCAATACTTGAAGTTGCCTCGTCAAGTATCATTACAGGAGGGTCTGCAACCGCCGCTCTTGCGATTGACAAAAGCTGCCTTTGACCTTGCGACAAGCTGCCGCCGTCACCCGAAATAACTGTATCGTATCCTTCAGGCAACATATTTATAAACTCATCCGCATTTGCAAGTCTTGCCGCCGCATAAACTTCTTCGTCCGTTGCGTCAAGATTACCGTATCGGATATTTTCCTTAATTGTACCCGTAAACAAGTTTGTATCCTGTAAAACGATACCGAGCGAACGTCTTAAATCTTTCTTTTTGATACGGTTAATATTAATTCCGTCATAAGTTATCGTACCGTCGGCAATATCGTAGAAACGATTTATAAGGTTGGTAATTGTAGTCTTACCCGCACCTGTCGCACCGACAAACGCAACCTTTTCACCGTGGTCGGCATACAATGTTATATCATGCAGTACGATTTTTTCGGGATTATATCCAAAATCAACATCAAAGAATTTAACTTCACCCGTAAGACGTGTGTATTTAACACTGCCGTCCTTTTGAACTTCTTTCCAAGCCCACATATATGTCTTTTCTTCCGTTTCAACTATATTATCGTTTCTGTCGTACTTAACATTGACAAGTGTAACATCGCCGTTGTCCTGTTCTACTTCTTCATCCATAAGATTGAATATTCTTTCCGCTCCGGCAAGTGCCATAACGATTGAGTTAAGCTGTTGCGATATTTGGTTTATCGGCATTGTAAATGATTTTGAAAGTTGCAGAAATGACGCTATAACGCCAAGTGTAAGTCCCGCAACTCCGTTTAGTGCAAGTGCACCGCCGATAATAGCTATAAGCACATACTGCAGGTTACCCAAATTAGCCATAATCGGCATTAGGATATTTGCGTATTTATTAGCCTCGGTTGCGTTTTCACAAAGCTCTTCGTTAATCTCATCAAAATCTTCTTTTGAATGTTCTTCGTGACAGAACACCTTAACGACCTTCTGACCGTTAATCATTTCTTCGATATAACCGTTTACCTTACCGATGGACTGCTGTTGTTTTACAAAAAATCTTCCGCTCGCTCCTGCAATTTTCTTTATTACAAACATCATACAGGTCGCAAACACCAACACAAATATTGCAAGATAAACATTCGATATAAACATCGCAACGACTACCGATATAATTGTGACTGCCGATGAAAACATCTGCGGAATACTCTGTGCCATCATCTGTCTTAGAGTATCTGTATCGTTTGTGTAGTAACTCATTATATCGCCGTGAGTATGTGTATCGAAATACTTAATCGGCAATTTCTGCATATGAGTAAACATATCGTCACGAATTTTCTTTAACACACCCTGTGCGATTGATACCATTGTTCTGTTATAAAACAATGTAGCAAGTATTCCCACTACATACACAATACCCATTACGCAGATTGCTTTAAGCAAGCCAGTGAATACAGGGTTTGTACTGCCCAAAAGCGGTGTTATATAGTCATCGATAAGCGTACCGATAAACATTGAGCCGGCAACGTTTGCAACGGCACTCAGCAATATACATATCAATACAAAGATAAATCTGAATTTGTATTCCTTCATATATGAAAGAATACGTTTGATTGTCTTACCGGTATTTTGCGCACCGTGTTTATTCATCGTCACCGCCTCCTTTCACCTGTGAATTATATACTTCCCTATATATTTCGTTGTTCTTCAAAAGTTCCTCATGAGTACCTATTCCGTTTATTTCACCGTTATCCATAACAATTATCTTATCTGCGTCTTCGACAGATGAAATTCTCTGTGCAATAATAATCTTTGTTGTATTCGGTATTTCTTCACGGAACGCACGTCTGATACTTGCATCTGTCTTTGTATCAACCGCACTTGTACTGTCGTCCAAAATAAGGATTTTCGGTTTCTTTAACAAAGCTCTTGCGATACAAAGTCTTTGTTTCTGACCGCCCGATACATTTGAACCGCCCTGTTCGATATAAGTATCATACTTATCAGGGAATGTCTGAATAAATTCATCGGCTTGTGCAAGCTTACATACTCTTTCGATTTCTTCATCTGCTGCGTGGTCATTACCCCAACGCAAGTTTTCTTTGATTGTTCCGGAGAACAACACATTTTTCTGAAGTACCATTGCAACCTCGTCACGCAATGACTCAATATCGTATTCCTTTACATTTCTGTCACCGACAATCACTTCACCGTCGGTTGTATCGTAAAGTCTTGGGATAAGCTGTACAAGGCTTGACTTTGAACTTCCCGTACCGCCTATAATTCCGACAGTTTCACCCGATTTAATATCAAGATTTATATTCTTAAGACAGAGTTTTCTCTTTTTCTTTGAATATCCGAAGTTTACATTTCTGAATGAAATATCGCCGTTTTTAATTTCATATACAGGATTTTCAGGATTTGTAAGATCGCTCTTTTCGTCAAGTATTTCGACAATTCTTTCAGATGACGCTCTTGCCATTGTAATCATTACGAACACCATTGAAAGCATCATAAGGCTCATAAGAATTTGCATTGTATATGCAATAAGGCTTGTAAGCTCACCTGTTGTCATAGTTGACGCAACGATAAGCTTTGCACCGAACCACGATATGAAAAGCATACAGCCGTATGCCGCGAACTGCATAAGCGGTGCGTTAAATGCCAAAAGTTTTTCGGCTTTTACAAAGTCATCGTATATATCTTCAGAAACGTTTTTAAATTTCTTTTCTTCGTAATCTTCTCTTACAAATGATTTAACAACTCTTATACCTCTCAAATTTTCCTGTACAACGTTGTTAAGTTTATCGTATATCTTGAATACTCGTTCAAATATCGGGTGTGCGTGAGTCATTATAAAATACAATCCGCCGCCCAAAACAGGAATTGCAAGTAAGAATACAAGTGAAAGTTTATGATTTATACCAAACGCCATAATAAGCGAGAATATAATCATTATCGGACCTCTTACCGCAATTCTGACTATCATCTGATAAGCATTTTGTACGTTCGTTATATCAGTTGTAAGTCTTGTTACGATACTTGATGCAGAGAATTTATCAATATTTGAAAATGAGAAGTTCTGTACATTATAGAACATATCCTTTCTCAAATTCTTCGCAATACCTGCCGATGCACTCGCCGCAAATTTACCCGACAATGCACCGAAAACCAATGAAATTACACATGAAATTGCAAGGGCGATACCTATTTTCAATATGTAATTCATATTTCCAGCGTCAATACCCTTGTCAATAAGCATAGCCATAAGAAGCGGTATTACAACTTCCATAATAACTTCAAGAGTAACAAAAATCGGTGCAAGAATCGAATCACGTTTATACTCTCTTACACTTTTTAATAATGTCTTTATCATCTAATTCCTCCTTTAAAAATGTAGTACGCTACATATTAAGGTAAAAATATACCCTATTTTTCACACTTATCATTGTCTTGGTACATATGTTCGTAAACCTTTGTTAAAAGTTTTTTGAGTTCTTTTTCCTCCTCATCATTTAATGCACCTGTTATCAACGAATCCATATACTTTCTGTGTTCTTTCATTTCACTGCCAAGCTCAAAAGCCTTGTCAAACAAAATAACCTGTCTGCATCTATGGTCCTCCGGATTTACCTCAACACGCACAAAATTATTCTTCTCCATACGCTTTAAAAGTCCAATAATCGTGGAATGTCTTAACCCAAATTCCTGTTCAATCTCCTTTTGCATTACAACATTCTTGCCCTTTTCAAGCATATAAAAAAGTATATTTGCCTGCGAACAGGTTATATCGTATTTCTTCAGATGTGCATTTGCCGCCATAGACATAATCTCATCTATCCTCTTAAAATAAAAGCCTATACCTTTCTTTTTCACAAATACACCTCCTCGCAAAAAAATGTAGCGTACTATACTTTTTGTGTAGTACGCTACATATTATACACATTATTAATATTAATGTCAATAAACCTTTTTCAAAGTTCATATTTTGTTCATTAATTGTTCACGTTATTCGGAAACGTAACATAAATAGTTGTACCTTTGCCGACTTTGCTCTTTACGCGTATAGTCGCATTATGGCAGGCACAAACGTGCTTTACTATTGAAAGTCCCAAGCCTGTACCGCCGACTTTTTTTGAGTGGCTTTTATCAACGCGATAAAAACGTTCAAATATTCTTTCCGTATCTTCGGGCGGTATTCCTATACCCGTATCCTTTACGGACAGTTCCACGCCCTTTGCCGACTCGCCGACAAATACGGTTATTTTTCCGTTATCCTTATTATACTTTATCGCATTGTCAAGCAAGTTATATACAAGCTCACTCACCAATGTCACGTTACCTTTTATGAATGTCGGTATCTTCGTATAATAAATCTGAATACCTCGTTCTTTTGCGGCTTTTTCAAGAACACATATCGCCTCTTCCGTAACCAGCGAAAGGTCGATATTTTCCGGATTTTCAACACTTCCCTGTTCGTCAATATTTGATAGATTTATTATATCATCTATAAGAGTAAGAAGTCGGTCGGACTCTTTTTCTATCTTTCTGCCAAACTCCTTGATGTCCTCCGCCTTTGCCATACCGTTGCTTATCATTTGTGCATATCCCGAAATGGTTGTAAGCGGTGTTTTAAGCTCGTGCGAAACGTTTGCGGTAAATTCACGTCTGATTTTTTCCGTCTTTTCTTTTTCCGCATTTTGATTTGCTATTCTTGCAAAAAACGGTTTCAACTCGTCATATATCTCTGCCTTGCCTATATTATTTATATCCACTTCATTAATCGGATCTAAAATATATTTCGTCAAATGCTTTGCACTCACAAACGAAACAGCAATAACGCATATTAAAATAATAATAACTATCGGCATTATGGTCAAAACCATATACATTATTACTTTTGTCGGCTGTGACATTCTTAATATACTGCCGTTATTCAATTTTACGGCATAATAATATATTTTTTCACCAATCGTTTCGGAATTACGGCTACTGCTCCCGTTTCCGTATGTAACGGCTTGTTTAACTTCCGGTCGTTCAAAATGGTTTTCCATTGTAGTTGTATCCGCCTCGTTATCATAAATAACCGTACCGTCTGATTTGATAAGCGTCACTCGAATATCGGATACATTATCATACATTTTGGTTAATATATTAATTTCACTGTTTTCGTCATAACCGTCTAAGCATTGTGCCAATATATTTGTTCTTGATTTTAAATCTGATTTTTCCTTTATCGAATACTGTGTACAATATGCCACCAAAATAAGCAGCATACTTACTATAACTGATGATATTGTAAGAATTTTCAGCGTGCCGTTTATAGCTTTTCTCATATCTTATATCCTACATTTCTTATAGTTTCGATACACTTACCCTTTTCGCCGAGTTTATGTCTTAAACTTCCTATATGAACATCCAGCGTTCTGCTTTCGCCCTCAAAGTGATAACCCCATATCTTTTCAAGCAAAACCTCTCTCGGCACAACTGTGCCTTTGTTTTTCAGAAGATATTTAAGAAGTTCAAATTCTTTAAACGTTATCGCAATATCCTTTCCGTCAACCTTTACATTCCTGCTTTGGTTGTCCAAAATGATACCCTTGTATTCGATTATATCAGAACTGGCTTGCGGACCGCTCCTGCGAAGGACTGCTTTAATTCTTGAAATAAGTTCCATAACGCCGAAAGGCTTTGTTACATAGTCGTCCGCTCCGTATTCAAAGCCTTTGACTTTGTCACTTTCAGTACCTTTGGCTGTTATCATAATAACAGGAACATTTTTAGTAGTATCGTTGTTTCGTATGTCTTTCAGTATAGCAATTCCGTCTTTATCCGGCAGCATTATATCCAAAAGCACCATTGACGGCAAACGCTCGCCAAGTCGTTTTTCAAAATCTGAGGCACTTTCAAAGCCCTCTGCCTCAAACCCTGCTGATTTCACTGCATACGTTATTAAATCTCTTATTCCCTCATCATCTTCGACGCAATAAATCAAATCCATAAAACAATCCCCCATTTATACATTATTCAACTTCTGACGATACTGAAAACGGCAATATATACTTTTTACCGAATTCAACGCACAATTCTTTATATTCAGGATTGTTTCGTCTGTTACTCATAACGTGATGCACATCATAATTTTCGTCATTGAGTTCAATAATAGCTGCAGCAACGTTTGCACAGTGATCAGATATTTTTTCAAGTGCGGTAATGTAATCGGTAAATACAAAACCTTGATTTACACTGCATCTGCCCTCTTGCATACGCTTTATATGACGGTTTTTAAGGTCATTTCTAAGTCTGTCGATAACGTCCTCCAAAGGCTCAACTTTATTAGCAAGTTTAACATCGTCCTTTGAAAATGCACTGATTGTAAGGTCGATAATTTCACCGACGGCATTAACCATTATAGTGATTTCCTGTCTTGCCTTGTCGGAGAAATGAACGTCTTTATCACGTTTTTCTCTCGCTGTAAATACCAAATCGGCGGTATAGTCCGTCATTTTCTCAAAATCTGATATTGCGTGAAGAAGTATTGAAACTTTCTGCGAATCCGACTCATTCAAGCTCTTTGCCGAAAGCTTTACAAGATATGCACCGAGTGCGTCCTCATATTCATCGGCAAGATTTTCTGTTTCTATAATTTTCCTATCTATCGACTCTGAATACTTTGCAACACATTCCTGTGCCATGGTAAAGCTCTCTTTTACCATATATGCCATATTTGTAGCAAGCGTCATACATTGTTCAACAGCGAATGACGGAGTTTGTAAAAATCTTTCGTCAAGCAAACCGAATGTGCTTTCTTCCGCACCCTCTTTAATTGTCATTCTTGCCAGTTTTTCAAGTAACTTGTTAAACGGCAACAATACAGCCGTTGCAACAACATTGAATATCGTATGAACTATTGCGATATTAAACGGTGTAACAGAATCGCTTACAAATGCAAAATTGAAGATTGCATTTGCCGCATAGAATAATACAAGGAATAAAACCGTACCTATAATATTGAAATACAAATGCACCATTGCGGCACGTTTTGCGTTTTTGCTTGCACCGATACATGATATAAGTGCAGTCACACAAGTACCTATATTTTGTCCCATAATTATAGGAATTGCCGCACCGAACGTTATTTTACCCGTAGAAGAAAGTGCCTGAAGTATACCGACAGATGCAGATGACGATTGTATAACAGCCGTTAAAACAGCACCTGCAAGCACACCTAAAATAGGATTTTGGAACATTGTAAGTATGTTTGTAAATGCCTCAACATCTTTTAAAGGCTCAACAGCCGCCGACATTGTTTCCATACCGAACATAAGTACCGCAAAACCAAGAAGTATGTTACCGATATTCTTCTTAGAGTCGCTCTTTGCAGCCATTGTAAATACAATACCGATAAGTGCTAAAACCGGAGTAAAGTTAGCCGGCTTACAGAGTTGAATCCAAAAGCTGTCCCCCTGTATACCGGAAAGGCTCAATATCCATGATGTAACAGTCGTACCGATATTTGCACCCATTATAATACCTATAGCCTGTCCGAGTTTCATAATGCCTGAGTTTACAAAACCTACAACCATAACCGTAGTAGCTGAAGATGACTGTATAACCGCCGTAACTGCAGCACCCAAAACAACACCTTTTATAGGATTTGACGTAAGTTTTTCAAGTATCTGTTCAAACTTACCGCCGCCAAGCTTTTCAAGACCGCTGCCCATTACGTTCATTCCGTAAAGGAACATCGCCAGTCCTCCGAACAATGAAAATAAGCCAAAAATGTTCATAATTTTATCCCCTTATTTATATATTTTATAAAATCCTCTAAGCTAATTATATATAATCTATGTAAAATTGTATTCAAGCCTATCTTAAATTTATGTAAAATCTTTTAAAACTCGCCAGCTTTCGATTAATTTTTCAAGCGAAAACATTGCGTTTGCAGGGCTTGTAGACGGCAGTTTTACCGCATTTAAGTCAGAATTGTATTTTACAAACAATTTATACGCGGTATTTCCGTTTGTAAAGATTTTTTTAATTTCAGCCGTTTGTAAAATCCGTCTTAAATCATTCGGCGTAACATTTTTTATAGAGCTGTCGGACGAACCTTCTATGTCACAGCTTGCAATAACATCCCAAACCGCAATATTATGTTTTATCAAAAATGCTTTTTTCTCCTCTGTCGTGCCCGGACAGACGTCATTCATAACATTCGCAAGCACCTTCCAAAACCTGTTCTGCGGATGACCGTAGAAAAAGTTTGCTTCACGTGATTTTACAGACGGGAAACTGCCGAGTATAAGTATTTTTGAATTTTTATCGTATATGGGTTCTATTGTATGAAATTCCATTTCTATCACCTCTTAAATAATACTGTATAAACCTTAAATACACCTTAATTTTATAAAAATATCAGTGGAAATCAAATTTTGTATTGACTATTATATTTTTATATTATATCATAAAAATATTCATAAATAAAGAAAGGATTATAGATTATGAAAACAGCAAACGCACCATTGTTTAAAGACCCTATTCATAACGGAGCCGCTGACCCTGTCGTTATATATAATGAAGAAACAGGCACTCATTATATGCTTTACACCGCAAGACGTGCAGACGTTGAAGAAGAAGGCGTAATGTGGGTACACGGTACTGATATAGGAATTGCGGAAAGTAAAGACAACGGTAATTCATGGGAATATATAGGTATATGCAAAGGCCTTGAATACGGCGAAGGCAAAAATACATATTGGGCACCGGAGGTTATACGTTTCGGCGAGCTTTATCATATGTATGTAAGCTATGTTCCGGGAATTCCTGCCGACTGGAATCACCCGCGTTACATTCTTCACTACACCTCAAAAAATTTAATTGATTGGAATTTTGAAAGCAAGCTTAACCTTTCATCAGAAAAGATTATTGACGCTTGTGTATTCAGGCTACCAGACGGTATTTTCAGAATGTGGTACAAGGACGAGCGGAACGGCTCTCATACATATTTTGCCGACAGCAAGGACTTATATAATTGGGAAGTTAAAGACTGTGCCGCCGATGATGTTCCGCACGAGGGCGCTAATGTATTTGAATTTGGCGGTAAGTATTGGCTTATAACCGACTGTTGGAGCGGTTTGGACGTCTATTATTCGGACGACCTTACGACTTGGACAAAGCAAAGCAGTCGTATTCTTGACATAGGCGGTACAAGAGAAGATGACGGAGTTATCGCAAATCACGCCGATGTATATGTAACGGACAACAACGCATATATTTTCTACTTCACTCACCCTGACAGACAAAAAAATATGCTTGAAAACAATATCGGAAACGAACGCAGAACGTCAATTCAAGTTGCCGAACTTGAAGTTAAAGACGGTGTTTTGGTATGTGACAGAAATAAGGATATATCGGTTAAACTTAAATAATATAAAAAGGTTAGACGAAATTCCGTCTAACCTTTTGTATTACTTTGATGTAGTTATGCTTATACTGTTTCCGTCACTTGTCATTACAATATCGCCGCTTTCATCGGTGCGATACACTTCCACACCCGCGTCACTTAGTTTACTTAAAGTTTCTTCATTAGGGTGACCGTATGAATTGCCTTTTTCTACGCTTATCACGGCATACTGTGGCATAACTTCACGCAAAAACGGATATGACGTTGACGTTCTCGAACCGTGATGACCGACTTTAAGCACCGTTGATTTCAAATCCGCACCGCTGTTTAATATTTCTTCTTCCTCGTCGCTTTCGGCGTCACCCGTAAATAAGAATGATGTGTTTCCGTATGTGATTTTTAATACTATTGACGTACTGTTTAAATCCTTGCCGTTTTCGTCAACAGGTCCTAAAAATTCAACCGTACTGCTGCCAAGCTGAATTTCGTCACCGACATTCGGGTGCTTGATTTCAACATTTTGTTCTTCCGCTTTTTTCTTGAAATTTTTATACGCTTTTGTATTCGCCTCTGTTTTCGGTGCATATATGTTGTCCGCTTTTGTTACCGACAACGCGCCCGACAAACCGCCGACGTGGTCCTCGTGAGCATGAGAGCACACAACATAATTAAGCTCCGTAATATCTTCTTTCTTTAAATATGCCGCTACCACATTACTGTCCGCAACATTTCCGCCGTCTATCATCATCGTTTCGCCGTCACATTCTATAAGCGCCGAATCGGCTTGTCCTACATCTATAAAATGCACCTCAAAATTTGAATTTTCAGGTATATCCGACGGGTTTACATTGCTTCCCGATATTCCGAATGACATAATAAATGCCATTAACATATTTAAAATCTTACTCATCTTCTGCTCTCCCTTCATATATAAAATTATTATAACTTATAATTGACTTAATCTGCAAGTATTTTGTTGATTATTTTGATATTTAATGTTAAAATATCTGTATAGTATAAATTTGAAAGGATATTGTATATGTTAAATGCTGTGTTTTTTCCGTTTTCGGAAATGTATATAAACCACGTTAAATCATCGGAAAAATTTGATATGAAGATACAGCACTACCATGACGCATATGAAATATATTTGCAGGCGGACGGTGAGAGATACTTGTTCCTTGACGATATTTGTTACACGTTAAAGCAAGGCGATTTGGTAATTTTAAAGCCGTTTGACATTCACTATATGGAAAGCCGCGACATTGATTTTTACGAAAGATATGTTTTGAATTTCAGCAGTGATATGCTGAGCGGAATTTTGACAAAAACAGAAACTGATATTCTTTTCGATAACATCAAGTCGTGCGTATTCCATCTTAATGATGAGCAATTTACTCTTATTCTCGATTACTTCAAAAAAATTGACGCATTTTCAAACAGAATAGGTTTGCTTTCCGAAAAACTTGCGTTAAGCAGTGTTTTTCAGCTTGTTTCTGTAATTAAAGACCTTTCAAAAAATGCCGAAATTATCACAAGTCAAAATACTCCGCCCGAAATAGTTACGGCGATAGATTACATAAACAACCACTATAAAGAGGACATAAACCTTGACATTATAACCGACGTCGTGCATATCAGCAAATATCATTTTTCACGACTTTTCCACAAAGCAACGGGTGCAACGTTTCTGCAATATTTATACAATGTGCGTCTTGTAAATGTCCATTCCCTGCTTGCCGAAACAAATTTAAACTTAAACGAAATTGCTATTCGTACAGGCTTTTCGTCAAGTGCGCATTTATCAAGAATTTTCAAGCAAGTGTACAATGTTTCACCGCAAAAATTCAGACGTATGTTAAAAGAGAAATCAAAAAAGCAGTGATTAACACTGCTTTTTATTATTGCTGAAGTTGTTTTTTGAATATTGTTCTGAAAATTAATCTTGCAAGCGGTCCTGCAAAAAATATTTGCCAGCACAATGCCATTGGGAAATTCATAGCTGTTGTTTGCAACCATACCGCAACAATTTCTTTACCCGGATTTTTAAACAACAATGTTGCAATCATACTCATTGTCGGACACATAATACATACAATCATTGACGAAATCGCAAGCGTGATAAAGAACGGATTGTCCACTCCCGGTCTTATAAATCTGAATGCAAGCTTTGTCGCAAGTTTTTCGACTGCGAAAAACTCCAGTATGAATGCGGCAGGCCACATTATAACCATTTCGTGAAATGCAAGCAAGAACACCTCATTGCTCATCTGTCCCTTGTTCAGGCTGATATTATAGCATATCATTGCGTACACCATAATAAAAGCCATAATCAGTGTGAAAATAATGTTTTGAAATTTTGTCTTTGGCATAAATTTTTACCCTCTTTTCTTAAATTTACGCAAAAAAACAACACATCCGTGTTGTTCGTTATCATCGTTAAGCACAATGTGTCGTTTCCAATTATATACCAAAGCATTATTAAATTGCGAGGATTATTTTAACATAACCAGTCTGTGTTGTCAATACCTTTCTCTAAAAATAATCAAAAATCACATCGCAAGATGTGATTCTTGGAGCTGTCGACAGACTTAATTACTTACCCATTCTCCGACTGATTCGTTTGTTACAACATTTACGTTTCCGGAGAAATCAGACGTATAAAGCTTACCGCTTTTTTTATCCACAAAGTAAATTTTATCATTTTCAACATCGAATTTTTTTACTGCTTTATCATAAATACACGTCAAGTCGCTTGCGTCAAGACTGCCTATATAAAGTCCGTTATATGAAGTTATAAGTCTGCCGTCCGCAGTCTTCACATCGTCTGCATAACAAACATAATTATTGTCACTGCCGTCAAGATTTACGCGGTAAACCTCCTCACGGAAAGGGTTTTTATAATAAATCGTATCTCCCCACTGTGCAATAAGTTCAATATTTATCCATGACGCGTCGCCCTTTACGACCAAATGTTGATCTGTTCCGTCTATGTTCATACAATAAATATCTTTTCCGTTATCTTGATTTACAAACAGAATTTTATCTGTCGGCGTTTGCTTTTTACAAATAAGCGAATTAATTTGATTTAAGGTCTTAACTTCACTTCCGTCACGGCTAATTCTCATCAAATTACCGTACCAAACACCGTTTTCGACAAACAGATAATCTCCGTAATAAAAACAGTTAAACGGATACAGCTTAACATCATTGTCACCCATGCTTAATTTTACAAGTGACGTTCCGTCAAGAGTAATTCCGTACATTATATTGTCATTATCCAAGTTGAAATATATGTAATCCTTGTACTTTTTAGGGTATCTGACCGAATTGTCCGTAAGTCGTTCAACGTCACCGCTGTCAATATTCATACGATAAAGAACGCCGCTCTTTTTTCCGCCGTCCGATTCCTGATAATATATCCACCCATCATCAACGGCAATTTTATTGACCGTTTTATTGATAAGTTCCTCTTCACCCGATATGTCATTTGCTCGGTAAAGGTGTCTGTCATTTTTAGACAAATAGTAAACATTATTGTCATACATTTCAAGTTCACAGACGCTGTTGTCAGATAATTTCTGTCTGTTTGCACTGTTTTTGTCTACTGAATATAGCTTTTGATAGTCAGAATCGGACGCATAGTATACCGTACCACTTTCGTTTATACGGCTGTCTATAACAACTCTGTTGTTTTCACCGTCCCAACCGACAGTTGCGCCTAAAGTTTCGGAGACCGCTCTTACCGGAACATATGTTCTGTCATCAATTATTTTAGCAGGTACGTCAAGCTGAATTTGGTCAACCCAAATTGCCGAACCGTCTGAATTATATACTCCCGTACTCATAATTTGATTATCAACAGGCACGCATATAAATTCGCCGTTTCTTTCAGCCCAAACCGTTCTGCCGTTATTGTCCCACGACACATTTGCACCAAAGGCCTCAAATATCGCTCTCATCGGTACAAGCACACGTTCGTCAATATTCTTCGGATTAACGTCACATTCCAATTTTTCGCCGTCAATATATACTTCTATAACGTCATTAGCAAAAGCATTTACGCACGGCAACATAATTATTCCGCTTATCAAAAGTGCAATCAGTTTTTTCAAGATAATCGCTCCTTTATTACAGCATAAATATCATCATTTATATCTTCGACACTTCTTATTTTTCCGTTTTCAACACATGAAATATGTTTCCAGCCGAAACGTTTTGATACGTATACTGCATTATCATAGCTTTTTTGAAGATAAGATATATCACTCTCGTGTATATCCTTTTTATCTCCGCCGTTTGACTTGTTAGCCCTGTCTTTCATTAATTCTATGCCGTACTTTGGCGGCATATCAAGAAATATCGTAACGTTCGGACGCGGAAGTCCGTAAACATTGTATTCAAGGTCGTCAAGCCACGTTAAAAACTTGTCTTTTTCTTCTTGATTTTCGATTTTGCTTGCTTGATGTATAAGATTTGATGACACATATCTGTCCGCTAAAATCAATGTGCCGTTTTCGTAATCCTTTCCCCAATCGGTTTTATACGTTGCAAATCTGTCAGCCGCAAAAAACGTTGATGTGGCATACGCATTCACATCTGAAGGCTTGTCCCCGAATTCACCGTTTAGGTACATCTTTACAAGTGTTGACGACGGGTTGTCATACGCCGGAAAAGACACCGACTTTATTTTTAATTCGTCATTTTCAAGACGTTTTTTTAAAAGTTCCGTCTGTGTTTGCTTTCCGCTTGCGTCAACGCCGTCAATCGCTATAAGTATCCCCATAATTTCTCCTAAAATCAGTCTTGTTTGTATTTTTTACCTTTCGCAATTACCGTTGCCGCAAATTTAGGCAATTCCATCATTCTTCCTATACGCCAAGGTTCTTTGCAAAGTCTGTAAAACCATTCCATACCTGTTTTACAGAATATTTCAGGTGCGCGTTCAACTTTTCCGGCAAATACGTCAAGACTTCCGCCAATGCCCATCGCAACGCGTACTTTAAGTGCATCTCTGTTTCTTTCAATCCACTGTTCCTGCTTAGGCGCGCCTAAGCATACAAAAACAATATCCGCACCGGAATTGTTGATTTCCTCAACAATTTCAGCTTCTTCTTCAGGCTTGAAATATCCGTTTCTTGTACCGACAATATTAAGGTCGGTGTATTCTTCCAAAAGCTTTTTCTTTGCCTCTTCCGCAACACCCGGCTTACCTCCGAAAAGGAACAGCTTGTGGTCTGTGTAGTTCATTTTTTGCAAAACCTGTCTTGCAATGTCATATCCTGCCGCACGTTCGCTTATAGGCTTTTTCAAAATCTTTGACGCATGCACAACGCCTATGCCGTCGGCAGTAAGCAAGTCAGCATTATTAAGAAGTTTACAAAATTTTTCGTCTTTGTATGCAAGCATAATTATTTCCGAATTAGGCGTGTATACCGCATGAAACTTATCTTCGTCCAAAAAACGCATAATGCAGTCAGTAGCCTGTGAAATGTTCACCATGTCAACGTGAACACCAAGTATGTTTACTTTATCCATGTTCTTCTCCTTGCTTTGAATATATTTTTTTGCCACCACTCCGTCACTTCGTGACACCTCTCCTCAAGGAGAGGCTTTTCGGCTCCCATTGAGGGGAGCTGTCGGCATTGCCGTCTGTGGGGTGGTTTTTTCGGGCGACCAATGATCGCCCCTACTTACCCCTGTCCGAGAGAAAATCGTTCACAGTGCTGCTTTGCAGCTTGCAGTGCTGTACGTTTGTACCGCCTCAAGCAAAAAGTAGTGCTGTGGGCGATTTAATCCGGACACACTATCTATTATCTATTTTCGTGTATTCCTTACTGTGTACCATCGACTTATACGCCGGTCTGATAATTCTGCCGCAGCCGATAACTTCTTCAAGTCTATGTGCGCACCAGCCGACAATTCTTGAAATAGCGAAAAGCGGTGTATACATTTCGGTAGGTATGCCAAGCATTTTATAAACAAAGCCCGAATACATATCAACGTTCGCACACATAACCTTATGATTATTTTTAACTTCCGCAAATACACCCGGTGTAAGACGTTCAACACTGCAATACAGTTTAAATTCCTTTTCAAATTCAGGGTGATTTGAAACAAGCTGACCTGCTTTTTCTTTAAGCAAAATACATCTTGGGTCACTGTATGTATAAATAGCGTGTCCCATACCGTATATAAGTCCCGAACCGTCAAAAGCCTCTTTACGAAGAATTTTTGCAAGGAATGCCTTAACCTCCTCATCATCTTCCCAGTGCTTAACGTTTGCCTTGATTTCTTCCATCATACCCATAACTTTTGCGTTTGCACCACCGTGCTTAGGACCTTTAAGTGAACCGATAGCCGCCGCAATAGCAGAATATGTATCAGTATCCGATGAAGAAACAACTCTTGTTGTAAATGCCGAATTGTTACCTCCGCCGTGTTCAGCGTGTATCATAAGCAATACATCAAGCATTTCCGCTTCTTCACGAGTATATTTATTATCGGGTCTTATCATATAAAGCAGATTCTCAGCTGTTGACAATCTTGGCTGCGGTGTGTGAAGATACAGACTTTTTCCGTCATGATAATGGCTCTTCGCCTGATAGCCGTATGCCGCCATTACAGGAAGTCTTGCAATCAATTCTATTGACTGACGCAGGATATTACCCGTTGAAATATCATCCGGATTTGAGTCATACGAATAAGACGCAAGTACGGAACGGGCAATTTTATTCATTATATTCTTACTAGGAGCTTTCAAAATCATATCTTCCGCAAAGCCTTCCGGCAATACACGAAGATTTCCGATAAGTCTTGAAAAATCGTCCAAAGTCTTTTTATCCGGAAGATGTCCGAATAACAGCAGATATGCTACTTCTTCAAAACCAAATCTCTTCTCTTTTTCACAGTTTTTAACTATATCTGTAAGATCATAACCACGGTATCTCAAATGACCTTCCATAGGGATTTTTTCACCGTCATCAATATAGTAACCCAAAACCGCACCGACAGAAGTAAGCCCTGCCATTACACCTGTACCGTCATCGTTTCTCAAACCTCTTTTAACGCTGTACTGCTTAAAAAGTTCCTTTGAAAACGGCTGATACACATCTGATGCCTCTTCTTGAAATCTCTCTTGTAATCTCTTTTTATCCTCTTCCTTTAACATATCTCCACTTCCCTTCCGCTCCGCTATATCAGAGCTTGAAATTTATATCAGACTTATTTGATTGTCCTCTCCCCTTAAAATTCCTCCGGCTGCCGGAATATTTTTCGGTCTGTAATGCTCAATGTCCTCAACTGTGCATTGTTCTTTGTCTACAACCTTAACAACCTTTGCGTCTTTTTTACGCAACGTTATTACCTGTATACCCTGTGTACTCTTTGTCGCTTTAAGCGGAATTTTTTCCGTATTAACCAATAACACTCTGTTATTATCCGACATCAGAACAACATCTTTATCTTCATCAAGAAGTCTTATATCACATATCGGCGACTTATTTCCGTATGCACCGATAAGTTTTTTACGGTTTGTCTTAGTTTCATAATTTGAAAGCGCAACTTTCGCCATTTTACCGTTTTCAAACGTAAACAGCATTTCGCCCTTATAATCCGTTGTTACAACAGTATACACTATTTTTTCATCTTCTTCAAGTCCAAGTATTCCCGGCAGGTACTCGCCCATAGTGCTTACCTTTGCATCTGCAAGGTCATATGTTTTCATTTTATATGCAACGCACTTATTTGAGAAGAATATAAGTTCGGATTTATTTGTCGATTCCATTGTCTGAACAATTTCATCTGTTTCTTTTAATTTATGCTCCGTTGTGCTTGAACGAAGTGATACGGCTGAAATCTTCTTAATATAATTATCTCTTGTTACGAAAATTGTAAGCGGATAATCGTCTATATTTTCCGTTTCGTTATACTCCGTTATTTCCTCACCGCTGATTAAAGTCGTCTTTCTTTCCTGACCGTATTTCTTTGCGATTTTCTTTAACTGGTCTGCGATAATATTCTTAACCTCGTTATCGTCACCCAAAATACGGTTCAGTTCTTCAAGTTCCTCCATAAGTTTTTCAATCTCTGCGGTTCTGTTTATGATATATTCCTTGTTCAAACTGCGAAGTTTGATTTCCGCAATGTACTCCGCTTGAACTTCGTCAATGTCAAAGCCCTCCATAAGATTAGGAACAACATCGGTATCTTTTTCCGTATGACGAATTATTGCAATCGCTTTGTCAATATCAAGCAAAATCTTTTTAAGACCTGTTAAAAGGTGAAGTTTTTCGCTTTTTTTATCAATATCATATTTAATACCGTTTTTAACGCAGTTCATTCTGAACAGTATCCACTGCTGTAAAATCTGCTTAACGCCCAGAACCATAGGTCTTGCATTAATCAAGATATTGAAGTTACAGCTAAAACTGTCCTCAAGCGGTGTCAGCTTATAAAGCTTTGTCATAAGCATATCGGGATCAACGCCGCGTTTTAAATCAAGAGCGATTTGAAAACCGTCAAGACCTGTTTCGTCACGTGCGTCTGAAATTTCTTTCAGTTTGTTTGCTTTTACAAGTTCCATAATCTTGCCGATTATCGCTTCGACTGTTGTTGTATAAGGAATTTCATTGATTTCGATGCAGTTATTTGCCTTGTCGTAAGTATATTTTGCACGAAGTTTAAAACTTCCACGGCCTGTTTCGTAAATCTTACGCATTTCGCTTTCAGAGTAAATAAGGTCCGCTCCCATTGAAAAGTCAGGTGCAGGCATATATTTAATCACGTCCGCATTTTCGTTTTTCATACAAGCGATAGTTGCGTCACAAACTTCTTTAAGATTGAATGAACAAATATTACTTGCCATACCTACGGCAATACCTTGATTTGGATTTATAAGAATATTCGGAAACGCAACCGGCAAAAGCGTCGGTTCTTTCATTTCACCGTCATAACTGTCTATAAACTCAACCGTATTCTTATTAATATCTTTAAACAGTTCCGCACATATCGGATCAAGTCTTACCTCCGTATATCTTGACGCCGCATATGCCATATCTCTCGAATACTGCTTACCGAAGTTACCCTGCGACTCGACAAGCGGGTGCAAAAGTGCCTCGTTACCGCGTGTCAAACGTACCATTGTTTCATATATGGCACTGTCACCGTGAGGGTTTAATTTCATTGTCTGTCCGACTACGTTAGCCGATTTTGTAAGTTTTCCTCCCAAAAGTCCCATTGTATACATTGTGTACAAAAGTTTTCTGTGAGCAGGCTTAAGTCCGTCTATTTCGGGAATTGCTCTCGATACGATAACACTCATCGCATAGGGCATATAGTTCTGCTCAAGTGTTTCGGTAATGGGCTGTTCGTCTATCGGAGCATATATAATCTCTTTTTCTTCTACTTTCTTTTTCTTCCTTGCCATAAAATTCTCCTATCCTTTATGATAAGTCAAGCATTTCCATATATTTTCCGCCGTTGTCGGCAATGTATTCTTTTCTGTCCGTAATATTATCGCCAAGCAATACGTCAAACATTCTCGATGTGCTTTCCGCATTTTCCGGCGTTACTCTTATAAGCCGTCTTGTTGACGGGTGCATTGTCGTAAGACTCATCATATCAGGCTCGTTTTCACCAAGACCTTTTGAACGTTTAATATCGTATTCGTCACGTTCTTTCGACAATCCGTCCTCTGTAAATTTCTTTAATATTTCTTCCTTTTCACCGTCTGTATACGCAAAATGTTTTTCACCCTTACGCTTTGTCTTTGTAATCGTTATTTCATAAAGCGGTGATTCGGCAATATACACCTTGCCTTTTTCGATAAGTGTAGGCATAAGGCGGTATATCATTGTAAGAACAAGCGTTCTGATTTGGAAACCGTCAACGTCGGCATCTGTACAGATAATAACCTTGTCCCAACGCAAATTGTCAAGATTAAAACTTTCAATATTTTTATTATGAGCAGACTTAATCTCCACACCGCAGCCAAGCACTTTTACAAGGTCGGTTATAATATCGCTCTTAAAAATTCTCGGATAATCGGCTTTCAGACAATTCAGTATCTTACCTCTAATCGGCATAATCGCCTGAAACATCGGGTCACGCGCCAATTTACACGAACCTAAAGCCGAGTCGCCCTCCACTATATAAACTTCACGCTGTGAAACGTCCTTACTTCTGCAATCAACGAACTTTTCAACTCTGTTCGTTATATCCATTGTACCCGTAAGTTTCTTTTTTATATCAATTCTTGCCTTTTCGGCATTTTCACGGCTCTTTTTATTGACAAGAACTTGATTTGCGATTTTTTCGGCGTCTGTTTTGTTTTCTATAAAGTAAACTTCAAGCTGTTGACGTAAGAATTCCGTCATTGCGTCTTGAATAAACTTGTTGTTTATCGCTTTTTTTGTTTGGTTTTCGTAACTTGTCTGAGTTGAGAATGAGTTTATAACAAGTGCCAAACAGTCCGCTACGTCCGCAAATGTTATTTTTGAATCGTTTTTATTATATTTGTCATTCTGTTTTAAATATCTGTCAATCGCATATACGAATGCGTTTCTTACCGCCTTATCGGGTGAACCTCCGTGTTCAAGGTAACTTGAATTGTGATAATATTCAAGCATATTGACTTTGTTTGAGAAACAGAATGCAACTTGCATTTTCATTCTGTAATCCTCTTTGTCCGCCCTGTCACGTCCCTCACGTTCCATTTCCCACGTTTCAACAGTTGTAAAACCGTCATCGCCGACAGTTTCTTTAACATAGTCAACAATACCGTTCTCGTAATAATACTCGAACATTTCCATACCTGTTTCGGTTTCGTTGTAAAGAACGAATTTCAAGCCTGCATTAACCATAGCCTGCTTGTTTAAAACGTCTTGGAAAAATTCAATCGGTATATTTATATCGGTAAAAACTTCTGTGTCAGGTTTCCATTTTTGTACCGTTCCCGTCTGAACGCTTCTAGTTTCAGCCTTTTGAAGTCCTCCGACGTTTTCGCCTTTTTCAAAATGCAATGTATACTGCGTTTTGTCACGCACAACGGTTACGTCCATATATTCACTGCTGTACTGTGTTGCACACGCGCCAAGACCGTTAAGACCCAAACTGTACTCATACATTCCGCCTTTATTGTTGTCATACTTACCGCCCGCGTACAATTCACAATATACAAGCTCCCAGTTAAATCTGCCCTCGCCCTCGTTATAGTCAAGAGGTATTCCGCGGCCGTGGTCCTTTACTTCTATGGATTTATCCATAAAACGCGTAACTTCTATTAAACTTCCGTAGCCCTCACGAGCTTCATCTATTGAATTTGATAATATTTCAAAAAAAGAATGTTCACAGCCTTCAAGACCGTCTGAACCGAATATTACAGCAGGACGCTTTCTTACTCTGTCCGCACCCTTTAGACTTGTTATGCTGTCATTTCCGTATTCCTGTTTCTTTTTCGGCATAAACTAACCGTCCTTTCGTGTATTTTCGCTTTCAGCTATAAAAATACTATTATATCTTATTAATTATACTACTATATAGGTTGTTTTGTCAAACGCCGTAAGGCAACATTTAGATTAAATGAATGTTACACACTTCTTTATTATTTGTTCAACATTGATAAAACAACCAAATGATTACAGAGAAAATGATACATTGCGTAAAAAAATTATTTTCCTATTGTTTTACGACATTTTTTATGCTAAAATTATACTGTATATACAATGTATATACAGTTTATTAATACATTAATTTTAACGATTTGAGGTTTTAACTATGAATACCGCATATATATATCTTCAGCTGTATAAACTTTTTGACGACGTAACGCCTGTTCCGGTTGACTGCGGTCAGCTTTGCGACAAGGCTTGCTGTAAAGGTGACGACAGCGGAATGTTTCTTTTTCCGGGCGAAAAAGAAGTTTTTAATCTGTTAAATCCCGATTGGGTACGAATTGAAAAGACAGACTTCACATATGATTATAACGGAAAAACATATACCACGCCTATAGCTATGTGTCAAGGTTATTGTGACAGATATCAACGTCCGTTAGCCTGTCGGATTTTTCCGCTTACACCGTATATTGACAAAAACGGTCATATGGATATTATCGTTGACCCACGCGCAAAAGGCGTCTGTCCTATGGCTAAAGGTTTTTACCTTGAAGATTTTGACGCGGTTTTCATTAAAAATATTAAAAAGGCATTTTCTTTACTTATGAAAAACAAGCAATTTAAAGCCTTTATGGTTGAATATTCAAAATACTTAGATGAATTTAAGCGTTTTTATAAATAATTAAACAGTATTCAGAAAGGATATAATTGTAATGCAGGAAAATAACAACGAGAATAAGAAAACTCTAAACGAAAATGACGCAAACGATGTAATGCAAAATTCCGAAAATACAGAAACAAATGATACAGAAGAAACAGATGTTACTCCTGTCAGTGAAGAAAATGTTTCCGAAAGCGAATTGACGGAAAATAACGAGTCTGATGTTTCCAATACAATCAGTGAAGAAGAAACAGCCGATAATTACAGTTTTGACGATGAGGAAGACGATTTTGCAATTTCTCCCGAAGAAAATGACGAAACAGCTCCGTCTGAGCAAGACGACAATGCAGACGACGATACAGAAACAGATATTGAAAAAGAACAGAGAAAAGCTGAACTTACAAAAAAAATCAAAGCAGGATTAAAAAAAGCGGCTGTTCCCGCTTTAATCGCAGTTATCGTACTGATTTGTACTTTCATTGCATTTTTCATATATTCCCTTTCTACTATAGAAGAAGATAAGGTTATGAAAAATGTGTACATAGAGCAGTTGGACGTTGGCGGTCTTACATATGACGAGGCACTTGATTCAATAAACGCAACATATCTTTTACAGAATACTGCAATCACATTGACTTCAAACGGTCAGACATACGAAATAAACGGCTCAGACATCGGACTTACAGCAATTGCGGAAGATACCGCAAAAAAGGCTTTCGATTACTGCAAATCGGACAGCACATTAAAAAATGCATTTGCCGCTATTGAACTTATGTTCAAACCACACATAATCGTTCCTGCCGTACAAGTCGATACCGAACAGCTTGACGCAAAGCTTAACGAATTCGGTAACATTGCACTTGGCGAAAGAAAACAGCATTACGTTGAATTTAACGACGACGGTACACTTACAATATATTCCGGTAAGACAGGTTATAATTTAGACCCATCAACCGCCGAGCAAGAAGTTATTACCGCTCTTAGCAATGAAATTTTTAATAACATCGCGGTAACATTCACTTCTGCCCCACCGGACGAAATGACTGTTGAATCACTTGACGCACTTGTATACAAAGACCCGACAGACGCAAGATACGAAGTCAACGGAAATGATGTAAACATAGTTGCAGGCGATACGGGACGTTACATAAATAAAGATGAGGCTGCAGCAATTATAGGAAATGTATACGAAGGCTGTGAACCTGTCACATTGCCGTTCTACGTTTCATATCCGACCGTTGACGAAAACACATTAAGAGAAAAATTATTTTCGGCAACATTGAGCAGTTATTCAACATCATACGGCAGTTCGACCGCAAACAGATGTGCCAATGTTGCAAGAGCGGCAAGCCTTATAAACGGCAAAGTAATTGCACCGGGTGATGTATTCTCATTCAACGACACAGTCGGTCACCGCACAATCGAAAACGGTTTCTCTACCGCAAAAGAATACGTTGACGGCAAGAGCGTTGACGGTATCGGCGGCGGTACTTGTCAAGTCAGCAGTACCCTTTATTCGGCGGTATTGTATGCCGACCTTTCGATTGTTGAACGTCTTAACCATATGATGACCGTAGGTTATATTCCGCTCGGTCAGGACGCAACCGTTTCGGACGGCGGAGTTGATTTCAAATTTAAAAACAACACCGACTATCCGATTAAAGTTTCGGCTTACACAAGCGGTGCAACAATCACTGTAAGCATTATCGGTACTGATTGGGAACCTCACAGAGAAGTTAAAATTTCAAACACTTCTTCAACTTCCGGCAAAAATACCGTTGTTCATTCAACAAGATATGTATATGTCAACGGTGAGCTTATCTCAACCGATACGCTTAATACAAGTACATATATGCCGCACGAGCCATAATGCAAATTGCATAAATGAAAATAATATAAAACTTAATATTTTTTCATTTTACCCCTTGCAAACATTTTTAAATTATGGTATTATAATATTAATCTTACAGCAAAGACGTTGTATAACAGAGCGAAAACTCTGTTATATTACGTCTTTTTTTGTATAATAAAAACATTATACAAAAACAAAATATTTAAAGAACGGAGAATTGATATGTTTAACTCAGATTTGACAAAGCACCTCGCAGAGCTTTCAAAGCTTGAATTTACAGATGAAGAGCTAGAACAAATGACGGCTGATATGACAAATATCATAGCTATCATGGATAAAGTATGTGAATTTGATACATCAAAGCCTGCCTATGCACTTGATGCGGTTGACTATAAAGATTTAAGGGCGGACGAACATCGAAATTCGTACCCTACCGAAGAAATTGTTAAGAATGCGAAGAATGTTAAAAATAACAGTTTCGTAGTTCCTAAAGTAGTTTAACAGTCAAGAGAAAGGATTTGATTAACGTGGCTTTAAAAAAACTGAGAGAAATGCTTGACAGTAAGGAGATCAGTGCGGTTGAACTTACCGAGCAATATTTTGACAGAATAGAAAATTCAGATAAAGAAATAAACAGTTATATAACAGTGTGCAAAGAAAACGCACTTGCGGACGCAAAGAAAGCACAGGAAGTTATCGACAGTGGCAACAGCGGTGCATTTACGGGATTGCCTATTTCGGTTAAAGATAACATATGTACACTCGGTGTCAAGACAACCTGTGCATCACATATGCTTGATGACTTCATTCCTCCGTATAACGCAACGGTAATGGAAAAATTAAAGAAAGACAACATCGTTATGCTCGGCAAAACAAATATGGACGAATTTGCAATGGGTGGTTCTTCTCAAACATCATATTTCGGCGGTGTTAAAAACCCTTACGACTTAACTCGTGTTACAGGCGGTTCTTCCGGCGGTGCCGCAGCAAGCGTAAGTGCCGACCTTTGTGCCGCCGCACTCGGTTCGGATACAGGCGGTTCTGTTCGTCAGCCTGCTTCATTCTGCGGTGTTACAGGTCTTAAACCGACATACGGCACTGTTTCAAGATGGGGACTTATCGCATTCGCATCTTCACTTGACCAAATCGGCGTTATCGCAAAGTCTGCCGAAGACACAGGCTATATGCTTGAGGGCATTTACGGCTATGATGAAAATGACGCCACATCAAGCAAAAAATCAGAGGGCAACTATAATTCACTTATCGGAAGTGATGTAAACAAATTAAAAATCGGTGTACCGAAAGAATTTTTCGGTGACGGTCTAAATGACGAAGTTAAAACGGCTGTTTTAAACGCCGTTGAATATTACAAAAAACTTGGCTGTGAAATAGTTGACGTTTCACTTCCGAGTCTTGAATATGCGGTTTCGGCTTACTACCTAATTTCATCAGCCGAGGCGGCAAGCAACCTTTCACGTTTTGACGGTATCAAATACGGTCTTAGAAGCGGTCTTGGCGAAGACTTTAACGACCTTATTAAAAATTCACGCCGTGAAGGATTCGGTCAAGAGGTTAAAAGAAGAATTATGCTTGGCAACTACGCACTATGTTCGGGTTACTATGACGCATATTATAAAAACGCAACGCGTATAAGAACGCAAATAAGAAACGAATATTCCGATATATTCAGCAAGTGCGATGTTATGCTTACACCGACCGCACCGACTACGGCTTATAAAATCGGTGAACAGGAAAACGATCCCGTTAAAATGTATCTTGCCGATATTTATACAGTAACCGTAAACATTGCCGGACTTCCCGCAATTTCCACAACCTGCGGTTACGATTCAAAAGGTTTGCCTATCGGTATGAGCCTTATCGGAAAAGCATTTGACGAAAAGACAATAATAGCAGTATGCGACAGATTTGAAAAAGACTTTGAAAGAAAGGAGATTGTACTATGAGATACCAACCCGTAATAGGACTTGAAATTCACGCGGAATTATTGACAGATTCAAAAGTATTCTGTACTTGTCAGAATGAATTCGGCGGCAGCGAAAACACTCGTGTATGTCCAAGATGTTCGGGACTTCCGGGTACACTTCCCCTTTTAAATCAAGGTGCGGTAAGGCTTGCCGCAAAGGCAGGTTTTGCACTTGACTGTACCGTAAATAATTACAGTGCATTCGACAGAAAGAATTATTTTTATCCCGACTTGCCTAAAGCATATCAGATAACACAATTTGACCACCCGATCTGTACAGGCGGTTATATAACCGTCATAGGCGGTAAGGACATCAGAATTAACCACATTCACATTGAGGAGGACGCGGGTAAGCTTGTGCATGACGATTATGAGGGCATTTCAATGGCTGACTATAACCGTTGCGGTGTACCGCTTATTGAAATCGTAACAGAGCCGGACTTCCGTTCAATCGAAGAAGTTCAAGACTTTGTTGAAAAACTTGCTTTGCGTTTAAAGTATGCAGGCGTGTGTGACGCAAAAATGGAGCAAGGCTCAATGCGTGTTGATGTTAATATTTCAATTATGCCTGTCGGCTCAACCGAATTCGGTACCCGTGCCGAACTTAAAAATCTGAACTCATTAAAAGCAATCGGTCGTGCGATTGAATATGAAATAAACCGTCAAGCGGAAATTCTTGATAACGGCGGTACTGTTATTCAGGAAACAAGACGTTACAACGACAACCACGGCGATACAAAGGCATTACGTTCAAAAGAGGATGCACACGATTATCGTTACTTCCCTGAGCCGGATATTCCTCCGGTATTCCTATCGGACGAAGAAATTGAGGACATAAGAAAGTCAATGCCGGAAATGCCGCAAGACCGTTTTGTACGTTATACGGAAAAGTACGGACTTCCGACAGATGACGCTAATCTTATTATATCAAGCAAGGAATTTTCAGATTTTTACGATGAGTCTGTAAAAATAAATCCGGACTACAAACAAATTTCTAATCTGATGCTTGTTGAACTTAACAGAAACCTTAACGATTCCGAAAAGACTATTTCAGATGTAACATTCTCCCCTGCCGATTTGGCAGAACTCGTTAAAATGTCAACAGACGGCGTTGTTTCAAAAAATGCCGCTAAAGATATTTTGAAGATTATGTTCAATAACGGCGGTAAGCCTATTGATATTGCCAAAGAAAACGGCTTTATTATGGACAATGACACATCGGGTCTTGAAGAAATTATTGATAAAATTATAGCTGAAAACGCAGACAGTGTTGAAAGCTACAAAAACGGTAATCAAAAGATTTTCGGTTTCCTTATGGGACAAGTGGTACGCACAGCGGGTAAAGGTGCAAACCCTAAACTTGCTAAGGACTTATTGACTGAAAAATTAAAATAAAGGTGGAATTAATATGCAGAAAATAGATGGTTCACAGCTTATAAGCGAAATCACTCTTAACGATTTGCAAAAAGCTGTCGGCGGTTCAATAAGCTTTTGCGCTTGCGTGCATAAGCTTAGAAAAATGAGCGGTTTCTCATTTGTAATACTTCGTACGGGAAGATATATTCTTCAATCCGTTTATTCAAAGGATAAATGTACAGGCGATTTTGACTCACTTTGTGAGGGTGCTTATATCAAAATCACAGGTGACGTAAAAGAAGAAAAACGTGCTAATCACAGCTATGAAATAACACTTTCTTCGTTTGAAATACTTTCAAAACCTGCAGAGGAATACCCTCTTCACGTTTCAAGCAAAAAGCTTGGCTGTTCAATCGAAACTTCAATGGCACACAGAAGTGTCGCACTTCGTCACCCTGAACAGAGAGCGGTATTTAAAATTGCAGAGGGCGTTGTGTCGGCATTTCGTGAATTTATGTTAAACAATAACTTTACCGAAATACATTCACCAAAAATCGTTGCGGCAGGTGCTGAGGGCGGTGCTAATATATTCAAATTGAAATACTTTGATAAAGACGCATATCTTGCACAAAGTCCGCAGTTCTACAAACAGACTTGCGTAGCATTCTTTGACAGAGTGTTTGAAATTGCTCCTGTTTACAGAGCCGAAAAACACAACTCTACACGTCATTTGAACGAATATATCGGGCTTGATTTTGAAATGGGATTTATCAACGATATGCATGATGTTATGGCTATGGAAACGGCTATGCTTAAATATGTTGTTGAGTATTTGCCGAAACATTACAGTGACGAGTTAGAGCTTTTAGGTGCAACATTGCCTGTTATCAATGAAATCCCTTCGGTAACATTCTTTGAGGCACTTGATATTCTCGGCAAGTCACATAATCAATTTGACCTTGATCCTACAGATGAAGTTAAATTGTGCGAATACGCAAAAAAGAATTATGACAGTGAATTTATATTCGTTGAAAAGTTCCCGGGATTAAAACGTCCGTTCTATGCAATGGATTCGGCAGACGACCCTAAACTTGCCGAAAGTTTTGACTTGCTTTTCAGAGGTCTTGAAATCACAACAGGCGGTCAGAGAATTCACGATTATAACGAACTTCTTGAAAAAATGAAACGTTATCATATGGAGGAGGGCGACCTCGGTGCATATACCGATATATTTAAGTACGGTATGCCACCGCACGGCGGACTAGGTATCGGTCTTGAACGTGTCGTTATGAAAATGCTTGGTCTTGCAAATATCCGTGAGGCAAGCTTGTTCCCAAGAGATATTCACCACCTCGATCCGTGATGATATGATTATTTAATGTACTTTCGTAGGGGCGACCATTGGTCGCCCTTTTATTTTGCTCATTTGCCACACCTCTGCCGTTTCACGACTGCTCACCTCAATGGTCATACAGCAGTGGCAATATTACACATTAATTTTTAAAACTCCAAAATTTTTGTTTTTTTATCAATTATGGATAAATCAAAAAAACAATGCAAATAATATTTAACACAAATATAAATTTATTTTGGAGGAAAAGCGATGAAAGCAACAGGAATTGTAAGAAGAATAGATGATCTCGGAAGAGTTGTTATTCCAAAGGAAATACGACGCACTATGCGAATCAGAGAGGGCGATCCTCTTGAAATTTATACAGAAAAAGACGGTGAGGTTATTTTCAAAAAATACTCCCCAATCGGCGAGCTTGGTGACTTTGCCGCTAATTATGTTGAAACACTTGCCAAAGCAAGCGGACACGGTGCTTGTATAACCGACCGTGACAATGTCATTGCAGTATCGGGATTACCGAAGAAAGAGCTTATTGAAAAGCCTGTAAGCAGTGAGCTTGAAAATGTAATGAACGAAAAAATCATTGTAAGCTACAAGGACGGCAAACCCGTTTCAGTCGCTGACGGTGTTGAAAAATACAACGCGGGCGTTGTTGTTCCGATAGTATCGGAGGGTGACACGATCGGCTCTGTTTTGTTCATTTTAAAAGAGGGTGAAACTGCGTCTGAAGTCGAAGAAAAATTAGCAGAATCCGCCGCCGGTTTTTTAGGCAAGCATATGGAAGGCTGAAAAGGTTGCCTGCAACGTAAAAGGTGACTGCAAAAATGCAGTCACCTTTTATTTATCTTCTTCGTTTATCAAATTTACGTCGTTTTTTAAACTTTTCACGTTCTTCATAACGTCTGTGTTGTTCTGTCCTTCTATGCTGTTTTGCCTTATATATTTCGTTCTTCTTTTTCTTTTTCGGTACAAGATACTTAAATATACCTTTACCCTCAAATTTCTTTGTTTTACCGAGATACAATACAACCGCTATTGCCGCCAAGCAAAGTACCGCTACTATGCTTACAATCGCAACTGCCGCTCCTCCGCTCTTTCTGTCGTGATGTCCCTCTTCCTGTGGAAGTGCTTCATTTGGTTCAAATGACGGCATTGGTCCAGGCATCTCAACCGGTCCTACAAGTGCCGGCTTTTTTGTCGGTCTTGGTGTCAGGGACGGCTTTGGTGATGATGATTCCATAGGCGAAGCCGTTTTTGTCGGTTTCATTGTTCCCGTCACCTTAGTCGTTGTCTTTGGTTTTGTTGTCGTTTTAGGCTTTGTTGTTGTTTTCGGTTTCGTTGTTGTCTTTGTTGTCTTATTTGATTTTGATGTACTTGATGATGTCTTATTTGACGTATTGCCTGAAGATTGTGCTTTTGTCGGTGCAGGTGTTTCAAACACAACCGAATCATTCACGTCAAAATTAAAGAATGTCGCTTTATTCTGCAACTTTCTCAAATGGCTTGTAAGTGCACACACTGCCAAAGACGTTGCCTCACTGTTACTCTTTCCCTTACCGGTCGAAAATCCACCGTCTTTTTGCTGATACTGCATTAAGCCGTCTACCGCACTGCCGTTTTTAGCAACAAATCTGCCGTCACTGTCAGCATTAACCCCCAACGTATCAAGTGCGATAACAGTCATTGCCGTTGATTCAAGGTCACCCCAATCACCGTCCTTGTCCTGTTCTGTCGACAAATAATTAAGTGCGTCTTCAACCGCATCTTTAGGGCTTAAATCAAGCACATAACCCGTCTGATTTTGCGTTATCGTATACGCACCGCTTGTTTCGCAATAAGGTGCAAGCGCCGTAATTGCAATTGCGGTACTGTACACGCTGTCATCAAAACTGCCGTTCGTATTTTGATGTGACAATATCCCGGCAAGTATATCGTTTCTGTTTGACAATGCCCATTCAGGAGTTTCAAAACTCTTTGAATCAAGAGCAATAAGTCCCCACGAATATCCGTTTACACCCTCTTTTCCGAGTGGTGAAACATTATCTCTGTAATAAATACCGTCCGCAACCAAGTCACGTCCGCCGACATTTCTCGGATCACCGCCCGACGCTATCGTTGCAAGCACTGTTCTTTGCATAGACGAGGCATTATGTTCTTCGCCGTAACCTGCCGCAACTCCGTCAAGGCCCGCCAAATATCTGCTGTAATCATAGTTTTTACCCATTCGGTTCAAAGCCATAATATAAAAATCAGAACTGTATGATCCGATTCCGTAAAACGGACTGTCCTTATCAGCTTTCCATTCTATTGCTTTTTCTATAGCACTTTTTATGTCGCTTTCACTTGTTTCCGCATTGACGCACACTGTCGGAAACAGCATTGAAGTACATAAAACAACCGCCATGATTTTTTTCTTCATATTAAAAATCCCTTCTGACTTTAAATACTCTATATCAGTTTATCATTATACCATACATTACTAACAGTTTTCAACCATTATTCTTTACAAAATTCATTATATTTTCGTTACAAATTTTATCGTCATATTAAACTAAATTCACTGTTATTTAATTATCAATTTTAACCAATTTATGATATGATAAAATTTGAGGGAGAATTGGAGGTATTTTTATGAAAAAACTTTTATGCACGGTACTTTCGACAGTGCTTGCTATGTCATCGGCAGCGGCTTTAAATATGTCTGCTTATGCTGACAGTGCAAACACGCAACAGGTAAGCTACAACTATTGGTATAATTCTTCTACAGGATATACCGATGAAAATGTGCACACACGTCAAATGGAAAAACTTGACCGCGGTCTTATCGCAATAAAAACAGACGGCGGTGTATATTTAAGTTGGCGATTATTTGACAGTGAGGACAACATTTTCGGCAGTGCCGATAAAAATGTGTCATTTAATGTATATCGTGACGGCAAAAAAATAAGCGAAGTCGCAACCAAAACAAATTATGTTGATTCAACCGTTGGTACAAATTACAGTGTTGCACCTGTTATAAACGGTGTTGAAGGAGAAAAATGCAATCCGGTAACGGCATACAATAACAGTTATTTTGATATACCGCTTTTAAAACCTGATGACGAAACAATTTATGACCCATCAAACAATAAGCTTGCTACATATTCATTCTTCCCTGCCGACTGTTCAACGGGTGACGTTGACGGCGACGGAGAGTACGAAATAATTGTGAAGTGGACATCTCACGAGCGTGACGTAGGAACACCTGCATATTCCGGTACGGTACATCTTGCCGCATACAAATTAGACGGCACAAAACTTTGGAAGAACGATATTGAACTCGGTAAAAACGTATATTCAAGTGCACACACACTTCAGTTCCTTGTATACGACTTTGACGGTGACGGCAAATCGGAAGTAATATGTCAAACTTCACTCGGTTCAAAGGACGGACAGGGCAAATATGTTTCAAATGCCGCACAAACCGATGAAGAAATTAAAGCAATAACAGATAAAGAAAATTCAACTGCCGATTACAGAAGTAGTTCCGGTGTAATTACCAAAGGTGAAGAATTTTTAACTGTATTCAACGGCGAAACAGGTGCGGCAATGGACACTATTAGTCTTCCGACAACTCGCGGAAGTGAAAACGGTGTAGATTACGGTGACGATTTCGGTAACCGTTCAAATCGTTTTGTATCCGACATTGCTTATCTTGACGGCGAAAAGCCGTATGCAATATATTTAAGGGGCTACTATTTCGGCAGAAACGGCAAACAGCGTACAAGCATTGCCGGTATAAGCTGGGACGGTACAGCTTTATCCCCTACTTATCGTTTTGATACGCAAAAAGGTCAAGAGGGATATTACGACGGTGCTTATCAATATGTCGGAAACGGCAACCACAACTGTACCGTTGCCGATGTGGATAATGACGGCAAAGACGAATTTATCACAGGCGCATTATGTATGGAAGTCAATGACGACAACGAATTCCGTCCTAAATGGTGTACATATTTACAGCACGGTGACGCACTTCATATAGGAAACTACGACCCTACACATACCGGTTTTGAATTTTTCACAGTCCACGAGGACAGCGGAACAAACAGCCTTAGCGGTAATGACATAACTCTGGATTTCGGTATGTCTGTTATTGACGCCGAAACAGGCAATATTATGTTCCACGAAGGTGCGTCCGATGACACAGGTCGCGGTGTTATGGCGAATGTCGGTGCCGGCGGATACTATCAAATTTGGAGTGCAAAAAACTCTGCAAGACAGTCAAACGGCGGCACTGATTTCACAACTGCCACTTCACTTACAGGCAGAAATACACCTTCAATGAATTTCCGTATTTTCTGGGACGGAGATTTATACGACAACTTGCTTAACGGTGCAAATATCACCGATTGGAACGGCCGTAATATGAGCAATATATTCAGTGCCGGAAATTATGATTGTGTTTCAATCAACGGTACAAAGGCAAATCCGTCACTTCAAGCCGACCTTTTCGGTGACTGGAGAGAAGAAGTTATATACCCTACTTCTGACGGAACGGCTCTTCGAGTATTCTCAACAACCGATACGACAGATTATAAAATAAAAACACTTATGCAAGACCCTGTATACCGCAGCGGTGTTGCGGCGGAGCAAACGGCATACAATCAACCTCCGCACGTCGGCTTCTATATGGGTAAAGAAGTGTTTGAAACAAGAACACTTACAAGCATAGTCGTAACAACACAGCCTACAAAAACTTCATATGTTCCGGGCGAATCGTTTGACAGAACAGGTATGGTTGTAAAGGCTAATTATTCGGACGGCACTTCGGATGAAATAAACACTTACACAGTTTCCGAAATTGATAAAGATATAATCGGCGAACAGACACTTATTGTTTCGTACTTAGGCAAAACGACCGATTTGAAAATAACGGTAAAATCTGTTTCAAGAATTACTGCACAGACTTCAAAATCAACATACTATCTCGGTGAAAATATCGATAAAAACACAATTACAGTTACCGCATATTACTCTGACGGTACTTCATCGGTGCTAAACTCAAGCGAATTTGAAGTGACAGGTTTTGGAAACACGCTTGGTAAACAAACTCTTACAGTAACGTATTTAGACAAAACCGCATATTTAACAATTCAGTTATTGGACGCAAACATTGCCGCACTTAATAAACTGTATGAAACATCAAGCACAACATCAGAATTAACAACGGCACAAATAGGCAGTTATGCGGGTGACTTCACGCTCGAACATACAGTGAAAATCAACTCAATCCCTGCAAACGGTAACACAGACAAAAACAATGCGGCAGGATTTTTCGTAAGATTTATGGCTGACAAGCAAACAGGCGGCGGCTGGTATCTTACAAAAAAATCTGATACTGAATTGAATGTTGCATGGAAAAACACAAGAGCGTCTTCCGTAGGCACAATCAAGCTTGGCGAAACATATACTTTCCGCTACAACTTTACAAATGTCGGCAACGGAAACGGTGCGACTGTTACGTTGACTGTTATTGATTCAACAGGTAATACGGTTGCCTCGGCGAGTGACCTTAACCTTAGAAACTTCTCCGACACAGCAACCGGTAGGACTTCACCTATCACATACGTTCAGATTTATAATCAAGCCAACGCAAACTCAACATCAAGTGTTGAATTTGCAAATGCAAGATATTACACTACAAGCGAAATAACCGTAAACGGTCAGAATGTTGCTTTAAACATCGGTTGCCTGACAGATATGAAAGGATATGCCGCAAAATATTCAAACGGTATTTTGACAGACTTAGCCGATATTACGCCTACAACAACCGGACAATCTACTGTTTTACTTCAATTTGAACCTGATAAAGTGTTTATTTGGAACGATATGACTCCTGTTGATTTTTGGCAAAAAACAGAATAATTAAATCAAAAGGTGTTGCAATATGCAACACCTTTTTGATTTATAAATACATATTAATTATCAATAACTTCCTTAGCCATATTAATAAGTCCCTGCTTATCAAGCGGTGAATCTATTGCCGTAATATTGTAATAAATTCCGTCCTGTTCCCACTCAACGCCTTGCACTTGTGAGATTTCAACCTTCTCCGCGCCGTAGCTGAATACATATTTACCGCTTTCCTCGTCTTTCATATCCTGTTCAGTCTGCTGATAATCAGCCGGAACAACCTTATTTACATACGATATATATGCTATTGCTATGCCGTTATAATCGCTTACTTCGCTGTTGCCTCGGTCTTTATGACTGTCCGCGTAAGTGTCGGCGCTTAACATAACTTTGTCACCGTCTTTTTCATAATCAGCCATAAACGATTTATACTTTTCTTCTGTTCCGTTTTCTTCGTCAACATACTTATTTTTTCCGTTATGTCCGCCTTTAAATGTATAGCCGTTTGAAAATTGTTCGACAATCTTCGGTGAAAAGCCCACATTTTTATTAAGCGTTTCCGTAGCGGGAATGTTTGTATAATCCGGCTTTGACGATGTACTTCCCATAACATAATTGACTGCACCTTTTGACGCAAATGCCACTGTGCCGACAGCCAATACTGCCGCCGCAATAATGATACTCTTTTTAAAAGATACTTTTTTCATTTTTACATTCTCCTTTTCAAAACTATCCAACGTCATACAAAGTTTATTATGAAAATTTTCACTCGGTTTCGGAAAGGCATTTTTCCAATCATATTTATTCATCTTCAAGTTCCTCCTTTAAATTTTTACGACCGATATGCAGACGGCTTTTAACCGTTCCGACAGGAATTTTTAATATATTCCCTACTTCTTCGACAGAATAACCTTCTATATAGTGTAGCATTATTACTATTCTGATTTTGTGTTTCAGCTTTTTAACCGCATTATAAAGCTCGGTGTAGTTTGAATTGTCCTTATATTCAAAACTGTTGTTACAGTCCTCTATCGAAACAACCCTTTTATATTCACGCAACTTTTTATAACATTCGTTTATTAAAATTCTTATAAGCCACGTTTTGAAATACTTTTCTTCTTTAAGAGTGTGAATTTTCGTATATGCCTTTAAAACAGCCTCCGAAACAACATCTTCACAGTCACTTTCACTTTTAAGCATACCCTTTGCAATATGGTACATTGTATTCTCTGATTTCAGAACTTCTTGTGTAAATTTTTCTCTGTCCATTGGATTTTACCTTTCTGTATAAACATCAGCGCTTTTTGTTTGTACATTAGTTAGATAGTCATGGGCGGCATTTGGTTCATTTTTATATAAAAAAACCGACGAAAAATTTTCGTCGGTTTAAAAACGTATTTAAGCTGTCATCACGGTTGTTTACCGATGTAAGCAAGGATACCGCCGTCAACATATAGAATGTGACCGTTTACAGCATTTGATGCATCTGAAGCAAGGAATACAGCAGGACCTGTAAGTTCTTCAGCTTGTAGCCATCTGCCTGCAGGAGTTCTGCCGCAGATAAACTGGTCGAACGGATGTCTTGATCCGTCAGCTTGCTTTTCTCTTAGCGGAGCTGTTTGAGGTGTAGCTATGTAACCAGGGCCGATACCGTTACATTGAATGTTGTTAGCACCGTATTCTGAACAGATGTTTCTTGTAAGCATCTTTAGACCACCCTTAGCAGCAGCATAAGCTGATACAGTTTCACGGCCAAGCTCTGACATCATTGAACAGATGTTTATAATCTTACCGTGACCCTTCTTAACCATTGAAGGAATAACTGCCTTTGATACGATAAACGGAGCGTTAAGGTCAACGTCAACAACCTGTCTGAACTCGTCAGCAGTCATATCGCACATAGGAATTCTCTTAATGATACCTGCATTGTTTACAAGAATATCGATAACGCCTACTTCAGCCTCGATTTTCTTAACCATTTCCTGTACCATTTCTTCGTTAGTTACGTCGCAAACATAACCCTTAGCGTCGATACCGTCAGCTGTATATGCAGCCATACCCTTATCAACAAATTCCTGCTTAATATCGCAGAAAACAATCTTAGCACCTGACTTTGCATATGCTGACGCAATAGCGTAGCCGATACCGTATGATGCACCTGTTACAAGTGCAACTTTACCTTCAAGACTAAAGTTTAAATACTCACTCATCTTAAATTTTTCCTCCTTGTATTTTTATATTTAATATAAATATTAACTGATTTAATAATTCTTAAAAAAGAATTACATTAACGGTTCGGGACGATAGATAAGGTGTGAGAAATTGCCTTCAATATCTCTGTACCAATATGTCTTTAATCCCTTTGCATTTTCAGATACATCGTGTACTTCTTCAACTCTTTCATCAGCCTTTAGCTTTGCAACGATTTCGTCAAAAGCCGCCGGAGTTACAGAAAAAGCAAGGTGTCTGATACCTGCCTGTTTTTCAACGTCAGCGGTTTTATCGTCTGTTGCCATAACAAACTCAATCATACTGCCGTCGGCAAACTGAAGAAAATATGTACCCTTACCGTTGTCATAAACAACTCTGCCGCCGTACATTTCCATATACCAATCTTTAAGTGCGGCTGTGTCCTTTGAAACAACAGCAACGTGTTCAATACCGTTTACCATTATAACCACTCCTATTTAACATTAATAACTATATCTATTATAGCATATTTTCTGTATTATTTCAACTGATTTATATAATATTTTTACAAAATCTCTTTATCTCCGATTGTCATTGAATTTCTGTGCACATTCATAAAACCGCCTTTGAAATTATCGCAATATTTTTCCATTGCATCAATAACACTCTGCGGTTTAAGATTATACACACTGCCTACAGAAATACACATTTTAAGCACAAGTATGCCGTTATCTTCGCTTATTTTTTCAATGCGATATATATACGGACGTATATCCGACTCTTTTACACCGCTCTTTGATTTTTTCATTACTTTGAGTTCGTTTTGTGCAAGAAGTTTTTCAATATCCGCACTGCCCTCATATTCAAGTTCAACCGTATACACCGCTCTGTCAAGTTTTGTAAGGTCAATTTCCTTGCCCTCAACTTTTTTTGCGGCAAGGATTTTATATCCCGGCGGAAAAGCATTATTGATTGTATCGACAAGTTCTTGTTCGCTGTAATCGCCGTCAAATCCTACTTTCATATACTCGCAGTCAGAAGTCACACCTACCGACAACGGCTGTGCAACCATCATAATCGGGTGAGGATTAAATCCGTTTGAAAACATAAAATTCATACCTGTACGACGTACTGTTCTGTGGAACAGACGCACAAAGTCAAGGTGAGAAATATATTTTACTCTTTCATCTCGCGAATATTTCAATATATAATTACTCATAACAGACCCCCGTACCGAATGATTTAACACCGCAGCCTGCACATTTTTGACGGCAGTTCGGTGTTGTTACCGATTGTTTTGCTTTTTCATTTTCACGCATTAAGAAATTCTTTGTAACGCCTATGTCGATATGGTCCCAAGGAAGAACTTCTTCATAACTGCGTTCACGCGCCGTATAGAAATTAGGGTCAATTCCAAGTTCGTCAAAAGTCTGCATCCATACGTCAAACTTAAAATGCTCTCCCCAACCGTCAAACTTACAGCCATTTTCAACAGCCTTAATTATAACCTCGCTAAGACGTCTGTCGCCTCTTGCAAAAACTCCCTCAAGATAACTTGTCTTATTATCGTGCCAATTATAACGTATTCTTTTTGACTTGATAGCCGATTTTAATGTATTCTGCTTTTCGATAAGCATATCACGTGTATCCTGTTTTGCCCACTGGAACGCAGTAAAAGGCTTTGGCACAAAACTCGATGTACTTACGGTTATATTTATCTGCTTTGCTCTTTCCTCTTTCGGGATTGCAAAGTAAACCTCAAGCACCTTTTGCGCAAGGTCGGCTATACCGCAAACATCGTCCATAGTTTCAGTAGGAAGTCCAATCATAAAGTACAATTTTACGTTTGTCCAACCGCCTCTGAAAAGCATATTTGTTGAATTTATAATATCTTCTTCATTTATATTTTTATTGATAACATCACGAAGTCTTTGAGTTCCTGCCTCCGGTGCAAAAGTAATACCGGTTTTTCTGACTTTCTGCACTTTCTCCATAAGTTCAAGCGAGAAATTATCAATTCTAAGTGACGGAAGCGACAAACCGATTTTCTTTTCTTCGGTTATTTTAAGCAGTCCGTCCGTAAGGTCACGAAGTCCGCTGAAATCACTTGTTGAAAGCGATGACAGTGATATTTCGTCATATCCGCTGCACGCAAGCAAGTTTTCCGCAATACCCAAAAGTCTTTCCGGCTTTCTTTCTCTTAACGGTCTGTATATATAGCCTGCCTGGCAGAAACGGCAGCCTCTCAAGCAACCGCGCATAACTTCAAGCATAACTCTGTCGTGTACAACCTCACCGAACGGTACAATAATCGTTTCCGGTGCGTATGTAGCATTAAAATCTTTCATTATACGCTTTCTTACTTTCGGTTTAGCATGAGGATTGTTCGGTGTAACACTCTTTACCGTATTATCGTCATTGTATTCCACATCATAGAATGACGGCACATAAATACCCTCAATTTCGGCTATTGCTTCAAGATAATCACGTTTATTTTTCTTACCGCTCTTTTTCCACTTAACGTACTCTTCAACAACCTCATGTATCGAATCTTCACCCTCGCCGAGCATAAAGAAATCAAATATATCCGCTACAGGTTCTGCGTTATACGCACAAGGACCGCCGCCGCAAACAATAGGATAGCTCTCATCTCTGTCCTTTGCTCTTACCGGAATATCCGCAAGCATAAGCATATTCACTATATTTGAATAACTGAGTTCATACTGCAAAGTAAATCCGAGCATATCAAAATGAGTTATTTCGTCACCTGTTTCAAGTGCAAACAACTTCATTCCATGCTTTTTCATTTCTTCTTCCATATCCGTCCAAGGTGCAAAAACACGCTCACAATATGTGTCCTCACGGTCGTTTAAAGTATGGTAAAGAATTTTAAGCCCCAAGTGCGACATTGCTATTTCGTAAGTATCGGCAAAACAAAAACCAAATCTCACGTCAACATCGGCAGGATTTTTTATGACGGAGTTAAGCTCTCCGCCCGTATATCTTGTCGGTTTCATTACTGCCGACAGTATCTTATCTCTTGTTGTTATCATTTTATTCTCCCTGATTAATTATTTCGTCTGCACATTCATTTTCTTCAGCTTTTTTCTGTGCTTTTCTTTCGCGTCTTTCCGCAAAAAATCCGTTAACCTTGTCCACAACTTCGGGTACAAGGTCGATTAGTTTGTCAACAGGCGAAGAACCGCCCTCCATAGGAATCAAACGCACGTTACCGTTATTTATAACAAGAAACGCCATTGCGTCAACCGACGCACCGCCGCCCATACCGCCTCCGAAGTTTTTATCGTCAAGGCTTTGAGTATCGTTTTTCTTTCTGTCAAATTCACAACCGCCCCCGCCGAAACCAAACGACACCTTTGATATAGGTACAATCATCGTTCCGTCATTGACTATTATCGGCTCACCTACGACCGAATTTGCGTCAATCATACCTTTGAAATTATTTGTTAATCCCTCAAACATTTCACTAACTTTATTAGCCATTTTCTTTTATCCTCCTATTGATTTTCTGTATTTTCAAAACAACTTTTACCGTTTTAAATCCTATTGTCAAAACATATAAACAGTTTGTCCTAAGTTTGCAATATATGTCCATATCCAAGCACGCATTATTAAAATCAGCGTCAAGCGACACATCCCATTTTTCAAGTTTCTTTCGTCTGTCAATCCAGCCTACTATATTATATACTCCCGCATTGACCGCACCCGTCGCAATTCCCGTATACATTGGGTTTCCCATACCAAATTTTGACGATACATTCAGTTCCTTTATCTTAATTGCGTGACAAATTATATAGTCAAGTAAATTTAATATATCTTTTTTTAACTGTTTATATACTTCTTTTATGAGCGTTATTATCCCTAAAATATCCGATTTTTCTTGCTTTTCTTCTTTGTCGGTCGTTTCTTCTTCGTTTTCAACTTCTTCTTCAACCTTGTCATTCGGAAAAATCTTAAATTTCAAAAACGCATACTTTATAATTACAGATCCGTTATTTTCCTTATTATTATACGAAAACTCAAGAATACAGTCTGCCGGTATAAGCAAAAGTAACATTATAACAGCCACGACGGCTAATATTATATATAAAGCTGTCATATGCTGTCCTCCTTTTTTTATTGTTCAGTGTTTTCTTCGTTTTCCGCAACAATATTTTCACCGTTCTCATCGATTTCAAGCTGCAGTCCCTGTGATGTTTCAAGGTTAAGACTTCTCAAATCAAGCGGCGGTAAATCGGTAGGCTTTGTAAGTCCGAAACACCTTAAAAACGTGTCTGTCGTTACATATAAAATCGGTCTGCCCGGTGCGTCCAGTCTGCCCTTTTCTTCAATCAGTCCGCGTTCATAAAGTCTGTTTACGCAGCCGTCCGAATTTACTCCTCTTATATGTTCAATCTGACCTTTCGTTATAGGCTGTTTGTAGGCAATTATCGCAAGTGCCTCCATTGCCGCATTTGAAAGCGGCTGCCTTCTCTGTTCTCCTAATATTTCCTGTATATAGGTATAATATTCAGGTCTTGAACAAATTTGATAACCCTCAAGAATATCAATTATATTAAATCCTCTGTGATTTTCGCTGTATTCTTTTTTCAGTTCATCGACCGCCTTATTTACTTCGTCAACGCTCGTATCAAGCACAACAGCCAATTTTGCCGCCTTAACAGGCTCACCTGCCGCAAAAAGTATTCCCTCTATTGCATATTTAATATTATCCATTCTTTTTCTCCGTTGTAAGAATAAAGTCATCTGACTTTTCGTCATAGTCCGCATACAGCTTGTTCAGCTTTATCATTTCAAGTACTGCCAAAAACGTTGCAATCATTTCAGGCCGTGAATCGTCCGCTTTAAAAAGTGATTCAAACTGTACACGTTTATTATGCTTTAACACTTTACATATCTTTTCAACCATATCGTCAACCGAAACTTTTTCTCTGCCGACAATTTTTGAAAACGCACGTTTTTCTGGTTTTGCCTTGCGAAGTCTGCGTTGAAATATGTTGTTAAACGCATCAATCAGTTCTTTTGTATCGTGCATTATATCGTATTCGGGCATAGGAAATTTAATTTTTTCAGGCTCACGAAACACCATTTCTTTTGTTGTAAACTCACTTTTCCTAAGCTCCTTTGACGCCTCTTTAAACTGCTGATATTCAGCCAACCTACGCGCAAGTTCTTCTCTCGGATCTTCCTCGTCCTCTTCTTCCTCATTTTTAGGAAGTAACATTTTCGATTTTATATACAAAAGATTGGACGCCATAACAAGAAATTCGCTTGTATTATCAAGATTAGCCTCTTCAATTCCGTCAATCGCCTCAAGATACTGCGCCGTTATCTCAACAATCGGTATGTCGTATATACTGACCTTGTTTTTCTGTATAAGCGTCAAAAGCAAATCAAGCGGACCTTCAAACGTATCAAGCTTATATAATATCTTATCCATTTTTCACCCTATAATATCAAGTTAATCGCACTGTTTAACAGGTTGATAATTCCGTTAAAGAAGAAATTCACACCTGTTCCGATTATGCCGTTCAGAACGCCGGTAAGCGAAAGCACCATAATTAAAAGCATAGAATATCTTTCGTATCTCAGCATAGTGTAATATGCTTTGTTCGTAAGAAACATTCCAAGTACTTTTGCACCGTCAAGCGGTGGTATCGGAATTATGTTAAACACCATAAAGCATAGATTTCTTATCGCAAAAAGCTGTGCAAAAGTTGCAACACCGTTTAGAACGCTTGTACCGAAACCGAGCTTTATACATAAAACGTGAAGTATAGCATATATAAGCAATGCCGCAAAAGCCATAATCAAATTGGCAAGCGGTCCTGCAGCCGCGGTAAGTGCCATACCCTTTTTTGTATCTTTATAATATGACGGATTTACACCGACAGGTTTTGCCCAACCGAAGCCTGTCAAAATCATCAACAACGTACCGACAGGGTCAAGGTGTGCAAGCGGATTTAAAGTCAATCTTCCCTCACGTTCGGGTGTCGGGTCACCAAGTTTTGTCGATACCCAACCGTGTGCAAATTCGTGTCCCGTCAACGCTATAAGCGTTATAGGCACATTGATTATTATGTTTATTAAATTAAAACCAACCATATATTTTTTCTCCTTAAATACAGATAATTATATTATATAATTATTTTCAGAAAAAGTAAAGTAAAATCGCACAAAAAATAACCTCTGAACAAGTATGATTTGTCAGAGGTTATTTTATTTATTCTTCTCGTCTTTTTAAATTTTTAGTTTTGTAATACAAACGCTTGTTTTCGTACATCATTGCGTCGGCACGTTCCATTGTCATAGAGAAGTTTCTGTCTTTTTCCGCGTTGAACTTGGCATAACCGATTGACATAGAAGTCTTAATTCCTCCGCGATTAATACTGTCTGCCATTCTTGCGATTCTGTCCGCAAAATTCTTAACCATATCAATATCGCAGTCTTTTAATACAACAGAAAATTCATCGCCGCCGACTCTGTAACCGATAAAATCAGTACCTTCCATCGCTTTTCGTATCGCGTCGGCACCGTTTTGGATATAAATATCACCCATTTGATGTCCGCGGCTGTCGTTTATATTCTTTAATCCGTTTAAGTCTACCGTAACAATAGCATACCGCGATTGGTTTCCGCTTTCTATGTTGTGCATATCAACCGTAAATGAGTTCTTGTTTTTCAAACCTGTAAGCGTATCCGTATTCGACATATCCTGATACAGAGGATTAGAAATTCTCTTGAATATCGCCATTGAAAAACGTACTGAAATCAAGCAACACAAAAGTATAAGTATTATTACTATAACGCGAAGTATAATCTTGAAAATATATACCCTGTTCGCGTCAATTCCTATACAAGCAACGCCCTTCACCGTTCCGCCGTCCATTATCGGATAAAAATTCAAATATCTAAAGCCGTCCAACGATGCATAAAAAGCGCCCACATCGGCATAATGTGTTGTATACAAGTCGTTTATTTCTTTTTCAATCTTTCCTGTTATCTTTTCGTCATTTATAACAGTGTTTATCTTGTCATTTTTCGTATCAAGTATATATTGGAAATCGCCGTTTTTATCTTTTCTCACAACAAATATTTCTGAAATCGCCATATTGTCCTTTACCGCGGATAAATAGCTCAGTGCCGCACCGTATACGCCGTCAGGCACATCTTCAGTAAAAAGTCTGCTGTCAAAATGAGATTCTATGGTTGTAAAAGTAAGATTTGCACGTTCATTGTATGCGTCGGCAAGCATCGAAATCATAACGCCCGATGTAACGAGATATATAACCAGGCAAGAAAATATGATAAGTCCGCAAGTCAGCATTGAAACTTGCACGTTAACTTTTTCTATTTTGTTCATAATAAACTTTTTTAATTTTCCCATAATTATCGCGCCATCTCCTTTTATACATATTTTACATTTTTATTATACCTAATTTTTTATAATTTATCAATATTTTCGTCGAAAAAAATCGGATTTTTGTTGATTGTTCACTATTTTAATAGTATAATGTTAATAAAATCGTAATACAGAATGGAGATTAATAATGCAAACAGTGATACTTATTCTTTTAATTATACTTATTATATGTGTACTTATAACTCTGATTTTTACATTAAAAAACAGTTCAAAGCCGTCTGATTCGGGACTTGAACAACGTATAAACGGTTCTGTCAAAATGTTTTCCGACATAATATCGGAAAATCAACAGGTAATCGGCAATATGCAGACAAACCGTTTTGCACAAATGGACAACGAAATCAAAAGTATGCGTCAAAGTATGGAAAAACACCTTGCCGATATGTACAAAGGTTTCGCCGATATATCCGCTCTTTCATCAGGTGTAAGTGATTTAAAAAAAGTCCTTTCAAATGTTAAAACACGTGGTATACTCGGTGAAATACAACTCGGTGCAATCCTCGACGAAATACTTGCACCGGAGCAATTCGACACCAATGTTGCAACCATACCGAACAGTTCCGCAGTTGTTGAATTTGCGGTTAAACTTCCGCACGACGACGAAGGATTTATATATCTTCCGATTGATTCAAAATTCCCACTTGACGCCTACAACGATTTACTGAACGCATATGATACCGGCGACAGCGAAATTATAAACCGTTCTTCAAAAGCACTCGTTCAGCGAATAAAGCAATTCGCAAAAGATATTCACACAAAATACGTTGAACCGCCGTACACAACCGATTTTGCAATAATGTTCCTCCCAACAGAAGGACTTTATGCCGAGGCAGTTAATCTCGGTCTTGTCGAAGTTTTGCAACGTGAATATAAAATAAATATAGCAGGTCCAAGCACTATGGCGGCTATGCTTAATTCTTTGCAAATGGGTTTCCGTACACTTGCACTTGAAAAACGTTCAAGCGAAGTTTGGCAAGTCTTAGGCGAAGTCAAGGGTGAATTTGAAAAATTCTATTCAGTTCTTGAAACGGCACAAAAAAGAATTACCCAAACAGGTGACGAACTTGATAAACTTATCGGTGTCAGAATGCGTGCAATGGAGCGAAAACTCCGCAGTGTTGAAAAATCCGAAAACAACAGTTTTGACGATATGTTATAATATATTTGATAAAAACATTATTTATTCTTTAAGCACACAAAAAAGCCACGAGCAAACTCGTGGCTTCAGACTGTCGACAAATTGTCCGGAACGTGCAATATATTATTTTTATATTTTAAAGTTTTATTTATAGCTATAAAAACAACAGGCAAGCCTATCTTCGATATACGGCTTGCCTGTGCACTTTTTGTGAAAATAAACTCTAACGTACAAACGTACGCCGACGAGTTCATTTTCGCAAAATCCGAACTGATTTCTCGACCTCTGCCAGCGTGTAGACACTTTTGTCTACACGCTGAAGCCACGAGTAAACTCGTGGCTTTTATATTACTTAATTTTTAAATTATCTGCCTGGTTTAAAGAAGTCGGGAACATCTATACTACCCATTCCCGGCTTTAACTTTCTCTTGAAAATTGCATTATCATCATAATCAGAAACTGATGAAGAATAAGACGGAGTCTTTCTGTCGCTTGATGTTGAAGAACCTGCAAACTTAGGTGTAATATTCTTTACATCATTAGCTTTATCTTTACCGCGTCTTAATGAACCGTCAAGACCTGTTGCAATAAGAGTAACCTTAATTTCATCTTTAAGATTATCGTCCATAGCAGTACCGACAATAATATTTGCCTCTTCACTTACAAGGTCACGAACAATGCTTGATACTTCGCCCATATCAACAAGTGAGAATTCACTTCCGCCTGTGATATTAAGAAGTACGTTTTCAGCACCCTCAATGCTTGTTTCAAGAAGCGGACTTTCAATAGCCGCACGAACTGCGTCCTGAGCGGCATTTTCACCCTTGCCGACACCGATACCCATATGTGCGACACCGCTGTCTTTCATAATTGTTCTTACATCGGCAAAGTCACAGTTCATAATACCTCTTTGAGTAATTACTTCAATGATACCTTGAACACCTTGACGAAGAACATCATCTGCAAGTTTGAATGAATCTTTAATTGTAACCTTTTTGTCTGCAATCTTCAATAGAAGATCGTTTGGTATAGTAACAATAGCGTCAACCTTTTCTGCAAGGTTCTTAATACCTTCTTCAGCGTTTCTCATTCTTTGAGGTCCTTCAAAGAAGAAAGGCTTTGTTACTACCGCAACTGTAAGTACGCCAAGAGATTTCGCAGCCTCTGCGATAATAGGTGCGGCACCTGTACCTGTTCCGCCGCCCATACCTGCTGTTACAAATACCATTTCTGTATCTTTTACAAGATTCTTGATTTCATCTTTTGATTCTTCAGCCGCTTGTCTGCCGATTTCAGGCTTTGCACCTGCTCCCAAACCGCTTGTAAGCTTTCTGCCGATATTAAGTACAGTCGGTGCTTTTACATTTGCAAGCTGCTGTGCATCTGTATTGACGCAAATAAATTCTGCCTTTGTAACGCCGGCCTCGATCATACGGTCCACAGCATTGTTACCGCCGCCGCCGACACCTATAACCTTTATTCTTGCGCCGTCTATTGTAGTGTTTTCTTCCAAACCGATAGGCATATCACTCATCTAAATATCCTCCTTCGTAGTTTATCCCCAACAAATCCAACAGGGAAATCTCCGCATATATATTATTTTACTATGTTTTTTCAACTTATTCAATAGTTTTTTCCCACAAATTTTCAAAACGCCGAAAATTTTTACACAATATTATAGTCGTTTTATTTTCGATTTTTGTGCAATTTTATTTTTACGGTGTATATATCGCCTTTCCAGACTCGCTTAAATCCATTGTTCCGCGGGCATTTTCAGTCAAACTGTTACTCATAACGGTTTCTCTGAACAGTCTTATTTTACGTTCAAGATCCAACTGCGTACCGCATTGTACGGTTATTCGGTTATCGTAGTTCATTGTTATGTCAGTCACATCGGTAACATTTATTTCGATAACCTTATCAAGAATACCCGTTGCCTCAAGCGTTGACAGCAAAATTTTTGTAATATCGAATTTTTCGTTTTCGTCGGTTTTTAAAATTTCACCCAATTTATAGTCCGTAACCGTCAATCCGGTTACTGTCGGTAATGTTTCACCGTTGTTGCCGGTATCGGTTAAAACTCTCAATTCAGAATTTACAAGCAATGTCTTACCGTCAATTTTTATATACGCAGACGGTGTATATTCCGTCACCGTAACTTTTACCGACGGTGGGAATAACCTTTTCTGCACATCAACGGTATCTATATATGGTATTGTTTTTAACGTATTCCTTATTTTTCGTCTGCCACTGCGGAAAAGATTTTGACCGACAAGCGGTTTTAGCTTTTCTTGGAACTGTTCGGCTGTTACGAGAACATTTCCCTCAACCGATACGGAACGAATGTTAAATATCGGTGTCATAAATAAGAGCACGCTTACAAGAACCACCGCCAAAACAAATCCCAGCAATGCACGTCTACGCTGTATTTTAAGACGCTGTTGCTTTTGTTTTTTTTGGTAGCGAATTTTTCGTTCAAGCTGTGTAGGTTCACGCCGAACACTTCTTTCGGGAACATCTTTATGTTCTTTCAAGGTTCTTTTCTCTAACCTGCTCCAATCATATTCAGTTGTAGTTTTTGTAACCTTACGACCGCCTGTTTTGACGACTCGTATATTACGATTATTTTCATCCATACTATCACCCTGAATTATTCTCGTCTGATTTTCGCTCCGCATTCAAGCAGATACTTTTCTATATTTTCATAACCTCTGTCTATAAATTCTGTGCCGCTAATCGTCGTTGTACCGTTTGCGGCAAGTGCCGCAACAACAAGTGATGCGCCTCCGCGCAGTTCCCTTGCAACAACATTTGCACCCTGCAAAGTGTTTACGCCTCTTACAACGGCACTTCTGCCTTCTACTTTTATGTCAGCACCCATTCGTGTAAGTTCATCAATATGCTGAAATCTGTTTTCAAATATATTTTCTATAAATACACTTGTTCCTCTTGCAACAGTTGCAAGCGCCATAAACGGCGATTGTATATCCGTCGGAAAACCCGGATACGGCATTGTTCTTACTATATGTATACTTTCAAGTTTCTTGGGAGCTTTCTGAATAATTTTATCTTTTTCTATTCTGAGCTGTACTCCCATATCCAAAAGCACATGGAGCATTGCTCCCATATCGCGTGGATTGACATTTTTAAGACATATCTCTCCGCCCGTAATCGCAGATGCGGCAAGATATGTTGCGGCAACAATACGATCGGGCATTATCGTATACTCCGCACCGTGAAGCTTGCTTACTCCCTCTATTTTTATTACACTGCCGCCCATACCGCGGACTTTTGCACCCATACAATTCAGGAAGTTACCCAAATCAACAATCTCCGGTTCACGCGCCGCATTTGTAATAGTGGTAAAGCCCTCCGCACAAACTGCGGCAAGCATAGCATTTTCTGTTGCTCCGACGCTCGGAAAATCAAGATGTATGTTTCCGCCGACAATCTTATCAGCACTGCATTTTATATAGCCGTGTTCTTCCTGAATATCGACACCGAGTTCACGCAAAGCCTTTAAATGCAAATCAATCGGTCTTAAACCAATCGGACAACCGCCGGGCATACTTACAACCGCTCTTTTGCACCTTGAAATTATCGCTCCCAAAAATATAATTGAAGAACGCATCTCGCGCATTAAATCTTCACATATTTTACAGTCACACATATCTCTTGTATCAACCGTTACGGTATTGCCTGCCCTTTGTACTCTGCAACCCAATCTTTCAAGTACCAAATCTGTTTTATCTACATCACGAAGATATGGACAGTTTTTCAAAGTACATACTCCGTCAGCCATAACCGTGGCTGCAAGTATCGGCAGTACGGCATTTTTCGCACCTTGTACACCGATTTCACCGCTTATCTTATTTCCGCCGTCTATAACAAGTTTGCCCACTTTAAACACCTCGCATTATAATATAATTCTCATATGATTATAATACGAAATATCTATAATTCTGTTACAGTCTTATTATTATAGCACATTTCAAAAAATTTTTAAAGGGTTAATTTATAAAAATAATATACCCTTAATATCAATGTAACAATGCAAAATTTGTCGGTTAAAAATTTCATACTATATAATAGATAAATCAAATTTTTTTCTTTTTTTACAAAAAAGTTCTTGACAATACCCACACCTTTATGGTAATATATTATGCGTAGCTTAAATAGATATGCGTCCGTAGCTCAGTTGGATAGAGTGAACGGCTACGAACCGTTAGGTCGTGGGTTCGAATCCCTCCGGGCGTACCATAAGTTACAATATCCGAACCTCGGTTCGGATATTTTTTTGTTTTTCTATAAAAAACAATATTTTTTGCAAAAAAGTATTGACAAAATAATTTTAATGTGCTATCATATTATTTGTCGTCAGACATTAAAACTGAATATGCGTGATTAGCTCAGTTGGTAGAGCACCTGACTCTTAATCAGGGTGTCCAGGGTTCGAGCCCCTGATCGCGTACCACGAATACCGCTTAAACACTGGGTTTGAGCGGTTTTTGTTTTGTCCTTTAATCAATCTCTAAAACACTTTCTAACACTTTTCTAACACTTTTTATGCACTGAACATACCCTTTAGTCCCTGTCCCAATTCTCTCTTATGTTCCATGCTTATATGACCGTAAATGTTCATTGTAGTGCTAATATCCGCATGTCCAAGCCATTCTGATATATCTTTCATATTCCACCCTCTGAGAATAAGCATCGATGCACAACTATGACGCAAATCATGAAATCTAATGTGCGGAAGCTCATTTTTCTTTAAAACTTTTTGCAACTCGTGGCTAGGATAACTTGGATAATACGGTGTACCATCTTCTTTTGCAAAAATATATCCACTATCAGAATAACAATTTTTAAAAAAATCTTTATTCTTTTTTTGTTTTTCTAACAGTTTTTCTAACAATGGCTTCACATCATCCAAAAGAGGATATACGCGATTACTTGTTTTATTTTTAGTAGAATCTTTGGCAACCACTTGATTTTGCAGAACAACCGTATGCTGAATTACTATGGTATTATTCTCAAAGTCGACTGCATCCCACCGTAACCCCATAAGTTCGCTCCGCCTTAACCCGTATATAATAGTCATATATAACATATCGTGCAACATTGTACTTTTAGAAACTTCAAGCAACCTATTACACTGTTCCACTGTGTAAAATGAAGGTTTTACAGTGGTTTTCTGCATTTTAGGCAATCTTGCGTACTGACATGGATTATCTCTTATTAGTTCTTCACGAATGGCTTTCTTAAAAATCAAACTTAATATTGTACCGTGAATTTTTAGAGTTCTACATGATAATCCGCCAGGTTTACCATCTAACCTTCCCGTAACCGCCTTATAATTATAATATTTTTCAATATCTGCTATCTTCACATCTTGTAGCATTAAATTCTTTTGTTCAAAATACGGGATTAAATGGTTTTCCGTATCGGTTTTATATCCTTCGTATGTAACAATATCAACTTGCGTAATCACTTCTTTAAGCCACTTTTTTATGTATCCCACAAAGTCAATTTTATCAAACATATTGGGATTTTCATTATACTCCGCTAATAATCTTGTCAAAGCCGCTTCGGCTTCTCGCTTATTACCTTTCTTTGCATCAATATAGAGATTTATCCATTTTTGCTTTTTATTAACACGGAATACTGCGTAATATTTTCCGCCCTTTTTCTGTAGACTACCTCTCATATGTCATTCCTCCTTAACTTCGGTAGTCTGCTGACAATATTATTTTATCATCAACAGCCTACTTTATCAACATATTTTTTTAAAGTTGTACTCCTTTTAAATACTCAATCACTCCGAATTTAGGAATTATATATTTCTTGCCCAGTCTACGATTGGGTATATCGTTGTTTTTTAATAATTTATACGCTGTATTCTTACCGATGTTAAGAATTTCGCACAAATCTTTAATATTTATCACATCTTTATACTCTTCCAACAAATATATCACATCCATTCTCGTTCACAAATTAAATATTTTAACCCTTTTTCAGTGTACAATAAGTTTATACGTTCAAAAAACATTAAAATATCTAAGCTACACGAACGGCAATTTGCAAAATTGCTCCATAGGATTTTCACCTTCCCGGCGCTGCCCGGACTGCCCCCGATGCTTGCATACACGCCCTTAAAGCGCGGTCTACGGCTAGGCAGAAGTATCATTATACCAATATGACGTCTTGACCATTCAAACTTGCAATTTGATTTTTACTAGTGATATTTATCGCTCGACTACCTCTATGCAGTGTCTTGGCGTATCAAGTATAAGGCTCTTCCATATTGGAATGTATCCGTTTGCTCTTTATTATGCTACAGCGTTGTCTTCTGTGCTTTCTTTGTACATGAAAGGATTTTATTTATACGTAATAATATTTTTTGTAAACTTTGTAATGATGCCACAAATGATTCTTCGCTCATCATTAGCAGATTTCTTTATCAGAGAGTAAAGACACTCTTCCTCTTCATCTGTAAGATAGTTTTTATAGCTTCTGTATTCAGGCAATATATAAACCCCACCTTGATTACCTTGTTTCGTATAAACAGGAGCAATGCCACTGAGATAAACTATATCTCTGTCGATTGTATCTGTAGAAACATTAAATTCTGTCGCCAATTCGCATCGAGTTGATTGCTTTTTCTGGACAAGGAATTCGAGTATTTTTGTTCTTCTTTCGCTCACACATAATTTATCCCTCACGTTGCTCCCCTCCTTTCGGGAGCAGTATACCACTCAAACTCCGCAAATTTTTCCGAGTTTGAAAAAATAATTCTGAAAGTTTCAAACTTTTTTTCATTATCTTAGTCCTTTTCCTCTTTTTTTGAAAAAGACCTCATTGGCGGTGCTCTCATAAGACATTCAAAGACTAAAAAAACACGATTTTTTTCAATCGTGTCAGCCGTATTCGTGTATATACGCTTTGATTGTTCACGTGCGAGTTTTAAATCAGCTAAAATAAGCACATTGATTTTTTTAATAAATCATTCCCCATATGTTTTGCAAACAATAAAACCCCTCCAAGAAACTAAGCTTGAGGAGTTTTTACAATCAAATAAGCCTCATCAAACCATCGTTTTTTTTGATGAAGCTTTATGCTGCTTCTGAATTATAACTTCGCTCTATCACGAAGCATTTAATCGTGTTAATTTCACAGAAAACATTGTAAACTATATGTGGAGGTGAATTTTCAGTGCTATGAAACACGATATTTTAGGCGAACAAATAAAAAACGCTAGACTACATAAGGGAATATCACAAGAACAGCTAGCAGAAATGTTAAACTGCAGTTCCCGCCATATTATGGCGATAGAAAATGAACAGAAAAAACCTGGATATTGGTTACTTTATAATCTCATACGAACCTTGAACATTCCTGCTGATACTATTTTTTATCCTGAACGACACAGTATATCACCAAAAATAGATACTTCTATTGACGAACTGGTAAATATGCTGTATCTGTGTGATGAAAAGACTATAAATGCAATAACTGCCGCTGTTCACGAACTTATCAAAACCAAATGAAGAAGCGCACAGCATAGTGCGCTTTCTTCTAAAGCACTCCTAATCTTTTAAGTAACTTTACACAATCTTTTGCTCCTTGTGCATACAAGAATGCACAGTCCTTATCCGCTAAATCTGCGTGCTTTGCAATGTACAAATTTATTATATCGGCTTTCTCTGCTGACAATTCTACTAACACTGATTGCATTTTATTTCCTAACTGCGTCAGCTCTATATTGAGCTTGCTATACTCCCTATTTTTCATTCGATAATGACTCAGTTTATGTTCTATAATTTCATCAATTACCAGCGAAATTAATTTCTGTTCGGTCATAATAAATATCTGCCTCCTACTATTTCACTATGATTATATAATTCCCCGAAAAATTTGTAAATAATTCTGGAAATAATGGTAGTATTCTACGGAAAAAGTGGTTATGTACATCTTCTATGTAAACACAAAACCGACACCATTAGCCTGATGTCGGTTTCATCTTTCAATTTTTTATCTGTTTACTGTTTTATAAACCATCTGACGTCATCTTTGTTACTCTATAATTGCCGTTCTTGATTCTGCATCCCACGCAACTTCAAAGCCCATTTCTTCTGAGAGGAAGCGCAGCGGTACCATCGTTTTGCCATTTATAAGACGTGCAGGGACGTCCATAGTAGCAGGCGTGTTATTTACTTCTGCATTAGTATCATCTATCGCAAATGTAACTGCTGTGTTATCAAGTGTCGCGGTCGCGGTTTGTGTTTCTCCGTTCCATTCAACATCTGCGCCCATCTGCTCAAACAGGAAGCGCATTGGAACAAGTGTACTGCCGGATTCTATTACAGGCGGTGTTTCAAAACCAAGTATTTTGTCTTGGAATTGGACATATATATCACTTACATTTAATGCTTCATCTATTTGCTCAATAGGGCAAGAATAGTACTTGGAGCTATTTGTTATATCAAATTCAAATCTATTATCTTTTAGTTCAAAAACATCGCTAAGCCAACAATTTTCTTCTGGGATAGATATGATAGTAAAATATACTCCATCCTTTGATACGGCTATTTTATCTGGACAATTTGTTCCATCATACACAAGATTGGCAAATAAATAATCATGAACCTGAATAATTTCACCAATATCTACACTCTCATAAATAATACCCTGCTTCGCAACCCCATTTTGAGATAATGCAATATCTCCCAATCCTTGCGTAAGATAACGATTATATTTATATTGCAATTTGCCATTTCTAATAAACAACTCATGTCCGTCGTTTATAATCGGTATACCACCACTCTCATTGTATACATGCCAATTTTCAAAATCCGTTGAATAATATGATTTTTCCTCTGACACAACATTCATATGAGTTTCAGGGATATATTCACCATATTGAGAATATGTATTTATATAATACACTCCATTTATATATGACATATCGCTGACATAATCTCCGGAATATGATTTTAAAACATTAAAATTCTTATCCAATAAAATAATATTATCATCTCTAGTCACATAATTAAGACCATGACGTATACAATTTTTTCTCCTAACCATATATCCATCATTCGTTTCAATAACTTGTGAAGTGGGTCGATTACTTGAACTTACTAAACTGTCCAGAAATTCGTAATTACTATCGGTGACTGCATTCCTCCAGTTGACTTTATCTTTTGAATATGTGACTTCCCATGCCGATGCATTGTGTGCTTTTCCATCATAATATACTGAAAAATACCCTTGACCTGTGTATACAACTCTATCTTTAGGATTTATTATTTCATTTTCAAAATCAATCGCATATGTATCATTGGCGTGGATAATTCCAATCATCATCGTAATCATGCAAATTATTAACAATATGCACGGGGTGTTTTTCTCCATCTTGTCCAACAATTTCTCCATAATCTTTCTCTCCTTCATAGATTTTAAAACAATTTCTCATACTACCGTCATTCGCTGTAAATAAACCTGTTTTCATCTTATATTCTATCTCTTGGTTGGGTTCTAATACAATATAATACATTACTTGCGCTCTTGTATAAGAACCTTTGGATAACATTACCGGTTTTTTATGCAAATTCTCTAAATACAAAAATTCACATGACTCACTATCTAATATAAACTCAATAGTTTTTGTAGATTCTGTTGAATTTTTAAGTTTGATGTTATATGTTTCTATAACTGAATAATTCGCTATTGGGAGTTTATTCCTTTCATTTTCACCATCATAACGGTTTAATGCCGCCTCAGTAGCTATTAAAATGATTTAACATTAATACTTCATCAAAGTTATCATCAATAAACATATTATTGCCTGCATAAGCGGATAAAGAGAGTGATAACAATGAGATAATCCCCATTATGCATATAATTATTTTTTTCATTTTGTTCTCCTTTTCTTTATGTTATAAACCTACATTATCGGTAGTACAAAATGTACTACCGATAATGTCATTACTAATAATTGAGTAAGATATATAAATTGTTACTCTATAATTGCCGTTCTTGATTCTGCATCCCACGCAACTTCAAAGCCCATTTCTTCTGAGAGGAAGCGCAGCGGTACCATCGTTTTGCCATTTATAAGACGTGCAGGGACGTCCATAGTAGCAGGCGTGTTATTTACTTCTGCATTAGTATCATCTATCGCAAATGTAACTGCTGTATTATCAAGTGTTGCTGTTGCTGTCTGTGTTTCCTGATTCCATTCAACATCTGCGCCCATCTGCTCAAATAAGAAGCGCATAGGCACAAGTGTACTGCCGTCTTCTATTACAGGCGGTGTTTCAAAACCAAGTATTTTGTCTTGGAATTGTACATATATATCACTTGCATTTAATACTTCATCTATTTTTTCAATAGGACAAGAATAGAACCCTTTTATATAACCGGAGTTGTCTTTTAAATAAAATTCAAATCTATTATCTTTTAGTTCAAAAACATCGCAAAGCAGACAATTTTCTAAAGGCAGGTCTATTATAGTAAAATATACCCCATCCTTTGATACAGCTACTTTCCCAGGCAGTTCTCTTCCATCATATGCAAGATTTGCAAATAAATAATCATGAACCTGAATAATTTCACCAATATCGACACTCTCATAGATAATGCCCTGCTTTGTAACACCATTTTGAGATAATGCTATATCCCCCATATCCTGTGTGAAATATCTATCATATTGCAGCTTACCATTTCTAATAAACAATTCATGTCCGTCGTTTATAATCGGTATACCACCGCTCTCATTGTATACATGCCAATTTTCGAAATCCGTTGAATAATATGATTTTTCCTCTGACACAACATTCATATGGGTTTCAGGGATATATTCACCATATTGAGAATATGTATTTATATAATACACTCCATTTATGTATGACATATCGCTGACATAATCTCCGGAATAAGATTTTAAAACATTAAAATTCTTATCCAATAAAATAATATTATCATCTCTAGTCGCATAATTAAGACCATGACGTTTATGATTTTTTTCCCTAATCATATATCCATCATTCGTTTCAATAACTTGTGAAGTAGGTATATTACTTGAATTTACCAACCTGTCCAGAAATTTGTAATTACTATCGGTGACTGCATTCCTCCAATTGACTTTATCTTTTGAATATGTGGCTTCCCATGCCGATGCATTGTGTGCAGAGCCATCATAATATACTGAAAAATACCCTTGTCCCGTATATACAACTCTATCTTTAGGGTCGATTCTTTCATGTTCAAAATCAATCGCATATGTATCATTGCTGTGGATAATTCCAATCATCATCATAATTATGCAAATTATTAACAATCTGTATGGGGTTTTCTTTATTATCTTTTCCATAATCTTTCTCTCCTTCATAGATTTTAAAACAATTTCTTATACTACCGTCATTCGCTGTGAATAAACCTGTTTTCATCTTATATTCTATCTCTTGGTTGGGTTCTAATACAATATAATACATTACTTGCGCTCTTGTATAAGAACCTTTGGATAACATTACCGGTTTTTTATGCAAATTCTCTAAATACAAAAATTCACATGACTCACTATCTAATATAAACTCAATAGTTTTTGTAGATTCTGTTGAATTTTTAAGTTTGATGTTATATGTTTCTATAACTGAATAATTCGCTATTGGGAGTTTAAACTTTACTTCCTGACCAGTATCATAACGGTTTAACGCCGCCTCAGTAGCGATTAAACGATTGGGGACATCACCTGCTATGCTACTATCAGCACTATAATTTCTATCATGAAATTCATCAAAATACCAAACATTATCGTCTGTATCATAGTCATATCTATCTTTTTTACTATTATCTACATATCTAAACTTTAGCAATTCTGTTTCCGTTGCAATGTCTCTAACCCTATACTTATACAGATTACCATTACCGTCTTCAACACCTGAAATGCTTATGTCTGATGTTGCATCCTGTTGTGGATTAACATTGGACTCCCAGAATACACTTTTATATCCGAGAGGATTATTAAGATTAAATGTTCTTACCGGAATATACTTTTCATCTCCCTTTATTTCATATGAAAAATCCGATATGACTTCGTTAGGAGTGTTGGAAATTCCTTTAAATGCACCATCTCCAATATATGGTGCGTTATTTTCACCTATACTCATGATATTTTCTCTGTTGTTATATGCCATTTGGTTAAGAACAACTTCGCCCTCCAAAACTTCAAATTCAAATATTATATAAAACGGCATTTGGTTATCAACAACATCATCATACTTCGGTAATCGTGGATATTCTAATATTTGGTCATTATACCCATTTTTATATATTTTTTCGTTATAGATATCTTGAAGCCACACTGAATAACCTTCCTTTGAATTCAAAGTGTAGTATCCTTCATCTATTCTACCATACAATCTATTAGTATACTCATTAGTTTTTACCTTAAAAAGTTTTTCACACTTAAAATATTCCATATTCAAAATGGCTTGTGGTGATGTCCAATCCTCGTCCCAGCCATCCATTTGAGGTGCATTTATACCAATTGCATTTACCTTAATTTTAGCATTTTCCGAATAAAGTTGCACATCCATGATGGCAGACTCACTGGAGTAATTAAGATGCCAAGACATAAAGGTATATTTCCCTTTACCTAAATGTTCCTCTCTTATAAAAGCATATGGAGCATAGTCTGCCAAAGTATTATCTGTTATTGCTTCAGGCGCATCTGAATAAATAAAATATTCACCTTCATTTTCATGTTGCTGGAATACAATATCCCCATCCTGCGGTTCATCTACTTGCAATTTATAAGTTTCTGTACTCTCTATCGTATCTATAGTAACAACTGTACCCTTTTCAAGATGATATTTATAACAATCACACTTCTCTGTTTGAGTTGTTTTATTTCCATTACCATCTATATAGTTAAGTTCTCTATTAGCCTTCCTCATTTTCCGAGTTATAAATTCAGGTACACTGCTGTTAAATCCTCTATACAATTCAGTATAGTATTCTTCCACTTTTCTGCCTGCTTGGTCTGTTAAATTAAAAGTTGTACCCGGTGTAACATTAATAATATAACACCCATTTTTTTCAGCAGTAAATGACAGTATCTTTCCATTTACCTTATCTTGTGTTACTACTTGATTAAAAGGTATAATCTGAATATGAGACACTTTGGATATTTTTAAATTAATAATGTCTATTCCACTTCTTACTAAATTTAGTTGGAATACACCCGGTCCGTGAATTGTATAAACAAAATCCCCTTTTTGCGTTGTTTCAGGAGTAAATGTGCCTGTACCTTCTATACAATCCATTTCACCTTGAATTGTTGTTTCTGTACCGCCTTCAATTTTTACTTCGTATTCTTCATCATCTTCAATATGTATATTAAAGGCAGCCTTATTGTTATTATTAAAGGAAATGTTCTTAATGATTCTCTCATCAGTAGTCATATAAACATCAACAGGAACTGCTTCTGTATTTTCTTCAATGTTTGCTATAATAACAGGAATGTTTTCATCCATGTCAAACAAACATTTGATAAGTATTGTGCATATCTCTGAACGCCTTATATCCGCATCCGGCGCCATTGTGTTTTTATCCTGACCGTTCAAAATATTATTCATATACAACTTATATATGTAGTTTTCATTCTTATTGCCCGATACATCAATAAAATTTTTATATGCATTTTTTCTTTCATTCTCTATGTTTTCAACTTTATCGTATAATAAGGTGGGTACATTGACTTCTTTTCTTTGATCGAAAAACAACTGACAAATATATTTAGCCGCCTCTCCCCTGCTAACTTTAGTCTCTCCTATGGTTATCAACTTATCAAGTTTATTGATACTAACATCTATATCTTGATCATCTATTGTCTTAAAGCCCAATTCGCTTGCCTTTTTCATATAAGGATATGCCCAATATGTTGTTGGGTTATCATCCGCAGTCAATATTCCGTCAACTTTTGCACTTTCAAACATCATTCTGAATAACTGTGCTAGTGTTATTGTATTATTGGGTTCAAACTTATTTTCATCTGTACCCGAAACAATGCCTAAATTTGTTGCTTTAAAGATGTAATCATGAAACCAGTCATTGATAGTAATATCTCTATAATACCTTGTATAATATACTTTATTGGCGCCGTATATATCAGCCAGACCATTTGTAAATGTAACAAGAGAACCCACCACAAAATTACGTTCTGTATTTTCTCCCGTACACTGCGCGGTTACATAAAGCGTTTTATCTACCGAATTGAAATCTATGTACCCCGATTTACCGTCCAAAGCTTCACGTCTTATTGTATTTAAGTCATTTTGTTCATTGTCTATCGTAAAATCGTAATTTGATGGGTATTGTATTTCAACAGTAATTTCTGAATTTGTTCTTGTTACTTTTTCATACAAATTTGTAGCTTTGCCAACAGTTGACATCAAATATTCATATGTATCAAACACAGCCTGAATTTTATTAAACTCAATCTCTTTATTCTCATTATACCTTACTAGTGAACCACCAATTGGGTTTCTGTATTCATATACAATTTCCCACTCATCATCATGTTTCATCATCATAGGGAATCTACGTTTCATATTTTTTCTTAAAACAGTTGCTGCTTGAGTTATATCTGGATTTGAAATAATAATTTTCCTATTATTAGATATTTGTCCAAATATACTATTCCATACATATTGAAAATCATATGGAACTTCCCCAAATTTTGCATTTTCTCCAGAAACAAAACTCTGTAATTTGTCCTCTAAATCAATGTTATTCCCCGAATAACTGCTTGCATTAAACAAATCATATTCACTTTTATTCTTAATTCCTATACTTGCTTTTAATGGTACACATTTATACATATTCAACATTGATGCCATTTGTAAACCTGCATTGTTATCTGCTCCGACAAACATATGTCTATCAGTTCGAAAATCACTTAATACTCTATACACATTATAATCTATGGTATTAGCATAAGTCTGCGCTGCTTCTGTCATATTAAATTCACAAAATGCTAAATATAAATCAGATATAGATAATCTTAAATCCAAATCCGTAGGACATTGATATATCCCATCCATATTTAATGCGTTATTCGTATCTGCATTCAATACAAATACAAATGGTATTATTCCGTAGTCGCTCAGCTCGTCCATCTTATCTTTAAGAGCCGAAATATCATCTACTTTATGTGTTGTTACTAAGACAACTTTATTCCTGTTGCTTGATTCTTCATCAAACACACTAATTGTCCTGTCCAAAATAGATATAATATCGTTTGTCCCTGTATATTCCTTTTCCTGTACATCTGATATTGCCTTATCCAAATCGTCGGTAAAACCCTCAGAATTTGATGATAGTACCGCATATCTTGTATCTTCCGGCACTTGCTCTGAAATAGATTTAAAGCTATCTATCCATCGCTTATCACCGTTTATGTCATATTCATACATAGAATATGACATATCAAATCCCATTACAACATCAAAATCTGTTGTAATCCCTTCATCATTACTATCGTCCAGCCCGAACAGGGAAAAACCATTCTTCTCCTGTATTGCCTTATACAACACATTTTCATCTGTCAACGAGCTTGTATCAATAATGTTCTCATTGTTTTCTATTTCATTGTCATTTTCTGCAAAAGCTGCTGTTAGACTCATTAACATACAAAAAGTTAATATAAATGATATTATCCTTTTCATTTGTTTCCTCCTCCCAAAATTCTACTTGTAAATCTATTGTTCCAAGTCAATTAAATATGTTGAATTAAAAAAATTCAGATTATCCTTTTCTACATATATCAATATTGGTCCTGGTTCTGCCCACGAGGTTACTTTTAGCTCTCCTGTATTTGAATCAATACTGACACCCCTTTTAGGAGTCTTTAGTGACCAATGTACATCTGTTCTAATTTCAGTGCCATTATTCTTTGTAGCTGCTTTGGCAAAATAATTATATGTTACACTGCCACTATTAGGAATTTGAGGATATACCTCACCAGAAATATAAAGATTTTCAATATCTACATTTGTAATTCGAACATTATCAATACATAGCTTATCCTCTGATGAAAATGCGAAGTAATTTATATAATTACATTCTCCAGCAAAATCAGCATTTTCTACTTGGGCAAGTAAATCGTTTGTATCTCTGTCTATAACATAAATACTGTACTTCTGTGTATTCACATTTAAAGCCATTTTAATAGTATACCACTTAGAAATATCACTCAGGGTAAACCATCCTTTCTTATCTGCTTTATACATGATATGAAAGTCACCTTTAGAATAATATTCTAAATAATCCGCTGTTTTTCGAAGTCTTCCTGCCATAGTAAAACCCTGAGCAGATATATCTCTTGACTCTCTAGTTTGAATCTGCATAGCTGCAGACGTAAATTTTATATCAAATTCACAGTATAATACTCCCGTAGAATATATATCTCGTGCTTGGAAATTATAAAAAGATGAATCTTTATGTGTCAATACCATATATTTATTCCATATATCACCTTCAACAGACTTAATCCCACGTCCTGTATTATCAATCCAATTTTCGGTTGATGATGCTTCAAAATTATCGTCAATAAATACTGTATCCTGTGCGAACACATGTGATGTCATCATCATTGTAATAGTTATCATAATAATTAGAGATATAATTTTTTTTACCATTTGTGCCACCTCACTTCTTTTCCTTGTTTCCGTTTAAAAGAAACGATTTTTTATCAACGTAACCACGACCATCACCTATGCCTACGACCACTTTAACTTTTCTATCTCCTGTATTTGGGTCAGCATAGAATATAACTCGCCTATAATCTTTACTTGCACCAGCGAACATTCCCTCTCTCGCCGACCAAAAGAAGAACGGAAGTGACCTTGTATCGTAATTATAATCCCCCTCATCTAAATAAAGCTCATATATCCCTTTGTTGTCATCAAGAACCTTCGCGTTCACATTTAAAATCTCAGGTGCATCTGCAATGTCACTGTTATTTGTTTGTTCGTACTCAAAGCCCACTGTTCTAACAGGAATATCCGAATTCTGATTTGCTATATCAGTCAAAATGTCATATGAATATGTTTTATCGGACACTTCTCTTGAATCATATGAATATCCGCCTGTTAAATAGATGTGATTATCCATTATATCAAATCCATAATATATAAGATCATTAATATAATTACTTGTAATAATTTCCCATGACTTTGTATCCGTTACATATTTTAATATATCAACATTGCCCTTCTTATTCACTGCAGCACATACAAAATCATTATTATAACCTTTACCTCTAATATATTCACTTTCATATGGCATCCTTGCCTTAGGTTTCCACATATCATCGACTCTGGCATACACACTTCTAGAGTATCCATTATAAGTAGTACCACCTACGATATATAAGGTCCCACCACTAATAAAAGATTGTACATCCATCATAGGCTCTGGTAAATCAAATGTTTGAGATACCTTTGCGGTCGCTGTATCAAACACTTCCACGGTATTAACATATCCATTAGAATTCCTTCCACCTATTATGTAAATATATCTTCCATCCGTTACAATACCTGCTCGTCCACGTCTAGTATTTATATTTCCTTCTGTGCGCCATACCTTTTTTTCAGTATCATATGATCTTACATCACTGTAATATATTCCGTTGCTATATCCGCCAACAGTATATAATTTATTATCCGATGTAATAAATGCAGCATCCTTTTTTATGTTCTCTGTATTATTATCCTCTTGAGTCCATAATCTTGTATCTGGATCATATACATCAATACTACTTAGCACCTCGTAATTACTACCTACTCCACCAAACACATATAATTTGCCATTTATATTATCCATACCATGTCGTGCGCGATTATTATATAAATTGTTCAATTTTGCTGTTTTATGTATATTGATAGCATAGCCCGATGTACTTCTACATCATATTGATCCTTATTTTGTAATAGTTCATTCGCATCCATATACACATCTATAAAATATTTTAAATGCATTTCATCAAAAACGTCTTTTACAATATTGCATGTTTGTTCCAACACAATTTTTTCATCATCGCAAATAGCAATACGCATTTCCATTTCCTCCTTAAGCATTTTATTCCTCCCTTCCATTATAACTATATTTTTGTAGATTGGTATATTATTCTTGTATTTTCGTCATTTTATCTAATTTTCTGCACTTTTATTATCTATAATCAACAAAAATCGCTCATATAAACTGTTGAACAGGATAATAATATAAATAATATCCCATTAAACAGGATATGTCAATACGCTTTGACGGTTCAACAGGATATTTTTCTAATTTTATACTGTACAATAGTATATAAAAGGAGTGTTTTTTATGAATTTAGATGATTTATTTGCAAAAAGATTAGCACAACTTAGAAATCAGAAAGGTGTTTCTGCAAGAGATATGAGTTTATCGTTAGGACAGGGAGCCGGATATATCAACAATATTGAAAACAAAAATAATCTGCCATCAATGACTGTTTTCTTTTATATATGTACTTATTTAGATGTCACACCAAAAGAATTTTTTGACTTTGACAATGCAAATCCAAAAGAATTAAATAGTATAATATCTAACTTAAAGAAACTTTCACCGAAACAGCTTAAAAATGTTTCAAACCTTATTGATGATTTGATAAAGTAGAGAGATATTTTTAAATACCTCTCAATTTATCAATATCAGTAACTATAATAACTCTATTCTTCGTGATTTACGCTACTGTTTAGAATGGAAGTTCATCGTCATAATTATCTTTACGGGATAATATTTTATTCTTTTTACAGGTATGCGTATTATAATCTCTGAATAAATCTTTTTTAAATATACACATTTGCTCGCCTGATTGACAAGGTCTCAGTTGTTCGTAGCACATACTGACATCCACGATTTCAACAAGCCATTTATAAAATTTATTCTGTATTATTTTCACCTTACCTGTAAAGCAATCCCAAACTGTAATATTTACAATTCTTCCTTTTCTCATATTTAATAAATCACTAAGTATATATTTCATAAATTAAATTCCTTTCCTTTAATTATTTTTCCTTCAAATATTTCACTATGTACTTATCAAACACTTCATCAAGTGTTAGCATTTCTGTTTCATTTATGACCTCTTCCATTGTACGTTCGTCACTATTTAGCTCTTTAATGTCACGAGTTATACTAAAATAATCACAAATATCATCAACAAAATGTACATGTGTCAACGTAAGAGCATAAAAAATATCTGAGCCTGTATTAAAACATAATGATGAATATACTGCATTGTCATAGTCCTCCGCCTCATCATCGGTATGCTTCAGCAATCTCTCATGTTTTTTATGTAATTTCAAAAGCATATTGAAATTTTTTTCATATACTTTTAACTCATATTTTAAAAATTCCTTATCTTCTTCCGTTAAATACGGACATTCAAAAGTCTTATTTTTCATCTTGTTTTCCCTCCAAATATTTTCTTATATATTCATCAAATACTTCATCGAGCATCAGAATTTTTGTTTTATTTAACACCTCACATTGAGGAGCAAACACTTCAAGCTCTTTAATACCCCGCGTTTGAAAAAAATAGCGGCAAATATCTCTGATAAATATGCTCTGTATATTTGAACACACGTTAGAAATATTCATTTTAAGTGCAAATCTTAGTAATGAATATTGCAAATAATCATCCTGACCATCACAGTCCGATTTGTGTTTGTCCTCGCACCTCCGATATAGTGCTATAATCTCTTTGGCGCTTTCCTCATAAATTTTCTGCTCATACTCCAAAAATTTTTTATCTTCTTCCGTCAAATACGGACATTCAAAAGTTTTACATTTCATTTTTATTACCTCCTTATCACAGAAAGGCGCGTGTTTCCACGCACCTAATCTGCCTATATAATTTATATTCCTTATTTTTTACGCTGCTATATTATATCCGCCTTTTGCTCTTACACGAAGTTTATACTCATCGCAAAGCGTTCTGAGACATTCAAACTCTGAATCCATATCGTTAAGTCTTTGCTTCAATATAACCTCGTAATCGTATTTATTATCTTCAAGCGTACTCACCCTATTCAGCCAACGTGTCAAAATAGCGTTACTTTGACTTCCAGCTTTTATCAGTTTTTCAATTTTATCCTGATAATCCTGTATCTGCTTCTGCATATACAGATAGAACTCCGTAGCCATCTTTTTACGCTGCTTTTCGTCATCAGCAACATACATAGAGTTTATGCTTATTTCTTTGCGAGTCGCCTTATTAGTGGGAGCGTACAAATTCATACCGCTCAATTCTTCCATAAAGTCCTCAAAGTCATCAATATAGCCCATATACTGTTTCGGGATAAAGAAATGATACCCGCGCGCTGAAATCTTAATTGCATTTAATGACGATATATACTTGTCCGCCACTGTTTCAATCTGTCTGTTTCCCACGCTGTCTAAGTATAGCTTATATAATTCCTTGACCTTATCACAATATCCGTCTACATCACGACGTGTAAAGCAATCTACATCTGTTACAAATATATCGCCTGAGTTCCTGTCAAGCTGAACATTTGCAAGCTTACGGTAATCATTAGTTTCTTCATTAACTGTTTCCTCTACAAGCTCACGGGATATGATGTTGCCGCTTACTCGCTTATTATCTCTGAAATAGATACGCGCAATATTCGGTTCACCGTTGCGTTCCTCTACAATTCTGTCCTTAACATCAGTAGTGGCACAGCGAAAAGCGTCAATAGCAGAATGTTTTTCTCTTTTACTTGCCGGAAAACCATATCTTTCAACCAATTCCTTAAATTCCTTTTTGTTAATCAGAAGTCTGGGGAAAGAATAATATAAAAACTTACCCAAGATTTCCGAGCTTTGACCGTCCGTGCTATTTACCACCATTAAATTATTTGCTTCCATAATTTTTCCTCCTTCTTATGCCGCCAATCTGTCATAGCTGCTGTTATGACGCTTCTTTTTGTACAGACAATAATCATCAATTCCCTTATACCACGGGTCCCAAGTACAGGTTTTGGTTTCTATCCCGCACTCGTTTAAAATTCCCTTTATTTTTATAAGAGCCTCTTTTACACGGTGATTGACCTGTTTATCCATGTCGAACATCTCATACACTTTTTTTACGTTAAGCTGATTTAACGTATCAGACAGACAATTTACTGCATTGACGCCTGCTATTGCAATAAGCAAGCTTCCGCCGGATAAAACACTTGTAACATCAGCTTTAAGCGCTCCTTCAGTAAGATATGCCGTGTCAGATGATATATCGCCTACAACGTGTACCCAAGAGGAGACGCCTGTCCCCTCCGGATACTCATTAGTAGAAAACCATCTATATCGGTCATCGTCAACGTCAAGTCTGATTTGCAAACCCTGTATATACCCGTCTTTATTGCATACGGGAACAAAGTAACCGCCGTATGGAGGTTCATATATTTTCCATTCACCGTATTTACGATAAAAACCCGGTATTCCGCTAAGGTCATGTTGTGCAGACAGTTTTTTAATAATTTCCCGTCGTTCATACTCATTAGCGGGTACACTCTTATACAAGAAATTTTGTATGTTTTTCATTGACAACCCTCTTTTTATCAGATCATTGAAATGTGTGTTATTAAGGGGCAGCATCTGTAACATATCATAGTACACATTATGACGTTCCATAAGAGATTTCATTGGTGTACTGTTTATCGGCTGTATCCTCTTAGGCTCTGTACCTGTAATACAGTTTGATAATTCGTTTGCTGCTTCCTTATTTGTCATACAATTTATTCTTGCATATAAACTGACGTCATTTCCTCTTGCACCGCATCTAAAGCAATTCCACTGATTTTTCTGTGTGTTGAGATACAGATGATAATGCTTATCACCGCAAAACGGGCATAGCGCCTTAATTTCTCTTGCGCCTATTCCGTCGTTCTTCATCTGAATACCGCATAAACGCGCGACTTCTTCTATTCCGAACTCTTTCCATTCCATTATGCCGCCTCCTTAACCGCAGCAGGCGATGGTTCATGAACAGTAATCGCACATCTGCGTACAAACGCAAATATCATCTGTCCGTCAGGTCTGGTGAAATTAGTGTTAATACTCTCAGCATTATCCACAAATGTCGGATATGTAAGCCCTGTCAGACGCTTCACAAGCATTGCTATCTCCAATCCTGCTTTGATACGTTCCGAATTGGACAACCAGCGGTAGTCTTTTCCGTCATAAGTAAATTTAAAGGTATCCTTTATTTCGCCCGTACCTTTTACCACTTCAGACAGCTTAATTGCCGCTTTATCCATCTTTAACGGAGTTAGCATTACTTCCGCACGCTTGACTGCATATTCATTTACGGCTGATATGAGATAACCCAAAAAATCTTTTTTGCCCTCATTATCCTTTTTCTGTAATTTAACAGTTTCTATTGCTTTAGTGAGTTCTTCTTCACTGCGCATAGAATTTAAATCACTTTCATCCGCAAATAACTCAGCTTTCATCGCTTCAAGCGAATTTACCTGCGCTTCACTGAAATTACCGAAGGTCAGGGTATCGCGCAACCTGTCAATATCAGAAGAAGTTGCCGACTTGACATTCTTGATTTCTTCCTCAACTTTTTTCAAGTCATCCGCCTTGTACTGTTCAAACTGATCCTTTGCCTGTGCATCAAGCTTCACAATATCATCAAGCTGTGAGTTCAGATTTGCACCATTTTTCTTCATATTAGCAAGTGTTGCCGTTATATCTTTTCTGACAGCGTTAAATTCCTCATTTGTCAGAGCATGAGTACAGGTAGGACAAGGCACTCCCGGTCTGATACCCGTAGCTTTGTTATATAAGCCGGTATATTCCAAGCGTGCCGCGTTCAGCTCCGCCTCTATTTTTGCTCTTTGTGCAGAAAACTTTGAAACATATGGTCTGTTCTGAATTTCCATACGCTTTCTTTCAAGTGCAAGAATTTCATCGTTAGACAAAGACTTTTTTGCTTCATTATATTCCTGTCTTACAGCTTCAACGTCTATGCCCTCAAACTGCTTTTTCATAACAGCAGATATTTTAGCTTTCTGCTCCTTAACAGAGGTCTCCAGCTTATTTCTTTTTACAGAATTATTTTCAAGCTGCTCCTCTAAAAGCGCAAGCTGTCCCGAAAGATATGTAATCTGGTCGTCAGCCTCTTTCATTTCCGCGCGTTTATTTTTTATATAGTATTCCGGTTCAAGCAAACTTTCATTTTCAAGCAAATCCCTTGTCTGCTCACTGCAAACTGCCAGAATAGCCTCCTTTGAAACAGGCGGGAGAAGCTTTTGCAGAAATTCGCGTCCGTCACTCGCTATTTTTTCAATAAAATACAACGGATTTATAACCGACAAAAATATATCCTTCTCAACAAATAAAGCCGTAAGACTTTTTTGTGTCATTGTATTTCCGTTAAGAGCTATACTTGTCGTATTTCCATTTTTACGCCGTACAAGCGTATAAATCTCTCCGTCGCCATTTACAAATTCCACCTCAACGCACATCTGCTTTGCGCCTTTGCTCATGAGCTTATCAATACCTTTTTCGCCCCAGAACGGCACGCCGCAAAATGCGTATGCAATAGCGTCGGCAATAGTGGTTTTTCCCTGTCCGTTAGCGCCTGAAATATATGATGTACTTCTGAAAAAGAACTCCCTTTCCTGTGCAAAGGCTTTAAAACCCTGCATTTTAATTCTTGTTATCGTAAATTCCGTTATTCTATCCATATTATTTTTCCTTTCTAAGCCGCCAATTCATAATCCTGCAAGATATGTACTTTACCAAAGCCTGTATCTTGTGAATAAAATACGGCGCTGTTAAGCTTTGCACCTTCTTTAAAATTATCGTCTGTACCGTTATAGTAGACAGTCGCAGTCTTGTTTCCGCCCTTAATATCCTTAATTTTAAGCATACTCCGGACATTCTGACCGTCTTTTTGTCTCTTTACACCGAGTATTTCATACAAAGGTGTAATGGTCGGCTGCTGTGTCTGCTGTGGACTTGCCGGCTTTGATGTTGGTTTTGCCTTGTCTGCCTGCGGTTCGGGAGTGTTGCCTGTGTTCAGATTTTTAAGAAATGTTATATACCTCTGCTGAAGCTTAGGCATTTCGTCATCTTGTATATATATCTTATCTCCTCGCATATATACATTAACCCATACAGGTGTTATCTCATATAAATACCGTCCTATGCCCCACTTTACAGCCGCGCGCTTAAATGCGTCAGACAATCCACCTTTAATCGGTGAATAATTTGATAGTTCGGCGCCATCGCTCTTACTTATCCACTCTTTAAGACTATCATCATAAATTGATATAGTACAAATTTGAGATGCGTTATTTTTTGCTGTAATCCATGGTTTATACTCGTCTTTCCAACGCATTTGACCGACAACCTCATCAAGACGCTTAGCAATAGTTCTCGAATCAAGATATGCAACTGCAAGTCCGCTGGTCTTTTCATTATTCGTAACTTGAATACGCCATTTCACACACTCGGCATCAAATGGCTTTGCAAGTCCTTCCAAATATTTATTTACACTCATTTACTTACCTCCGTAATAAAATCATTCAGTGTTTTTTCCATATCAATCAATACATTATCATAGTAATACTGACTGTCTTTATCTTTCAAATGCTCCAATAACCCACGATAATCCAAATTGAGTTTTGTCCTCTCTTCTTTATAATAATCATAGTTATTAGGCATTTTCAATATAAAGTATGGCAAACCGTTAAGCTGATGCAATGATTTAATTGACGGCAACACGTTACTTCCTGTGCAAAGTCTAAATTCTTCTACATTGGAAAACGGATAAATAAACATCTTTGATTTAGGAGTTAATCTGCCCGTTTCCGTAACACCAAGCTGCACATCCGTTATGAGATTATCAGCAGAAACCGAAAAACCAAAAACCAATCTCGGCAAAGGAAAATCCTTATATTCTGTTTTTTCAAACATAATATCTGCTGTCTGCTCCTCAAAACTTATTACAACGAATTTATTTTTTTTCTTATCTTCACTGTAAGCTATACAATTTTGCGGTAATATACCGCTGTTTATACTAAATTTAAACTTTGCTGCGTCCTTTAAACACTTCAATATCTCGTTTGCCTCAATATATTTTACTGAAGTAATGTTATTCTCCTGCATTTCAACGCATATTCTGCAATCATTTTGGATATGTATAACAATTTCGTCATTTCTATTCATCACGCAGCCACCTCCAATTCTTGAGGCAGAAGCAATGAAAGATATATTGCTATTATTCCGGCATATATTTTTTTCAGCTTTTTTAACTGTTTCTCATAATAATGAAAAATAGTATTTATAGAAAAATATAATCCTACATAATCATAAAAACAACCTTCCTCGTACACATATACGTTTACTGAACTTGCATATTTATGCTTTGTACCTGAATAAACATCACCATAACAGCAACCGCATGTATCTATTTTATCTAAGCGTTTCAATGTATAATTTAACGCATCTCTTATGTATTTGTTTTCCTTCTTACTCCAGCCCTTCAGCCTGCCTATCTTCTTTGCGAGTCTGTAATACTCCGTCATTTCTTCACTTGAGAAGAAATATCTGCAGCAGTATGTTTCCTCGTTAAATTCACAGTTGACGAGAAAGTCGCTCTCACGTATTGTCTCATAAAATAAAAATTCGGTTTCTTCATCCAAAAGCATATAAGACAACTCTGTAAAAGCTTTTTCCCCGCATTCATCATAATGCCTCTTTAGCCTGCTGATAAAGCTTAACATACAATCATTATCAACCATTTTTCTGCTCCTTAAAAAAATACTTTGCCCTCAGATACATTGCACGGTAAACATTCACCGAAAACGGAATATAATGCTCTGGCGTTATTTTCTATCTCCATCATTTTATTGTAAAAGACCTCATATTCTGAAGCGCTAAAACGACTGAAATCAATATCACCCACATGAATATATTTTCCGTTTATTATCGCAGAATAGATAGTATCATAGAGATACTGTATTCCACCTGTATGTTTTCTGACGGACACATCCTCCAAGCTTTTTATATTATCCTTAAATTCTTTTATGTCTAATGTAATCATATCAATAGTCCTCCGGCAGTAAAACAGTAGTAGCACTTCTGTCGGCTTCTGTTATAATCCAGAATTTTCTATCGTTTGCATCAGTATATGACGCAAATATTCTGTCGCCGTATTTCAAAGCACTGTCATTCAACTGTTTATCGCTTTCACACAGATTTCCCCAATCACCTTGCATATAGCGAGCCAGTAAGATTTGAAGTACGCTTGGAATATCAAGCTCTTTATTAGCATTTGCTGTAATCACCATTCTTCCCAATTCAAATTTACTGTTCACCGTATTACTTTTTTCATGAAAGCCTTCAGGAACCTCAAACCATCTATATTCTGTTTCCTTTTTACCATTTTCCTTAATTTCCGACACATCCACCAAAACCACGCTTAACTTATTTTGAACTACATGTCCTGTTTCTGAAAGCGAATAGTCCCATAAGCTACTAAAACCGTTATCTTCAAGTCTTTTCCCTATTTCTGCACAGATATTTTTATCAAATGTATAGCGATGACCTGTTACGGCTTCTACATAGTCTTGAGGTGTATATATTATTAGTTTTATCATTATGTTCATTGTTTTTTTCCTTTCTTTGATTTATTTACGCTAAGCTCTTAAAGCCCTGCGGCGTTAGTACATTAAATACCATCTTATTTACATGCGTTTGTGACAGTGTATCACCGTTATCATATTTCTTGGTTTCTTTTATGATACGACCTTTCAGAATGTGCGGACTGTCACAGTCAATATAACCGTTTATAAGACCGCTTCCGCCTATCAGTCCGATTTGTCCCGTATTCAACGGTAACAGCGGACGTTTCTCACGCGCATCCAAAACACTTTTCTCAAACAGAAAGTCCATTGACTTCGAGCCTGCAAGCTGGCGTTTTAATTCACCCATATTAAAAACAGCGCCTTTAAATAACTCTACGTTCTTTTCACGTTCGGGGAGTATATAACGCTCGGTTTCCAAGTCGGTGATAGGCGGCATATGCTCTATATCAGATGCAGCCTGTACAAGCTTTTCAACCTTATCACTTCCGTCACTTTTAGGTTTCTTGATACCCATTACTGCTATCTGCCTGAATTTTTTGAACTCATTATCCAAAAAACGAAACATTTGTATATCCTCTATGTTGTCGCATAAAATTCTGCAAATATCGCTTGTCATTCTGTAATACGGAATGATATATATAAGCAGTCCTCCGTCCATAAGATGATAAAGGCTGTCAACAAGGAACTGTTTTTCACTTCTTGCTCTGCTTCCGCCCTCCTGCATAACAGAAAGATACGGAGGATTTAAGAATACCAGATGGAACACATCCCTGCTTATTCTTGAATAAAAGAAGCTGCCAAAACCAACTCTATCAAGACAATTTTCTGCTTCTTCCCCTCGAACTTCATCAAGCTCAATACCATAAGTATCTGCTAATTTTCCGCTTGTCAGCGCACTTAAAGCCATACCGCATCCACAGCACGGGTCAAATGCGTTTATACGCTTTCCATCAGGGAATAATATACCGTTCTTTATATACTTTACATGCTCAATATCTGTTGGATAATACCCTGTACGAACATTATTCATCAGTCTGCCTATAACAGACGCATTTGTAGTTTCGTTGTCAGGAATACTATCAATAAGCGGCTGAATTGCACCGATAAACTTCGTATAGTCCGGTGTCAGTAAATTGAATTTACTTACTGCCGTGTATAGTTTATCCGCGTATGTACTGCAAGTGTCCATATCTGCCTCACAGAAAAGAAGCTTTAAATTTAAAATGTTATCAGCTAATTTCTCTCTGTCTTTTTCAAGCTTCTGATACAGTTCACGCGCCTTTGGAATGTTATTACTCTTTTGGTTTTTCTCAATAGCCTTGCGCTTTACCGTCATACTGTCTATTGCAGATAAAACAGAACTTTTCATAAGCGAAAAGCGCTCTAAAACATAATATTTCTCCATCACCGATTACCTCCTCTTGACAAGAGTGTTTTTGAGTTCATTGTCATTGAAGAAAAGGTAGTCTTACGTACAAGTAAATCACCGCATACAATAAGCTGATACAATATCGACGCGACAATGGTTGATGCAAACAAATTAGCCGCTATACTCTGCGGCGCTGATACGCTTCGCTCAGCACACGAAAGCTCCGTCGGAAATTTCTCATCGCCCTGTAAAATATCAGGGTATATTCCCGCCACAGGCTTTGTTATAGTACGTCCGTTTTTGCGTACTCCGCATACCACCTGTCCCGTGTATTCTCCGTTACCGGAATCTATGTATATGATATTCCGGGTTTCTTTGAATACCTCATGACATAGCTGACGGGAACGGTTATTGTCAACCGCGCCTATTAAAATCACTGTCGGTCCTTGAGAATTGTAATAATAACAATTACTGTCTACAAGCCTTTCCAATGTCTTTTTATCCTCTATGAAATCCGGTATATACTCCGTTTCTATCCCAAACGTGCCTGCATAGCGTTCCGCCATAACCTGAGCTTTGTTTTTGCCTATATCGCACGCGGCAAAATTCTGACGTATAAGGTTCTTTTCCTCGACTATATCACCGTCTGCAATAATGATACGGGCAGTACATCCCGAAGCAAATGCTATACGGTATAAATGCGGAGCAATATATCCGCCTGTACCGCCTGCGCCGATGAGGATAATCTTAAATCCGTTATATCTGTTTACTTTCATCAAAAACACCTCCGTCTTTATACTCTGTCACATTGTCCAGCCATTCGGACGGGAAATCGTCAAACGGATACTCAAACATATCCATAGGATTTATTTCCTCAAACTTACCGCCGACGGAAATACGCATTTTTATATCCGGCAGCATTTTATCAAGCCTGCCTATAACCGTATATATCCGCGTCGCCTTTTCATCTCTGTCGTCTGTTTCCGAAAAGTACGCTTTCATATAATTGTGAGAATGAATATCCATAACATGAATTAAATCATCCTCAACATCAGGCAAAACCGTATCAACAGCCGCCGCGCCTACTTTCTGTTCGGGAACCTTAACGATATATCTTTTATTTTCAGCGTCCCAATATACGTTTACCAGCGCTTCACAGATATTTTTTCTATCCGCAAAATACCGAAAAAAATCGATTATTTCACTCAGCATATCAAATGGGATAAGAGGAAGAGCCGGAGTAAATCCGGCTCTGACTTTCGTTAATCCCCTTATTTTGTTGGCTTTGGCTCTGAATATCCCGATTTCATTCTTGCGTATCTCATACACATTTCCGTCATCGCTCGGAACATATGCAATAGCCTTGCCGCTGTTTAAGGCTTTTTCCTCATTGGAGAATATACCCTTATATACAGGCATCTGTCCTTTTTTCTGCGCTGTAACTGTGGGTATAACCTTACAGGAGAAATCGCCTTTCTTACGTTTGATAGCGGTCAAGAAGTCTTTAGACTCCTCAATAAGCTTCTTCTGTTCGGCAATGGTAGTTTTCGTAGGCTGAGCGACATTCTTTACAACACCGCAATAATCCATTTTCCAGCTTACTCTTTTCCCGTCTTCAAGCTCGGGAAAATCCTCAGCTTTCGCCTTACGAATAGCTTCAAATGTTTGGGATAAGTCTGTAATATCCTCTGTCGCACCTGCGTACTTGAATACCGGCGGCTTATTCAGCAAACCTGTCTTGGTTTCCTCAGCCGCTTTGGTTTCCACTCTGTCGATTTCAGCTTCAAACGGATTTGAACTGCTTTGTTCGCCGCTTTTATCTGATATTTTCTGCTCATCCTGTACATTCGCATTATTATCAACCGCCTTTTCTTTATGTTCTGTTTCCTCAACTCCTGTCTTTTCAGGCTTTTTTATCATCTCCGATTTTGCGGGAGCATCCTCCGACACCCCTGTTTCGGAAACAGCTTCCGTTCCTGTTCCTTCGGCAGTCATTTCTCCAGCTTCTGTGGTTTTTTCTGCTGCCACATCATTGAATGGATTATTATTGTCATTCTCTATATCCACAAATGTATCCTCTGTACCATTTACACCTGCAAATGGGTCATCATTTGCGCCGATATTTGCAAACGGATCGTCTGCCGCACCGACAGCTTCCGTATCGCCTAAATCAAGTTCACTCTGCAATAAATCTTCCATGTTTTTCTTTTCTTCACTCATAATTTTTTCCTCCTTAAATTCTTTGTTTGTTCTTTACCTTTACTTAATTTTCTCTCTAAAAAACTCACGCCGCCTCCTTTGCAAATGCGCCTATACACGCATTTTTATATGGAGTTGTATGTAAAAGCCTTCTCCGCTTTACCACGGGTCGGCTGAGTTTCTTACACACGCTGCCGCATATGTCAACTCTTTCATCAGCGATTACATCACCAAGAGTTAAGCTGCTGTCATTGAACTGATAATCCAAACTAAGTATTTGTACACCTTCATTTCTACTTCTTTCTTCTCCGAAGTGGCTTGCCAGAGCCCAGCGCATAGCGTTATTAGCGATAGTTGAAAACTTATACTGTTTCAAATCATCACGCTCGTCATATTGCTTTACCGCACGCATAAATCTGAATATCACCACATCGTAAAATTCGTCCATCGGCAAACCTCTGTACTTCAGGAAGTCCTCTACTAAATAGTGATGCTCCGCCAAAAATTGTTCTTGTTTCTCCGTAAGCATTCTTCTTTGTTCTGTCTTGTCCTTCATTGTTTTTTCCTCCTTAAAAATAATTTAAAATATAAAAAAATACGCCCAAGAAATTCTTAAACGTATTTATTTTCCGTAATATTTCGTTGTTTTTCCTAATAAAAAACGGCTATGGGCGCACTGTCCCCTTGGACAGAACTCTCACAACCACTTAACTACAACCACTTTAACTACAACCATTTATGCTTTTATTATATATTGGAAAAATGCTGATTACAAGACCATGTGCAAAAAAAATCGGGGTAGAACAAAAAAATTTTATAAAAAAATAAGCGATATGACGGAAAACTTACCGCCATATCGTTTATTATACTATTAATTTCCTTTTTCTGATTTTGAATATACCTAAATATATTATGCTTTTGGTGCTGTCTGCTTCAAAAGCTCCTCATATTTTGACCGTTCATCCTTGCTAATATTCATAGTGTCCATTGCCTGCTCTGCGGTCATTTTTAACTTATCCATCATATTACGTATTGCAATCACTATACCTTTTTCCATACCTTCCGCAAGGCTTTCCTCAATTATACCTTTACTTAAGTTGCACATATCCGTTACCTCCTTATCAAATGCCTGAGTCATTTTAATATCAAATTCATTCTGTAAAATCTGTTTCTTTTCTTCCGGCTCTATCTTCGCTGATAATAATGTTTCCAACAATCTCAGTACATTATTTCCCTTACCGCCCGAGCCGAGACATATCATCACTGCTGTCATTAAGTCATAGTTTTGTATAGGCTCTTTTACATTACCTATTATATTTCTTTCTGTTAATGAATAGCTTGTAATGCTGTCTTGTCTGTTCTTCGGCGGTCTGGCACAAACCCATATTGAATATACTTTCTTTATATCAGCATATCTGGATTGAGTAAATTCCGTTCCATACTGCGCTGAAATCATTCTGCTGCAATAGTATATGCCGCGTTTTATTAAAGGATACCCCGGGTAAAAGTCATTTTGAGCCTCTACATTTATTATTAGCTGAATTAACTCTCCCGATACAGGAGCAGACGCCATAAAGCGAATATCGTATGTAACAGTACCCTCTGTAAGAGTTGCGTCCTCATTCGACAAACCTCGTATTGACGGGTTAGTTTCATCGGGATTTACCGCAACCTCTGCAATCTGAGGCTCACTTTCAATGTATTTCTCCGCTATATCCTGTATATTACTGTTTCGGTATTCTTCAACGCAATCCTTTAATATCCACGCAAGTATTGATTTATCGGCAAGTAAACGTTTACAAGACGCATCTACTGCCGCACCCTTACCAGCGCCGGATATATCCTTTGCCAGAGTATTTTCATATTCCATATATTTTTACCTCCGCTTATGTTTATATAATATCATACTAAACTCGTAATTTCAAGTCACTATTATTATTGTTTACAAATTATTTCAAGTTCTTAAACAGACGGAAGCAGATAATAATATCTGCTATTACCGTCTATTTACTTGTTGATATTATACTAAATCGTGTCGTCTGCAATTAAACCTTCTGTTAAATTATTGACTGCTACGTGTAGTATTTCCATATACGAAACATCTGTTTTTAACCACGCATCATAGCATACAGATAAGGGACATTCAAATTGAAGTAAAAACTTTATCTGTTCCTCATTCAAATAATCCTGCTCCAGCAATGAAAGATATTCGTCATATATCGTATGTTGGTATGCCATTTCCATAACATACTCACTGGGTTTCTTTCTAAGTTCATCGCAAAATTCCATTTTCTCTGCTGATGCCCGCTCATATAACAAGCTCCGTAATTCCTCCGTTGAGAGTTTTTCTAAATCAAGCGTATTAACTTTATTCATTTTGCCCTCCTTTACCACCAGAACAGATGCGGTCTGAGTGTCAGCGTCAGCACCATTATGTAAAACAGCGCCGATATACCTATTTTAAGATACATTGTAATAGGAATATCCCCACACATCACATCATTTGCCGTAGCCACATATTTCTTGCATTCTTTCACATATTTGTTTATATCGCGTATAAACATAATAACCGTTAATATAAATAATACCTTGTAAAACATAAATTTATCCTCCTTGTTTCATTCTTTTTCTGTGTATTTTACTACTTCTTCACGGGCAACCTCTGATATGATGCTATCATAAGCATCCCAAAAGTCATCATCACCGCTGATTTTATCCTTTATTACTTCTGCAACAGAATTATCCTTTAACAGTTGCTCATATTCCGCATCTGATAACAACTCCGTTTCCTTTAACTTTAAAACCTGCGTTCTAAATTGACTAAGCATATCCTGAGAAATCATAGATTCTGATATTTCCGCCATAAACCGTTCCGACATCTTCATCGGCTTTTCCACAATGGAAATGGAATAATGCCTTTCTGAATAATAGCCGTCTATATAGCATTCAAATGAATTTTCATCCGTTTCCTCTATATAATCATCATCATCTTTCCAATCTGGAATACAGCCATCTTTCATTTCTTTTTTTAATTGTTTGAGCATACTTATTTTAGCGCTGTTCAAATCTGTAAATATATCTACATCATGACCGTAATCATCATTTGCCGCCCAGTCTTCCTCAAGAACATACACATTACATTCTTTCGCTTCGTCTTCTATGCTCGAAACAGGTTTCACCATATCCGGCGCTAATATAACGCTGTCAAGACATATGTCATTCAGACTTTTAGGACTGCCGTATATTTGGGAAAATCTTTCTTCAAGCTTTCGTATATCCGGTTCTAATATCGGCGGTTCAAAGGTACAATAGAAATCTGAAGTGTCATTATCGGTTTCTTTATCAGCTTCTCCTATCCGTATTTCGTATATTCTACCGATAAGTCCCTCATAATCACCATTTTCCGTTCCTATAACCTCTTCACCGATAATATACTCGACGCCGTTACTGCACAAACATTTTTCGCCCTGTTTATTTATAATCATAATTATTCCTCCTCCATATCTTCATCAAGACTTATTCCGCGCATTTCAAATACCGCTTCTCTGAACATATCCTCTGCGTTTTCTTCGGTTACATCAGATATAGTACACAAGATTGAACAGCCTTCCATCACGGTCATAACATTATAATCATCAACCGAATAGGAATACAAGTCCTTATATGCCACTTCCTGAAGCAAGCGCATTGTGGTTTCCGAACAGCCCTCAAATGCCGCCTCATCATTGACGAAATTCATAAAGCTGTCATGAAAATCCTCAGTTCCCATATCCACAAGATATTGCTTACACTCACTGCCCAGATATTCAAAGAAACTGCCATAACTCATATCGTCTGCGAGCGCATCCCATATAAGCGCAGATGAAATCTCGTTATACACAAGCTGTCCTCCTGCGGTCGCGTCGGGATTGTAATATACATGTGTAAAACCGCTGTCAGTCTTGAAAAACTTGTCCTTATCAAGCACATCACTATACTTTTCAACAAGCAAACTGTCATTGTACTTTCTCATCTTTTCATTGTTATAGGCGAAAATATAAAAGTTATAATCGCCCATTCCATAAAAACAGCGTATAAAGTATGTATATTTCTCAGTTACAACCTTATAAAGATGTATATCCGCAAACTTGTCCGCAAGCTTAAAGCCGTTATGAAGTTCACATATATAACGCATAGTTGCCCTGTCTTTTAAAATAGGCGTAGGCGATTGCTCTTTCAGATACCGCTCCAGCTCGCCAATTTCCACCCTAAATTCGGTTGTATTCAAAGCATCGGTTCCGTTATGCCAAGTAGTCCAATACTCTGTACCAGACATCCCAAAATCTCCGCGCAAATGACCTATATACCCGCAGTCTTTACTATAACAATCTTGATAAATATATTTCTCATCCTCAGCATTAGCCGCTTCAAGCTTATATTTAGGGATTTCTATGCCTGCCATTTTACACACAACTTCCGAAAAATATTTTAATTGCTTTTTCATATCACCATAATCAAAATATGCAGCCTTTCCCTCGCCCTCCGGTAATTTTTCACCTTTTACCACAAGAGTTAAAAGGCGCGCAATTTCCTTTGTGGAAGGATAACTATTTCTTTTAGGAGTGTTGTTCGTATATAAGCACATATAGGCTTTCTTTGAGTCGCTGAATATACTGCCTATATAAATTGCTTCATAGCCACTATCGCTTGTTACAATAATTGTATCATCGCTCATATAGCCATCAATATAATAATCCTTGTTAATATCATCTTCTGCGATAATTCTGCCTGCTTCCTTGATTTTCTTTGCTAATTCATATATTTTTGACATATTTTTATCCTCATCTTTCTTTTTTACCTTACATAACCATAATACGAGTTTTATCGTAACCTGCTCATAAGAATCTCTCTTCCATTTTCATTTTTAACAACATAGCAAGTTACAAACACTTTCTTATCATAAAGCTCTTCTATTATTGTTCTAAACTTATCAAGAAAGTTCCATGCGTCAATTTCCTTATCAAATTTGTTTCTGGAATATTCTGAAAAACGAATGCTTCCCCCTTCCCGACTTTCTAATATATCTGCCCTAATTCTAAACATATCTTTACAGTAATACGCATCAACACCAAGAACACATGTTCTTATAGTTACGTTACTCATATTTTTTCTCCTCAATTTAATCAGTTACATTTTCCGCAGGTCTGTTGCAAGCAGCTCCGTTATACGCAAAGCTGTGCGGACTTTTACAAGTATTTTGCCGAGATGATTTTCACCAACTTCGTTTACCATACCCCAGAATGTATCGCCCCAGTTATTGCCTTCGACTAATTCCTCATTTCCTGTCGCAAGCAACTTCTGTTTTAGTTCTTCATTCTGAGAGAATTTTGCAAAAACAACCTCAAACATAACAGAAAGCTTTACTTTTTCCCAATCGGAAATCAGTTCTATCTTTTTGCCTGTTTTTTTAGCAACTATCGCCCGCATAGAACAAAAACTCTCCTTTGTCTGCAGGTCTGTTGCCTTTTGTGCCTGAAAAGCTGCCTCTGCATTGGCAAACTTCAATCCTTTATAATATAAAGGACTGTCAGCAAAATTACTTAAAAAAGCATATTCTCCTCTAAAATCACTAATCATTTTCATTCTCCTTATCTTTCTCCGCATTTTCTTTTGAAACATTACCATTAAGCAATTTGGCTTTCTTAATTATACCGTTCTTCAAAAAGAAGTCCGATGTATTATCACAGCCGCGTATGCTTGTTGTAATAATAAATCCGTCTGCTTCATACGAATCACAGATAAGAAGTCCGTTCAGAATATCAGTTGTATTACAACCGCAATCCTGCATGGTTTTCTCATCTATTTCCGCTTCGACTATAATTCGTATTTTCTGCATATTTTTTCTCCTTATCTCCTATCCTTCATAATATCAAGCTCAATATCGTCCTTGCACATCTCGCTCGTTCTGTATATCTTCTTACAGAATTTTTTGAGTGAAAACTCATTATTCTTACCCTTATCAAGCAAAATGCCTGTGACGGTAAATTTATGGCTTGACTGCATTTCCTTGAACTTATCCTCAAATTCATTGGATATATTGCTATTACCGTCAGTTATAAAGACAATATCAGCGTCTTTCCAGTCACCGTCCTGTATTAAGTCCATAGCCTTGTTAAGCGGCATTTCAAAATCTGTATTGCCGCCAAGAAAGGTTTCTGATGCTTCAAACATTCGCTCACGCATATATGTATCGTCTGCGGGAAATATATGCGTCTTGATTTTATCGGAGAAATGTATCAGCGCAAAATTACGCTTATTATCATGGCAAATCTGCAAAAGTATCATTGCCATAGCCATTCCCCACGCCTGATTATCGCCGTAGGTAGAATACGATTCGTCAAGACATACGATTATATCACCCTTGCCTTTAGATATAGGCTCGCGTCTGCGATACTGCTTTAGCTGCTTATTCTGATATTTCCTTGCAAATACGGGTATTGTTTTCAGGTCGGAAAGTAATGATAATTCAGACGTCAACGCCCTTGATATGCTGTTACCTGATGTAATATCATAAACCTCTCCGCGTCCGAACTCATAGCCGTTTTTCTTCTTATCAGAATAAATATCCTTATACCGTCCCAAGAACTTAGCTACATACGCCAGCTTTTCAGACTTAGACACACGCTCCAGCAATTCCGTATTAAACTCGTTCTTCGGCATATTCATATCACCGTTTCCCCAGCTTGTTAAAATAAAGCGAATTGTTTCCGCGCTGTCCATTGCCTGCGTCAATGCTGACACAATAACCGTCTGTAATTTCCTGCGGTTTACATTAGCCGACCTGTCAGCCTGCTTTTGAAGATACGCATACTGTTCACGCTTACTTTTAAGTCTGTTTGCAAGGTCTACCGCCTTTTTCTCGGAGGGTGATGGTTTTTTCATTTCTTGCTTTAGCTGTTTATGAAGCTCGGCGCATTGTTCTGCCATATTCTCCATAGTATTCATGTTTCCGTCACCGCCGGATAATGCTTTTGCTATACCGTTTAATCTTGGCATAAGATTGCGTATAAACACAATCGCCGCCTCCATTGCAGGCATTTCACAGCCCTCGCACACAGCTTTTCTTGACGCATACTCATCCTGTGTCAAAAGGCAGGACAATATAATCTTATTCACCTTCTTTGCTGTCGGACTTAATTCTTCATCGTCAAGCATTTTAGGCGTAATCGTATAAAATGCCTGAAAGACATCGTTAATTAACTGCTTGATAGAGGAAAGATATTGTCTGCCCTCTGTTTCAAACTCTTTTATCTCAGGCGTCTTATCGCGAATATCACGGAATATCTCACGTTCCAGACGTGTTGACTTCAGAACATTATCCGAAAACCCTTCTGATATTCTTTCTGATAAAATACCCGAATTTAATATATCTTCTATTGATTTAAAATACATAATCTTATCTCCCTTACACCAATTCCGATGAATGTTTACCGATATATTTTACATTTCTGTCCGAGCCGGCATTTTGAGCATAAAGCTCAATAAACCGCTGAACAACAATCGGTAAATTGCTTACAGGCTCGGATATATCCTCAAACTTACCTGTATGCTGATTTTGCCTTGTGCAAATATATATCTCTTCCCCATCAGCATTTGTTTCAATATCGCCGTTTAAGTGATAGAATCTGGTTCCGCCTGTTCTGGCATGAAATTCATCATCATAAATTAAACCGCATACTACCTTTATTTCTTTTCTCATCATATTTTCGTTTCCTTTCATCAAATTACAGAAAAGGAGAGATGTATGTATCTCTCTCCTTTGTCTGCATATAGGTGTTATTTAAAATGGCAGGTCATCTTCGTTACCGTCAAAATCGCCGCCAAAGCCGGTAAAGTCATCAGGAAATCCGTTAGCATCTCCAAAAATATCGCCGGCAGGAACTCCGTCAGTGGTATTAGGTGTTGTATTTGCATTGCCTTTAGCCTGTCCGCCCTGCTTCTGCGGTGCATCTGCAAAGCCAACCTCATTCGCTGATACTTCAAAGCCATAATGTGGCACACCGTCCTTTTCCCAACTTCTGGTCTGCAATCTGCCTACGATATATACCTGTTTACCTTTATGGAAGTTACGGTCTACAAATTCCGCCGTGCTTCTCCATACTACAACGGGTATAAAATCCGCTTGCGGCTGTGCATCGCCGTATTTCGGTCTGTCTACTGCAAGAGTAAACCAGCCCTTTGATATCTGCTTTTCACCTATTTTTCTCACTTCGGGGTCTTTTGTCAATCTACCCATAAGTATAATTTGATTTAACATGCTTCTTTCTCCTTTTCTCTGTATAATTCCATAATCTTGTTATATATCTGAACACTGTTACGATTTGCTTTCTTTAGCTGCTTCAGCGTTGTTTCGCTCCTGTTTTTCTCATATTCATTCTTTAGCACAGCACGCTGTTCACAGCATTGCATATACAAATCCAATAACAGTGGGAATACAATTTTACTACTCTGCTTATCGTAATAAGACAAATCCATACTTTCATCTCCAAACATTACGCCGCCTGTTCGTATGCCTCTTTAAGAGGAATAACCGTAAAACCTTTCATTTCATACATTTGTCTGCTTAAAGCTTCAAGCTGCACACACGCATCGTTAATCTTGTCGCGGTCTATATCGGACGTACATTCAATCGACTGTAAATCGCCAAATACCTTTATAAGCTCTGTTCTAAGTTTCTTGAAAGCACGTCTGTTTTCAATATCTACCTTAAATTCTTCAAATGCTTCATCTGCCATTGCAATAAGGTCGTTAATACGGCTCTGTATTGGATTGGCGCATATCTCTGACAATACATCGGATATTGTGTCACGCTCCGCAGGTGTTGTCCAGAAATAGTTTTTGAGTATCATCAAATCCTCTGCCGATACCGTATCGTGTCCGTTGATATATGCCGCCGCCTGCACAATAGGCGTATAATTAAAGAATTTACGGTCGGAAATATGTATTTCTTTTCGTCTTAACGCGCACAGAATATCGTCCATAAGCTCGTTGATACTGTCCGGAACCTTAACACGCTTAACCTCGTTCTGCATTTCGCAAAGCTCTTTTAGCGTAATTGTTGTCGGATTAGCGTTTACAGCAGGCGTCTGTTTCTGCTTCAGAATAGCCTGTCTGTTTGCTTTTTCCGCAACATACTCCGTTACAACTTTGAGGTCAAAACGGTCATATAACGGTTTTAAAATCTGATTCTCCGGCTCGGAGAAATCAGGAATTTCATTACTTGCCGAGAAAAACGATATTGCGGGAATATTCATTGTCTGCCCCTCATTCGTATATACGCGCTCATTAAGCGCCGTAAGCAATGAATTTAAAATACCGTCGTTTGACTTGAAAATCTCATCAAGGAATATAATATGGCTGTCAGGTATCTTGCCCTCCGTTATTATTTTAGGGGCGGTATCCTTAACAGCGCAGACAATTTCCTTTATAGCGTTAAGCTCTTTGGCAAGCTTATTCGCTTTTTCAAGACTTTCAGCCTTTCCGTCTATCTCGTACTGCTCATGCGCTTTCTTAACTTCGTTAAGCTTCACGCTGTATGATGTGTCTTTTTCAAGCTCACTGTGAGGCATATTGCCGGGAATAATACTTGACAAATCAAGCCTGCCGAACAACTGCTCCTCGTCCGTCTGCTTTGACATAAGACGCTCAAACTGTTTTGCGCCTGTTATGCGCTTACGAAAAGCGTTTATGCAATACGATTTAGCCTGTCCCGTATCGCCGAGTATAAAGAGATTCTTCTTTGCAAGCAAAGCGACTGCTATGCACTGTATAAGCTCGTCGCGTTCCGCCGCCTCCGTTGCCACTTCATCCATTACTGCCTTAATTTTTGTGTTATTCATCTATTTTTCCTCCATATTTTTGTTTATGTATTACAGAAACATTGCAATCAGCACTTACGAAGCAATGTATGTATCCATGTACTTGCATCTTCACTGTCAACCATTTTACAATAATATTTGCCTGTTCGATGGTCGTATGCATACTGTGTTGTATATGTATATGAATACATTTCAGACATACAAAACATCTCAACACCATTAACAGTACACCAATACAATGGCGGCAATACATTAAGCGCATCTTCATATTCTTGCTCTGTGACCCGTTTCAGTTTGCCTGAAAGAATACGTTCCCTTTCTATTTTCTGAAATTTATCCGTTTCCATAACTTGAAATCCTGCTTGTATTTTTACTTCATTTTCTCTAATCCGAGACTGCAAAAATTGTTTTCGCTTTTCATCCTTGCTTTCTTGAAGTGAAGCTTTCAGATGTTTCAAGTCATTCGTATAATACTGATTAGCGCGCTGTATTGCTTCATCTGCCGTTTCGCCTTTTTCTGCAAATCCATAAGTCGTCATTGTGTCCATTTCCACAATTACCAATTTATCATCATACATCATAATTAGTCTCCGAAAATTACGCAGCCTTTTTAGCTTTTGACACTGTTTTCTTAACCTTACGCTTTACTTCACGTTTGCGTGTATTCACAAGCATATACTCACTCAAGCCATTGGAAACGTATAAAATTCCGCCGTTTGTTAAATGGATATCCGCCTCTGTTTTAATTACTTTCGCCATATCCGTGAAATGCTTAGCGTTATAGTAAAACTCGCGTCCTGCACCGTCTGTGATTTCTGCCGGAACGTCTACCTCAGTTGAGGCTTCTGTGCTTTCTACTGAAATATGTATGCTGTTTTCATTGAATTTCATTGTCACAGGTGCAACATCTTCACCGAAATTTGCAATCATTGATACAGTTTCTATCATAGTCTGCATATCGTCCGCCTTTACTCTGGCAACAAGCTTTTTATCCTTTGCCTCTAAAAGACGGCTAATGTCAAGAAACGGCTCATATATTATTCTCGTTGAAAATAACATGTCCGGTTTTACAAATACCACTTTCCCGTCACTTATTCCGATTTGAAGCTCATCCTTATCCTCTACTGCGCTTGCCAAATAAAAAAATGACTGTTTGGGAATAGTAACAGACAGCTTTCCGCCGCACTCGCATTTGTTTTCCGTAACAGCCAATCTATGAATATCGCATGACGCCGCCTGCACCGTATCCGAATATATATTCAGATGTATTCCCGTCAGCGCGGGTTTTGTATCGTCACTGCTTACCGCCGCCGATGTTTTTGAATACAAACCGCATATACCGCTGATTTTCAACAAGCTATCGGGATATGGAATATTGATTTGCGGATAATTCCTCGCTTCAATCACAGGAATGTCGTAACGACAATTACCGCTTTTTATACCGAGCAGTTTGCCGTTATACTCCAGAATAATATTATCACCGCTCATACGGTCTGTAATATTCAAGAACATCCGTGCGCTTACAACAAAACTTCCGCCTTCCTCAATATTAGCCTTGAATTTGCGTTTTATTGAAGTTTCAATATTGCTTGCTGTAATATACATAAAACCGTCGTCCTCGTTACATTCCACCAGAAATCCTCTAAGTTCCATCTGTGAATGCGTCTGCGGAACAATCCTTATCATAGATTTTAGATAGTCAAACAAGACGTTTCTGTTAATTGTTACTTTCATTTATTCCTCTTCCTTTCAAATCTTTTCTAAAATACCGTTATCAAGCAGATACATTCCAAAATTATATTCGGTTTTGGTTATATGATATACATATCCCCGTGCTTTATCTATCATTTTGCACAGCATATACTTGCCATTTTCACATTTAGGCAAGTAATCATTTCTAAGCTGAAGTATTACAAAATTCTTTCTGCTCATATAGTTTAGCTGTACTATATCATGACACTCCGTATCTTCATCGGACTTATGTATTCTATATACAAACTTTTTCTGTAATACCATTTGAATTTTTCCGCATTGCATAGGTGCTTTACCATCTAAGAAACCGTATAAATCGCATTCCTTTTCGAGTATTGCTTCCTCTTCTTTGCGCTTTTTCTCCTTCAGCTCTAACTGTATTTTGTATTCTGCTTCTCGTTTCTGACGCTCATTATACTTGACTACATATTCCATCTGTTTAGACAGAATATCGTGCATATCTGCCTCAGTTACAATATCGCATCCTGCAAAGTCCTCTCTTGCAGGCTCGGGATAATTTGAATTTACCAGATAACATTCTCCCAAATCGTGATATGTTTTACTTCCGACAATTTCTTTCTTTTCACCAAATTGCGTATAAAAGGTCTGTCCGAATAAATATGTGCTAATCATTTTTCCTCCTTAACTTGCAAGCAAATCAAACAACGAAATCTGGTCAGGATCATCATATTCAGCTTTACTATGCCGTTTTTTGCTTGAAAATGCGGCTGAAACACTGATTTCTACCTCTGTATGAACTCTTACAGGCGGTATATACAGCTTCAATTTTTCCTGATTATCTGTCTTGACCTCTTCAACATTGTTTTCGTCTGCTTCTGTGATTTGTGTTTCTTCTGTTCTGTCATGAATTATCGCCATCTTCTTAAAGGCTTCGGATAAATCATCAACCTCAGATTTAATTCCAAGCGTCAATTCCTTAGCAAGAAGAGTCGTCATATCTCTGCATTCGCTCATTGCCGCCAAGCCTTCGTCTGACAAATTACCCTCTATAATAGTGGCAACAGCCAATTTTGACGCCATCAGCTTTAATGCGCGCTCCTGCATAACTCCTTTATAATAGAGCATATACACCTCAATTCGCGGCGCTGTCTGATTTATTCGCCATGAGCGACGCGAGCTTTGACGGAAGGTAAACAAGTTGTAACCGATATTGTAATACACAAGCGTTGTAAACGCATTCAAATCCAAGCCTGTTTCCACAAGCGACGGATTTGTTATAAGTACGTCAATACCTTTTCTGACCTTATCCTCTACCCATGTTTCACGCTTATCTGGCGGAATATTAACACGCAGAATTTCCGTTATGTATCCTTTTTCGGATAACAGATTTTTTAGTTTTTCCTGAGTATCAAGCCGTACCCAATTAGTATAAATCAGAACACGCTCACCGTTTTTGACCTTACGCTCCACAATATCAAGCGTTGCTAAGTCCTTTTCGCTTAAATCCTCCGGAGCTGCTGTATCTCTCGGTGTTATAATTGGATTTTCTTTATCCTTATAAATCGGATGTATAACAGGGTCTTGATTATATGGTTGTTCGGGATATGTCGATAAAAGCTGAAGATATTTTGACATGATTTTTTGTGATGCTTTCCTGTTGTTACGCATAATGCTGACAAGTGCATTTTCTATTCTGTCATATTCCTTCTTAACTTCATCACTCAGTGATAATTCAATAGGTATTTCTTCATAATCAGGCAAAGCCTTACCCATATCATTAAGGGATAAGAACACCGCCGATTCAATAAGAAACCTTGAATATACCAACGGAGAAACACCCGGTAACTGACGTTCACGCACTTTAGAACCTCGCGAACGGCTGTTCTCGTTGTACTCACTGACCTCAACCTCAAACACTTCCTCTGTAACCCCGTACTCGCTGTTAAACGCAGTAGGATTATCGTATGCCTTGTTATCCGCAAGCATAAGATTAGGCGCAATACGGTAAAGCAGATAGAAAATACCGCTTGAATAACCGTTTACAAGAGTTGCCGTCATACCTATGACTTTCTTGCTGCATCCTACAAGGTTAGCCATTGCATTGCCTTGTCCGCTGTCGCCCTTGTACTGATGTAATTCATCACATAAAAGTCCATCAACTTCCTTTATATGCTCAGCAATATATCCGCTTAAAGTATAGCGTCTATATCCTCCGAGCGCCGGAAATATCATATCAGGATTAGAGATAATATCATTCAATTTTTCTATGACTTTTTTATCCTTAGTCCTTTCTAAATGCGAATACGCAAAATCACGGTACACATACCCGTAATTGCCTATCTTCACCCATTTATTATGACATAAAGAATAGTCATCAGGATTATATGCCGTCCATAAATTCGCACCGCATTCCTCACACTTATGATTTTTGTTATTTTCTTTCTTAAAAAAGAATTGATTTACTTTTACTTTGTACTTAGTACCGTCATCGTTTAATTCTTCCATTATCACAGCGCCGCAATCAGGACATATATATGCGCCTTTCCCTCTGGAGTACCGCACGGCTGGACGCTTCATATATCCGTCCCTTGCGCGTTCCTTTGACAAAATAACATATACCGTACTGTTGTTTTTGGTGTAATCCTTATACACCGCCTGCAATTCAGTAATATTATGAATTACAGCCGCCTTTGTGTTTGGAAGTGTTTCATAAATCTCACGAACCCATTTTCCTGTAACATGTGATGGTGACAGCACTACATTAAAACTTTTTTTACCGTTCTGATATGCCGCCAGCGATGCCGAGCCGATTTTGGTCTTGCCGCTGCCGCATTCTGCAATTATCATTGCAACCTTTGCTTCATCAAGCCTGCGTTTAACTGCTTCTGCCACAGCAAGCTGAGCAGGATATAACTCATACCCCGTATGACTTTTTAAATACTTGTTGATGTCTTTCAGTATCGGGCATATATCCTCTGTTGCAGGATCATACAACGGAGTAAACGAATCTTTGATACGTTCTGCAATTACAGTTCCGTATTCCTGCAAGTATTTTGATACTGAATTGATGTCTTTGAAATTGTTTTGTGATTTGTCTGCATTCGGTATTGATATAGCCCCCGAAGCAAGACCTCTGTTCACAATATCAATAACGTCCTTTTCATCATTACGCATACGAAGCATATACGCGTCAAAGCTCTGTTCTATTGACAAAACTTCAAGCGGTATCAGTATTTCGTTTTTGATAAGCTCATCAATGATGAAATCCTTAAATTCGGGAATAAGTGGTACAGAAATCTTTTTATCAATTTCTTCAAACAGTGCATCCCTATCATTTTCCTTACAAAAAATGTACTTCTTTTGTTTTACGCTCTCCTTTCTTTTTTCTTCGTCCTCTTCCGTATCCTTTTTTTCATCATCAAGAGCTATAAGCATAGCTTCCGCATACACACCGTCATGTGACAGCTTCCTGCGGCATTGCTTTTTCTGTGTACTGATAATTACACGGTGCTGCTCAATTTCAGCCTCTACTGCAATTCCTCCGTACATAGCATCGCTCATACCTCTGACTTGCTCAGGATACCCGCCGAACCGGATAGCCACCATGCTGCGTTTGCCGTTTTCTTTATGATACACAAGAGTATCAGAAAAACATTTCAGCAATATGTCTTTATCATGATGGATTATCGGTACTAACTGAGGTAGTTTCCTCATTTCTGCATTTTCCTCCTTACTTTAAATTTTTATATGAAAAAAACACAAATCTACGCTAAAAAGCAATATACTTGTGTTTTGTTTCCGTAATATTTAATTGTTTTTCCTAATAAAAAACGGCTATGGGCGCACTGTCCCCTTGGACAGAACTCTCACAACCACTTAACTACAACCACTTTAACTACAACCATTTATGCATTTATTATATATTGGAAAAATGCTGATTGCAAGACCATGTGCAAAAAAAATCGGGGTAGAACAAAAAAAATAAAGAGATATGCGGAGATTATATTTGATGTGACCCCCAAAAGTTAGACTTTTTATAGCGTAGTAGTTTTAACGACTGCTACGCTATTTTTATGCAGCCAAGGTGTTGAGCCGATACTCAACCGGACTCATCCACCCAAGTTTTTCTTTTATTCTTTTCTCGTTGTAATATTTTATATATCTTTCAATAGCATCTTTAAGCTCTTCAAAGCTGTAATATGTAGTTCCATAATACATTTCCTGCTTTAATATTCCAAAGAAATTTTCCATCACAGAGTTATCATAACAATTTCCTTTCCGAGACATACTTTGAAATATTTTGTTTTCTTTAAGAACAGAGGAATATGCACCCATTTGATATGCCCAACCTCTGTCTGAATGGAATGTTCTTCTGTATGGGCAATCAGATGTTATTTCTATTGCTTGTTTCTGTGCCGATAAAACACTTGCCGCTGATGGAGTTTTGCTTATACCATAGCTTAACACTTCACCATTAAACATATCAAGAAATGGGTCTAAATACAATTTCTTAATTACCATTCGGCCTTTGTTGTCAATCTCATAATACTTAAATTCGGTCGTGTCAGTAGTTATCTTTTGATGCGGTACAGATGTATTAAATCGCCTGTTAATTCTGTTTGGTGCTATTTTACCAACATTGCCTTTGTACGAATTATATCTGCGACTTTTTCGAGTAAATGATGTGACCTGGAAACATAATTTTTGCATGATTCTTTGAACTTTCTTTTTATTCACAAAAATCTTTCTGTTTCGTAATTCTCTATATACCCGTCTGTAACCGTAATCCTTGTTTTCTATATGGATTTTAGTGATTTCATCCTCCAACTGTTTATCAGGATTTTCTCTGTCAAATCGTTTTTGCCAATACATATATGTTGCCTTTGGAAAACCGACTACTGCGAGAATGTCT
>OGCN01000048.1_pt1 | contig 173394 bp, 135 predicted proteins | sample 1570181 | NCBI WGS metagenome assembly OGCN01 (sample SAMEA4370584, study PRJEB24528) | human gut metagenome | reverse complement strand
GCTGAGTCGCCCCTATAGTTATGACCCGCGCCCAATCAGCAAAAAAGCTAAAAAAATCAGATATCCTAACCAATCGTCGTGTCAAACCAAAAGGAAAGACAAAATAGAAATGCGAAAATGAACATATATGGATATGACGCACTTTATAACGTTTCAAACGATAGGATCCGTCAGGACTTTGCCGGAACTTTTTGCAAATGGCTGATGCCTTTTTTGTTATGCTGCAGGTGCCGGCTGTTGCAGCTATTGTAGTTCGAACTGTTCGAGGATGCTGCGTATTGCTGCATACAGATCTTTCTTTAAATCTTCAATGCCTACCGGACTGTGATTTAAGATGACATTATAGCATGTAGCATTAACCAGTTCGACGATCATAAATACCATTAATTCTTTTTGCCGGAATTTCTTTTTTGATTTTTGAATTAATTCATCAAAGATATCCATGCAATTCTGATTGTCAAGATCTGAAATCCTAATATTTGAAAAGATTCCCCAACTCAGGTTTTTGGCGATAAAGCGAAGGATGACCGGATTTTCATTAAGCTGCTCTATCACACAGTCAACCAAACAGATAATGGCATCTTCAAAAGAGTCCGATACCTTTTGAAACAGCTCATTGTTTAATTGTATATGTGCTTTTTCAAAAATCCGGTTTGCCTCATATGCGACCAGGCAATCCTGGATCGCATATTTATCCTTAAAATACAGATAAAAGGTTCCTTTTGCCATATTTGCATTCTTGGCAATTTCTGAAATAGAAGTATTATCTATTCCTTTTTCTGTAAAGAGCTGGAAAGCTGAGGCAAGTAACGCTTCTTTTTTTTGTCTTTTCTTCTCCTCAATCTTACCCAAAAAAATCTCTCCTTTTATTTGTCGTCTGCTTTAATTTCTTTTGTTGTCATAATGAACTTCACACTGCCGTCCATTTCACCAGAGATTCCTGAGAAGCTCTTATAATTTGCTGCTGCGTTGTTTACAGCTTCTGCTCTGTCTTTGGTATCACTTACACCATCTAAAATGCTGTTCATGGTATCTGTAAGCTTATCAACACCATCTTCCTTGAATTCTTTTGTTCCGGAAGCAAGTTTGGAAGCACCGTTGTCTAACTTGTTAACACCTTTTGCTACTTTATTTGTTGTAGTAACTAATGTGTTCGTTGCTTTGTAAAGTTTCTTAGTACCACCTGCTAATGTGCTCATACCGCTGCGAACCGTACCACTGTTAGCTTTTAACTGCTTAGAACCGGATTTTACTGTTTTAGAGCTCTTTGTTAATGTCGTTGCAGCATCATTTAATTTCTTATTGTTAGCAGTTAATGTTGTACCACTCTTATATAATGTCTTTACCGCTTCTGTTAAAGTACCTACACTTGCATTGATCTTTCCACTTGCCTCTAAGATCGGTGTCTTATAACCACGGATCGTTGCTGCACTATCAGACATTGTCTTTGCACTGCTCTGTAATGCGCTTAATCCGTTATAAAGATTTGTCTCTGTAGAGGTCTTGCTTGTTGCAGCTTCCATTGTCTGAAGACCAAGTTTTAAGTCTGTCTTGCCATTCTGATCAGCAACTTCGCTGTCCGGTTTACCGTTTGTAGTTGCATCCAGTCCTACACCGGCTTTCTGAACACTATCCATATAAGTAAGCATAGACTCATATAACTGAACCTGTGCCTGATAAGTTGCTTTCTCCTGCTCTGTTGCTGCATTCTTGGCAGCTGTTTCCATCGCATCTTTCGTAGTGTTAATGCTGTCTCTTAATGCTTTTGTCTTTGCATCTGTTCCTTCTAACTGCTTTGCAACCGCATTGATCGTATCAACACCGCTGATCGCTGATGTCAGACCGCTGTCTAATGATTCTACACCTGCTTTTAAGGAATTAACACCGCTTGAAAGCTTTGTCATATTTTCTTCTGCAAGAAGTGTGTTTACGCCATTGACATATGATGTTAAGCTGTCATTGAACTGTTTATAAGAAGCAGGGAACTGCTCTGCAGAAGAAGAAATCTTACCGGCACCATCGACTAATGCTTTTGCACCGGCTGTATATTTCTTAGTGCTCTGTGCAAATGTCTTTGTACCATCAGAGTATTTGATCACACCCTTGAATAACTTATCTGCTGACTTTGTATAAGTACCAACTCCTTTTTTTAACTTTGTAGCACCGGTATTTAATGTACCGACACTCTTATTCAATGTCTTGATCGCTTTATTGTATTTCTTGATATTGCTGTTTAATGTCTTTAATCCATCACTTAAAGTATCTGCACCATCTACAAGCTTATTTGCCGCATCCTTTAAGTCATCCATCTTATCATCCAGATCATCAAGACTGTCAATATCACCAAAGTCAATATCTTTGAACAGACTTGCTGTTGCTACAGTATAAGAAGCACCCATTTCAAAATCTTTTACATCTGCTGTGATCTTAACCGTATCCGTAATCTTGTCATTGATCTTATCGGTATCTATGGTAACATCATCGCCAAAATCAAGTCCTGCAAGATCTAAACTGTCTTTTAATCCCGGCATGCCATATGCCATAATGATATCATTGTCTCCTTCTGAAACAACTTCGCCATTATCAACTTTGATATTCTGGAATTTATCAGTAGAAAGGATCATTCCCGTAGCCATTAAGAAAGGTGTATAGATTTCCGTTTCTTTTCCGTCTACCGTTACTTTCTTTTTCGAAGAGTTAGTATATTTGATATTCATCTCAAACTTTCCACTCTTACCGGCAAGATCTTTTGCAGATACTTCTTTACCATCTAATTTATATGAGATCTCCATTCCGACAGGAAGCTCTTTGTCTGATGTACCCTGATAATAAATATCATTTTTCTTAGCATCCCAGGTCAGAGTGCTGTCATCCTGTGTAAACTTTTCATTTCCTTTTGTATTCTGAATGTCTTTCAGATCAGAAACATCAGAGATTTTTCCATTAATACCTGCATTCTTTAACCAGTCTGAAACGATCACTTCATCTTTTTTTCCATTAGCATCCATTGTAACATATACCGTTTCTTCTTTTGATACCTTTGAAGCATCTGCTTTCTTTGCTGCTTTTGTATTGACACTTTCTGTTACTGTCTTTGTATTCCCTGCTGCGGCTGCTTTACTCAATGCGAATGTATGAGAAGCATATTCCACACTGCCTACTAACAATCCTGAAGCTAATAATACACTGATTCCGGCTGCTGCCATTTTCTTTTTATTCACTCTCATAGTAATCCTCATTTCTGTGCATCTTGTGCCAGATTGCTTCTGTGCCAGATGCACCAGACACAGAGCATTTGCAACATCTTTTGATGTTACCGGTCATTGACAACTTCTTTTTCTATCATGGTATCAAAAGTCTCTTCTAAACTCTATTGACTTTTGACACCATATGTTTGCTTATGCATTTTGTTCTTCTATTGCTACATTACCATGTTCTTTGTCACGCTCGTGAACTTTTTCTTTGATCATATCCCATGAACTTCTAATGATCACACCATCAAATATCCAAAGCATGGCAGGAAGGATACAGATTACAACAACCATACTGATCACCGCACCTCTTGCAAGCAATGTACAGATCGCACCGATCATATCGATACGTGAATAAATAGATACACCAAACGTTGCTGCAAAGAAGCAAAGTCCACTTGTTAAGATTGACTTAATTGAGGTCTGGTGTGCAACGATGATTGCATCTTTCTTGCTTCTCTTTCGGATCGTACGTTCTTTATGATAACGGTTCGTCATAAGGATCGCATAATCGACAGTAGCACCAAGCTGGATTGTTCCGATTACAATACTTGCCACGAACGGAAGCGATGTATGCGTATAATACGGAACTGCCATGTTACAAGCAATCGCGAATTCAATAACGGATACCAGAATGATCGGTATTGAAATTGACTTAAATGTGATCAGGATAATAATGAAGATTGCAGCGATTGAAATGATATTTACATTTTCCAGATCGACATTTGTAACATCGGAAAGATCTTTCATCAAAGGTGCTTCACCAATGACCATCCCCTTCTTCTGATATGATTTTACAATCTTATCGATGGAATGGATCTGTGCATTGGATTCATCAGTCGCCGATGCATAATCCGAGCAGACAAATTGCAATTCATAATTATCTGTCTTTAACATTGTTTTGATCTTATCCGGGATCAGGGAATCCGGAAGGTTTGGTCCTACGATGGAATCAAGACCCAATACCCATTTTACGCCATCTACTTTCTTTACTTTTGAAAGCATTTCATTCTTTTCTTTGGCTGTCAATCCATCCTGTAATAAGATCATATGAATGGAACTCATATCAAAGTTTTCTTTCAACTGTTCGTTTGCTTTTGCACTGGGAATATCCTTCGGAAGGGATGTGTCCAGGTTATAATAGATCTCATAATTGCTGTTACCATAAGCTGCCGGTGCAAGCAGGATCGCAAATACGATCAAGGCTGCCCAATGATGTTTCACGATGAAATGCGATACATTATCCAACGATGGAATCAACGCCTTATGGCTGGTCTTTTCGATCGCTTTATCGAATGTAAGGATCATAGCAGGTAAAATCGTTACACAGGCTACTACACCGATCACAACACCCTTTGACATTACAACACCGATGTTCGTACCTAACTTAAATGTCATAAAGCAAAGTGCGATGAATCCGGCAATTGTTGTAACCGAACTACTTGATACGGACTTAAATGTATTGGCGATCGCATGTGCCATGGCTCGTTTATTGTCTCCCGGATAGCGGAGCTTATTCGCTTCATAACTCTCTAACAGGAAGATTGAATAATCCATCGTAACCGCCAATTGCAATACCGCGGCTAACGCCTGCGTAATATAGGAAATCTCACCTAGAAACAGATTACTTCCTAAGTTAAATACTATCGAAATACCGATTGTTGCAAGGAAAATCAACGGAGATACTACAGATTCCATTGTGATCAAAAGTACGATCAATGATAACACGGAAGCAACTACCACATAAACCGGCATTTCCTCTAATGCCAAGTTCTTAATATCTGTTACGACACCGGACATTCCGCTGGCGTACACATTCGATGATACGGTAGAACGGATCTTTTCGATCGCTCCCATTGTTTCATCTGTTGATGTCGTTGAATCGAAAAAAGCGATCATCATCTTGGCATCACCGTTAAAGAAAGCTTTTCTTAAGTCCTCAGGAATCATTTCCGTTGGTACCGAGATGTCTAATGCATCATCATAGAATAATACATCCTTGACATGATCAATCTTTTCAAGCTTATTCTCAAGTTTGACGGCATCTTTCATATCCATGTCTTCGACAATGATCATGGAGAAAGCACCCATTCCAAACTCATCTACCATAATGTCCTGTCCTTTTACCGTTTCTAATGACTCCGGCAAATAACTGAGTACATCATAGTTGACACGGGTTGATACATAACCGAATGCTGCCGGTATCAGAAGCAATACCGTCAAAATTAAAATGATGTTCTTATGTTTTGTAATCCACTTACCTATACGAATCATTTTCTCTCTTCCCTTCGTTAATAATAAATTTTATCAAAATGACTAATGGTCATTTTTACTATAGCCTAGTATAGTAAAAAAATGACCATTAGTCAATAATTATTTTTTCAATTAAGATTTCTTTAAGATTTGTATGAAAAATCTTAAAAATCCAAAGCAATTTCGGTGAATATACCACTATTGCACAAGCAGTTTCCTGTTCAAAAAAGGGCAAAGCCAACGCTTTGCCCCAACCGGCTGCTTATAAAAAGCAACTCTGCTTTTTATTTATTTTGCAAGTAACATCATGATCTCATTACTTCTTGCTACAAAATCTGTCATTTCCTGTGCAGATAATGGCTTATGTGCCAACATAGCAAGATCATAAAGCTGTTTACAGAACATATCAACATATTCACCATCTTTGTTTTCTAAGATATATTGTACAAGTTTATTTGATGAGTTTAAGACCAAAGTCTCTCCGCCGCCAAACATACTCATATCCATGCCACCCATTCCACCGGCACTATACATCTTCATCATATCCTGCATACGACGTGTTTCTTCGGAAAGAGTCATCATAGACGATACATTTTCATTCTTTAACTTCTCGACTTTGACTTCTAACTGTTCTTTGCCTAAAGCTTTCTTAAAGACTTCTGTCAGTGTTTCTGTTTCTTTCTTGATCGTCTCTTCGTCAGCTTCCTGCGTCATTGTTTCTGAGAGATCCGCATCAATACGCTGGAATTTTACTTTCAGGTCACCCTGCTCTAACTGTGTAATAAACGGCTGGTCAATGCTGTGCTTTAAGATGATCGCGTCGATATTCTGTTCTTTGAACATATTGATATACTGGCTCTGCTGCTGCATATCGGTCACATAATATACTATCGTAGGCTCTTCTTCCTTGTCAGCCTCTGCTTTTTCGCTGTTTTCGGAAGTATCGTCCTTTGTATCTTCCTCTTTCGTCTGCTCTTTGCCTTCGGCTTTCTTTCGCTCTTCTACATATTCCGGCAGAGTAATAAACTTATCTTCTAAGTTTCTAAAGATAATGAAATCTTCCATCTTCTCACGGAACTTCTGGTCCTTTAAGCAGCCATATTTGATGAATGGACTGATATCATCCCAGTATTTCTCATAATTCTCACGTTCCACTTTATACATGCCTGATAATTTATCAGCAACTTTCTTCGTGATATAATCCGAGATTTTCTTTACAAAGCCATCATTCTGTAATGCGCTACGTGAAACGTTCAAAGGAAGATCAGGACAATCGATCACACCCTTTAAGAGCATTAAGAATTCCGGAATAACTTCTTTAATATTATCTGCAATAAATACCTGATTGTTGTATAACTTGATCACGCCTTCTAAGTTATCGTATTCGGTATTTACTTTAGGGAAATACAGGATACCTTTTAAGTTAAATGGGTAATCCATATTCAAATGGATCCAGAAAAGAGGTTCTTTGTAGTCATTGAAGACTTTTCTGTAAAATTCTTTGTACTCTTCATCTGTACAATCATTGGGATGTTTCATCCACAATGGCAATGTATCACTGATCGAAACCGGACGTTTGTTGATCTTAACTTTTTCTTTACGCGGAGATACTTCTACGACTTCTTTTTCTCCGTTTTCATTTTCACGTTCTTCGGTCTTTGCTTCTTCTACGATATTTTCAACGACAACATCATCTTCTCTAAGATCGGCAGCGTCAATCGTTTCGTATTCCTGCTCGGCATTTGCTTTTGATAAGAAGATCTCTACCGGCATGAATGAACAATATTTATTCAGCACTTCACGTACACGATATTCATTTGCAAATTCTACGCTGTCTTCTGACAGATATAATGTGATCGTTGTACCGATCGTGTCTTTCGAACCATCTGTGATCTCAAAGTTGATGCCGCCTTCTGATTCCCAATGAACTGCTTTTGCACCATCCTGCCATGACAATGTATCGATCGTCACACGATCAGCTACCATAAATGCAGAGTAAAAACCAAGTCCAAAATGACCGATGATCTGCTCTTCATTTGTCTTATCTTTATACTTCTCTAAAAAGTCTGTTGCTCCGGAAAAAGCCACCTGATTAATGTACTCTTGCACTTCATCTTCTGTCATACCAATTCCGGTATCGGTAAAGCTGATCGACTTTCCTTCGGTATCTACAACAACCTGTATCTCAGCTTTAAAATCATCAGGAAGTGTATATTCTCCCATAATATCTAATTTTTTTAATTTTGTGATCGCGTCACAGCCGTTTGAGATCAATTCACGGATAAAAATGTCATGATCCGAGTATAACCACTTCTTAATGATCGGAAACATATTTTCAGAATCAATTGATAAACTACCTGTTCTTGTTGACATATTCATCTCTCCTATCTTTTTGCTTCTTATTATAATGTGACAACATGTACTCTGAATCAGAAAGCTTTCGTTTTTCCTTTCCTAGTCTTGTGTGGTTTACCACCGGAACGGATATTCATTCGTATCATGTCTTTACGTTCTCTTTTTCGGATTCGTATTAGCAATCAACCAACTAGAGTGCTAATAATCCATGCAAAACATACTATAATACTCTTTTTCTAAAAAGTCAAGGGTATTTTAGCACTCTTTTTATCAGAGTGCTAAAATACCCTTATCATATAAAAGATTTCGTTCTTTCCTATTTTATCTTAGAATTTCTTCTTTCGACCTCTACATCCATGTTTCATGCTTTTTTATATCACAAAAATCCAGCTATTCATTTACTTAAAAATCCGTTTTTTATAATAAGCTTCCTAACAATCTTTCCTAACGATTACAGATATATACCACATATCCTGCATACAGCACTAGCATAATGATTCCTTCGGTGCGGTTGATCGTCTTTTTGGTTGCTGCAAAGATCAGTACCAGAATGCTCATGATCACTAAAACGATTATATCAATAATATTTTGCATCGAAAATGTGATCGGAGAAATTGCCGCAGCTACACCAAGGACCAGCAAAATATTAAAGATATTTGAACCGATCACATTACCAAGTGCCATATCCACCTCATCTTTTCTTGCGGCTACGATCGATGTCACAAGTTCAGGAAGACTTGTTCCAAATGCTACGATCGTAAGACCGATCAATGTATCTGTCATGCCGAAATTTTTAGCAATCGTTGAAGCACTGTCTACTACCATATCTCCGCCAAACTTGATTGCAATGATACCGCCTACGATAAAAAGAAAACATTTCCAGATAGGAAGAATCTCATATTCTTCTTCATCGGACGCTGTCGCTCTCGCTTTTCTTGCTGATTGGATCATCCAAATCAAAAAGCAGGCAAAAAGAAATAACATTACAAACCCTTCCATATGACCGACTAACATTCCGGTAAATCCAAATCCTAACAGAAGTAATGCCGCTGCAATAGAAAACGGAAATTCTTTCTTTAAAGTTTCTTTCTGAACCGCTAACGGACAAAATAATGTACAGGCACCACAAACCACCATCAGATTAAAAGTATTTGATCCAACTGCATTGCTGATAGCAAGTCCGTTCTTATGTGCCAGTGCAGCCGTAATACTAACAGAACATTCCGGAAGACTTGTCCCCATTGCGACAATCGTAAGTCCAATGATCATGGATGGCACACGAAGCTGTTTTGCAACACTCGAACTGCCTTCCACAAAAAAATCTGCTCCCTTGATCAACAATACAAATCCGATAATTAAAATAATATACTCCATATCAATCCTCCATTACTCTTTTTCTCTCTCTTAAAATGGCAACACGCCTAAATGTTCCAATAAAATCTTGATACCAAGCACGATCAGGATCACACCGCCTACGATCTGCGCTTTTTTTTCATATTTATTTCCAAATCGAAAACCTATGCCGACTCCGGCAAAAGAAATCATAAATGTAGTACACCCGATCAATACGATCGATGTCCAGATATTTACACCCGGCAGTAATGCAAAAGTAACACCGATCGCTAATGCATCAATGCTGGTTGCAATCGCCATCAAAAAAAGCTGTCCGATATCCAGCTGGTCTCCTTCTGTCTCAACTTCTTCTTTCTCCTTCAGACTTTCATAGATCATCTGTCCTCCAATAAAAGCAAGAAGTCCGAATGCGATCCAATGGTCAAACTGCTCAATATACTTTTGAAAACGCGATCCGATAAACCAGCCAAGCCATGGCATCAATGCCTGAAAACCACCAAAGAAAAGCGCGATCAGAAAAGCATTTTTCTTATTCAGCTTCGTCATTCCCAGTCCTTTACAGACTGATACGGCGAAAGCATCCATCGATAAACCGATTCCGATCAATAATAATTCGATAATACTCATAATCTTCCTCCATTTTGTATAATCTTTTCTACTTTATAGACATTATGTATCCGTGCTTTTTCTTAGGACTCACTACATCATGAATTCGCAACGCAAGAGAGCTTGCTTTCCTGTGCAGAATTCATGAACGACAAAATCTTTTAGCACAAAGTGCTTCAAGCGTGTAACGCTTGGATTTTGGAGTTACTACATCTTATGCCAAAAATCTTTTGATTTCACTCCATAAAGTAAGAAAAACAGGTACAATTCCGTACCTGTTTTTCAAAAACCCAGCACAGAAAAATACTGTGCATGAGTCTTGTTATTTAAGATTAAGCCAGACCTTTCGGACGAGTTTGTTGACTTAGTCACGCTTCTTTCGTATTACGCTAACTACTCCCTCAATGCTTTTGTCAGTATAGCAATAATGAGAAATTTTGTCAACCAGCCACCCCTAAATTCCTCTTCCCCCTTGGCATCCTATCGTTTATAACTAATATCATGCGTCATATTTGTAAATATTGTATTCGCATTTTTGATTTGGTTTCCTTTTGGGGCACTGTTTCGATTGCTAAGGATATCTATGATTTTTTGCTTTTTTGCTCTTATTATGGGCGCTCTCATCTGATATAGGGGCAAGGCCAGTCCTGATGTACATTGCTGTTAGGGGGATCTCAAAGACCGTCGCCACTTGCGCAGCAAAAATGGTTTGTTTTTGCTGCGTTATGTGTGCGCTACGTGGCTTTGCGAAGCGGGAGCATGCCCCACACAGCAATGATTGTTAGGTATTTCTTTCTTATTTTGCTACGATATTCACAATTCTTCCCGGAACATAAATCTCTTTGATAATATTGCCCGAAAGCTTATCGCCTAATGCTTCTTTTGCTTTTGCAAGCACATCATCTTTTGGATCATCCTTACCGATTGAAATCGTTGCTTTTGTCTTACCATTGATCTGAACAGCAATCTCAACAGTAGATTCTACGGTCTTTGCTTCTTCATACTCCGGCCATGCTGTCTGATACAATCTGCCCTCTCCACCAAGAATAGACCAAAGTTCTTCTGTCATATGCGGAGCAACCGGATTTAATAATGTGATCAACGTCTTGTATTCACCTTTTGTTACGGAATTCTTTTTATAGAATTCATTGATCAGAGACATCATTGCTGCGATTGCTGTATTAAACTTCAGGTTTTCAAAGTCATTGCTTACTTTCTTGATCGTCTGATGCATCTTTGTCTCTAAATCTTTGGAATATCCTTCGTCCTCTGTCATCATAGACTGTAATTTCCATACACGTTCTAAGAAACGACGGCATCCTTTTACACCATCTTCTGACCATGATGCACTCAGATCAAATGCTCCGATAAACATTTCATATGTTCTAAGCGTATCTGCACCATAATCATTGACAATATCATCCGGATTGACAACATTACCACGGGATTTACTCATCTTCTCACCGTTTTCGCCAAGGATCATACCATGAGAAGTACGTTTCTGATAAGGTTCCGGTGTTGGAACGATCTTCTGGTCATACAGGAATTTATGCCAGAAACGTGAATATAACAGATGAAGAGTTGTATGCTCCATACCACCGTTATACCAGTCTACCGGAAGCCAGTATTCCAATGCTTCTTTGCTTGCAAGTGCTTCTGTATTCTTTGGATCGGTATAGCGCAGGAAATACCATGAAGATCCTGCCCACTGAGGCATGGTATCTGTCTCTCTCTTAGCAGGACCGCCACAGCATGGACAAGTTGTGTTTACCCAGTCTGTCATCGCTGCGAGTGGAGATTCTCCGTTGTCTGTCGGCATATAACTCTCTACTTCCGGAAGAAGAAGCGGAAGTTCACTTTCATCTAACGGTACATAACCACATTTATCACAATGAACGATCGGAATCGGTTCACCCCAGTATCTCTGTCTTGAGAATACCCAGTCACGAAGCTTGTAATTGACTTTACGATTACCGATCTTGTTTTCTGTCAGGAAATCTTTTACTTTCTCTTTTGCTTCTTCTACACTAAGACCTGTCAGAAAACCGGAATTGATCATCTTACCGGTTGCAACATCGGTAAATGCTGCTTCATTGATATCGACAGGACCGTCTTTTCCTTCTACTACCTGGATCATTGGAAGATTAAACTTCTTAGCGAATTCCCAGTCACGGTCATCATGTGCCGGAACTGCCATGATCGCACCTGTTCCGTATGTCATTAATACATAATCAGAGATCCAGATCGGAATTTCTGTATTGTTGATCGGATTGATCGCTGTCAGTCCGCCAAGGACAACACCGGTCTTGTCTTTTGCAAGCTCCGTACGTTCAAAGTCAGACTTCTTAGCAGCCATCTCACGATATGTCATGATTTCATCCCAATTAGTGATCTCATCTTTATATTTGTCGATCAGAGGATGCTCCGGAGAGACTACCATGTAAGTAGCACCAAATAATGTATCCGGTCTTGTTGTATAAACTCTTAACTTATCTTCTTTTCCGGCAATTGCAAAGTCAACTTCCGCACCTTCAGAGCGTCCGATCCAGTTGATCTGTGATGTCTTAACACGCTCGATATAATCTACATCTTTTAACCCTTCAATCAGTTTATCTGCATAATTTGTAATCTTTAACATCCACTCGCTCTTTACTTTACGAACGACAGGAGAACCGCAACGTTCACAGACACCATTGACTACTTCTTCGTTGGCCAGACCAACTTTACAAGATGTACACCAGTTGATCGGCATTTCCTTTTTATAAGCAAGTCCTGCTTTAAAAAGTTTCAAAAAGATCCACTGTGTCCATTTATAATATCCCGGATCTGTTGTATTGATCTCACGATCCCAGTCAAATGAATATCCTAAAGAATGAAGCTGCTCTTTAAAATGTGCTACATTGTTCTTTGTAATGATCTTTGGATGGATCTTATTCTTGATCGCATAATTCTCTGTTGGCAGACCAAAAGCATCCCATCCCATTGGATATAATACATTATATCCCTGCATACGACGCTTTCTTGCTACGATATCCAAAGCAGTGTATGGTCTTGGATGACCTACATGAAGTCCCTGTCCTGATGGATATGGAAATTCTACCAAAGCATAAAACTTAGGCTTTGTATAATCGTTTTCTGTCTTGAATGCTTTTTCATCATCCCAGATCTTTTGCCACTTTTTTTCCACTGTATGGTGGTTGTACATTTCCATGATTCTTTCCTCCTGAATATATTCTATACTGCCTAAAAAGGTATTCTGTTTATAATGTCAGATCATAAGATCCAAAATAATATATTTGCAACCGCACCGCAAAGTATACCGATCAGTCCACCTACAATCACATCTTTCGGAAAATGAACTCCCGTGATCACACGGATCGCCGCTAACAGACAGCCCATATATAAGATCAAAACACCGGTAAACGTATAATGATATAAAAGCGTTGTTCCGATCACAAAGATTGAAAACACATGACGGCTCGGAAATGACTTTCCAATCGTGTCTTTTGGTATCAACGGTTTGAAATCATATATTTCATATGGTCTTTTGGCATTGTAGCATTTTCGAAAAATGCTGACTGCAACAAAAGAGATTCCCGGTATAGCAAGATAAATGATAAGCTCCTGCCATAACCTTCCCCATATACAGCCTGCCGTGATAAACAGATAGCACGCTGCCGTAATGAAAGTAAACAGTTTTCCTAAATTGTTGACGATCACTACACCACTGGGCGTTGATCGAATAAAATCCATGCATTTTACATATGTTTCTTTCTTCATTCCTGCTCCTCTTTCGGAAGTACAACGTCAAGACTAAGCTCTTCTAATTGCTTATCATCTACAACATCCGGTGCATTCGTCATAAGACATGATGCATCTTTTACTTTTGGGAATGCAATGACATCACGGATACTGTCTTCTTTTGCCATTAACATCACAAGACGGTCCAGACCATATGCAAGTCCTGCATGTGGTGGTACTCCATACTTAAATGCATCTAAAAGGAAACCAAACTGTTCATGTGCTTTTTCATTTGTAAAGCCAAGTGCACGAAGCATTGTTTCCTGTACATCATCCTGATGGATTCGGATTGATCCACCACCGATCTCTGTACCATTTAAGATAATATCATATGCTCTTGCACGTACTTTTTCCGGATTCGATTCCAGATAAGGAATGTCTTCTTCAAAAGGCATGGTAAACGGATGATGCATTGCTAAATATCTGCCTTGTTCTTCCGAATATTCAAACTCAGGGAATTCCGTTACCCATAAGAATTTGTATTCGTCTTTCTTTAAGAGATCTAAATTCTTAGCAATCTCTAAACGGAGATTTCCAAGCACATCCCAGACGATCTTATTCTTATCGGCTGCAAAGAGAAGCAGATCGCCGGCTTCTCCGTCCATCGCTTCTACCAAATGCTTTAACTCTTCTTCTGTCATGAATTTTGCAAAAGAAGATTTGTAGCTTCCATCTTCATTGATGCAAAGATAAGCAAGTCCTTTTGCGCCAAAATCTTTTGCTGTCTTAACAAGAGCATCAATTTTCTTACGCGGCATTGCTCCCTGTCCTTTGGCATTGATACCACGAACGGATCCGCCATTTTCAAGTGCTCCGGTAAATACGCCAAAGCCACAGCCTTTAACAACCTCTGACACATCTTTTAATTCCATGCCAAAACGCAGATCCGGCTTATCTGATCCGAAACGGTCCATTGCTTCCTGCCATGTCATACGCTGGATCGGAAGCTCGATATCTACATCTAATACTTCTTTGAAAAGCTTCTGTAACAGACGTTCGTTGACATCCATAACATCATCTTCATCTACAAAAGAAAGCTCCATATCGATCTGTGTAAATTCCGGCTGTCTGTCCGCACGAAGATCTTCATCACGGAAACATCTTGCAATCTGGAAATAACGATCGTATCCTGAACACATCAACAACTGCTTAAAAAGCTGTGGTGACTGTGGAAGTGCATAGAAATGTCCCGGATGGATACGACTTGGTACAAGATAATCTCTTGCACCTTCCGGTGTACTCTTCTGTAAAATAGGAGTTTCTATCTCTAAAAAGCCCTCATCGGCAAGGAACTGTCTTACCAATGTCATGACTTTACTTTTCATCATAAGATTTCTTTGCAAATCAGGACGGCGAAGATCCAAATAACGATATTTCAAACGCAATTCTTCTTTCGTCTTACTGTCTGCTTCGATAGGAAATGGAGGAGTCTCTGATTCCGACAAGATACGGATGCTTTTTGCACGCACCTCGATCGCTCCTGTTTTTAATTTATCATTGACAGCTCCGGAACGTTTTGTAACTTCACCGGTTACTGCAATTACAAACTCACTTCTAAGCTTTTCTGCCTTTGCAAAACCTTCTTTATCAATCTCACCATCTTCAAAGATTACCTGCAAGATTCCCGAACGGTCACGCATATCGACAAAAATAATACCGCCCTTATTACGCTGTTTTTGTACCCAGCCCATTACAGTAACTTCACTGCCTACATTTGCCTCACTTAACTCCGCACAACGACATGTACGCTTCAGGCCCTTCATTGACTCAGCCATCTTATTCCTCCATTCTGCCGTTTCATATCTTTACGGCATGTTTGCTCTCTGTCACCCGATTTGACCTCAGGCGACACCAATCTATATTTTACAACGAAATACGAAATATAGCAAGATTGAGTTCTCTTCTGCACAAGTCCTGCTTTTACAAACCTTTGTCTTTTCCGACAAAAAACAATCTGTCAGTTCCCCGTATGCTGCATTTCTTTCACAAAAAACTTTAGCGGTTCTAACTGTCTTTCATCTCTAATCTCCTTCAAGCTTGCAATCCCCTCCTGAAAGACATCTCTATGAACAACTCTTTGAAACGCTAAAAAAACATGCATATCATAATCTCCCACTTCATCGATCATAATCTCTAAAGCGGACTTTGGATCAAACGCATTGCGGTAAACCCTTTTGGAAGTCAATGCGATAAAGACATCACATACCCGTAAGATCCTTGCCATATACGGAATATCTTCTCCACGCAGATTATCGGGATATCCCGAACCGTCAAAATTTTCATGATGATGAAAAACAGCGTTTGCAAGTATTTCATCATAACCAGCATCCCGCATCATCTCATAGCTTTGTGCTGTATGCTGTCTGACATATTTCATCTGTTCTACGATCAGCCCATCCTGTGAATATAGATATTTCATTAATTTCAACTTACCGATATCATGTAATATTCCCGCAATTTCAATATTCCGGCAAAATTCTTCTTTTTCATTTAACTCTTTTGCGATCAATACAGCCAGATTGCTGACTTCTACTCCATGCTGCATTTCTTCACAGACCGTATCCCGCATCGCTTTTGGTATCTTTTCTATTTCCATTACATCACTTACATATCTTTCCATGAACACCCTCACAATCTAAGCATTCCTGACAGGTTTTGGCTGTCACAAAAATACCCCTTTTTTTCTATCAATCATTTCTTCGATCCGATCAATATAATCCGTAATACTCTTCACATTTTCCACACGGCTTACGATCTTTTTATCAGGATGATAGATTTTAGTGGAAGCACCGGCCCCAACTGCTGCGATCGTTTGCATTTCCTCCATGATCAAAATGTTATATAAGCATTCTTTTCCTTCTCTTGCATAACCGATATTTTCCTGTCCCGTACTGCCATAATGACCTGCTGAATTCTTCTGGCGATACATATAATACGGTGCGTATCCCTCTTTTTGGGCAAAGCTTTGAGCCATCTCCAGCATTTTTTCCATTTGAAGGAAACGTTTTTTCTCTTCTTCATAAAGATCACCTGACTCTTCTAATACCGTTCTAAGCCTTGATGCTCTCTTGATCACCAGTGAATGTACCGTAACACTGTCAGGATCAAGCTTTTTGATCTGCTCTAACGTATCCGCGAAATCCTTTGCCGTTTCTTTGGGAAGACCGATGATCAGATCCATATTGATATTGGAAAATCCCAATTCTCTTGCCAGATAGAATGCTTCCTTTGTCTGTTCCACCGTATGTCTTCTTCCGATCAGATCTAATGTCTTTTGCTGCATGGTCTGCGGATTGACTGAAATTCTTTCGACATGATACTTGCGTAATACGGCAAGCTTTTCTCTTGTAATGCTATCCGGCCGTCCGGCTTCTACCGTAAACTCATATTGATCGTCTGTCGGAAAACACTGCCTGATATGTGTAAGCACTTCTTCAAGCTGTTTTGCTGTCAATGTCGTAGGTGTCCCCCCACCCATATAGATACTGGTCAGCTTACGGTTCTTACACTCTTTTGAAACTGCTGTAATCTCTTTTTTCAGTGCTTTCACATACGCATCTGCCAGATAACCGAATCTTTCGTATGGATAAGACGGAAATGAGCAATACAGACAAGTTGTCGGACAGAATGGTATCCCAATATATAAACTATATCCACCTTCAAAAGAAATGTCTTTTAATAATGCCGCTTCTTTGATTGCAATCTGAAGTCCGAGCTGAAGCTTTTCATTCGTACAACAATACCATTTTCGCATCTGCTCTTCTACTTCCTGCTTCTCTTTGCCCTGTAACAACTGATTCATCGGTATCTTTGTCGGACGCACACCTGTCATCGTTCCCCATGCAGGAATCCTTCTTTCTAATCCTGCGTCTGTCAAAATGTCTTCTGTCAGATCACACAACATCAAAAAAAGAAGCCGTTTTAATTCGTTTTTATAATAAGTGCGGTATGGATGTGCCGACTTATCTTCATGCTTATGCCAGTCTTCTTTACCGGATATTGCAACTTCTTTTTGTACAAAATACTCATTGCAATACAGACCAATCGTAATCTTTTCCATTCGAAAACATATACCGATCACAAGTTTTTCTTTTTTTTCAGAGAGGATTTCTTTCATCGAAGAAGCCGTAAGCTCCTGTCCTACTTCAACACTACTTCTCTGTCCTGAAAAAAAACTGTTGACCAATGCCTGTAGTTCATAATCAAAATCCAGCTCTGATAAAATGATCTTAATCATCGCTGCCTCCTGCATATGGATTATACATTTTCTCTTCTCCGATCGACGTTGTCATACCATGTCCCGGATATACTCTAACAGCTGGTGGCAGGATTAAAAGCTTTTCTCTGATCGAATGAATGATCTGACTCATGCTGCCGGTAGGAAAGTCCGTTCTTCCAACGGATTCCTGAAAAAGCGTATCTCCCGAAAAAAGAATGCCGGCCTTTGGGAAATAAAAGCACATGCCACCGATCGTATGTCCCGGTGTCAAAATACAGCGGACTGTCTGCCCCAGAAGCTCGATTTCCTGACCATCTTCTAAATATTCATCTACAGAAGTCGTACATGATGCACTCATTACAGAAGAAAGATTATTTGTTGTACTTTCAATAATAATCTTTTCTGCACGCGATGCCATTACTTTTGCACCGGTTGCTTTTTGCACATCTGAAACTGCCTGAATATGATCAAAATGTCCATGTGTCAACAAGATTGCTGTCACCTTTAATTGCTTGTTCCGAATATATCGTAATATTTTTTCTGCTTCATCTCCCGGATCAACGATCACACACTCTTTTGTTTCTTTATCGAATAAAAAATAACAATTTGTCTGAACCGGTCCTACTACTCTGAAATCACATACTAAACTCATGTCACTCTCCATTTCTTCCTTCTTTCACGTCAAACATTCTAAAAAGAATATATTCCTGCCATCTTCTTTTATATCGTCGTCTCTTTCAACCATATCTTCTATTAACCCTTAATATCCTCTGAATTTTATGACTGCGTTCTCTGGATATCTTTGATACCGTCAATCTGCAGCAATTTCTTTGTCAGATCATGTAACGAATCTTTACTTCGGATTGCGAAGCCTACATTGATCGTAGCAATGCCCTGTTTGCTCGTTCTGCTGTTGATCGATTTTACATCAATCTTGTTTTCAGTAAGGATTTTTGTAATATCTAACAGAATACCCATTCTATCATATGCATAGATAATAATCTCTGTATCATATAATTCATCCGGCTTTCCATCAGCACTTGTCTCCCATTCGGCTTCAATGATACGCTGTCTATCCTGCTCTGACAGATTCATCATATTAATACAGTCTGTTCGATGAATAGATACGCCACGTCCTCTTGTAACAAAACCTATGATCTCATCGCCCGGCACAGGACTACAACATTTTGAAAAGCGTACTGACACGTCATCAATGCCTGCGACAACAATACCACTTTTTGATTTGACTGCTGCAGGTTTGGATGAACTGCCATTTTGTCCTTGTAACTGGTTTTCCTTATTGACAGCTTCCAAAATCTGTTTATCTGTTGTATGGACAGGATTTTTCTTACGGTAGGCATCCTGCAATTTATTCACAACCTGCCCTTCTTTTAAACCACCGTGTCCGATTGCAGCAAGCACGGAATCCCAGTCACGAAATCCGTATTTTTTCAGGCAGGCATTCATATATTCTGTTTTTAACAGATCCGTCAAAGGAATCAGATGTGCTTTACAATAGCCTGTCAGCATTTCTTTTCCTTTCACAATGTTTTCCTCTTTGAATTCAGAACGGAACCACTGATTGATCTTATTCTTAGCCTGTGTACTCTTAACAATTGAAAGCCAGTCACGGCTTGGTCCTCTCGAATTCTGTGATGTCATGATCTCGACACGGTCACCATTCTGGATCTTGTAATCGATCGGCACAAGATTTCCATTGACTCTGGCACCGACCATCTTATTACCAACAGCACTATGCACCGCATAAGCAAAATCAATCGGTGTTGAATCTGCCGGTAGGTTTTTGACATCACCATCTTTGGTAAAGCAATAGACATGATCGGAAAAGAGATCCAGATCACTCTTTAACAAACTTAAAAATTCTTTGTTATCAGACATGTCACGCTGCCATTCCAGAATACGGCGCAGCCATGCTAACTTCTCTTCCTCACTGTCAGCAGTATTATGTCCGTATTGATTTTCTTTATATTTCCAGTGTGCAGCAATACCATATTCTGCGGTACGATGCATTTCATAAGTACGGATCTGTATTTCAAAAGGATGTCCCTGCGGTCCGATCAATGTTGTATGAAGGGACTGGTAATTATTCGGCTTTGGCATTGCAATATAATCTTTAAAATGGCCCGGGATCGGTTTATAGATCTCGTGGATCACACCAAGAGCTGTATAGCAGTCTCTTTCTGTCTCTACGATGATGCGGACAGCAAAAAGATCATAGATCTGCTCTAACTTTTTATTCTGTGTAACCATTTTTTTATAAATACTAAAGTAATGCTTTGCACGTCCATCGATCGTTGCTTTAATCCCTGCTTTTTCTATATGTGATTTTACTTCTGAAACAATCTTTCGGATAAATTCATCTCTGCGTTCCTGTCCCATAGCAATCTTGTTGACCAGATCATGATACATCTCCGGCTCAAGATAACGAAATGCCAGATCGTCCAGTTCGACCTTTACTTTGGAAATTCCGAGACGGTCTGCGATCGGTGCATAAATATCCATTGTCTCTGTTGATTTTTCTTTCTGCTTTTCAGGCGTCTGGTATTGCATCGTCCGCATATTATGCAGGCGATCCGCAAGTTTGATCAGAATAACACGGATGTCTTTTGCCATTGCGAGGAACATTTTTCTAAGATTCTCTGCCTGCACTTCGACTTTATCTGCTACATAGTTTAACTGTGTTAATTTTGTAACACCATCAACAAGCAAAGCCACTTCGTCACTGAACTCTGCTGCGATTTCTTCACTTGTCATTATCGTATCTTCTACTACATCATGAAGCATACCGGCTACGATCGTTTCCTTGTCTAATTCTAATTCTGCAAGGATAATGCAGACACAGACCGGATGAATGATATAAGGCTCGCCCGATTTTCTTTTCTGACCTTCATGTGCTTTATATGCAATCTTATATGCCTTTTCGATCAGATGGACATCATCCGACGGATGATACTTTTTAACCATTGAGATCAATTTCTGAAATAAGACCTCCGGCTCTGTAAAATCCTCCGGGATCATACTTGTAGCAAGCTCTCCATTATCTATTTTCACTTCCGGTTCCATCATTTTGTCTTTCATATGCAGCCTCCATCCTGTGTATTTATTATTTATTTTCCATATGCCCATGCCGCTTTCGCCTGCTTTAAGACAACCTCAAAATCCCACTCTTTCTCAGAACGTGCAATACTGTTCGGATCATTTACCTGCAGCTTTCCGTCCTTAGAAATTCCTTTTAATACAATAAAATGACCATTGTCGGTAAAATCACCTGCACCCATACTGCATATTACCGGTTTCTTATTCTTTAACGCTTCCCTGACAGCACTTTCACTCAGACTGACTCTGCTTACCGACAATCCCAGTTTTTGTGCACCGGATGACATCAATGCCCATGCTGTTCCTGTATCCTGTGTATAATAGTCATGATTCATACAGAATTCTGCAATATCTGCCGGTGTCTTATCTGTCTTTTGGGTAATTCCTGTATAGACCATTGACATACAGGTCGGACCGCATCCGTCAATGGCTATAATATCATTTCCATAATGAACATATCCCCAACGTTTATCCCATTGCTGAAACAATGGCACATCTTCTTTCAGCTCCTCCTCTGTGATCGATCCGGATGCTGTTTCATCATCTACATGCATCAGATAATCACTGACAAAGGAAACAGTTTCCTGATTCTTTGCTAAAAGCTCTAACAGGTTTTTCGGATAACTTTCAAGATTTAATAAAATATCCGAAATTTCTGAGTACTCTCCTTCTAATGCAACAAGCTTCTTATAAACACTTTCATATCCCTTCGGGACATCCACCTGCATCACAGTGGACTTTGGTGTCTGCGTTGCTTTACTGCCTTCTTTACTTCCACCTATCGGTCCTGTAAGCCAGCCGATCAGATAAAACACAAAAAATGCGATCACAATCGCTGCAAGTGCAAGCAGAGCTTTTATAATCCTTACTTTTCTTTTTCTCTTACGCATCCGAATTCTTCTGCGAAGATATCTGCGATATTCCATTTCCTCTTCCGGTGTTCTGTTTTCCACAATCTTCTCCCCATTCATTCCTTCTTATTCACAATCAATATCCATCAGCCTTTTCATCAGTAGATCAAACTCTTCTGAGGATATCTTTTCTTCTTCAAATGCATCGGTGATCAGTTCTTCTAACTCATCCCATACATATTTTCCTTTTTTTGCTTCCAGATCATCTAATTCCTTTTGAAACTGTTTTATTTCTGACATGCATTCTCCCCTTTTCCTTTTTGCATAAAAATTTCCGTCTTCCAAAATAATTTCTACTTTTCATAATAATCTATCCTAAGTTGTCCGTCAACTCAATCCACTTTGTATTTCAGGAATTTGGCATTTTTTCCAAATCTAAAATCAGATCAACTGTTCTCTTAGTCGAATTGCCATCAAGAGCACCTAAGAAATACGAACAAAATGCCTGTAATTTCTGATCCGTATGATCGTCTTTCTCTTTCTGTTCTAATATCCATTGTGCCTGATCCGCTAACTCATCCATCGTTTGAACCTGCTTGCCGGGTACAAAAGTAGAAAAATCAAAGTAAATGTCACGCTGTTTTTCATATTCTTTCAGATCAAACACATAAAAAAGCATTGGAATCTTTAACAAGGCTGCTTCGAAAATAGATGAACTGTAATCGGTGATCAATAAAGAAGTGATAAATAAAAGATCGTTGATATTTTCTTTGCCTGTAAAATCAAATACACGGCTGCGATATTTCTCACTGCATTCTAATTGCTGCCTGACAAACGGATGCTGCTTGACTAAAAGAACCGTATCCGATGTAAGGCTTTCCATTAAACGGTCAATCACAAACCGGTCTTTCGGATAAAACGCTCTTGTCTTACCACTACCGCGAAATGTCGGTGCAAAAAGGATCACTTTCTTATTTTGCAATGCAGGATACTTTTCGTACAGCTCTTCGGTCACTTTCTGCTGATACGCTTGATCAAAGAAAACATCCGTGCGTGGGACACCGACCGGATAAACTTTTTGAGGTGTAATTCCAAACGCTTCGCTGTAAAAAGGAACCATCTGCCTGCTGCTGACCGGAACCAGGGAATAATTACGATGGTTTCTGGTATCCTGTGTCAGATGCGGGATCTTGTCCACTTCAGACAATCCAAACATCTTAAATGCACCACAGGCATGCCAAAGTTGAACTACCTTTGTATCTTTACGAATTGTCAATACATGGAGCTGTGGGTAAAAATCTTCCAGAACGATTACTTTTGCCTCTGCTGCTAAAAATGCTGCTCTTTTTATCGCATCAAATGGTAACTTCCGGATCGGACGTGTATCGATAAAGCTTTCTGTTCTGACCGATGTCTGTTCTATTGCCTTGCGGACGCGGTCAAGATTTCCACCCTTTTCTAAACTGCGTTCTGACAGAAAAAGAATTCCCTGCGTTTTCTTTACCTTCCGGCACTGCTTTTCATAACATTTTTTAAAATACGAAGTCTTGATCTCACGTATACTGTAGCCATAGCCGGTATGTGCTTTCACTAAACCATGTGCATGATAAAAAATACCTTTCTTTCCTTTGATCTCTTCATCAATATAACGCGACTTTTTAATCCCTTTTACAGCTAAAAAGCCATCTATGATCCAGATGGGAAGTAAAAGCGTATAGCACACATATTGAAGTTTCTTAAAATTTCTTTTCCAAAAGCCTGTCTTCTTTTGTTTTTTTACAAACAGATCTGCTAAAAAGAACTCTTCCTTAGAAAGTGTCTGCCACTTTCCGTTGGCATCACAATAAATCAGTATAAAACTAACCTGCTCTTCTTCCTGCTTTTGAAATTCAAAAAAGACATCGGAAAGTGTGATCGTTCGTTCCACTTCAAATGCCATATGCCCATCTCGTCCGTGACAGACTGCATCCATCGGAAAATACCGCTTTTGGTCTGCATAAGTAAAAAGCGCAATAATACGCAGCTTTCCATTTGCGGTCAGAGAGTCTGTCTCTCCATGAAATTGCAAAAAAAGCTGTCTGTCTTTTATCTCTTTTTTGTCATATATGATCCAATCCTGCATGATGCTCCTACCTCATTTTTTATTTTTCTACTGCTTTAGCATATGTAGAAACGTTATAACATTTATATCATAAATATACATTGTAGGAAAGAGAAAAAGCGCAAAACCAGCGTTTTACCAAAAGATTAATGGTTGAAATTCCACTACTATATGAGCAATTTTCTATCCTGCAAAAAAGTGCAACGCCGGCGCGTTGCACTGCAAGAATTGCTAAAGCAATTCTTGTTGATGTACCTCTACTATACGAGCAATTTCCTATTCCATAAAAAAGGACTGTCACAATTTTGCGACAGTCCTTTGATCAAATTCTTTTTTCTATTCTTTTACCGTGATCTATTTTCACTAAGAAATTGCAATCCTTTTATACTGCTTCTTTCATTAAAACTTAGAAATCTTAAATGCACATACTCTGTCCATACGCTTTGTTGCGTTTGAAAAAGATACTGATTCGAAGTTGACATAAAGATAACTTCCGTTTATTGCGATTTCTTCATTCATCGTAGGCATATCTACTGTCTTTTTACATTTGCCAAGTGAGATTGATTTTGCTTTGATCTTTGGCTTATAAATACTAAGGACATGCAAAAATCCTCTCTGCTTTGCATCTGTCTGGCAGGAACGTGATAAGATCATCTTGCCTGATGATGTAAAGGCAATTCCCTGTACTCTTGTCGGCACTCTTGTAAGTGCTGTCCTTGACAATCCCGGATTAGAACTTGTCTTTCCGGTGATCGTATAAGCACCAAGATAACCTTTTTGCAATTCATTATAAGATGCCACCCAGAGTTTTTTCTTATAATAGGTCAATGTAGCCGCCTGATGTGTCAAGGTGACAATTGATTTGAATGCTGTTATTTCTGCCCACTCTTTCTTTTGCTTGGCAGCTGACTGAATCGTAGAAAATGGGATAGAACGTACTGTATATCCCTGTGTGATCCACACATTCGTACCATCAAAGGCAATACCGCCTGCATGTGTTTTATTCGGAAGAGCAATCGTTGTCAAAAGCTTTTTACCGTTTTTACTCAAAACATAAATAACAGAATTCTCTACCGCAGCTCTGTCATATGCTGTGATCAGACAATATGATTTTGCAAATGTAATTCCCTGTGGACACATTGTTTTAGACTGGAATCCCGCGATATTGGTGCTTGCCATACCCGGTGTTGCAAAGCTTTTACTGTAATTCAAACTTTTCTTCATTGTTTTGCAACCCTTATATGCTGCTGACTTTTTCAGTTTGCTCTTATTTCTGAACAAAGTAGCTTTTAAAGAAGAATGACCGATACGAAGCGTTGTTGCAGCTTTTGCTGCTGTCGGTGTACCAACCACATCTACCGAATTAATAATGCGAAATGATGCGATCTGGTAACTGTATGTTGTACCGTTTGTCAGTCCCGTGTGAATGTACTTAACCGTTGATTTTCCTTTGATACGTGCAAGGAGCTGATAAGATGCACCATTATAACAATAAACATAATAACCGGATGCACCTGAAACTGCCTTCCATGTCAGACGTACACGCTCATCACCGCCTTTTACGGTAAGTGCAGGTGTAGCAGGTGTTGTTGTTGTTCTGACTTCTGCACTGAACGCACCGCAGTTTGTATTTTCAAAAGAGTATGCACGTACTTTATAACGATATGTTGTAGCAGCTTTCAGATTAATATCTGTATAAGCAGTCTGCGCTACTGTTGTAACAAGTGCATATGCTCCGGAAGATCCTGCGCGATAGATCTGATAGCCTGTTGCGCCTTCTACCGGATTCCAGCTCAACTGAATACTCTTTGTCTGGTTCGCATCTACTTTCAGATTCGTAACAGCAGCCGGTAACGGATATACCAGCACAGGTGTTGTACAAAATCCCTGTTTCCTGGTCTTTTCATTATATGCACAAACCGTATAGTAACAACTTTCCGTCGCCTTTAAGTCTTTGCATATATACTTCTTCTCTGATGTTTTGCCAACATATGCATAAGTCTGTGTAGGTGTGTCGAATTTATAGATATAGAAAATGACATCATCACTTACAAAATAATTCCAGTTTAATGTAACCGAATCAACTGTCTTGTTTGCAACGATAAGATCCTTAACCTCCATTTTGCCATCCTGCTCAATCGCACTTCCGGTTGCCGGTATTGCAGTAACATCCTGATAACCTGCCGCACTTGCTTCTTTCGTTCTTACCGGCAGGCAGGCAAACTCACCTAACACCAAAGCTAACGTTAAGACAAATGCCCATATGCTTTTTTGACTTCTCCTTAATTTCATTTTGAAATTTCCTCCTTCTTTCCTTTTTTCAATGTGTTTCTTCCTTACAAATCGCCAGACAGTCTAAAATTCTTTCTGTGCAGCCATCTGCTATATCATCATAAGCACTTTGCTTTTCATGATCCTCATTATTTTGTTCATCCATGTACCACTCTGCTGCCTCTACAGTTTCGGCATCATTCGTATCATAGACATCTGCTCTGCCATATTCCATCAGAACAAATGCTTCTCTTTTGCTATCTTCTTTGCCTGCTCCGGTAATTGCCTGCAGAAGCTCTTCCTCTGTCTTTGCAACGATCCCCGGCACTTTTGATTCATATTCAAAATAAAAACCTCTGTCATACTCTTGCAGATCATAAGCATACATTATGATCGGTTTACCAAGCAATGCATACTCTACTACCGTAGAGGAATAATCTGTCACTAATATGTCAGAAATAAAAAAAAGGTCAATAATCTGTGGATATCCTGTCAGATTCAGGCAAAACTCATCTTCCGGAATATTATCTGCCGGATATTTCGGATGCATTTTTATTCCGATCACCCAGTCTTTTCCTAACGTTTCTTTCAATCGTTCTACCGGAAAATGTTTCATAATATCCTGATTTTCCTGATCGGTCTTTCGAAAAGTCGGTGTATAAAGTAACAATTTCTTTCCTTTCAGATTAGGATATACCGCATAAAAATTTTGTATACATTCCTGCTTTGTCTTTTCCCTGTCATATACATCCATAATGGGAATTCCTGTTGCATAAATGCGTTCTTTAGGGATTGCAAATGCTTCTTCATAGATAGGAACAACCTGCTTTGATGTCACAAAAAGATGTGTTACTCTGGCATTCGCTTTTTCAACCTGATGACGGATTTTTTCATCCGTTTCCACACTCAGACCAAATTTTTTAAACGCACCGGCACCGTGCCAAAGCTGTATAATCTTTGTTTTCTTAGATGGTATACAATAACCAAATGGCAAAAAATTGTCATTCAAAAAAATATATGCCGCTGTTGCCATATGGTAAGGAAATACAAAGAAAAAGCGAAATAATGCCGCAATCTTTGCCCCAATTCCATTTCCATTGCGGTCATGCTTTGCAAGCAATATAAAAAAATACGCATCTGATCTTCTTTCGATTCCGTCTTTGATTTCCTTTAAGTTTCCATTCAAACCATGATTATGTCCGTTAAAAAGAATGACTTTCTTTTCTTTTACCGGAAATAACCTTGAAATATTAAAAATGAGTGCAAAAAAGAAATATCCTAACTTTTTCATATGCACTTTCCCTTCCTATATGTTTTATTAAAGTTTCCCGATCCGCGAGCCGGCAATCTTTCCGATGAATTCTGACCATATATATACTATACGTATACTTTCTTTTTCTTACAAATAGCCTTCTTCGCATTCTCATCTTGTCTATATTAGCACATTGGATTTAAAAAGTCACATTATATTCCCGATCTCATAAAATATTCTATAATAATTGCTCATTTTCCCACTGCTTATACGAGCATTTTCCTATTTTCTAAAAAGGAGGCTGTCATGAATCGAGCTTCTAAAATAATACAGCTTAATTATGCCCGCCGCTTTGGTCTGACCGGAAAAGGCATTGGAATTGCAATCTTCGATACCGGCATCGGATATCATCCCGATCTTTGCAATAACTATTCTTTTTCAAATCTGGTGGCATTTTATGATACGGTTTCCGGAAAAAAATCACCATATGATGACAACGGACATGGCACACACATTGCCGGTATCCTTGCCGGAAACGGAAAAACCTGTCATAACCTTTTCCAAGGCATTGCTCCGGGATGTCATTATCTGGTGATCAAAGTGTTAAATCATCGTGGCGAAGGCAATACCGAAAATGTCTTAACCGGAATCCAATGGCTGTTAAGGCATCATCAGGAATACAAGATACGACTTGTCAATATTTCCGTTGGCAGTTCACGCGGAAAAAATTTTGGAGAAAACTCACCACTCGTACAGGGTGTAAACCGCTTATGGGAAGCCGGGCTTACCGTCTTTACCGCTGCCGGTAACCATGGTCCGTCTCCTTCTTCGATCGGAGCTCCGGGTAACAGCCGAAAGATCATTACCGTTGGTTCTTCCGATGTTCTTCCTGATTCAGAGGATACTGATTATTCCGGCAGAGGTCCTACTTCATCCTGTATCAAAAAGCCGGATATTGTTGCACCGGGGACAAATATTGTAAGCTGTTATCCAATGCCTTTTAAAAACCAGCCATCCACGGCACTGCTTCGAAAGACCATGCAGGATGCACCGGATTACTATAACGGTGCTGCCTACATCGCCCGAAGCGGCACATCCATGGCTACACCGATCGTATGTGGAGCTGCTGCCCTTCTATTGGAAAAAAATCCTTTTCTGACAAATAAAGAAATCAAGCTGGCACTTCGGAACAGTGCAAAAAATCTTGGGTATCCTCATGCCAGACAGGGCTGGGGACTATTGCAATGTAATACACTTTTATCTTACCGATAAAAGGGTATTGTATTACGCTAAGAAAGATATAAACCGCTTTCCCGGTCTTCGGATATATAGATTGTGGTATCTCCTGGTACAGCAAGTTTTTCTTTGGCTTTTAATATACTCTGCTGTTGGTTATGACACACAACAAGATACTCGTTCGAATGGCTTACCAGACGATATATCTGTCGCGATGCATCATATTGTACGATACAGCTATGCTGATTTAAAACTTTGAAATCTTCCTGCATGACTCCCTGTGCCATCTGCATAGCTGTCTGATTGGTTCCGATCACAAAAGTGCCACCCTGACTAAGATCGACAGACAATCCCTGAAAGATCCCCCTCTTACCCTGAATCTGTCCCGGACATACATTGCCCGTCTTCTCAGGTTGTTCCTCTTTTTGTTCCTTACTTTCTTTTTTGCTTTTCTTACGTTTTTTACGCTTCTTTTTGGAATGTTTACTTCTGTGAGAGCCTCTTCCTTTCCCCTGACTCTGTCGCTCTTTACTTTCTTCTTTTTCAGGATCTTCAAAACCACGGATCAGCCATGCAAACAAAATGATTCCAAGTGCGATCGCACAAAACAATGTAAAGGCAAAAATGCCGACTAATAATGTAATATCCGGTACTTTTGTCCCCTTCGTTGCAAAACTCCCGGCAAATTGCAATATTTGATCAAAAGAACGGATCAAAAACAGATTTTCTATGATTGCAATTATCAGCAAAAGAACCGGCAAGACCATTCCCTTCTTTTTTGCAGCCACTAAGTTTAATAAAAAGGCGAAAAAGCAACAGATCACCGGGATAGCAATTGCTATCAGACTCCCGACTAACATCCGCCTGCCTGCCGCTTCATTTGCACTGTTATACGCCTGACAGACTTCCTGCCATGTCAGATCACCCTTTACGACATAATCTTTTTCTATCGTTCCTTTTTGCAAATAATGAACAGAAAGCTTTGTTACGGATGTCACAACATCCCATCCGGAAACTTCTACTGTCTGTGCATTACCGCCCTGTTCCACCTTAAAAAACGGAAGCAGCAAAGACAGCAGAGCCAACAGTAAGCAAAGTGCCGCAAGATTTTTCAATCGTCTTCCATAGTTTCTCATCAAATCCCTCCAATAACATTTCAAATTTAAGAAAAGTTCCGGTTTTACTCTTTCCTGACTGCTCTGACAGGAAATTGCTTCTGACCGGAACTTTATTATATTCTGATATTTCAAGCTATAAATAGCATATTATAAAATAACTTACCATTAAAATGCCTATGCACCATATTTTTCTTTTATAATACGATCCAATTCGTGAATAAACTCATTAAATTCATTCTTGGATAACTGTGCATCAGCACCTAACCGTTCCCCTTTACGATACATTTCCTCATTGATCAAGGAAGAAAAGATCACAACAGGAATATCCTTCAATTCAGGATCTGCTTTCATTAATTTCAGTAAACGATGTCCATCCATCTGCGGCATTTCAATATCGGTAATAACGCATCCTGCTTTTTCCTTTACCGTACCTTCTTCTTTGAATTTCTGTAAGATCTCCCAAAGTTCCAATCCGTTATTTGTCGGAATCAGATTTACATATCCGGCTTTTTGTAAACCTTCAAAAATCATTGTACTCAGTAGTTGTGAATCTTCTGCGTACAGGATCGGCACATTATTCACCGGTCTGTCACCCAGATTTCCTACGGATGCAAGATTGATTCCTACTTCTGGTGTGATGTCTGCAACAATCTTTTCAAAATCAAGCAGAATTACTAACTTACCATCAAAATTAACAATTCCGGTAGCAACACCTGAACTGGCATTATTGATCAGGCTATCCGGCTTCACGATCGCTGACCAGTTAACACGATGGATGCCGACAACACCATGTACATGGAATCCTACCGTCAAACCATTAAAATTTGTGATCAGGAACATATCTTTTTCCTTTTCTGTACTCTCTGCCATACCAAGGCATTTTGCAAGATTAACTACAGAAATAGTCTCTCCCCTTGTGCTGAAAGCACCTTCTACATTCGGATGTGCATTTGGAATTGGTGTAAGTGCAGTATATGTAAGAATTTCACGAATCTTAGCCACATTAATACCGTAGTAATTTCCTCCTACCATGAATTCCAAAATTTCTAACTCATTTGTTCCACTTTCCAGTAAAATATTTGTATCCATACGCTCCTCCATCTCGTATACCTGTCTCTTTATACGTATTTATTTTCTGACACGATGAATATGGATAAGAACCATTTTTCCAATCCATATCAAAATTTAATCTCTTCTTTAGCTTTATATTTTACTATATCAACTATCACTTTGCAAGCATACACACTCCATTAAAACGACCTTTTTTTACAGTGCACTCCCTTAGCACAACCATTTTCGCTAAAATGCATAAGACGATGAAATCTTCTATATTGATTCCATCGTCTTGGTATCATTCTCACGAAATACAAATAATTTTGTACTAAGATAATTTATAATTGATAAAATAACACAAACTGTTATTTTGGCTTCCAAGCCCTCTACACCAAACAGCGGCTGATCCATTCCCATTGCATAAAGCTGTGGCTGTGCAACTACCTCTAACACTCCTGTAACACCTCTGGATGCCAGAAAAGTAATCAGCTCTTTGCATACGATCTTACGTTCAAAAGAAAGACTGTGAAAAACATATATCTTATTGGTTACAAAAGTATAAATCACCGTTATTGCCCATGACATGGCATTTGCAATGATCATTGGAACAAATGCAACTAAAACGGAATATGTAATCCAGTTGATCGCTGTAGCCGATACACCTACTGTTGTGTATAAAATAAACTCTCTGTATTTCGAACTGCTCTTTGCGTTCATTTCTTTTTCCTCACTAAAACAACTCGTCTAAAAAACAACAAATCGTATTATACACATTTCTAAAAAAAATGCAAGAGAAAAAATTTACAAAACACTCCTAAACCCTATAAAATGCTTCTTAAAACAGGAATAGCACGGCAAAATCCACGAACAGATCATTTCCCCTTAACAGTCTATGCTCTCGAATTCCGCTTCTACAAGTTCACTTGCAATCTGTTCAGCTTCCCAGTCCGGATGTGCCTGGATCAAATCACGCATCTTTTGAATAACTGCCGTATCACAGCCAAGGATCTCCGCTACTTCTTCATTTGCTATTTCTTCGTTCCTTTTCAGCATACGAATGCCTACAGATAATTCACCAATTTCTTTTCCAATTTCTTTTCCAATTTTTTCACCAATTTCCTTTCCAAGTTCAATATTCTCGCGGTCGCGTATAAACAGCTTCATATACCTTCGCCTCCACTCTTCACTCTCTTTTACCTCCGTGATCTCTTCCTTGAGCGACTCTGTATATGTATCCGATATCTGTCCGTTTTTCAAGAATTCCATTAATGCCTGAAACCCGTTTCCAAACTGATCCCTGTCTTTTCCATACGGATTGATAATAATCTTTATGGCATCATCCTCTAATAGAATGGACGGATCATCCACGCAGACATTTTCAAAACGATACAGACATCTTCCTTTTCCAAAAGGATCATAATTACAGATAAAGATCACATAGCTTTTCTTTAACTTACTGTACGATTCTCCTTTGTCTAAGACATTCAGGTCGATCATTCCCTGATAATAACGCGATCTTTTCGGAAGATTCTTCTCATTTGTCGTCTGGATCTCGATATTATATACACTTTCGGTATCATCCTCAACATATACATCCAGCCGGATGCTCTTTGCATCATATTGCAAATTGATTGCTTTTTGAAGTTCTGTATACCGGATGTCTTTTATCTTCTTTTGCAAAATGATCTCAAGCAGGTGCTTACACAACTCTTTGTTGCTCATTACTGCTCCAAACATAAAATCATCCCATATTTCCAGTTCTTCAATTCTTTTGTATTGTCTTGTCATACACTTCTCCATTTCCTGTTCTGGTAAAAGAATCCTCTTATCTCCCACAGAAAACAGTTGTTTCTGTCTGTATTATATATGGTATCAGACAACGATTCAACCGGATTTTGACAGAATGCCGGATTCTTTTTGTGGTTTATGATGCTATCATTTTGAAAGGGAATTATAAACAGATTCTTAGATAATATAGAAATGCAATTTTGAAACATTGCATTCATTATAGAATTTCTTTGATTTTGAAATAACTTCTTTCGTATAGCTTATATTATACAAATCCTGCCCAAAAAGGCTATTGACATTTTATCCAAATCGCTTTGCATTTTTACAGCATGTTGTCCTGTCACAAATCACTTTTTCCAATAAAATATTAAATAATGCCGGCAGAAAGATCAGACACAACATACCGATACCTAACAAAGAATAACCAATAAAGTAAAGTATTTCTTTTAAAAATTCAGAAGCAACCAGCTTTTGGTGCAATGATATATAACGAAATACCGCATAATTCCCGTCAGCAATGCATACCCCGAAAATACATAAATCATGCTTCCGACCAGAGTATATGCAGATGTCAGCTTATGATATCTACAATATACCGAAAAACTTACACCGGCAAGAAAGAATCTTGCAACGATCAGGAAATGATATAATACCTCGGTCTTATCCATTGGCACAAATACTGACAAAAGTGCAAATGGATCTCCCATCACATAATAACTCAATGTATTAACAATATCATCGCCAAAACCTATATTAAAATCAAATATCGGAATTTGAAATGTATGTTCAATAAAAATTGACCGAATAATAGTTCTTAGATAATGTCCATAATACTTCAAAAATGTAAAATGCTGTGACAATCCATCCTTTGCACTATTTGCACTTACCTCTATGAATGACTTTCCCATAATAATAAAATACCAAAAGCATCTGTTAAAAGTGATCAAAAACATTCCTATATATAATAGGTAATATTGCCTGCGATTTAATTCTTCATTTTCTATGACATTTAAATATTTTTTCATACTTCCTCTCCATTTCAAAATTAATCTAAAAAAGGTATAGCAAAGAATAAATACAAAAGCAAAGAATAAATACAAAAGCAATTTGACTTTCCATATTTCGTATAGTAAACTTGATTCTATGGGATTTCATATTAAGATTATTTCCTTAATAAACAGAAGAGAGGCGTGAATACGAAATGAACTTGTTTGGCATTTCCTTTCCAAACAAAATTAAAAATACAGATCAGCTATATTTTGATATACAACATGGTCGTTTTAATCCATCAGACCATTCTCTTACAAAAGGAACAATATTAGGAACAAACACCTATTTTAACATTTTTTCTTTGCATCAATATCTAAAATATACTACTTTAGAGCAATTGATATTAGAGCTTTCCGGAAATGGAGCTTTTCATCTTAAAGTGATCCAACAAGACATTATCCATCCGGAAAATCAAACTATTTTATATACCGATTCTTGTATCTTATCAGCGAATCATTCGTTTTCCATACCCATCTGTTATCAATGTGATAATAAAGATTCTGTCCTGTTTTTTACTTTAGAAGCACTAGAAGACTCTTGTTATTTTTTTGGTGGTTTCTACAAAACAGAACCTGCCATCCTGCCTTCTGTTTGCAAGCTTGCAATGGTAATATGTACCTATAACCGGGAAGAATATGTATATTCTAATCTAAAAACAATTTGCTCGGATATCTTTGATCGTCCTGATTCGCCAATCAAAGATGATTTAGAGATTTTTATTGTTGATAACGGAAAATCCCTTCAGAATCAATGGGGTGATCATCCTCAGATTCATTATTACCAAAATAAAAATCTGGGTGGAAGCGGTGGCTTTACCAGAGGAATGTTAGAAGTTTTGCAATCACAAACGCAATTTTCACATATCCTTTTATGTGATGACGATATCACGCTGGATGCTGATGTATTAGTAAAAAACATTCAATTTTTGAAAATACAAAAAAAAGAAGCCAAACATATTTATCTTGCCGGAAGTATGCTTTATATCGATCGTCCCTGTACACAACATGAGGCAGGTGCACGATGGGATGGCATAAACTACAAGCCGATTCCGGTCAAACCACTTTTAGAACTAAATCACCCTGAGGACGTTTTAAAAAATGAAACAGAAGTTTCAGTTGATTATGCCGGATGGGGATATCTTTGTTTTCCGGTTTCTGAAATAAACGAAAACAATCTCCCACTTCCTCTTTTTGTAAAATGGGATGATACGGAATTTGCACTACGCAACCATGCACAATGCATCACACTAAACGGAATTGGGTTTTGGCATCCGTCTTATCAAAGTAATTACAGCCCGACACTGACTTATTATGATATCCGCAATTCATTTGTGATCAATGCGTGTCTTGGTATTTCCAACCATTTTAAGAAAAGAAAACTCACCAAATTTTTCTTTGCCAATCTTGTTTATGGCAATCTGGCAATGGTCAAATGTATTTTATGGGCAATCAACGATTATTTATATGGAATCCGTTTTTTCCAGACAACAGATGGTCAGAAAAATCATCAAAAATTGCAAAACATGTTAAAAGCAATACAGACAATACCAAAACATACCAAAAAGGAAAAAATGCTTTGTTCTTTCAAATCTCTTTTTTCCCTGAATTTTTGGCATTATACCTTTTACTGGTTTCGTCTTGTAATTCAATTTGTTTTTACACATAACAAAATAGATCAACAATTCAAACAACAACAGCTCCAGATTTGTAATATACACTTTTGGAAAGAACTACTAAAGGAGGACTAAATGAAAAAATACGATTATTTAATAGTTGGAAGCGGATTATGTGGTGCAGTTTTTGCTTATGAAGCTACGAAACGCGGAAAGAGATGCTTAGTGATAGATCGTCGTGATCACATTGGCGGCAATGTTTATACCAAAGAAATAGAAGGTATCAATGTACATTTATACGGTGCGCATATTATTCATACCGGCAGCAAAAAGGTATGGGATTATTTTCATCAATTTACAGATGTGAATCATTTTGTAAATTCACCGATCGCAAATTATAATGGTGAGATCTATAATCTTCCATTCAACATGAACACATTTAGCCGTTTGTGGGGCATTCGTACACCGGATGAAGCCAAAGCGATCATTAATAAACAGCGTTCTGTTATTAAAGGAGAGCCTAAAAATCTTGAAGAACAGGCAATCAGCATGGCGGGTACGGATATTTATGAAAAATTGATCAAAGGCTATACAGAAAAGCAATGGGGAAGACCTTGCCGCGAACTTCCATCTTTTATCATCAAGCGTATTCCAATGCGATTTACATATGATAATAATTATTTTGATATCCGTTATCAAGGTGTTCCATATGGTGGATATACTCCGATCTTTGAAAAAATGCTGCAAGATTGTGATGTGATCTTGAACGTTGACTTTAATGAAGACCAGCAAAAATACAGAGATATGGCTGACAAAGTCTTCTATACCGGCATGGTAGATGCTTATTTTGACTATCAATTAGGAAAATTGCAATATCGCAGCCTTCGCTTTGAACACGAAGTTCTTGACACAGACAATTACCAGGGTGTTGCAGTTGTGAATTACACCGATGCCAAAACTCCATATACACGTCTCATCGAACATAAACATTTTGAATTCGGAACACAGGAAAAGACTGTGATCAGTCGTGAGTATCCTTCTGAATGGGATGGAAAAACCGAAGCTTACTATCCGATCAATGACGAAGAGAACCAAAATTTATATGAAAAATATGCTGAATTGGTCGCAAAAGAAGAAAATACGATTTTCTGCGGAAGATTAGCACAATACCGTTATTATGACATGTCACAAGCAATTGAAGCTTCTCTTGTTGAAGTAGAAAAAGAATTCGGAAACTAAAACACAAAAATTGGTGCCTCTGTATACCAGACACCAATAGAACTTGTAATACGGTGTACAGAAATGAGGTTTACAATGAATATAGCAATTATCATTGCAGGTGGACGCGGTCAGCGCATGCATCAGGACGTTCCAAAACAATTCTTAAATGTAAATGACAAACCGGTTATCATCTATACATTAGAAGCTTTTGAGCGGCATCCCGGTATTGATGAGATCGGTGTTGTCTGCTTAGATGGATGGGACAATATATTACTGGCATACGCCAAACAATATCACATCACCAAACTAAAATGGATCGTTCCTTCCGGTCAGACCGGTCAAATGTCAATTTATAATGGAATTCAGGAAGCTTCTAAGAGATACCAAAGTTCTGACATTATTTTAGTGCATGATGCTGTTCGTCCAATGGTATCACAGGATATCATTTCAGATTGCATTATTACCTGTCAGGAATACGGTTCTGCCATTTCTGTCGGTGATGTAAATACAGTAATTTTAAAAAAAGCAGAAGATGCACCAGATTCCTCTAAGCAGGTGATCATCCGTGAAGAACTTGCACAAACACAGACACCACAGGCGCTTCCTTTGAAAACATTTGTCTGGGCACACGAGGAAGCACAAAAAAGAGGAATTACAAATTCTGTTGCAACCTGTACACTTATGATCGAATTAGGACAATCTGTTCATTTTTCCAGTGGAAATGAAACGAATATCAAATTAACCACACAAGGAGATATGCGCCTATTCAAAGCACTTTTATCATTAGAAGAAAAGGAGTAACAACCCATGCCTAAAGTTAGTATAATCGTTCCTGTTTATAATACAGAAAAATATCTTGCACAATGTTTGGATAGTATCATCAATCAAAGTCTGAAAGACATTGAGATTCTATGTGTTGATGATGGTTCAACAGATTCTTCACCGGAGATTTTAAAAGAATACGCAAAAAAAGATTCACGTATCCGGATCATCCAAAAGCCAAATGCCGGCTATGGAAACAGCATGAACCTCGGAATCAAAGAATTAACCGGAGAATATTTCGGACTTGTAGATTCCGATGACTGTATCGCTTCTAATATGTATGAAGTTTTATATAAAGAAGCTACGACTCACGATCTGGACTTTGTACGAAGCGACCATTATCGTTGGTATCCTGAACGGGATTCGAAAAAGCTAATCTATTGTTATGCCACTTCCGGTCTTTACAATGTAGTAAAACGTCCAATGGATAGTGATGATTTATTTGTCCGTGTTGTAACATGCACAGGATTATACAAAACTTCATTTATTCGTGAAAACCAGATTCAATACAACGAAACTCCGGGTGCTGCATTTCAGGATCAGGGCTTTTGGTTTCAGACAACAGCATTGGCAAACCGTATGATGTTTGTCAATCAGGCTTTTTATTATTATCGCTTTGATAATGAGAATTCATCGATCAATTCTTATAAAGTAATCTCAACGATGAACACAGAATATGAATTAAATAAACAGATTGCTAAAAAACATGAAGACAAGCACGAAAAGATCATTGCCTTTTACTGGCGTGCACGATTTGCAATGACACTCTTCTCCTGCCGTCAAATGGGCGAAGATGTAACACCGGAAGCTGTAAAACCATTCTGTGATTCTTTTGCAAAAGCATCGCAAAGCGGTGAATTAGACACATCTTTCTTTACCGAAGACCAGCTTTTAGCATTATCTTATGCGGTTTCCGGTCCCGAAAAATTCAGCAAAATGCAAAAAGGAAACCTGAAATGGAATGCTCTTCTTCGTAAATGCAAACACAGACCGGGACCACTCAGAAAAATCTTCTTCCATCTGAGAGCTTTTGGAGTAAAATTAACAATCGATAAATTATTAGGACGTATGTAAAACGGAGGTACTATTATGAAACAGTTTATTAAAAAAATCTTATGCAAAACACCGGCATATCGTGAACAGATCCGCACAAAAAACTTATTAAATGCTAAAATCACGGATATGGAAAAGAAAAATGAAATGATGTTTTGGTGGTCATTGCATCAGCCGGGTGAAACTATGACAGAAACACAGCTTCGTTTCTATAAAAATCTGCCAAAAGCTGAAGGACGCATTCGCGAGCATCAGTTAGATTATCTTGGCATTTTAGAAAAGGCAGTAAAAATTTTTGAAAAGAACAATCTGACTTATTGGCCAATGGGCGGTACCATGCTTGGTGTAGTCAGACATAATGCCTTTATCCCTTGGGATGATGATCTTGATATCAGTATGATGGCAGAAGATAAAGAAAAATTATTCGAAATTTTCGAAAAAGAAGAGGAATTTGTCATTGAAGAAGTATATTGGTCAGATGGTCTTTTACTTCGCTGCCCTCGTATTCGTTATAAAGACGAAAGTAAAAACGGATGCATTGATATTTTTCTTTGGGAACGTGCCGATAATGAACCAACCGGTGACCGCGAATTATGGGCAAAACGCCAGAAATACGTTCAGATGAAGGAACAGGCCTTCCAGAAATTAAAACCATCTTTACATAAAACATTATTTGCCGGAGAACCGATCACGGATTTACATGATAAGGAATTGATCGACAAATTATTTAATGACATCTACAAACAGCAAAGACAGGAATGTCAGAAAAGTGGAAATACCATCTATGGTCAGATCGATATGTGGTTTGAAGCAGGACGCTGGGTCGGTGTTTATGCCAAAGAAGATATGCTTCCGTTTACTACAATGAAATTTGAAACTTTAGATATGCCACTTCCAAACCACTATGATAAATTCTTAACAGCACAATATGGTGACTGGCTTGCACTTCCAAGCAAAGTATCACCAAAGCATACCAGATTTTAATAAAAGTATTTCGGGAGGATTATGTTATGCCATACTGCGACAAAATTTTAGAAGCCTCTGAACCATTTATTGATCAGATTGTAAAAAGAGAAGATTTAAAAGAAAAACGTTTTCTGATCACAGGGGCAACCGGCATGATCGGTTCATCGGTTTTAGATCTTCTGCTCTTTTTAAACGAAAGAAAACAGTATGGCATAACCATATATGCAGCAGTCCGAAATGATTCCAAAATTAAAAAAAGATACGGAATATTTGCTCAAAAAGAGTATTTCCATATCCTTCCTTATGATGCTACGAAACCCATTGATTTTGAATATTCTGTTGATTATGTCATCCATGCAGCAAGTAATGCCGATCCTGCTGCCATCTCAAAAGAGCCGGTAGAAACACTGATGAGTAATGTCTTTGGCTTGGATCAAATCTTACAATACGCAAAAAGATCCTCAGTCAGAAAAACTCTATTTGTCTCATCCAGCGAGATCTATGGTACAAATTCTACTTCCAAACCTTTCTTAGAGGACGATTACGGAAACATTGACTTATTAAATCCCAGAGCAGCTTATCCCATAGGAAAACGGGCCTCAGAAACGCTCTGTGCCAGCTATGCAAATGAATATGATCTAAATATCGTCATTGCACGTCCTGGACATATCTATGGACCAACGATCACCGATACAGACTCGCGTGCTTCTGCCCAGTTTACAAGAAATGCTTTAAATCATCAGGATATCATTATGAAAAGTGCCGGAACACAACTTCGTTCTTATTGCTATGTCTATGACTGTGCTTCTGCATTATTAACGATATTATTAAATGGTCAGCCAACCTGTGCTTATAATATTTCAAATCGTCATTCTATCCTTTCAATCAGTGATATTGCCAAACTTTTTGCTAAAGCAGGCAATGTAGCATTAACTTTTGAAAATGCTTCTAAAAAAGAGCAAAAAAGTTATAACCTGATGAGTATGTCTGCATTAGATGCAACCAGACTGGAAAATCTCGGATGGCATGCGATCATGGATAGCAAAGACGGTGTTAAGGAAACACTACGTCTTCTAAAGGGCTAAAAAAGCAATCCTATAGATCCGGATACTGCTTTTAAAGGGCTAAAAACCATCCTACAGTTCCAGATACCGCTTCCAAAAAGCCATGTTTGTAATCTCTTTGTAATTCTTCTGATAATCCTTTACTGCCTTATCAAAGTTCTGATCAAGCAGGCGGTTTACTTTATGGCACTGCCATAGCAATTCGAATAACTTTCGCCATTTTCTTTGTGTCACAAATCCTTTTTTACTTTCCGGATCATAATATACTACCTTTCTGACACGGAACAGATCTTTCGAACAACATCCCATTGGCAGTGGAACAAGCTTTCTTTTTCCCGGCAAAAGCCAGCCGTTTAATGTCAGAAAATCCATTTTAGAATGTGCTTTTACCTGATATAAAGAAACAGGCTCTTCTTTTCCTGCTCTATCAGAAACAGTACCTTTCTGCTCTTTTTTCTTTATATCCTCTAAACAGTCACAATTTTGCAGGGTCTGACTCTGATCAGTCATTTGATAACCCATTTGCATAATTTGCTGATGGAGTTTCACCGGATCGGTTGTCTTATAAAAGTCTGTTCCCTTGCAAAAATCTTCTACCCCTTTTGTCGTAAGCTTCCAGTCTTCATAGCGGTATTTGAGCAATTGAAAGACCAGGTGACGCATCACTCTTTTCTTTGCCTGCTTTTTCGTATATTTACTGTTATGAATCGCATTTGCAGTCAAAAGATTTCTCATATCATAATATTCCACCGAAGAAGCCTTTCGATGTTCAAACGAATCATGCCACACACCAATTCCATTCATCGTCATGATCGGACAATCGAGACGGATCCCATACTCGATATCATCCATATGAATAAAAAACGGTAATGGGAGCTGTACTTCCTTGATTGTTGCAACCGGAATACAGCAATACCACCATCCGTTATAATCAGATCGGAGTACCTCTTCATTCTGGCTCAACTGTGTAACATTACACATATCTAACCCCTGATGCATCGTTTGGACACGGTCAATATCCCAGATTTCCGCATTGGTATGCTGAATGTTTGGATGATCGGTCCGCAACAACGCTCCCCCGACAACAGAATCTTTGTATTTCTCATTGGCATATGCTAATAACAGCCATGTCCGTTTGATCGTATCTGCATGGATCTTAATATCATCATCCATCAAAAGAATGTGTGTAAATTCCGTCTTGTCTTCCATTGTTTCGATCATGCAGCGTGTAAAACCTCCGGTTCCACCGGCATTTTTGTTATAAAAGACCTTTACAGCATCAGAATACGTCTGCGTCGTATCTAGTGTATTACCATTGTCCGATACATATACTTTGACATGATGATAAAGAGGACTATGCACATCACAAAGGATCTGATCCGCTAACATCTTTAGCGTTCTTTGTACATATTCTTCTCTGCGATAGGTGCAGATACCGATTGCCAGTTCAATCTGCCGGATCGGCTTTTTCGTTGTCTGATACTGTATATTGGTAAGCAGACACTCTTCTTTTGCTATGATACGTACAAAGCACAGCACAGACTCTTTCTTGTTGACAAAAGAAAGCTTTGTCTCTTCCTGCATTAAAAGAGTAAAGCTTTCTTCTGTAATCTCTGTATGGATAAAGTTCCTTTTTTCTAACACAATTGTTTCGCTACCATCAAAGATGCATAATTCGATCTGCCCCTGCCCTTTCAGAAACAAATGCAGACTGATCTGCTCAACATCAGTATACATGTTCCATTTTCCGATCGAAAATGCATTAAAATAGGTCAATGTGGACGCAATGGTATCCTGCATCAGATGAAAAGCTCCATCGTCAAAAGTAACTTTTCCCTGTTGTGTCCGAAGATACATCTGCTCTACTGTACATATCTCTTTATCAGGATATACCATTTCTTGTAAGATCATTTTACCCTCTTTTCTAATGCTATTTCTTAGCAACCTTTTTTTCCATACTTTCCATATATGCATCACATACTTCGTCTACAGGTCCTACCTGCATAATATCACCTTTGTTGATCCAGACTGCATGATCACAAAGTTCTCTGACCTGATCGATACTGTGCGATACAAAGATCAAAGTCGTACCACCTGACATCATTTCATCCATTCGCTTCAAACATTTTTGCTGGAATGCATAATCACCGACTGCAAGAATCTCATCAACGATCAGAATATCCGGTCTTACGATCGTTGCGATTGCAAAGCCCAGACGTGCTCTCATACCGGAAGAAAAGTTCTTGATCGGAGAATCTAAGAAATCCTGTAATTCGGAAAATTCCACGATCTCATCAAAATGCTTGTGCATATAATCCATCGAATGGCCAAGCACGGTTCCATTCAAAAAAATATTTTCTCTTGCGGTCAGATTCTGATCAAAACCGGCACCAAGCTCCAAAAGAGGTGAGATCACACCATTGACAATAATCTCTCCTTTATATGGTTTTAAGATTCCACAGATTGCTTTTAAAAGAGTAGATTTACCGGATCCATTGCTTCCGACAAGCCCCCAGGCTTCTCCTCTTCGTATCTGAAAGGATGCATCTTTTACAGCTAAAAATTCCTGAAAAAGAAGTTCTCTTTTCAAGACTTTGATCACATATTCTTTGAGATTATCAATCTTTTCTGATGCAAGATTAAAACGGATCGTCACATTTCTTACATCGACTACCACGTCATTCATTCTTCTACCTCACTTGATTCTGTCTTCCATTCTTTTTAACATCTATCCTTCTTTTACTTCATATCCCTATCATAATATGTTCATTATCCTATATATATAAAATAAACCGATCCTGCGTCTTTAAAAATACCCATACACCAAGAATAAGAGCAAGACATGCATCAATACAGCCATATAAAACCATATGCATATCCGGTATACAGTTATATAATGTAAGACAACGTAACTGTGTCACATATGCATACATCGGATTGCAATGCGCCACTAAAAAGATCAGCTTTTCAGGAAGCTTTTCGATCGGATAAAACATCGGTGTCAGATACAGCCACGCCGTTGTGATCGCATTATAAATATACTGAATGTCGCGGAAAAATACATTCGTTGCCGCTAAAAACATTCCCAGTCCAACACAGAATACATACAGCTGAATCAGGATCAATGGGAATAAAAGTAAATGCCATGAAAAAGTTGCTCCTGTGAACAGCATTACGATCAACAATGCACCGATTGAAAAAATACAATCGATCAGACCACTTGTGATCTTAGATACCGTGAAAACGTATTTTGGCAGATAGGTCTTCTTTAACAAAGAAGCACTGCCATTGATCGAATTGATTGCTCCATGTGTTGATATGTTCATATAATTAAAAAGCACCTGGCCACTCATTAAATATACAGGATAGTTTGGAATCGTTGTACTTCGAAACATCTGTGAAAAGACGATTGCCATGATCGTCATGATAAAGAGTGGATTTAAGATACTCCATAGATATCCTAAGATACTTCTCCGATATTTTAATTTTAAATCCCTAAGAACAAGCTGTCCCATCAAATCTTTATATTTAATAAATCCCTGTATGCGGGCAAAAAACATTCTCATTTTCTTCCTCCTGTTGGATTTTGGAGTTATTTCTATAATTAAACTCACAAATCCGCTCTTACAGAGCTTTCCATTCTGCTACGCAGAATAATTTGTTCGTTAATTCGCCTGGAAAAGCAAACACCGGCTTCGCTGGCGGCTTGCTTTTCTGATGGGCTTATTATATCACAGCTTTGCTAACATTTCCAATAGCTGCTCCTGACCGATCACACGTTTTGCGGCAATTCCGACATTTACGGCACCTTCTACATTCTCTGTCCTGTCATCGAAGAAAAGACACTCTGTCGGGTTCAATTGATATTTTTCTAAAAGATATTCATATATCGCAGCATCAGGTTTTGTTTCATGAATCTGATAAGAAACTACGGCACCATCCAAATCGCGCATAAAAGAAGCATCTTTAGTGTGCTTTTGAAAGAAATCTTTCGAATAATTCGATAACAGATAGATCCGATAACCTTTTTCTTTTAATTCATGTACTCTTTTCCATACTTTCGGTCTTGGCACATGCATATATTCTCCATGACGGATAAACCAGCCGATTGCATCTGCATGCTTGGGATATTTCTTAGCATATCCGGCAATAACTTCTTCGTTTGTCATCGTTCCTTTATCTAAGATTGCCCACAGCGGATCATAAAACATCAGGTCATCTAAAGCAAGTGCTTCTTCCCGACTCAGTCCATAATCCATTAACATCTCTGTCGCACGATATTCCATTAAAACGTCTCCAAGATCAAAGATCAGATTTTTTATCATAATGTACTCCTTTCAAACCATATGCTCTCCGGCATGCGATCGAGGCGATCGTATAAATATGATAGTGACATTTTCTTAACAGCCGGACACTTTTATTTGCTACAGCATCATAAATTGCCGGGAACTCTTTTTTGAGCTTTTGATCAAGCGTTACGATCTGCTGTTTTCTTTCTTTATTTGGGCAGAAACTTAAATAAATCTTGATCTGGCTGACGAAAAACTTCGCACATCCCTTTTGCATATATGCTTTGGTAGCTGTATCCACAATCGCTTCGTAAGAACGGTAACATTTCAACAAACTGTCTAATACTTTTTCATGTTGTGCACAATTTTTTTGCATATTACAGATATCCATACTCTGTGTGGTCATGCCCAGACGATAGCGATATACGGTTTCCTTTAAAAAAGCGGCTTTCCTGATCCACGGTACCGGAAACAGACAATATTGTGCATCGACATAGAAACAATGTTCTGAAAAACTGATCGGATTTTCTTTGAGCAGACTTGTACGATATGTGATCGAATGCATCACAAAATACTGTTTCTGACAGACATCTGACCATACATAACTGTTACCGCTTATACATTCCTTAGGTGACATAACAATGCGTTCTAACGTTTGTCCTGTCCGATCATCAAAAGTTTCATAATCACTGACAACAACATCGGCATCTGTTCTTTTCAAAAGATCGATCAAATGGTATAAACCTTCCTTGGCAACAAGATCATCTCCGTCAACTGTTTTAAAAAAGCGTCCGTTTGCTTCTTTGATCCCACGATTGACTGTCGATCCATGACCTCCGTTTTTTTTGTCGATCAAATGAAATATCTTTGGATATTTTGTTACATATTCCATTGCGATCGCATTGATCGCATCGCCTGATCCGTCATTGATCACTAAAACCTCCAGTTCCTCTTCGAGATCTCTGTATGCAAACGATTCCAGACATTTTGCCAAATATTTTTCAACATGATATGCTGCGATCGATATGGTTAAGAGCTTTTCCTTTTTATCCATGTTTGCTTCACCTTTTTACAATTTACTTTTGCTGTAATGCTGTTATTCTTGTACTACTCTGTTTTCTGTCCTTCTTTTCTCCCCTTTAACGTGCTTCTAAAGATATTCCGTCTATCCTGTCTTTCTGCTTCCCTTAATACTTCTTTGTAAATTCTTTTCCGTTCTTCCTTGACTACAGTATCACTGTACTCTTTCACTTTTTCCTGATTAAATACTCCAAACCTTTTTCTCTCAGACGGATCATTTGCAAGTTCCTGAATGGCCTGTGTCAATGATTCTATGCTTTTGTCCTGCAACAAAATGCCACCTTTCTGATCCACGATCAATTCCCTGCATCCCCGTATATCATAAGCGACCACAGGACATGCTAATGCCATTGCTTCCATAACTGCAACAGGCATTCCTTCCCGTAAAGATGGAAAGACAAAGATATCTGCTTTCTTTAATAAGGAAACAACATCGGTACGATATCCAAGAAAATGCACCTGCTTTTCAAGCTTCAACTCCCGTACTCTTTGCCGTAATGCTTCCATGCACTGTCCTTCGCCACAGATATAATAACCGATGTCCGGATCAGAAAGCTTTGCAAGTGCATCAAGAACCACTTTATGATTCTTTCCGGGTGCGAGTTCTCCTACGGTCAGCAACGTTACTTTTTCTTTCCACGAAGACTGCTCTGTTTTGCTGTCTTGATCCACATTTTGCTCTGCTTTTTTTAATAATTGCTCACAATCAATACCAACACCATGTATTCGGTATACCTTGCCACGGACAGGAAACTTTTTTGCTCTTTGATAATCTTCTTCATTGATCGTAACAAGCCCATCCGTATATCGTGCCATAAAACGCTCGATCGGATAAAAGATCCAATGCTTTACAGAGGCACCGCTATAAAAATGAAAGCCATGTCCGGTATAGATCACTGTGGCTGTCTTTGTCTTCTTTGCTGCCATTCTCGCCAACACACCGGTCAAAGGCATATGACAATGTACAAGGTCGAACTGTTCCTTTTTCATCAATTCCTTTAGCATCCGGTATGCCTTCCGGTTTTCCTTACAAAATAACTTTCTGGCAAAAGGTATGGGATGACAGATCAGTCCAAGTTCTACTGCTCTGTTATTGTCTTTTCCATAAACAATCTGATCAAAATTAGCCGCATAATGTACTTCATATCCCATATCCTGTAAAATATGAACTGCATCTGTTTCAAATTGCGGAACAAAGCCACTGACTCTTGTTACAAGCAAAGCTTTCTTTTTCATTTTGTATGACCTCCCATACCTTTCGGTTTTGGTCTCCTGTTATAAAACCGTTTTTTACTTTTCTTCCTTCGCTAATTGATTGATCTCTTTTACGATTTCTTCTACATCTGTCGTATCCACCTGCTCTTTTAATGCATTGGTCTGTTCCTGCTCAATCCCTTCTGTAGAAGCCGGTTTAAAGATTGTTTTTACTGTCATCAGGATCAGCTTCATATCTGTCCAAAACGAATAGTTTTCGATATAAAACAGATCTAACTTCAACTTATCGTAAGGTGTCGTATTGTACTTTCCATAAACCTGTGCATATCCGGTCAAACCTGCTTTGACACGCATCCGAAATACAAATTCCGGCATTTCCTGTGAATATTCTTTGATCAGTTCCGGCCGCTCCGGTCTTGGTCCGACAAAAGACATATCCCCTTTTAGGATATTAAATAATTGCGGCAGCTCATCAATCCTTGCAGCACGTATCACTCTGCCAACCGGTGTGATACGCTTATCGTGCTCTTTTGCAAGCTGCACACCACCCTTTTTCTCTGCATCCACGATCATACTACGAAACTTATAGATAGCAAATTCCTTACCGCCTTTTGTACAACGCACCTGGCTGTAAAAAACAGGTCCGTGGTCATAAAGCTTAATTGCCAATGCCGTCAGAAGCATAAAAGGAGAAGCTGCTATCAATAACAAAACCGATAAGATAATATCCAATGTCCTCTTTCCGAATCGCTGGTCAAAACTTAGTGTATATCCTCTTGAAAGCATAAAAGGCGTATCAAATACATGAATCCGATCGGCTCCCATCAGAATAATATCCGATATTTTGGGAATGACATAAGCTCTGACTTTTTTAGCATAACAATATTTTAAAACATCATTGCGTTCTACGGCAGGAATATCTCCTATGATCACAGCCTGAAAATCCAGAATTCTTTTTTTGATCTGTTCCATTCCTTCATTGATATTTACCGCATCATAGATTGCATATTTATCTCTTCTGGCTTCTACTTTATAAACCAGATCTGCAGCAGGTCTTTCTCCATATACAAGTAATATCTTCCACGGCTGGAAGATCCGGTTATATAATTTGATCACGATCACATTCCAAATAGTGGATACTAACATTTCTGCCAGTAAAACAACAAAAAGATAGAATGGTGTGACAAACCGGAATGCTAACAGCGAAATTACAACATACATCACAACATTTGTCAGAAAAAGACTCAGATATTGTGATAATAAGACTTCGATTCTTCGAAAGCGACCGATTTTTAAACTTCCATACATATTGGAAAAGAAAAACAGCAGCACAGCATATAATGCCAGTACAACATAGTTACCTCTGCGATAAAAACGATATGTATACATCATATCTGCATAAAAATGATACCAACTATAAGAAAACAATGCCGTCATCATACAGACATTGATCATCGAGGCAAAAAAAAGTATGGTTCTCTTATAGGGATCAAAATTCTTCATAAGTAACTCCTTAAAACATCAAAAGCCTAAGAGCCGCTTATGCGACTTCTAGACTTTTCATGTAGCGTGATTCTCTTTTTCTGTTTACAGAAAGCAGTCTGTTTTCGATAAAATACAATTTCATTTTCCTAAAAAAATATATTTCATCAATTCTTCTGTTTCTTATCTGTCAAAAATACTTTCAGAAAGGAATGTAACTTTAACAGTATCTTTTGTCATTCGCTTAAAATCTGAGAAAATATCGTAGATTTCCTGATTCAGCTGCTCTCCTTTACCATCCGGGTTAAAGGTCGGTAAAAACGGATCTGCGTATGTCTCGTTATATTTCTCTTTGATACAGTCAAATCCTGTTACGGCAATATCATGAACATGAATCTTTTCTAACAAACGCATACATGTAACGATTGCATTATCAAAATGCTCCCATCCACGTTTGATCACCCGATTAAAGTTAATGATATATTCGTTCTCATCCGGCTCTGTCTTGATATTAGATAACAAGATCTTAGGTGTCTTGTTAAAGATTTCAGCAAAAGATTCCTTGGCATAATCATAACGTACTGAACTGATAAAGAACAGATAATCAAAATCATATCCCTCGATCACGGAATTGATGCCGATCACGATCGGATGTCTTTTTGCAATATATTCTTTGACTTTTTTCTGATCATCTAATGATGACTTACCCGGTCCGATCAGAACAACTTCCTTTCCGGACATTACTTCCTGTAATGCCTCCAATGCTTTCTGATCATCTACAATACGATCCTGGTTTTCAAGGTATTTTTCTTCCAGAAGATCATAATCGTATTTCTTTCTGTCATCCGGAGATAATGATTCAATGATATTGTACATATCACGCGAATTCGTTCTATGATTCTTCTGCAAATATGCAATGTTATTAACATGTGTACAATACATACCCGCAATAAAATATGGTGTGGAATAACCCCAGTTATAGTTTTCCTGGAAATATTCCATATACATATCAATCGCATCCATGATCGCATTCATATCATAGTTACAATGATACTTTCTATTTAAGAAATTAACCATCAATTCTGTTGTGGCATTACCTGCACCACGTCCCATTCCACATAAGCTGGCATCTACGATCACACCACGTTTGGTCTCCTGTAACAGCTTAACAAAATGCATCGAAAGTGCAAATGACAACTGCTGGTTGTTATGAGAATGAAAACCTAATTTGATCTCAGGATTTAGATGTTCATGTAATGTATTAACAATTCTTTCTAAGTCTTCCTCATACATAGCACCAAACGTGTCAACAACAGAAAGAGCAACCGGATTAACTTTATTGATCTCATTTGCAAGATCCAAAAGATCTTCTTCTTTATACGCTAATGTATTTGCTGCCTGATAAAATACTTTATATCCTTTTTGCTGAATCTTTCTACCGACTGCAATGCCTTCTTTATGTTTTCCGTATGGAAATACAACACGAACCGCGTCAATTGATTTTCCATCATATTCCGGTAAAGTATCTACATCATAACGATCCCAGTCGATCATGACAACATAAGTAGATCGGTCATTCTTTCCATCAAGATACTGCTCTACATCGCTTGGAACATGGTAAAATGTTGTACCTTTTTCATGTTCAAAATCCTTTAACCATCCACACTCAATGATGTCCATGTTGGATTCTTGCAACTTTTTTAAAATTCCTTTGATCGCTGCAACACCAAAATGTGCATCTACAATATACGCACCATCACGTAATGTGCAATCTAACAGTTCCAGCTTTTTCGTATCGTTACTACTCATCTCATTTTCCCCTTTCTTATTCGCCCATATTGTATTGATATAACTATTTTTTCTGTAAAATAATGTCTCAATTTATGCATATACAAAGAAGTCTTTTCATTATAAAAACACAACTCAACTGCGCTAAAAGTATATACATAAATTTTCAAAATGTCAAACCAGAGCCACTTTTCTTTAACATATCTTCATATTCAAGAACTGCCTCTGACTTCTGAACTAACAGATTTTTCAGGATTTTAACAATCTCATATATATTTTGCTTCGTGACAAGCCTTATACAATACTAATTTTTTAATACTCAAAATCTTTCTGACTGGTCACTTCATATACGGTCATATAGCCATACATATTTTCGAATTTATATCTATTTGTAATATCATATCCACATTTCTGAATAGCCCCTAATGCCTCCTTTTCTTTGATTCTGGCAGGAACGATCAGATATACTCTGTTATTCGAGGATACAAAATACTTAAATTTCTCGCTTGTAAGATAGGTAGTTGTGATCGTCGTTACATTGACATATTCTTTATCAGTCCCCTGATCATTATACGTTCTGCATTGTTTGTCAGGATCCCAGTAAATTTTATATTGACGATGATAGCTTCCTGAGATATGAAGTTCATATTCCAGCATATCTAATACATAAAAACGTTCATTTTTCGGTGAGATCGTTTTTAACATCTGATCGATCAGATCATCTTCATAAAAATACTCCAGATTATGCACATAAAGATCACTTTCTGATGGTTTGCCATCATCTTCTGCACGAAGAACCATCGTATCTCTGTCATCGTTTGGCATTGCATGTTTATATAATTTCACTTTACCTGTTTTGATCGGTTCCGACAGGATCACGACAAACGGATCGATCGAAACAAATGTCTGTACCGCCAAAAGGATGACCACAAGAAACGCTATAACTTTTTGCAATACGCTCTTTTTGCGAATACACCCTAACATAAAAGCAAATAAAAATGTAAACAACACATTAAAGATTGCTGTGTAACGAGGACACTCTGCATCACCATTATAAATACAGAACATAATAAATACAAATAATGATCCTATTACAAGAGCCGTCAGCATTCTTAAGCCATCCTGGGTTAAGATCTGAACATTCTTTGCTTTTTTGATCGCACATATACCAATGATCAATATAATAGCAGGAATCAGCCAGCGGAATCCAAAAATAAAGCTTTGGAATATGATGTTTAACATTCCCACACCGGTTTTTAATTTGATAGCGGTATCACTGACATACGTTCCAAGAAAACTTTGTATGGTAAAATAATCTCCGACCACAAAAAAGATCATATATGTGAGAATAGGACTGATATATGTCAGAACCTTTCCCGGTTTGAACCATACACAAAAACTTTTGATCAAGCCGTATTCTTCAATATCCGACAATTCATATAATACCATAACGGCCAATACAAATACATAAAATACCATTCCTGTGATCTTTGTATAAGTCAGTAAAAATCCACAAAAGCCAATCATCATCGGGTTTCTTTTATAAATAGCATACATAAGCCATATACCAAAAAAGACCAGATGAATATCCATGCATAAATACGACATCATACCGACAGAGTATGGGCATAATACCAGATATGCACAAACTAAGGCCGAGATCAATGGTGTTATCTTAACATATAATCCCTTTAACATATTATATAACAGAAACAGCGTGATCACAGTTATAAAAATATTTGCCAAATATACGCTGCGTATGCTTGCCGGTGCAATAAATTCAAACGGAGCTAAGAACAGGGCAAGACCATGAATCCATTTCCAGCATACAAAATTGCCCAGATAACTCAACAGCCCCATATTAAACTGTTTGGCACCTTCCATTAAACTTCCGTAATACAAACTTGCATCGTATTTCGGTACCACATTAAATTGTACAATTTGTAATACAATACATATCACTACAACAATCAAAAACGGAATATGCTGCATCGGTTTCAAAATCTTATGAAATTTCGCATGTAAGATCCACATGATCAGACAATAAACCGCGATCAGATTACTCAGAATCACAAACAAACTATTACCAATCCTAAGATCAAGTATCGTTCTTGTAAAAAGTGCTGTATCCAGAAAAACAGAAACAATACCAAAGATCAGACAGTTTGCTTTGACTTCTTTATGGAACATTTCCCAGAAATCTTTGTCTTTATTTCTATATCTTTTTACTACAAAATATACAATATAGATCAAAAGCAATAGCAGTAAAAGATCATAATTTACAAATCCCCATATCGTAGACCATGTAGTCGCATCAGAATACGTCAGTTCGTTATTTTCGATCTGCCATTGCTTAATCTGTACATTTGCAAAATTCTTATAAAGATATCCTGATAAACCGCTAAGAACATTTAATTTTTTTACAAAACCATCATCTGTCAGATCTGATTTTTCAATCGTATCGGATGTTGCACTGACAACATCTTTCTGCATTAATTTTTTCTTTCCTGTGGAATAAGACGCATATACTTTTACAGAGCTGCTGCTTCCAACGATAGAACAGGATTCTTTTCCCTGTATCTCTCCGGTATTAATACATCCGACGATATAACCATCTCTGAAGTTACCGGCTATGCCACCGCTTCTCATCCCCTTCACATGCACATTACTATAACAATTTATAATACAGGCTTTATCGCCAACGGCTGTTCCGGCTATTCCTCCGGACAGATCTCCCTTAATATCTCCATTAGCCAGTTTTATGTTCGCAACACAGCCACCTAAAGAAGAAAAGAAACCATATGCAATGTCCTTTTTCTTATTCTGAATAACCAGATTTTCTATGGAATGTCCACCACCATCATACGTTCCCATAAAATGGCATCCGCCGACACCTATTGGAGTCCATTCTTTTTTTTGTAAATCAATATCTGCCGTCTGGGAAAAATATACATTCTCATATTCTTTTCCATTATTTACATTATCTCTAAAACGACATAAATCCTCATATGATCCGATTTGGTAGGGATCGTCCTTTGTGCCGGCTCCCTGAAATCCTGCTTCAGAGGCAGCACTGACTGATACACAAAATCCCAAACAGATCAACATGAGGAATACGGCTTTTATCATTTTTTGAATATACTTCATGCCTTCTTTCCTTTCATCACAATGTATATATTACAAGTTGGAAACAACGATTCCACATAAAATACATGCTAAACCAAGTAATTTTTTCTTACCAACTCTTTCTTTCAAAAAGATATATCCCAAAACGGTTACAAATATATATCCGGCTGATTCTAATACAGGACCTATTGACAATGGCACAAATTTATATGCATAAATTGTTACAAAACTTGACAACAGGAAAATAGAATATGCCACGATCACACGAATATTAAGATATTCTCTGATCGGGTTCTCATATTTAATATTTGCACTTTTCTTTAAAATAATCTGTGACACAGAAGAAATAAATACAGAAAAAAGAAAAATACCATAATAACTAATGTTCATTTGTATTCACCTCATTATCCGATACAACAAAATAAATGCCGACGATAATAATGACCGCACCAATTATTTTTGTGATCGTAATACTTTCTCCAAATATTAAAAAGCCCCACATCATGCCCCAGACAACCGTAATCGCTTTATTTGCAAATGCAGAAACTAATGATATTCTTTTTATGATCTGTTGCCAGACAATTGCATAAAATGCAAGGTTGGCAAGCACGATCATATAATACATAATAAATTTAGGTGATAAAAATGCTTCCTTTGCAGCCAGCTTCGAGCAAATCCCTCCGGCTGCATACAGAAACAACAAAAGATGTAATACAATATATACTTTAATTTTTGAACGACTCATTTTTTCTTTCATAATATAAACTCCACTATTTCTACAGAATTATATTGCTTACTCCATCTCAATTTCAATACGATCCTGTAACGTTGCGATCGCAGAAAGCATTTCTTCATAGTTATCATATTTATAATATAAATAAACAATTCTCTGATTCATATAATCATCAATCGTTCCACCCGGCTGAACCATCTCAATCCTCTTAAAGACATGTGATTCCACATCTTCAGGAATCTTATAACTTACCACTTTACCGTTTCTAGGGGCAAAGACGCCAAAATGACCGCAATATTTCAATTCCGGCTCACCGATCGGAATATTAGAAATACTTTCTCCTAACGCATTTCTGATATAAGCTTCATGCCAAGGAAAACCGGTAAACATCTCAGATAATGTTAAGAACTGGTTACCAAAGCATCTTCTCATCATCTCTATGATATATGGCTGTCCGTCGCGCACAATATACTGTAAGCACAAAATACCATCTTTCAGGTCAAGATCCTCTACGATCGACTCAATGATAGAAATAAGCTGTCCTTTGATCTGATCAATTCCTTCCGCAGGTAATGTCTCTGCCTGGATCAAATATGGATTTACAATAGAAAGACAGTTATTACTTGTATAAACTTTTACTTTTCTGTCAATAACAAATGCCGTGAAAGACTGCTGCTTACCAATAATATAAGGTTCCACAATAATCTTTTTATCTCTTGATTTATTATATGCATTTTCAATTGCTTCTACTGCTTCTTCTACGTTATCCGCACGCAGAATTCCTTTACCACCGGTTAAATCATTTGCTTTTACAATAATTGGATATTCGCATTCTTTTGCATAATTTAATGCTTCTTCCTTCTTAGTAAAACTTAACGATCTCGGTGAAGGAATATCTTTCTCAATACAATATTTCTTAAAAAGATCCTTATGATGCATGATCATTGCATTTTCATAAGTATCATGACCCGGCCAGCCCATTTTTTCTGCGACATACGCAGATGTGAGTACACCAAAATCATTCGCACAGCTGATAATTCTCCAAATATCATTTTCCTGACAGATTTTTAAGATTGCTTCTTTATCCGAATAATCTGCCGGAATATATTCATCAGCATATTGATGTCCGACCAGGTTTGGCATATTTCCGGTTGTCACAACATAATAACCTAATTCTTTTGCCTTTTTAATAATTGGTACTTCACAGAAACTACCATTTAAAATTAATACCTTTTTCATTGTAACTCTCCTTTGTTCTATCATTTATTGTTCTTTTTTTCTTCATCCTCATCAATATTGATCATATCTTTTAATGCAAACTGTGGTGCGTTGTTGATACAGATATAGATACGTCCGATATATTCTCCTATCAGTCCTAAGAAGAACATCATTAAACCACCAATCAGCAGCAGCACTGCCATATTAGAGCTATATCCTGCTAACACTTCCGGATGCAGGATCTTTCGTATAATAACATAAATTCCAAAAATAAAGCCGATCATTGCACAGATCATACCTGCAAACGTAGACATGCGTAACGGTTTTTCTGAAAATGCAGTAAAACCATTCATCCACAAACCAAATAACTTTTTAAAGTTATAACCGGAATGACCTTCTGCTCTTTCCTGATGGTCAATCTCGACATTAGCCATATTTCTTGTAACACGTAAGATCAATCCATGTACAAATGGATATGCATTCTTATATTTGATCACTTCATCTAAGACAAAACGACGAAATACATAAAAGCTGTTCAAATCAATATCTTTTGGTTTTCCAACCAGAAAGTCAGACATCAATGAGCTGACCTTCGATCCGAAATTACGGAATAAAGAATGTTTCTTCTTGGAATACTTCGCAGATACCAGATCGTATCCTTCTTTTAGTTTATCAATCAAACGGAACATCTCTTCCGGCGGATTCTGTCCATCATCATCCAGACACATGACAATATCTCCGGTCACATAATTAAATCCAGCCATCAAGGCAGAATGCTGACCAAAGTTTCTTGAGAAAGACAACACTTTGATCTTTTTATTCTCCTTTGCCAATTTTCGGAGTACATCTATCGTGCCATCTTTGGAATAGTCATTCACACAGACCACTTCATAATCATATCCACCATGATTCTGAACTGTCGTAATCACTCGTCCGATGACATCTGCTACGGTATGCTCTGAATTATAGCATGGAATTACAAATGATATCTTTTCCATTATTTTTCTCCTCCATTTATCACTTCTGCATAATCCAAAATGGCATCCTCAATCGAAATAACAGGTTTATATCCAAGATCTTTGCATATCTTATCAATAGATACATCCCAGACATAGTCATCCATTTTGTCTTCTGTTCCGCTAAATGTAATTTCAGAATCGGACTTCAAAATCTCTTTGCATTTGCATGCAAGATCATAATTAGAGATCAAGTTATAACTTCCAAGATTATAAACTCCGGTTGCATCCGAACAGATAGCCAGATAAAGAGCCTGTGCAATATCTTTTGCATGAACATAAGTCTGCTTTCTGCTTCCTTTTCCGCTTAAAACGATCGGCTTGTTCTCCAGACATGCTCTGACAAATGTCGGAAAGATCGTCTTTTCATTCATTCCTTCTCCTACAGGTGCTGAAATACGGAATGAAATTGTCTTTAATCCATGGTGTCTGTGTGCGTAGTCTGCCAACATCTCCTGTGCTACTTTTGTTGTGTGGTAAACAGTTGGTGGACACAATGGATGTTCTTCTGTGATCGGATGCTGAATCGGTTTTCCGATTACCGGAAGGCTTGACAACTCAGCCAGTCTTTCAATTCCATTCGCTTCACACATTTCCAACAGACGCTGCATACCACTGCAATTGTGTACCACAATTTCAACACCATAAGGCTCTTTACGCATATCTGCCGCCAAATGGATCACCGCATCTATTTTTACGGAAACCTTGTTTGGAATTTCAAAAATATCATCTGATGACATATCACAGCAAACATACTCGTCTACTTTTGAAGTCGCCTCTGCTCTTCTTCCCATACCAATGACATACATTCCTTTTTCTTTTAAATAACGACAGACATGTGTGCCTATAAATCCATTGGAACCTGTCACTAAAACATTCATAATCATTCTCCTTTTCTGTTTCTCTCTTTTTTCTTTGTAAAAAACTGTTTACTGTTTATGATAAAATGTAATACATATGCTGCTGCAAACACACTGATATATGCTACAGGTATATTAACCGGAAAGCATAATCTTTCACAAAACGGCAATACGATCATCTGTACAATATATACTTCTAACGTAATCTCACTCAACATTTTCACAATATGACATTGACACAATTTTCGGAATTTTGCTTCTGTTTCCATCGACATACCAAAACGCATCATTGCATATACAAAGATCACAACCATAAATTGTGTTAAAAACTGTAATGGCAAAAATGCCGGATAAATCAAAAAGATAACACGTAATGCTCCCCATAGAACAACAGCCATTGCCGCAAGAACGAAAAATCGGATTTTTTTATCATGCGAATAGGTCTTTTTTCTCATATAAGCTCCCATTAACATAATAAAGAAATAATAGATCCATTTAAACAATGACAGATCTTTTCCCTCTACGGAAAAAGAATGTATGTCCATGCATGTAAAATATACTACAAAGTATACTACAACTACAGCAAACATGCTACCTGACACAATTACATCTTTTTGTTTTTTTACAATAAAATAATATAAGATATAAAAAACAACAATAGCGGCAACAAACCACCACTTGGTAGGATAGATAAATAATTCTACAAAATCACAGATATTTCCTACTACCGTTTCACCGCACAATAACAGAATAACTGCTCCCGCAAAAACAGTCGGATAGATTCTTTTTATCTTCCCCCAATACCAGGAAGCAAAATCCGTTTTTATATTTACAAGTAAAAAACCACTGATACAAAAAAACAATCCATTACCGAATGATCCGCCTAATGCCATAAATTCACTTGGATACATGTTACCCAGATGTGAATTTGTGATCAATATGGATGCCAGTGCTTTTAATAAATATATAAAACCAAACATACTTTCCTCATTTCTATTGTGCTGCTAAAACATCCAGTCTCTGTCGTGCTAAAATCCCTCTGTCTGAATTGTTGTCAAGCAAAGCAACTTTTTCAAAATAGTATTTTGCTTCATCAATATTATTTTGCTGCTCATAACATCTGCCTATAAAATACAAGATACTTTGGTCATTATTATCCAGAGAATCTGCTTCTAATAATTTTTTTAAGGCTTTATCATAATTGCCCCAGTTGTATTGCTGGCGACCCTTCACAAAAAGATCGTTTGCCTGACGACCTTTTGTCTTTTCTTCGTTTTTTCCACCAAGTGCAACAAATAACTGTTTTCCTTCTGAATACTCAAAATTGGATTTTGTAAAATCCTTTAGCAATGATTTTGCCTTCTTTTTATCATCATTCTGGTAAAATTCATATGCACTTTTGATCAAATTATCGCGTGCATACAGATTCTTTCCTGCTTTATCAATGATCTTCTTATCTTCATCCAGTTTCTTTTCCGACTCTTCCTGTTTTTTCGTAAGCGACTCGTTTTCCTTTTTCAAGGTATCATTTTGTGCCACTACTTTCTTATACTCACTGACTTCATAAGAATCCTTTGCAAAAGGATGACCAATAGCAAAAATTCCAACAATCCCCACTAACATACCCAACAGAAAAAACAGTACATTCTTTTTACCGGAACTGTTTTTTCTCTCTATTCTGCTTCTTTCCGAAAGTGGAAGCCGCGAAAGATCCACATCTTTTTCACTGTCCATATTTTCAGACCTATCCATCCTTTTCCTCCATCGTCATTCTATTTATAAAATGTATGGATCAAATCCATAACTTTCTTGGCATCCTGTTCATCCAGCTCATAATACATCGGAAGACGTATAATTCTTTCACTTTCTTTTGTTGTATACTTATCTTCACCATGAAATCTTCCATACTCTTTTCCTGCCGGTGCAGTATGCAAAGGTATATAATGGAACACCGCCGTCACACCATTCTCTTTCAAGTAAGAGATCAATGCACTTCTTTCTTCGAGATCTTTTGCCTTAATATAGAACATATGAGCATTATGTTCACAATACTCCGGTATATATGGAAGTTCTATCTTTCCGGCTTCTTCTAAGTCTTTTAATCCTTCATAATATCTGTTCCAGCTTTGTAATCTGTTCTCATTGATCTCGTCTGCCTTCTGCAGCTGTGCCCACAGATATGCCGCATTCATATCGCTCGGTAAATAAGACGAGCCTGCTTCTACCCAGGTATATTTATCAATCTGTCCTCTAAAGAACTTGCTACGGTTCGTTCCTTTTTCACGGATGATCTCTGCAAGCTCTGCATTTTTGCCATCACGGATCAACAAAGCTCCGCCTTCACCCATACTATAGTTCTTAGTCTCATGAAAACTATAGCATCCATAATCACCGATCGTACCTAGAGCCTTTCCTTTATATGTACTCATAACACCCTGTGCAGCATCTTCTACTACATATAAATTATGCTTTTTGGCAATTTCCATGATCTTGTCCATCTCACAGGATACTCCTGCATAATGAACCGGCACGATTGCTTTTGTCTTTTCTGTAATAGCATCTTCGATCAGATTTTCATCAATATTCATTGTCTTTGGATTGATATCAACAAAAACAGCCGTTGCTCCTCTTAAAACAAAAGCATCGGCAGTAGATACAAATGTATACGCCGGCATGATTACCTCATCTCCGGGCTGAATATCAAGCAGTAATGCAGCCAATTCTGTTGCATGTGTACACGAAGTTGTCAACAAAACCTTAGCAGCACCGGTCTTGTCCTCAAACCATTTATTACATTTCTTAGTGAACTGTCCATCTCCGCAAATCTTCTGAGCCTTTACAGCTTCTTCAATATATTTAATTTCTTCTCCTACATAAGGTGGTTTATTAAAACTTATCATTTTCTACTCCTTTATATATCTTTCTATATTCGACAGATACTATAATCACAATTTATTATTATATCTCATTTCAAATAGTATGTCAAACAAGCCACATTCTGTCCTATGTTAAGCTTTCTCTCCTTCTTTGCAAATCTTTTCAGTTTTTTTTACAAGATAATTTTCAATTTTTTTGCATTGTAACAAACGATATAATCCATCAAGTACGGCTGATAACACAAAATCGGTGATCACTAATACCAGTAAGATCAATGCCGGATATTTCCAGCGATAAGTAAATGCTCTGCAATAGTAATAAAAAATAAAACTATGTGTCAGAAACATATAATATGAATGTTCACCGAGAATTCTCAAAATAGTCCGTAAACCAGGGATTCTGCATAAGAGCAGCGTTAAAAACGCAATGCAGAATGTCAAAACCGTATCAAGCAGCCAATACCCGCCCACACCATATCTTATATAGATCACCGGCGGAATCAGTGCAAGCATGATACAATAGAGCACAGTCTTCTTAGGCATTGTCTTTTTACTTAATTTTTCAAAGAACTTTGTTTTTGCCAAAAGAACACCTAATACAACTGTAAGCATCCACCAGCGATACGAATCCGTATCTGCCACTCCCAGACAGCCCGGAATAAAAATTCCTAACACAATCGTTCCGATTGCTCCAAACTTATCATATATTTTAATCGCTGCATAGATAATGAACGGCAGTATAAGAGCTAATGACATATACCACCAGGTTCCGTTCAATGTCGGCGTTCCAAACAGATTAGCAAGTCCTAATGCATCGATCACAGCAAAATACAGATTACTCTGCCACGCTTTTCCGTAAGTGGCTTTCCAATTTCCCGTCACAACTGCTGCAATCGCCGCAAAAATGTAAATAAAGAAAAAAGGCATCCATATTTTGATGATTCTTCCGGCAAGATTACTGTCACCTGATTTTTCCTGTTGTTTTGTGATACCATATGCACTGGCAAAAACAAAAATAGCAACACATACTTTACCGGCAGATGCGATCATCAATAATATATTTTGTGGAACAAATGGATGTACATTCATGTCCTTTAATACTCCCGCGTCTCCGAAAAGATGATGCACAAACATCAGAATGATAGCTACTCCTTTAAATACATTTGTCTGTTTTTTTGTCATTTTATCCCCTTTTCCGCAATATCTCCTATCGCTTTCTTCTCCTGTTTTTTGTTTTATTTCACCGTAAAACAATATACTTCATAATTATAGCAGGTATCTACTAACTTCGCTTTGATTTTCTTACGATAATTTTCCTGCAGATACTTTGTCAGGATCTCTACCGTACCATTGCCATGCTGTGTCACATAATACAGATTTTCGCGGCTCTTGGCTAATGCTCTGACCGGATTTTCCACATCATAGTTATAAAGTATCTGCTGATACATCGGTGTCGGACAGATCCAGCCGCCAAGCGGCACATAGTTACTTGCACTTCCTTTGAGGACATAAAAAACCTCTCTCGGAAGATCAATGCTCCGACAATCGATCAGATAGAGATTATCCGATGCTTTTGCTATATCATTCAGCAGTCTTTCACATCTTTCCTGCTCCTCTAAATAATTTGTCGCCGTCTGCTGTTTATTAATAACAGGATATTGTACAAAGCAACAAATCGTGGCAGCAAGCAGAAATCCGGTTCCCCAGATCAACGCTGATTTTTTCCCGGTCAGCATATTATCCAGTAAAAGTGTCAAAAGCATGATCGTTGACATAAACCATATTGCAAAATAGGTTCTTTGCGGAATTCGTCCGTTGCACAAAAGATACCAGTATTCAGCTACAACAGCGCCCCACATCAGCACAACATACCATTTACGGTACCCTTTTAATCCGATCAATGCGATCACACTTAATGCCATTGCAAAATAGACACAAAAGAAACCATCTCCGGATTCGATGATCTTTGCTCCTATTTCCTGTATGATCTTTAGATCCAAATGCAGTTTTCTTTTCGAATCATTGTAGCGGCTGATCTTCTTTAGATTTTCGATCGTATATTTATCATTGTCTGCATAATTCCAGTTAGCAAGCATTTTGACATCATTTTCCGAAAATCCAATACTTTTATAAAACTCTTCATTTTCTTTATATTCCGGAAGTTCATAATCCAGAATAGAAGCTCTGCATATATTATATTCTGTGTATTCTTTCCAGTCCTTTGCTTCGTATACTTTATAATCAATAAAATGAGAAAGCAAAAGGCAGAAAATCAACGTAAAAGAACTCAAAAACAACCTTCTCTGTCTTTTGTACCAATGTTCTTTTTTAAAAAATCCTTCCTCCAAACAGTAACGCAGCAATAAGATCAGCCAAAATGGCAATGTAGACCAGAACACATCATCACGTATCCAGTATCCTGCCATAATCTGAAAAATACCGGCAAGCTGTAAATATGTCTTTCTGGCTTTTAGTCCATAGAAAAAAACAATACCTCCGGTTGCACAGCAAATAGCCGCCAGTTGCGTAAACTGCAACGATATAAATGCGAAATAAGAAAAAAGGACTCCATTTAATGCAGAAAGAACCGTCCCCATAACGTAAGAATATCGTTCTAAAAAAACATATGAAACCATCCAGAAGCAGAAAAACGCCAGAACAAACTGGACAATTCCATAAAAATTAACGGCATGAGATAAACTATATAGAAATTTTAAAATAAATCCATAAATAATATTAGGGAACACAAGATACTGGCTAAAGTCTTCTCCATAATATCCTGCCGCAATGTCATTCATAACAACATCATCATATAAAGCAAAATATGACGTTGCAAAAATCTGCGTTAATGCCAGAATGACCAAATTGATCCCAAGTGCAAGAAATAGCTTTCCAACCGAGCTGTTTTTCCACTTTGTATGCATAAATTTCCTTTCCTCCTGTTATAACGTACCTTTTTATTGATCTAATCCGTGTTTTTCCATTAACTTTTCAAGTCCCTGATGTTCAATATTTTCCATAGACTTAAAAATGTGTTCATTTGCAATTTTTTCTGCACGTTCTTCATCCTTATTCAAGACAGCTTCCAAAATAGCTTTGTGTTCTTCACTCGCTGTCAATGCACGCTCTCTTGAAGCCAATGTATTCTTGCGGACACGTTCCACATAATGATGGTAATCGGATAAGATATGCTCTAATATCTTACTTCCGCATGCTTTATATAGAGATAAGTGGAAACGATTATCTAACTCAAAGATCTGTTCCCAGTGTTCCTTTTTAATATGAAATTCACTCAGGTAAATAATCTCTTCCAATTCTTCTGTCTGTTCTTTTGTAATATGCTCACATGCCCATTTTGCACACAGTCCTTCCAGATAAGAGCGAATGACATAGATATCATAAATATCCTTTGCCGTAATTCCGTTTACATAAGCACCTTTATTCGGAATAATACTGACAAGTCCTTCTAACTCCAGTTGTCTGAGTGCTTCCCTGACAGGTGTTCTTGACACACCTAATGCCTTACTGATGGCTGCCTCCTTCAATTCATCTTTTTCCCTATAATTTCCGGCTAAAATGTCCTCCCTGATCTTACTAAATACCTTTCCTCTCAAAGAGTATTTGTCCATTTCTTCTTTGCCACCTGCATAATTATCCATCATGATCTTCTTTCCCCTGAAGGCCGAATACCTTCTTTATTCCTTTCTTTTATCAAGATAATTTAATACGATTTTCTTATTTTTAAACAGAGTAAAAGCTTTTCCAATTACGGAATGCTTTATCATACGAAAAATACCTATAGATACTATATCACCTTAGGCACTATTTTTCATTGTAAACATTCCCTATTTTAATGTCAACTATCAAAAATATGACTGCCGGCTGCTTCCACTATCCGTTACAGGATACTTTTTGTGATTTTCTTTATTACTATACGATAAGATCACCCAAAAATCATGGATTTTATTTGTTTCCATACCCATTTTATGATAAACTATTTTAGAAATATTTTATGCACAGATCACATTTGTGCAGGAACGGAGTAAAACATGGCAAAAGAAAAAAATACAAAAAATACGGCAGAGCCAAAATTTCCTTTGATCTATCTGGTACCACTGATCGCGGTTCTTGCTATCATTCCTTTGATCGTTCATATGTACAAATATGACACAGGTCTTACGAAATACGCATCCTTTCAGGGACCGTCAACAACTTATGACTTTTTTTTACACTCTAAGATGACATGGCTTTTGTTTATATTAGCATTATGCATCTTTATCCTTGCTTATATGATCTTTGCAGCCGAAATTCCGGCAGTCTGGAACAAACAGCTGCTTCCATTAGTGATCTATTGCGCTTTGACTTTTATCTCTGCTTTGGCATCCACTGATATCGGATATTCTTTTTCCGGCATCTACGAACAGTTTGAATCGGTCTGGATTCTGATGGGATATGGTATTCTGGTTTATTATGCCTTTTATGTGATCAGTTCCGAAGCCGCTCTGAAACGCTTAATGCCGTGGTTTGTAGGTGGTATTGTTGTAATGGGTGTGATCGGAATTTTACAGGCCTTATCCCATGATCTGTATTCTTATCGATGGTTCCAGAAGCTTTTTATCGTTCCTTCTAATGCAACGCAAAACTTTAAATTCAAATTTAATTTTGAACCGGGACGTGTCTATCTGTCTTTATATAATCCAAATTATGTTGGTTTCTATGTTGCATTGGTAGTGCCTGTCCTTTTAGCCCTTCTCTTACATACAAAGAAGATTCTTTTTAAGATCGGATACGGCTTGTTAGCATTAGTCATGCTCTTTTGCCTTTTCGCATCACAGTCAAGAGCAGGTATTATCGCATTGATCATTTCCTGCTTTATCATGTTACTCTGTATGCGACGTGTCTTTTTGAAAAACTGGCTTGTTACCACGATCACGATCGGATTGGTTGCTGTTGTTTTCATTGGAGTCAATGTAATGAATCATGGTATTTTAATTGACCGTATGAAATCCATGTTCTCAACCTCAGCAGAAACCCATCCTCTCGAATCGATCCTGACCGGAGAAGATGTTACGGTAACATATAACAAGCAGACACTTCATATTACAACGACAACGGATGAAGATGAAAATACGACCTTCACCTTAAAGGATTCTTCCAATAAAAATGTCGCATATAGCGAAAAAGAAGATTCTATTGTTATAACCGATACACGTTTTCCATTTACTCTTACAGCGATCAACGAGCAGAAGTTCAAGGGATTTGGTGTAAAAATAGATGATAAAACATGGTATTTTTCTAACCGGTTAAAACAGGGGGACAGCCGGTATTATGCAAAAGGAGCCGGTTCTTCTCTCGTACTTTTGACAAACCATGAAAAAAGCCTGAAATTTTTAGAAGAGCATTATCACTTTGCTAATATGCGTGGTTATATCTGGGCAAGAACCCTGCCGCTTTTGAAAAAATACTTTTTCCTCGGCTCCGGTCCCGATACTTTTACGATTGCATTCCCAAATGACGATTTCGTCGGTTTGTATAATTCAGGTCATGACCAGGAAATTATCAGCCGTCCTCATTGTATGTATTTACAAATTGCCGTACAGACCGGTGTTCCTTCTTTGATCGCCTTTTTAATATTCTTTGGCTGGTATATTATAAGCAGCTTACGCCTTTACTGGAAACAGTCATATGAAAGTTATATGTCTAAGATTGGTGTCGGAATCTTAGCAAGTGTGATCGGCTATCTGATCCTCGCTCTGACAAACGATTCCTGCATAGCCGTATCGCCTATTTTCTGGGTATTGACCGGTATCGGGCTTGCGATCAACCGTCAGTTAAAGAAATCAGGCGAGCTGGCAGCCTAACAAATATGTCAACGCTATTAAAGTAACATATTGATCATTAATCTCAACATATTCAGGGCAGCATAACAAGCTGCCCTAAATAGATGAAACAAAAAATAGAACGAAAGAAGAAATGAGGGTTACAGGATGCAAACGAAATTAAAAATTTTATTTCCCGACTGGAAAAACTTCGGCGTAGAAGATATTAAAGAAGCTTTTGAAAAAATGGGACATGAAGTAATCATTTATAAAACAGAGCCCAAAAACTACCGTATTGATCCCCGCTTTAAATCAGAGCTAAAAAAATATATACGTTCAAACGGGATCACTTTGATGTTTACATCCAATTATTTTCCGGTTGTAGCAGATGCTTGTCACGAAGTTAATATTCCTTATATTTCCTGGTGTTATGACAGTCCTTTGGTACTGACATTTTCAAAAACAGTCTTTTATCCCACGAATTTTATTTTCATTTTTGATTCGAAAATGGTAGCAGACTTACAAAATCTTGGTGTAAAACAGGTCTTTTATATGCCTATGGCAGTCAACCCCGACCGCCTGAACAAATTACACACAACATCGGAACAGAGAAAGCTGATCGATGCCGATATTTCTTTTGTCGGATCATTATATTCCGAAAAACATACGCTTTATGATCGCATGACCGATCTGGATGACTATACAAAAGGATATATAGATGGTGTCATGAAAGCACAGGAACAGCTTTATGGTGTATCTATCGTAGAAGATGCCCTGACTCCTGAGATCATTGATGCAATGTACCAAAAAATGCCGATCAATATTCATGAAGATGACTTAGAAACGAAATCTTATGTCTATGCAAACTATTTTATCAATCGTAAGATCACACAGACAGAACGCCCTATTCTGTTAAAAGAAATCAGCGAAGCCCTTCCTCAGATGGAAGCACAGGTTGGACGTAAACTCAAACCACTAAAACTTTATACGCATAATCCGACACCATTTCTTCCTAAGGTTGAGAATATGGGAACCATCCATTATATGAAAGAAATGCCTCTTGTCTTCCGTCATAGTAAGATCAATCTTAATATCACATTGCGAAGCATTATCAATGGTATTCCGCTTCGTGCAATAGATATTATGGGAGCCGGTGGCTTTCTTTTAACAAATTACCAGAACGATTTCCAATATCATTTTGAAGATGGAAAGGATTATGTCAGCTTTTACAGCAAAGAAGATATGTTAAATAAGATTGCCTATTATCTGGAACACGAAGACGAAAGAAAACAGATTGCACACAATGGCCAAGAAAAAGTATGTAAAGAACATACTTATGATATTCATTTAAAAGAGATGCTGGATCTGGTATTTGATCATACTGATCCGTTTTGATGAAATATGCCTTTTACGAAAAACAAGAAATGTTCGTGCAACATAATATTATAATCAAAAGAGCAAAATCAACGCTAACAAAATGAACTACTCAAAATCATTAGATGATCGATCTGATTTTGAACAGTAATTCAAGACGTTGATCTTGCTCTTTTATATTGATAAACCCTTTTTATGTAACGGAACATTAGATGTCATCATAGGGATGTTCATAAATTACTCTTTCTACCAGTTCTCTGGATACAGGTAATTTTTCTACAATATCCTCTGTCTGATATCCAAGATCCGCAAGCATCTGGATACGTCCATCCAAAAAGCCTTCTTTACGTCCCAGTTCCATTCCCTGTTGAATTCCCTGACTGATTCCCTGACTGATTCCCTGATTCACCAATGCATCTGCTACCCTGCACATAGTGACTTCACCTCCCTTTTTTTCAACTTCTTCTAAATATGCTATTCCAAGTTCCCGGTATCTCTTATCATGTGTGAACGCACTCATAAATTCTAATACTTCTCTATAATGCTTTAATTTTCTTGTGCTGTCAAATGGATTTTTCCCTTGTCTTTTTCGTTTCAAAAAATATGCTATTTCTTTAAAATCACTTTTAAAACTTTCTATGATTTTGTCTGGAAGATAGGCTATATCGAAAACCTTGATCTGATAATCCTGCACATATTGCTTCATTTTCTCATTCATAGTCACCAATTCATGGACACTCTTTGGCGCTGTCCATCTTTTTTCTGTCAAATTCAATACAATCGTAATCACCGGATAAACAGAAGCTGCTTTCTCCTTCATCTGTTTATGATAACCGGATGCATCATAGTGCATTACCCGAATCGGCATTGTTTTGTCTATTACCGCCTGATTTTCTATCCCGAAATTTGCTATGACATAATTTGTCCCATCATTATATTTTTTAATAATATCTCTATCCTGAAATCGGATTTCTCCATTCTCTGAATGGTAGACTGATTGTGTTGCATCATTTTGCAATCCTTTTTCTTGCAAATATTCTTTTTCAAATAAAAGATGATTATAAATATCAACAAAAACATCTGCGTATTCTTCTAATTGTTTTCCTGTCAGATCCTTTTTTCCCAATCGTGCTTCCTTTCTTTTTCTATGTAGCCCAAGTGTCTTTCCTTTCGCAATACCTGATTATATTGTGATAGGATCATATTTTTATACTGTACTCATTTAGTATAATAATACTTCTTCCACATGTCTATTGACATAACTACAAAAGAATATAACCTGAAATAGATAAATTAACCAATGATATACCAGTCTTTGTCTATATTCTTTTTGATGATTTGTATATTGTCGTACTATTTATTTATGCAATTTATTTAACTCTCTTTAATATCATAAATTTGCATCACAAGAAATTAACTTATCTTCCTGCTCCAACTCTTCATATCATATGTAAATTCATTATAAATGTCACATAACAACACGTCAATGCTCTTGCTCTGTCTGTCTTGCTTTTGCCAGGGCATATCCTTCAAAAAGGAAAATATCTTCCTTTGTCGTGATCTTGATATTGGTCTGGTCACCATAAGACTGATAGACCACTTCTCCTAACGCATACATCAGACTCGTCACATGTGGTTCTGTTGTGTCTATTATATTCTTTTGTTCTGCTCTGTCATAAATTTCTTTGATATATGACATCTGAAAACATTGCGGACTTGCAATCTGGATATATTGATCCCGGTCCACCCATTTACAGCTTGTCCGGTCCTCATCATTCGTCCCCATCAACTGATAACATGGTGTACACGAAACAGACATTCTATGCTCTTTGCATACCTGTATTGCATCCTGTATGATCCGCTTACTGGTAAATGGTGCCGCTCCATAATGGATCATCACCATATCCTCTAACGCTAACTTCTTTTCTAAAAAACGCACACCATTTAATACGGATTTCTGAAAGGTCTCACCACCGGGTACGATCCATTCTACTTTGCTCAAATGATATTTTTCGATCATTTCTTTCAGATAAGAGATCCATTCTTTATGACAAACGACTGCGATCGAATCCACTTTCTGCATATTCTGAAACAATTCTATCGTATAAGCAAGAATCGGTTTTTCCAAAACTTCTACAAATTGTTTTGGACGGTCAGCTCCGACACGCGAACCAACCCCGCCTGCTAAAATCATTGCTGTGATCAATTCTGTTCTTCCCCCATCTTTTTATATTCTTCCAATGCTTTATCTGCATACTTCACGCATGTTCGATATGCCGGTAGGAAAAAGAAGCCGTCATCATCCCCAACGCTTCCCTTATATAACCCCCAGCAAAACCAATAAAAACCGCATAATACAACATAAGCAAGTGCATGACAATATTCCTGCACTGTCAATGTTCTTTCATAATATAATTCAAAATATTCCCGTATCATGTCCTCATTGCATTCTGTACGGCAAAGAATACTTGCAATATCATTCGCAGGATCATTCCATCCGGCATATTCCCAATCGATCAGATACAATTCACCGGATCTTTTCTTTAGAAAATTCGGTTCATATACATCATTATGACATAATACTTTTTCATTGTTTTCTTCTTTTACGATCGAATCCAATTTTTGTACCTTGACGATCAGATCATGAAATTCACGGATCAGATCTCCTTTTACGCAGGATGCAATCTTCATTAATTTCATTCCTTCCGCAAAATCATCAAAAACTTTTCCCTCTTGGCTCTTAGAAGTCTTATGCAATTTCCTTAAATATGCCATACTGCGTTTCAGGTCATCTTTATCCTTTTGAAAGTCGATCGCAACCGTATCTTCTATAAAATAAGATATCTTCCAGCCTGCTGCATCCATATAAATAATAGAAGAATCAATCCCGATATCTTTTGCAACCTTCTGTGCCAACAGCTCGGTTTTTCGATCTACCATATTACCGGCAGACGTTCCGGGATGGCGGTATACATATTTGGTATCATGCACATCAAAGGAAAAGGAAACATTGGTCAATCCTGCCTGAATCACTTGTATGTCAACAATATCATTTGGTTCACATTTTAATACTTTAGTAATATTTCCTATGATCTCCGAATTGACATTTAATAAGAATTCAGAGTCAAACCTTCTTAAATCCTTGATACTGTCAAATTCTAAGATCATTCCTGCATCATATTCTTTGATATATAAAGTCAGACTTTTTTGATGCTTTGCATAGAATTCTTCCCAGAACATGGATTTTACACCAAAATCATCTATTTCTTTTTCCATTTTATCGCAAAAGATACGACTGAATCTCTGATTAAAATATGCATGACCAACCATTGCCATGCCATCACAACCACCAATCGAAAAGTCCGTGATCACATTTGCATCCGAATATTCGATTCCAAATTCCAAAAATTTTCCTTGCAATTTCATACATGCCCGGTAAGAAATATTTTGTTCATTTTCATCCAAAAACGGATTTTCTAAAAAGTAATGATCTCCACAGCAAATAAAAGTATCTTGGAGATAATTTCTTGCAACAAAAAGAGAATACAGATTCCCTTTTAAGGAAAATTGGTTGTTGACTAACAAAACCACACCATATTTTTCTTCTAAATAGAAGAATTTTTCTTTCATATAACCTACGACAACATAGATTTCATAAATGCCGGCTTTATGTAGTTGTTCAATCTGCCTCTCGATCAGAATTTCTCCTTTCACACAAAATAATCCTTTTGGGCGTTCATAGGTAAAAGGGGCAAAACTGCTTGATTTTCCTGCTGCCAGAATAATCGCATTTTTCATATCAACACAATCTCCTCTCCATAATTTTTCTATCTCATCTTTTGCTCAAAACCTGTTGCGTTCTGCTTTTATAAGCCAAACTTTTCTACGATCTGCATCACAATTTTCTCCGGTGAATCTTTGCCATCATTATGAATCACCATAGACGGATTCTTTGGCTCTTCAAATGGAATATCCATTCCCATTACATTGCTGATCTCTTTTTTCAACACCTTGGAATACAGATGTTTTTGATCTCTGCGGATCAATTCTTCCATTGATACATTCAAATAGATCTCATGATACTTTGAAATATTTTCATGGTTCCATACCCTGCATTCATCATACATGGCGATCACACAGATCACAACGTCAATGCCCTGATCGGAAAGCATTTTGCATAACCGTCCATGCTGTTTTGCGAGCTTTAAACGGCCCTGTGTGCTATAATCTGTCGTCTGGTATACTTCACGCAAGATATCTCCATCTAAGAAAACAACGTTCTTTTCTTTCTTTTTCAAATGCTGATACAAAAGTTTACCGATCGTAGTCTTTCCTGCACCGGACAGTCCTGTCACCCAGAAAACATGACCTTTTTCTATTATCAATATTACTCCTCCTCATCAAACAGTATAGTTTCCCCTGGTATAATATCAAGTGAGTCATTCAATAGCTTTCCAGCCCTATAATACTCATTCTTATATACATCGATGCATCGATGTTCTTTTCCCATAATATTTTTTAAATATTCAACTCTTTTTTTATATTTTTTATCAGATATCAAATTTACCTCTTCATTATTTGAGCGAAAATATAATTCTTCTCCATAATCAAAACAAATATACTTATCCTCTTGGGTCATTATACCAACAAATTGAAGTGCTCCTTTTTTATCCTTTTTGCATGCCGAATATATTTTTTTTGCATATCTAACATTATACATAGGAACGAACATTATATTGCTATATTTTTCTGCTAAGTTATCAAATGTATATCCCATTAAAACATTTTCTACTAATTCCTTCATTTGATTTAAACTGAAGATATCTTTAATTTTGCAATTAGAATATCTATTGTCCTGAACCATCATCATAATGTGCAACCAATCTTTTTTAAATTTATAATCACATAATTTGCCATGATCACTCATATATATTTTAGTAATATTATCCTGATAAAAATCAGCATACCATTCTAATTGAGCATCCATATATTTTCTAGAAATATCAACTTGAGTTTCGTCAATAGATGTCAAATTCTTACAGATTTCCATTTCTTTTTCTAATACACTATCTAGGTCATTCCAACAACAACAGCTATTTTTGTCAACCTCTGTACACAAATTTGGGTAATGTGTTTCACACACTTGATGAATGAGACAACATATCGGACCATCTGCATTTAATATGCAATCTAACGCTTCCCACTGAATTTCTGTCATAGGTGCATCTATTTTTCTCTCATGAATTTTAGACGCATTTGTTCTCATAGTGATTGAAAATCCACTTTCCATACGCGACAAACCAATATATTTAAATTGATATCCAGCTTCTTTCAATTTTTTTAAAAATGGCGTCGTTTCATATGTGAATTTTTTTTCTAAGCCATTTTTAAAATCATTCATAGACTGATAACCATTCATTAAAATTTCCATTGCAACACTGGTAGCAGGATTAACTGTGTACGCATTTTCAAAAAAAACAGAATTTTGACTTACATTTTTTAAATATGTTGTTCTTTCAATTTCATCATACCTAAAAGCATCTATCCAATTTATAACAATGTCTCTTTCATGTCTATTTCTAATCAATCGTTTTGTTTCACTCAATAATTTTTCTAATTCATTAATAAAATCACTATATGCTTTTTTATATATGCCCCCATTTAATATATACTTTTTGCACCATTCTTTTCCATGCAATATATCTCTTATATTAAAATACATACATATTATTTTTCTATAAAGATAATCCTTTTTTTTAATATCTCTTTCTCGTTCACACTCTTCTTTTGCCTTTATTATATCACAAACACCGCATGGAATTTTATAATAATATGCATATGAAAAATGCAGCCCTTGAGATAAAAAATACTTATATATATTTATTATCTTAGGTTTAATAATTTGTTTCTGTAACTCTTCTTCTATCTCTTCTGCGGATGAATATGATGAAATAACAATAATATCACAGTCTATAGACTGAACATTATACTTTTTGCTATCTACATATTGTATCTCTTCTGATAACTCTTCAACTTTCTTATTTCCATAAATACACTTTATTTTGCTTCGATTTTTTTCAGTTAATGTTTTTAGCAAGTGAACAGTATGTATACCCGCTCCATATATACAAACTGATTCATTATTATCAAATGTTTGAAATAAATCATTCAAATATTTTTCTGCTAACTCTATTTTCCTATTTTCTTCTTTCTTATCAAAAATGTTTATCTGAAATCTATTCATTATCCTTTCTAATTCATGATTTAAGTTCATTTTTGAATCAACCTCCTATCTCGTGATTAATTATTATTCAATATCAAAAAAATGTTTTTCATTCGTCTTATTCTTGTGTTCCAAGTAATCTAAGACAATTTGAACAATTTGACTTGACGTTGTTCCATCTCCAAACGGAGATTTGATATTTTTTGCCGTTTTCTGAAATTCCGGTGTCATTCCCTTCTGAATTGCGAGAGTGATCTGATCTTGTGCAGGATCACACTGAATAACACTTTCTGCCATCATTCTTCCCTTTTGCCTGTCTCCGATATTAATCGTCGGCGTTCCAAGTGCAGGCACCTCTATTACTCCACTGGAAGAATTCCCAATAACCAGCTTTGCATATTTCACAGCCGAAAGATAACGTAATACACCTAAAGAAGGAACAACCAGCCAGTTTTCACGTTTTTTCCCTTCTTTCTGCCATATTTCATTAATCACTCTGCCACCGGCATCTGCATTTGCCATTGTGATTATATAAAACATTCCTTTTTGATTATCCATTGCATGGATCAATTGATAAACCTGCTCTATCGCAGTATTATTTTCCATTGTCACAGGATGAAAAGTAACAACAGAATAATCGTGGCAGTTGATCGCAAAATTCAAATTTTCGGAAAGCTCATTTCTTGACATCAGTTTCAGATTCAGGCAATTTTCCACACCCGGTTCTCCTACATTAAATACTCTGTCAGGCTCTTCTCCCATTTGGACAATTCTCTTAGCAGACTGCTCACACCCCGGAAAATGAAGCTGACTCATCTTTGTGATGCAATGACGTATTGCATCGTCCACTGCACCCTCGGTAACATCTCCACCGGCTATATGTGCAACGGAAATCCCGATGATATGTGCTGCAATGACTGCAGCAAGTATTTCAAACCGATCGCCAAGAACAATGATAATATCCGGTTTATATCCTTTAAACAATTCAGCAAATTTCTGCACAGCAATCCCGGTTGACACTGCCATTCCTTCTTTACTGTCATCTTCAAGCGGAATAGCAATCCTGATATAATCGTCAAAACCATCTTTTACAATTTCTTCCTGTGTATTTCCGAATTGATCACTTAAATGACTTCCCGTTACTACAAGATCAAGCTTTACATTTTCTGTATCACGTAATTTCAATAACAAATTTCTCAAAAGTCCATATTCCGCTCTTGTTCCGGTTACAACGCAAATTTTGAATTGTACTTTTTTGCACATCAGATTTCAATCCCCTTATTTTTCTTGAATGTCTTGTGAGCTCTCGTTCCTACGATCAGATCCCATGCATTAGCGGGAATCCCCTCTCCACTACGTTTTACACAAATAGAATTTGGAGTGATGATCTCACCTTCTTTGATCTCTTCCCTTGCTACAATGCGCTTTAAAACGACTTTAGAAATCTCTTTTTCAGCTTTTGTCAGCCTTTTCTTTCCATCTCCCATTGCTTTTTCGATATTCCTTATAGACTGCACCATTTTTTTAAATTCCTGCGGTTCCGTACTGGCAAGATGATCCGGACCTTCCATATTACGATCCAGTGTAAAATGTTTTTCAATAATCTTAGCCCCTCTTGCCACTGCAGCCACAGGTACTTCTATACCAATGGTATGATCCGAATAACCAACTTGCATTCCAAAAGCATTTTTCAAGGTATCCATCGCTGTTAAATTCACATCTTCAAACGGACAGGGATAATTCGTCGTGCAATGTAACAAAGAAATGTCTGTAGCACCGCCCTGTTCTAACGCCTGCACAGAAATATCAACATCAGCCAGTGTGCTCATTCCGGTACTCAGAATAACCGGACATTTCTTTTCTCCGACATATCGTAAAAACGGAATATTTCCTATACCGTCTGAACCTATCTTAATAAAAGGCATTCCTATATCCAGTAAAAACTCCAAACATTCCGGCTCGTCTGCCGTTGAAGCAAATAAAATTCCTATCTCATCACAATATTCCTTTATTTTCACAAACTCATCAAAGCTTAATTCCAATGCTTTTAGCATATCATATTGCGATTGATCTTTTCCTGTATTATTTAATTGATATTCTGCCTGTGCAACATCGCGGGTAATAATCTTATCCGTGATCCATGTTTGAAATTTCACAACATCCGCACCTGCCTCTTTTGCTGCAAGACATAACTCTTTTGCTGTATCAAAATTACCATTATGATTCACACCTGCTTCAGCAATTATCAAACATCTGTTATCAATCATTATAATCACCTCGTAACTGATCTAAAGTAGTAATCACAACTTCATCATACATCAACATCAATACTCCCTCATCATAGTCTCCGATAATAGGATCGTTTGTAATACCTTTCATATTATTTAAGATCATTTTAGGGAAATCCACTCCTGCACCAAATGCATGTAAATATGCACCACCAAATCTTGGGTTGATCTCACTCAGATAATATTCTCCATCCTGGTAGAAAAAGTCCATATCAACCGGACCATAAAACTTAAATTGTTTTACAATATTTTGAATAAATGCAAACAATTTTTCATCTTTAAAAGATATTGTTTTACTTGCACCACCAATTCTTGTCTCAATCTTTTTCTTGGAAAATACAGCAACAGCTTCATTCGAGATTGCATCTATATACACATCTGCATCAAAATCCTCTCCTACCATATATTCCTGAATAATATACTCTGATTTAGCTTCCTTTAGCTTTTCTTTTAATTCTTCCTCATTTTCCACTTTCGATATTCCGACACTTCCACTGCCACATCTTGGTTTGATAAATACAGGAAATTTGATTTTACCGGACTGATAGGCATGCTCAAAATTCTCAAGAGTATCAAATGTCTGAATCGTTTTAATACCGTTTTCTACAAGATATTCATACATTTTATATTTATCAAAACATAACGCTGCCGTATCCTTATCCGGACATAATGGCAAGATTCCGTTTTGTATAAAAAGTTCTCTGTTTTGAGCCAGCAGTTCAATCTCCGGATCAATACAGGTTGTGATTGCTTTGACATTTTCCTTTTTACATATCTCAATCAATCTGGATATGTAATCAGGATCTGTGATCTTAGGTGTAACATAATATTCATCTGCTTCAAACAATGCCGGTGCTACACACCAGTTATCTGTTGCGATCAATTTCACGTTATGTCCCAGGCTCTTTTTAAAATCTTTGATCAGTGTTCCTCTTCTTCCTGCATTTGAAAAAAGAATAGACGGACGATCTTTACTTTCCAGGATCGATGTTGCCATCCAGCTGTCTACACTCAACGGGTTTCTTACTAAAGTATATTCGTTCTCTGACAGAGCATAAACACGCGGCAAAAGCCTGATAAAGTTAGGAGTCAAAGTCATCGTATAAGCACCCTGATCATGAAAACATATTTTATCTCCCACTTGCAATTTTCTCTCTGAAGGCAAAATCATTAAAATGTCATTTTCCAGACAGGTACATCCAACTATTTTTTGTGAAACAGCTGCTATTTCCTTTTGCTGCGTAAACACTTCATACTGATATGTTTTTTTGTGAAAAAAAGGATCAATGTCAATCCGGCTTCCATCCGTAACTAATATAGCCGTATCATTGATATCCTTTTTGTCGATAACCGATGTCAGAAATTGAATAGAAGATGCCACTAAAGCATTGCCAGGCTCTACAATGACGGTAATATCATTTTTGACATGCAAATGCTCAGAAATAACTTTCACATAATCGATATAATCCGGTTTTCCTTTATAATTTCCATAAAATCCGCCACCTATATCTATATATTGCAATTCAAGCCCCATCTCTTTGATAACAGATGATACATATTCACAGATGTTTTTATATACATTAAGACTTCTTGTTGCAGAAGTTCTATGAATATGAATACCATTGATCTTAATTCCATGATCTTTTAACTTGCTGACCGCACTTTGAAACTCTCCGTTTTTATAGGAAAAGCCGAATCTGCTGTTTCCTTCTCCTTCTTTTGCATCTTTGGGAGAAATTTCATCCAAATCTATATTCAGACGTATTCCAAGATGATTAGAATCTTTTATTTCGTTTTGTATTAACCAGTCGATTTCACGCTGTGTTTCAATGTTGACATATGCCCCATGATTCACAGCCGCAAGCAATGTTGCTTCATCTTTTAACGGACCGTTGTATACAATATGTTGCATATCAACTCCCATTTTAACTGCTAAATGGAATTCGTCATACGACACCACTTCACAAAAACAGTCTTCCCGGTTAGCAATATCTAACAACAAAGGCAGGGAATTGGTTTTTACAGAGTATGATACGATACTATTCTTGTAATACTCTTTCAAAGCATTTTGAAACCTTCTTATATTATTTTTAAAATCGTCAACATCCACAATAAAACACGGTGTTTGTAATTCTAATTTTTCCATCATCTTATTCTCCATACAATGCTATCGTTTTATGAACATGCCAGTTATTTTCTACCTGTTTCTTTCTTAACTAACTGCATACAGATATTTATCCGAAAATTTTTTTTGCCTTGCTATAAACTTCTGCCATATCATTATTTTTATCAAAGAAATATTTTGCAAGTATCTGCATCAGTTCATAATCTTCTTCACTGTCAATATCTAACACTGCCGTATCTTTCATAAGCCATCCCACACATTTTCCTGCAAAAATATCTTTTTCTTTTGACTGAAGCAAAGCCTTCGTTCTATACACATAAATGGATGCATTCATATCATAACTTTTTGGTGCTTCCTGTCTGGCAACATAATCAGAGGGGATCGCTATATGCAGATATCCTTTCTCATCTTCTAATACCAGATTAAAATGCGGCTGTCTTCTTGCATTTGTAACAGAATATGCTACATTGGCATCCGGGTACTCTTTGATCTTTTCTATTCCTCTTTCAATATCATCAACAATACGCAAAGGTGATGTCAGATCCAGATCAACAACAAGATCAAATTTCTTTTTTGTCATTTTTTCCACATTTTCTAATGTATTGCAAATAACATCTGACTTTGCTACGAAGTCACCTCCAAGTTCCTGCATTCTTGGTACATAAATGTATTCTATGTTACTCTTATCACATTGCTCTTTTAAAACACTACTGTCTGTATTCAAAGCCAATACGATTTCATCGTATTTATTCTGATATTTTTCTACGAATCCCTGATAAGCAGCTAATGTATAATAAGCAATCGGTATTCCAAGAAAATCTCTGACGTTTTTGCTCTTAACACCTTTTGAACCGGCTCTTGCACATATTGTAAATAATATCTTCATCATTTCATCCCCTTTTTAAGGCTAATTTTAACACTTCATTTGCATGTTCTATATCATTATCGTTTATCCTGCTGCCTTCCGTCATAGCCAGAAATGCTTTTATCTCATCAACAAAATCATTATCTTCTTTTAGCGGAAGTTCCTCTATATGATCACTATACCGGTAAATGATCGTATTATTGATCAGATCACCTACGATCGTATAATCTTTGCAATACAGCTCGATTTCTCTTCTTGCTTTTCTCCCAAAATAATCTAAATGAATTTCGATCAATTTTTCGGAATACTTCAATAAATACACACCAAGATCATCACTATCTATCTCTAAGTCTGAAAATTTTCCTGCATAATGCTTCACTTCTTGGGGCATTCCAAAAAGGTATGTTATATAATCCATCTCATGGATCAGATCCAGTTCCACTCCACCGCCTTTTTCTTTGATCGCACTATAGTTTTTTCTATAATCGGTCCCTTTGCGCCAATCAGGCAGATAAGAGGAACAGATTGCTCTGACAGAATAGACGTTTTCTTTTGTAACCAGTTCTTTTAATTTACTTACAACGGGTCCATAACGAAGTGGTGCTGCAACATAGTATACAGACGAACTTTTCAGATTCAGTTCAGAAACATCTTGTATCGGAAATTGAAATACCGGCTTTTCTATAAACATATGCTTTGTATGTCCAACAAGCTCTTTTATGGTATCATAATGTAAATACGTCGGATTAGTAATAAAAATGATATCATAATCTTTAGGTAACTCCGAAATATCATGATAGATCGTATTGATCTGTTCTAAAATATCTTTTTGTATTTCGTTTCCATGACCGCTTCGTAAAGCATCTATACTTCTTTCACTGCTTTTTATAATTTTTGCAAGATCACGTAAATGTCTTTTTCCTATGGAGCCTAACCCGGCAAAACAAATTTTTAACATTATTTTTCCACCTCATCAATGATTGATAATGTTTTCAGATCATCTTCAAAATTATAGATACTGTCCGCTTTTTTCTGAAGCTCGTCAAAAAACTGTATCAATTCATTGGCATATTCATTTTCAATGATCGTCTTATTATAACCTTCCAGATGATCGATCTCATCATATAAAGAAATTTTCTTTAATTCTTCCTTCGATCCGGATTTTTCAAAGAAAGAATCTTCGTCACCGTCCCAGCTCAGATACAAATTTTCTGCCACAATCTTTAAACTTCTTATCGGTTCACAGGAAACCACATCAACACATAATGATCCAATCGTTCCGCTTTTATGCTGTAATAAAATCATGTAACTGTCATCATAATCTATATCAAGTTTAGTAGCTTTTGTTCTTACAGATTTGATATGTTCTATCTCTCCAAAAGTTTTAACGATCCAAGGCAGTTCGATTGCAAGAATCTCTCTGCAGGCATTTGTTTTCTTATCAGCTACGAAAAAATCTTTATAATTTTCCCATGGATGCCAATCCGGTAAATACTGTCCAACATGATAAGTATAAGAGTAACACTTCTTTGCATCAATCTGTGCTCTCAGATATTTCATCTCATCTCTATAGATCATAGTAGACGATAAAAAGAGAAGCTTGTTCTTTTGTTTTGCCAAATTGATATTGTCCACATAACCATCTGAAACAAGATTTAATTCCGTGAAAACATTCATATCGTTTTCCAGACATGTTTTTATGATCCCTGCATGTGTCAATGGTGATGTGCATACAAACGCACATTCAAATTTTCTTTGCGAAACAGCTTCTTCCATCGTCGGAAATGTCTCCATTTCGTACTCTTTCTTTACAAACGCACATCGCTGTGCATTCAGATCCACTCCATAAATGTGATATTGCTGATACATCTTTTTTAACAGACGAATCCTTCTCTTTCCCATTGAACCCAAACCAACAACTAAAATATTCATACCTGGTTCTCTCCTTTGCTTTCTCTTTTTTGCAATGCCTCCTCCATTCTCTTCATTTCATCAAATTCTCCCATATCAAGAAAAGAGTCCTCACTTACGGGATACATACCCACTTTTCCTCCATTTTCCATTACACGGTCAACTAATTGCGTCATATGAAAGACGGTATCATCCGGGATCAGATCAATGGTTTCCGGATTGATAATATACATTCCCGTATTGATAAAATAAGACAGGTTCGGTTTCTCTTCCATTGATAAAATTTCACCATTTTCACCTGAATGTATCACTCCGTATGGTACCGTAATATTTTTCAATGCTGATACCATCGTTATCGCATTGTCAGATTTCCGGTGATACTCATAGACTTTACTGTAATCTGCCAGAATAATAGAATCGCAGTTAATGACAAATAAGGGTTTATCAAATGTTTTCTGAATCAGTTTAATGCTCCCACCTGTACCAAGAGGTTTTGGTTCTTCTACATATTCTATAGAATACGATTTCCCCGAATCATTAAAATACGATTTGATCATTCCTTTTTTATAATTTACCGTCATGTAAAACTCTTTTACACCATACTCTACAAAACAATCCATTATCCGTTCTACGATCGGTGTATCGCCTATCGGTATAAGAGGTTTTGGTAGGATTTTGGTATATGGATACAGGCGTGTCCCCATTCCACCTGCCATAACAACAACCGGTACAGATGCAAGTGTCTGTCTGTTGTTTTGTTCCGGAAATATCATGCTTTTATTGATAACGATCACATCAACAACCTGTCTTTTGCTGTTTATAACCGGAAGTGTCGTAATAAATCCCTGTTTCATAACCTGATCCGCTTTATAGCGTTCTTCTTCGAATATGTATTTCGGAGATTTATTCATGACTTCACCTACCGGTTTCTTAAGATCACCTGCCTTTAAGATCCATCTTCTGATATCACCATCCGTTATACAGCCACAAAGACGTTCCTTTGCGTCCTGAATAAAAAAAGCTCCTGATGTATTCCGGTCTATCTTTTTCATAACTTCTAATACTGTCATGCATTCATTTCCAACAAAATCACTTAACTGCTCTTTCGTCAATCAAATCCCCCCTAAAACTTTTTTTATCGTTTCCGCCGTATACTCCATTTCATTAATCGTTATCTGTGTGCTTGAAGGTATATTCAATACTCGCTCTGCATAATATGGTGCTTTTTCAATCCGGTATGCCTTTTCATTTTGATATGGTTTCTGTTCATTGATCAGCCCCCATATTGCCCTTGTCTGAACACCGCACTCTTCAAGTGCCGTAATAATCTCTCTCATAGAAGCATGTATCTTATCTCTATTTATTTCTAATGAATAAAACCATTTATTTGAAGAAGTTCCCAAGCGGAATCCGATCATTGTTCCTAATGCAAAACCATCAAATAATTTTTTATATCTGTCATAATTCAACTGTTTTCTTTTTATAAACTCAGGCAGTTCCTCCATCTGTGCCACTCCCAATGCAGCCTGAAGATTTGTCATGCGGTAATTATAACCGACCTCATTATGAATATAATAATGTACATCGTCTTTTGCCTGTGTTGAAAGATAACGGATATGATCTACCGTTTCCGGATTTTTCGCAGTAATCGCACCTCCGCCACCGGTTGTAATAATTTTATTTCCATTAAAGGAATAGGCTCCAAAATCCCCTATTGTACCGGCATATTTTCCGGTATATTTCCCCTCTGTATAATATGTACCAAGTGCCTCCGTTGCATCTTCGATCACTTTCATTCCATATTTGTGTGCGATATCCATAATAGATTCCATGTCAGCCATATTTCCAAATACATGAACCACAACTAACGCCTTTACTTCATGTCCTTCGTATTTCAGGCTGTTATTTTCATACACACATTCCTCTTTACAAAAACGTTTCAATTTCACCGGATCCATGCAAAGACTTTCATCACAGTCCATAAATATCGGTGTTGCAAACTGATACCTTACCGGGTTGACAGCAGCTATAAAAGTAAGCGTCGGCACAATAACAGCATCTCCCGGTTTTACTCCGGCTTCTACCAACGCTAAATGCAATGCAGAAGTTCCACTTTGGCAGGCTGCCACATTGTCAACAGATAGAAAGTCAGTAATGCTTTCTTCTAATTTTGTTATATATGCTCCTCCGGTTGACACCCATCCCTGCTCTAAAGCGTCATCTACATATTTTTTTTCATTTCCTTCAAAATTAGGAATCGATAATGGAATAAATCTGCCCACTTTTCTGACACCTCCATTTGTATTACATTTTACTGTCTAAAGATTTACCTGCTTCCATATGTTGAAACTCCGGAAGATACTCATGCATTATTTTTACAATGTCTTCCTTGGTTGTTTCTACTCTTTCAAATGCTGCGGTCAACTGATCAAACAGCTTTTGAATCTTATTTTTATCAGGAATTTTTTTATCCGTTATAACACCCAGTGCTTTTAACCTTGCCAGATCAACTTTTTCCGATTCTACATAAAATTCTTCATATGCTTTTTCTCCTGATGTGTCTGATCCTGAATAATGTACCGGATATCGCATGCTTCCGGCTTTTAATGCTTCTGCTTTTTCAATTGCCTCTTCATCACTTTCACATTGGAGAACCTCATAATCATATTCTTCTAGCAATGCTGTTGCTATTTTGTCAAATGTCATCATCTGCTCTTCCTCGAGTCTTGGGAAAAAGATTTCCCGGTTTGCACCGATCATACAAGACAGCATACAGATCTGCCCACTCTCTTCCGGTGAAACAAAGTACCTCTTTACATCAGACGGTGCACTTAATGGCTGTAGTTTTTGTATACGACTCAGGAAACCGGCAGGAAGAGAACCATTTGAAAAAGCTACATTGGCAAATCGCGCTGTTTTTACCGGGAACTTATCGGAATAAGAAAAAATAACGTCCTCCATAATTCTTTTACTGGCTCCCATAATATTGACAGGGTTAGCAGCCTTGTCCGTTGAAACGCAAAAATATTCTTCCGGCGGATATTCTGCTAAAAGATCAAGAAGTTTTTTTGCATGAAGAACATTATTTTGCAAAAGAGCCTCCACCGAATAGATGTCTTTTTCGGAACGGACATGTTTATGTGCCGAAAAATTACCAACAATATCAAAACCGCCCCTGCTTCTAAACATTTTTTCAAAAACAGGTGATGCAAAATCCATCGGATACGGAATATAATCTTCGGGAACATACATTCCTTTCGTCGAACGCAGATCACGAGTCAACTCTGCTAATGCATTTTCATTGGTATCAACAACAACCAGTGCTTCCGGTTTAAACGGCAGCATTGCTTTGATAAAGGACGAACCAATGGATCCGGCACCTCCAATTACCAATACTTTTTTTCCTGCAATTTTCTCTGAAAGCTGCTCTTTATGATCAGATATATCCTTTAAAAACATGCTTTTTGAACGTTTGGTAACGTATTTTCCTATAAATTCATCTAAATTCAACATTTTATTTTTCTTTACTTTCTATTTTTTCTTTTATATTTTCATATATTGCTATCTTATCTTCTGCAATAATTCCTATGATTTTACGCACACCCTCTATTTTATTAAGCTCTTGTATATTTTTTTTCATCCATCCTGTAAGACATTCTATAAATTCACATTTAAAATAGTGGTTCATTTGACAATAGTACGCTAAATATGCATTTTCAATGTTACAATCATAGTTTTCTTCGGTCGAGTTACAAAAAAGAAGTATTTTATCAAAGTATTCTTTTTTTGTAGTCGCTTGATATGCTACTCCCAGCTTTGCATAATAAACATCTGTATGTAATATAACATTTTTTCCAAGCAGCACAGATTCTATTCCAATTGTAGATGAATATGGTAAAACCAAACGACACTTATTCAAATATTGATATGTATTAACTTCACTATCTGCATTCGCAAAGAAAATACGATCCTTATATTCATTTATAATGCTAATTTCCTTGGTATAATCTTTATAAACAAATTCATTATATATCGCTTGTGCTGGATGCTCTCTTATCATTACACTCATTGTTGTCTTTTTCATTAAAAAATCCAGTGTTTCTTTAAGCCATTCAACCTCATCTCCAAACACACGATCTATCCCTAACGCTGCTGAATCCCAAGAAATATTCAAAGGAATAATTATATCATATTTTTTTATCACTTTGTCATACAATGCCGGTTGATAATTATACCCTTCATCGTCTACTGAGCTATTCATTCTCTTATGCAAATCTTTTCTGGCAAGTTCTATAATTTCTTTTTTGTCCACATCGTTAAAATAATTACCTCTAATCAATTTAACTATATCTGGAGAATTTCCAGATACGCCATCTGTTTCATAAAGTGTTATTCCGCCCATTGCCTTATCAGCATCATATGTAGATACTCGTATATCTTTGTCACATCCAATATATGTATATACACATCGATGTCTATGAATCCCCGTATATACATTAATAGTGTCAAATTCATTCATTTCAAAAAACTTTTTTATATTTTTCATTGTAGCTTTCAAAATGCATTTTGCATATTCAACTCTTCTTGGATTATTACTCAAAAAGACCTCATCCTTTTGTGAATCAAACCATTTGACTACTAAAGGTGCATATTTTTCTGTCATTTGATTATCCTTTTTACTCAGCTCAGCTTCTCCATAAGCATCCACATATTTCACATCAATATCAGGACATTTTTCTAACAGATATTTAAGTACATAGTCTATATAAATCCGAGCCACATCTTCAATTCCATCAAAATATATGTAACTATCAAAACTTTTCATTGTATCAATTATTAACGTAGACGCATATCCATTGTATCTAAGTAACACACTTTGTGCCATTGCATACCATGTTATATTTTGGAGCATTTCTCCTAAACAAACTATTCCAATCTTCGATTGATTTTCTTTTAATGGAATATTATCAAATGTGTTATCGGGAATTCTTTTTATAAACTCCAAAAAACATCTAGCATTATCTTCATATTTTTTTATTCTAAAATACTCAAAAAAATTTCTATAGAGATTAAAAAAGTCAATGGATTCTTGCAGTCCGTATTCTTTTAATTGCCGACTAATTGCTTTAAAATGTTTACTTAAAATCAAAATAATAAACGAACCTTTTTCCAGTTTTGTGAGTATTTCCGGCGATTTTACTAAAACTCCACGAATCTCAGTTCCATGTAACACTTTATTATTATCTATGAAACAATCAATATTATATTTTTTTGACAATTTCCTCGCAAAAATATCCGCTGCTGTCCCGCCTCCAAAACAAATAATTTTCTTATCTGCGTTCTTTTTCAAAAGTATTTCTATCGTTTCAAAATCAATATATTTGTCTGCATCATAAATCTTTTCTTTCATAATTCACCACTAAAATCCTTTATTTATAATATTTTTATTTATTTTCAGCACTAATTATTTTAATCATTTGTATAATAATCAAAGCTATAAACATTATATCATCTTTGAATAAGTGTGCAAATATCTTTATAATATTCCACAATTATTTCACTGACCAAAAAGAAACATATTCATTCATCAACATCCAAAAAATTCTCCACAAAGAATTCCATCGCATTTTTAGATCCCGTTGATACACGGATATACTCTGAAAGCATCGGATTTCCAAATGTTTTGATCAAAATCTTTCTTTCTTCTTTTAACTCTTTTTCCAGTTCTTTCGGTGCTTTTTTCGTCTTGATAAAGATATAGTTTCCAAGTCCGTCCTTCGTTTCATATCCTTTTTCTTTCAGGATATCTAATGTATAGTTCTTGCCTTCTTTTTCTTTGCAAATCATCTGATCAACCAGATCTTTCTGCTCTAATATCCTCTCACCAAACTTTAATGCGATCGCATTGACATCAAAAGTCAGATGTGATTTTCTCACATACTCAATGATATTCGGATTACTGATGATAACACCCAGACGACACGCTGCCATAGAAAACAACTTTGAAAAGGTTCTTAAGATCACCACATTATCGTATTGATCGATCAATGGCAGGAATGTCTTATCATAAAAATAATGATATGCTTCATCAATGATCACGATCGCATTCTTTTCCTGTGCCTTTTGAATCACTCTTTCGGCTTCCTGTGTAGAATACGCAAAACCGATCGGATTATTAGGATTGAGTAAAACAATGATGTCGGTATCATCATCGATCGCGTCAACGATATTGTCAACATTGACCGTCAGATCTTTTTCATAGGCAACCGGAACATGCTGTAAGCCCAGAATCGCACAATTCACACGATACATTTCAAAGGTTGGGCTTACCGTCACCACTTTTTTGCCTGTCTGTGCAAAGACTTCATACAAATAACGGATTGCCATATCTGATCCATTCGTAGCGATCACATTTTCAAAACCTACACCGATAAAATCAGAAAATTTCTTCAAAAAACGATCTGGTTCGGGATAAATTGCCAGAAATTCCGGTGTGATCTCTTTTAAAACCTGATCGACAAAAGACTTTGGAAGTCCTTCCGGGTTTTCATTCATATCAAAGCGGTAATATCCATATCTTCCCTGCTCCGGGAATATTCTTTCACATTCTTTTACATATGGATTGACATAATAATTAGTCATATGATTCATCTCCTTTGTTTTTATCATTTTACAAATACAACAGGAAAACTTCTTAATATGACACCATAAGCTTTCTTCCTGCCTGACAATGACCTGCTCCTTAAATTCTGTTAATTAGTTCCTTATCTAAATAGAAAAACTTTTCCATCATTTCACTAATCCCGATAGACAATGTATTATCGACCGAATAATTTTTATGGTGTGTGCGGATCAGTCGTAAAAACTCTGCTACTTCATAGCGGATACCTTCACCTTCGACCTGATAGAAATACCGTTTGTTTCTGTTAAAATCTTCAAAACGCACTTCAAAATATTCCATCTTCCACCACGGTGATGGCACATATACATATCCCTTGGTGCCGGATATCACCAGACTGCCTTCGGATTTGACACCATATCCGACTTTTCCATTGGCTACTCCGCCATCATAGATCAATTGCAATTGTGTAAAAAGATCGGTTTCTTTCTGCTCATCAATAAAAGAACTAAAGCTACTCTTTTTATAATCCATTCCAAATAGTTGAAAGATCGGAAGCAGGATAAAAGACCCCCAGTCGGAAAAGCTGCCACCTTTTGCTTCTTTCTCATAAAACCATGCATTTGACGGCTTCATCGACGTACAGGTTACATCAATCGCTTTCACGGCTCCAATCCCTCCGCCTTTGACAAGAGAGATCATACGGCAATACGCTCTCAGATACGCTGTTTTGATCGCATCAAACAGTACCAGATGATGTTCGTAGGCATATTGGTATAATTCCTGCGTTTCTGCTTTCTTTAACGTTGCCGGTGATTCACAAATTACATGACAATTCTTTTCCAACGCTTTTTTGATGATCTGATAGCGTTTTGATGGTTCTGCCAGAATATACATGGCATCGCAGGATTCCATCAGCATTTCCATGGATACCGTATCTCTGGTATCGCAGACATCCTGCACCATGATCCCGCTGACGTACCGGCTTTCCTCGATCAGCTTATCGACCATTGTTCCCTGCCCGATAATGCCAAGCTTGATAAATTGCTGTTTCTCACGAATCTGCGTACTGGAGATTCCTTTCGTCCGCTCCAGATAGACAACCTCACAATATTCTTTCAAGTAATCAAAGTCACCATACCAGTCTGAGCCGATTGCAAAAACATCTACCTGATATTTTTTGACATCATCTACTTTCTGCCCCTCATATTCTTCTAAAATGATCTTGTCTGCCAGCCCGGTATCCTGAATGGCTTTTACCCGATCCATGACAGACTGCTGTACATTTAACTTGCCTCGGTTTACATCAAAACTGTCTGTTGTCACTCCGACAATCAGGTAATCGCCAATCTTTTTTGCTCTTTTTAGCAAATTCAGATGTCCCTGATGCAGCAGATCAAATGTTCCATATGTAATTACTGTTTTCACAAAATCACCTCTTTTGACCAGTTTAGCCACTGTTTTAATAATGCATCTCTAAAAACTTAGGGAATGAAATATCATATTGGCTTTTTACTTTTTCTGTAAATCTTTTTCCTTCTTGGGTCTGTATCAGGTTATGCTTCAGATCACCGATACGATACACTTCTTCTTTTCCTGTCTTTGTCACACAATACACATATTCCTTTGAACGGAAGCCCTGAATACCGTCAATGTAATCTTCCAGACCTTTCTGTTTTGCCACATCGCGAAACTGTTTATTATGTGTGCTGTAATACTGATAGTGGATCATTTCATTTTCAGGTACTTTGCCTTCGTTCCAGACATAATGCTCAACGAGCTTATTAAAATCAAGAAGACTTTGCAAACTGTCATCTTCTTTATGTACAATTCCCGGTCCTTTGATCGCCATAATGCAATGTGTAGAGCGGTCATTATCCGCAGCATAACAATAGAACGGAACACATTTTTCAGGATCATATACAATTTGCGAATGATCACTAAAAAGCACTGTGTAGCCATTCTGCGGCAGGATCTTTGCATAAAATGCAAACTCTTGATCTACATAATGAAGACAATCCTGTAACTGTCCTTCTATAAAGCCTGACATATCCTTAATACCGACATCCTTAAATCCCATAGCAACCGGTTCTTTCGTATGATATCCACATAACAACGGAAAATGTAATTCCCATGGATAATATGCATAATTAAATGTCGCTTCTTGGGCTTCTGCCATTTCACAAGCCATCGTCCATAATTTATCGGTAAGATGGATCTGATCTACATAATGGATTCTTTCATCTTCTTTAAAGATCCGCCATTCCGCAGAAGAATACAAACGGATCGAATATCCTTTTTCATATGCTTTCTTTAACAGATCACACTCATCTAATCCTAAGATGAAACGATCTTCATATACATTTTCTGTATATGGCATATGTTCTGTGATCGTTGCATACATACTTTCATAGGTTGTCGGTGCAGTAGAATGGATATCCGTAAAGACAACGGAATCTTTTAAATATTCATTCAAGACCTGATACGTGTCTTTTTTCTCTCCCAATACATCGACTGCCCGCAGTGCATCAATATAATGGATCGTAATATCTCCCTTGCGCTTTTCATTTTTCTTTTGCACTTCTAAGATCAATTCCTGTATCTGTTCTTTTGTCTGTCTTATCTCTTCATATCTGTCGTATTGCTTTTCTATATAACGATCCATATATGCAAAGGCATAATAAAAATCTTTGATCTTTAGATACGAGGCGATCAATTTCCATAATAATGCTGCTTTTTCTTCTTCCTTGGCATTCTCATATGCGACACGCACATCATATAATTCAGAATAAAAACTTCTCTCTTCATAAAAATTATAATGAATATCAATCCCCTGATCGCGCAGTTCCTGATACAGATCAAGTGAGGCACAGTCCGGTCCGAACTGATGTAAACTCTGCTTGATCGACTCTGCACTCGAACGAGAAGAAATGATCACCAGATCAATATCCCAGTCTTTTAACTGCTCCGGTGCAATGATCGGATAGCCAAGCAGATCTTTTCCCTGAAGTTCTTTACAAGAGTCGATCAGACACACAACACCCTGTAAGCAGGTTGCATATTTTGTCAGCAAAACAGCCGCATGGCTTGTCATGGAATTATTGTATCCGGCTCCCCACAATGCAATTTTTTTCTTTAAACATTTTTTTTGAAATAATTCCAAAATAATATTATGGATTTTCGTACTGTCTATAAAATCATTTCTAGTAAGATCATGTTCCTTTATGATCGAATCATATCTTGCTTCATAACTGTTCAATGTCTTTTCCTCCCATTTTCCTATATATACTCTCGGAAATCCGTCCGAAAGGATTCGTTTTAAGAATACTGTCGAGAGTACATTTACTATATCTTCAGATCTTTTTTGATCTTTGTCGTAGAGATCTCCGGTGTCCGTTCCAGATATACAACTTCGCAATAGTCTTTCAGAAAGTCAAACTTTCCTTTCCAGTCATCCCCCATTACAAAAGTATCTACCTTAAATTCTTTGACATCCGAAATCTTTTGTTCCCAGTTCTGCTCCGGAATGACTAAATCCACATACCGGATCGCTTCTAACAGTCTTTTGCGTTCCTCATAAGAAAAGTATGTGATCTTATTTTTTTCTTTTGAATTAAATTCGTCCGTGGACAATGCTACGATCAGATAATCTCCTAATGCTTTTGCTCTTTGCAATAAATTAATATGACCATAATGCAACAGGTCAAATGTTCCATATGTAATAACTTTCTTCATTGTACCTCCTCGTTGACCACTTCTATCGGATCTTTAAAATATCTTTGATATCCTGTACCATTCGCGGTGATGCTGCGTTTTGTGTCTCATCAAAGACGTTTCTTTTTATTTCCTGATACTTCTCATTTTCTGTCATATCGGTCACTTTCTGATGGCAGACTGCTTCTTTTAATGCCTCTTCTAATTCTTCCTGATTCTTCGCTTTCATACCGGGTGTAAATGCTTCATAATCAAAATACATTTCACGCGTATCGGACAAATATTCTTCAAGATCATAGTCAAAAAACACAACCGGCTTATCTGTTAATAAAAAATCAAAATAAATAGAGGAATAATCCGTCACCAGCACATCGGCTTCTTCTAAAAATGTATAGGGATCGGCATCCTTATCAATCACCTGAATCGCTTCTCCCTGCAACTCTTTAAACTGCGCATTTAATTTTGACTTTGGGTGCAGCTTAACACAAAACAAAATATGATTTTCTTTTAAAAATTGCTGAAAGCTTTCTAATTGCATTACATCAAAGAACTTTTTTTCACTGTCACGGAAAGTAGGCATATAATATACCATCTTTCCTCTGCTGTCTCTCTCCCGGAAAGAAATGATTTTTTCCAATTCTTTCTCTTCAAGTTCCGGAAGTACATTCTCAAGCACATCAGAGATCAACCTGTCATTTCTCGGATAACCGGAAACTAAGACATGTTCCGTGCGAAATGCTGACGAAAAGATCGGCCGCATAAATTCTGATGTAGTAAGTACATAATGACTTGGTTTTTCATCGGATAAATTTCTTGGAAAACATTTGAATTTTTCCCAGCTGTTCTTTGGATGTCTGAACAGATCAAAGCGATTATCCGCCTGAATCTTCTTTAATGGAATGCCATGCCACATATTAACTTTTAAGGCTCTTCCACTCTGCCAGAAATTAATATCCTTAGAATAATTATCAAACAAATAAACGCCTGCTCTTAGAGCCATCCAAATGCCTTTCAAAGAATGATAATAATATGCTTCATAACCATTGCTTTGTAAAAAAGAAACAATTTCTTTATTGTGGCTGATCCAGACTGCCCGTATAGTAAGGCAATCTTCATCTGCCTTCCATTCATGCCCTTCTTTTTTCCATGCATCCACTCTTTGTGCAAGTTTGTCTGACTGATATGCCGAATGCTGGCTTACATACAGATAAAAATATCTTGGATTATCTGCAAATCTTCTTCCAAATGTGCTTCCAAACACCCATATATTTTTATTTCCAGGCACTAAAAAAGATAACCAATAGACCGGAAGGAGCAGCAACTGTCCCCAATACTTTAATCCATTGATTATCTTTTTTTTCATCTATTTATACCTCCATGTATCTGACATTTGCATCCTTGCATCCTACTTGTTATATATATCGTCATTTTTTCTATAAATATAACCTTTATGATCTAAAAAAGGCAGTGACGATGCACTGCCTCTGCAAGAATTACGAAGCAATTCCTGCTGTCATTCCACAACCTGCTGGCATTTCCTTTTTATATTTTAACCGGTTCTACCATTTATAAACCTTTGTTTTACGTTCCATTAAATCTTTCTTGGCAATAACCGGATCTTCATAATACGAATCATTCTTGACATGTGTTGTGGAAATCTCTTCAAAAACGGCTCCGGTACGTGAGCTGAACGAATGCATCTGTCCACGAAGCACTGTCTGGATATCCCCCGGTTTCATTTCTCTTTCCTCTCCGTCTACAACGACTTCGAGATCACCATATAAAAGCTGGAAAGTCTCTTCTTTGACTTTGTGCATATGATCCGGATGCTGCTGTCCCGGAAGGACTGCGATCAGCTTCTTACAGTATTCACGATTTACAATACTGATGATCACGGCACCAAACTGACGGAAATGCTTCATACCATAGTGATGAGACAGTTCTGCTTCAAAGGTATCTCCTAAATAAATATTTGCTTCATAAAGCATACCTTTTACATCATGGATCACGCTTCTTGCCAGATTCGTATCGGTAACCGGCTTTGTCTCATGCAATTCTTCGTTTGCTTTATAATCTTTACTGGCAACGACACCTTCAAAGAATTCTCCGCTTGTCATCTGCTTATCATGGTTTGGCATCGCAAAGAATACATCTTCTCTATTTAACACATCGCCTTTTTTGACATCATGTTTCAGATAGACACCACGCATCAATGAATTCAGCGAATCAATCTCTGCCTGGCTGATATAACGCTCTGTTTCCTTCTTCATCTTACAGATTTCTTTGGCTTCTAATGCCGATTTAACCCATTTGTCTGCCTGATCCGGGTTCATCGAATAGGCATTTAATGAAATGGTTTCTGTAGGAAGTCCTACATGACGTTCTAAAATCTTAGCACCTTTTGCAATCGCCATCATCGGGATCACATTATCATCCGGATCTTCATGTCCGGAATACCCGATCACATTGTCAGGATAACGTCTTCTTAACTTGTCAATAAAATCAAGCTGTAAACGCTCGATCGGTGCCGGATATTCAGCAATGCAATGCATAAAGGCAAAGTCGCATCTTTTATGCGTAAAATAGTTATATAACTTATCAATGTCAGAAATTGTCTTTCCACCCACGGAAATGATCACCGGCTTATGTGTCGCTGCAATCTTTTCCACTAATGGCCAGTCAAGCGAGCTACAGCTTGCTACCTTGATGATATCAAGACCCTGATCCATACACCAGTCCACACCATCTTCATCAAATGGTGTACTCATGGCGATCATGCCTTCACTGCGGATCGCTTCTACTAACTCTGTAAACTGGTCATAGGTCAGCCGTGTGCTTTCAAATCTCGGAATATGGTTGACATCTTTTCTACCCTTGTAGTCCGGGTGAATAAATGTATCCAGATTACGGTATTGCAATTTGACTGCTGCTTTAATGTTATACTTTCTTGCAATCTTTCCCATCTCATGGATAATATCTTTTCCATGTTCTACACTTCCCTGATGGCTGTTTGCCATTTCAAAAATAAACAAATCATCAAATATCTTACTCATAACTCTCCTCTTTTCTGTGCGTTTTTATTGTCTGGTGATCATCTCTCATATCAGAAAATATCATTCCAGACTGCTAATGCGATAATTGCTGTCAAAATCACAAGTAAAGCTAAGATTGCAATGCATCCGATAAAGCTATTTTACCGAATACTTTTTCCATAAAACACTCCAAAGGCATTATGTTAATTACGTATCATTATAGCCAATACCTTAGTTCATTCATGTAGATAAATAAACATTTTTACTTATAATTCCCTTTTATATTTCTACTTTTTCAGTATAGCACGCTTATTTTCATACAACAAGCGTTACTTACATATCTTTAACCTATATTCTATTACTATTTCCAACCAATGCTTTTATTTTTAGATAATTTATTTTCTTCTGAACAGAATCACTATGACACTTTATTCTTCCTGCAAAAGATACTCCTTCGCACGAAGGAACTCTTCTTCGGTATCAATATCAAAGTTGTCTTCCATCTTATAACCTGCAATCGTATCTCCCGTCATTGAATGCTTTTTTGTAACAACTTCACTTCGAAAGACATCAATACACGCATTTTGATAATACACATTCGGAAGCTGCTGCCGTGGCATGTTGTAGCATTCCGGTATGTCTGTCATTAATGGAGAAAGCATTCCGGTATCTTCATCCATATGCCACATCTTATAGGGGATTTCTTTTGCCAGTGCTACGCATCGCATACTGTCTACATCCGGATGTACCTCCATATATCGAATCATATTTTCAATATCCTGTATCCGACGGATCGGATATGTCGGGCGAAGCTGTACAACAAGATCAGGTATATATCCTTCTTTTTCTTCTAAAAAGCTAAGAGCATGCATAAATACATCCAGATCAAGAGATGTATCTGTCGCATACTCTGCCGGTCTGATAAACGGTACTTCTGCTCCATATTCTCTTGCAATTGATGCATATTTTTCACTATCTGTACTTACGATCACTCGATCGATCAAGGATGTTTGCAATGCATGCTCAATAGAATACGCCAACATCGGCTTACCATTGATCAGTCTGATATTTTTATCAACAACACTTTTTGAGCCACTTCTGGCCGGTATTACAGCAAGTACTTCACTCATATGTTCTCTCCTTTGAACATTCTGTTCCTAACTATATTATATATCGGCTACACACCTTAAAAAATAACTCTTTTATCTTGCCCATAACGAAATACATTTTCAATTGCTTTTTCTTTCTCTACACAGGCAAGCTCAATAATTTTTTCTACACAGATAGAAGAAATTTTTTTCTCTTCCAAATACGCTATTGCTTCTTTACAATCTTCATCTGACAAACTGTATTCAAGTCTTCTCACACAAAACTTCAACTTCATAAAATGTTCTTTAATTGTTGTACTATTAACCGGATCTATGTAAGCAAAAAGATCACTTTCTCCTGCTGCTTTCTCACGATCCTGTATTTGAAAAAGCAGATATAATACAACAAAAAGCTCACTGCTTTGCATCTTTTTGATATGCTGGTATACCATTTCTTTTGCAAAATCCAGGTTTCCCTGATCTAGCTGTGCGATAATCAGATGTTCAATTCTTTGAACAGCAGCATTTTCTGTTTGCTGTTCTTTGGTTTCGACAAGTTCGCTATGATATTCATTACAAAAAAGCATTCTATACTTCTCATAATTCTGAAAATTCAGAAAACCGCAATCATGAAGCACCCATGGCACTTCCTGATACGGAACGACCACATGATATCCTTTGATACGAAATTCATAGGATTGCGATGCATCGTAAAAATCCCATCCGTCAAAAATATCTTCTCTCCATGGCACATCATACTGTGTCATCATCAAAAGACCATCCACGGCTTCAACTTGTGTATAAACCGCTTCTTTGTCATGTTCATGATCAAAGAAATCGTCTACTGTATTCAAATGGCAGCTCCGCAAGGCACCGATGCGGTCATTGGTTTCCCACATTACTGCACTTTGCGGCATTTTGAGCGTTCCGACCATTCCGATCATCCCAATTTCAGGATGCTTAAAAAAAAGTGCGATCGTATCTTTTAAAAATCCGCGATATAAAACAAAAACATCCTGATGCAAATAAACTTTATACTTCGCATCGCTTGCCTGCATCGCAGCATTATAGCCGGCTGTCATGGATTCTGCCTGTGCAATCGTCAAAAGATCCAGTTCAAATCCATCCGGGATTTCAAGACGATTCAAATAACGGATGCATTCCGATAAATACAGTTCATTATTATAGCAAATAATAAAGCAGATTTTTTGTTCATTCATATCTTCTCTCCATGTGCTTTTCGCTACCAATATTTTTCTCTGACTCTTTGCTCTATCGCATCATTCAGATCCCTGATCGCAGACTCAGAAGAAGTCATAAGCTTTGCCCTGTCTTTTGCTTTTGCAGACATTTCCCGATAAAATGCATCATCCTTACGATACCGTTCTATCTGCTCTTTCATTTCGCCAAGATCATTAACAGCAAAATCCGGTCCACCGGATACAAAAACATCTCCTGCTTTTGTATATACTCCCGGAACTCCTTTGGCAAATGCTTCGATCACCGAGAATCCTCCCCCTAAACGGATCGGATTGATATAAAGATCACAAATTTCCATCAATGCTTCCATATCTTCACAATAGCCTATAAAATTCGTATTTTGTTCTAAAACCGGATCATTTTGACACCACTCCGAATACGTTTCAAATTTTCCTGCCAGAACTACAAAGAAACCTTCTTTTTCCAGCGTGATCAAAAGTTTTGTAAAATCATCACTAAGCTCATAGTCCAGACGAATCCCTACGATAACCAATACAAAAGCATCTTCCGGTATCCGGTATTCTTTTCTTGTAAACGTATGTGTCTGTTCTTTTAATTCAAAAGTAAAACGGCTTTCGATCACATCCATATTGGCAAATGTCTCTTTTTCTTCTTCCCGTATCATTCTTCCTAATATCTTCATCGGGTTCATTGTATGTGGCAGATTAGAAAAAGCCAATGCCATAGATGCAGTCGGAATAGCCTGACCACATAGATCAGCGGTCATACTTCCGGTTCCCATCGATAAAATGTAGAATGGTTTTACCTGCCTGATCAGTCGGAGCACCGTGCGCAGTTTCCGTTCAATCGTCATCTTTTCTGATATTTGTAAAAAATCAAATTCATCTTCTCCAAAACGTATCACATGTGCGTTGCGATAGCTTTCCTCTACACTTCCAACAGCCGGATCATAGATGGGAATTTCTCCTGCTGCCAGATATTGTTCGGTTGTATTGACAATATATACTTTTTTCCCTAATTTCTTTAACCATTTCACACGTTCGATCAACGTTTTCGTTGGAGCATGGTTCATACCGAGAAGCTGAATCGTAAGAACAACAATACAAGCAGGATCTCTTTGTTCTTTCGGAATTTTCTCCAACTGTGATTTTGTTTTTTCAAAATAAATATCATAGCTTTTCCGATAGATCCGCTCAAGAAGGTTATAACTTTCCCGGTCTGTTTGCACCATCTTTTTCAAAGAAAGTCGTTTAAACTGATTCCAGATATAATACAGTTCATCAGCATTAAAATCGCCCAGAAGTATTTCTTTTAATAAACTGTTTGTATCTTCTGTTTTTTTCTCTAATCGCATTAAAAGAGACAGTATAAAGCAAAAAAACTCTTTTGTCATCTTTTCTTCCTGTATTTGATAACCTGTATTTTTCCTGTCAGCACATGGCTCTAATACCTCTTTACAAGCCTCGATCAACAAATCTTTTTGTTCTATTGCCGCCTGACTCAAATAATCATAGATCATATTATCTAACTCTTTGAATGCATTTTTATCCTGACATTCTTTGTATGATCTTAAAATTTCCGTCAATGAATTCAAAAAATCTCCTCCAGTGTTCGTTCTTTCATACCATGTATTCTTGCTCCGTTCGAAGCGTTGATCCATTCAATCTCCGTCTCAGATTCAATACGTCTTTCGATCCAGCGTCGGTAAATATCCAGCGTTTTACCGGTTCGTACCTGTCTGCCGCCAACACCTTCTACCAAACGTAAATTCTGTGTATCGACAAGCTTCTTTCCAACCCCTCCGGCATGCGTTTGCTCACCCGGATATCCCATATCCAGACCAACGACTATGATCCTTTTGCAATGCATACGAATTCCAAGATCGATTGCAAAGGTAGCAACCGATCCACCGGATTCATATAGTGTATATCCCATTTTGTGTGCTGTCTCTTCTGCTTCCGGCATTCCCTCCTGATAAGCAATATAACGCTTGCTTTCATATTCATTTGCCACAATTGCCGCTACTGTCGATAGGTAGATCAACGGGATTCCTGAATTTTCAATTCCACGGATACGGCAGCGTGTGCCTGCTTTTGCGTCCGTCATAACAAGATAATCCGGGCGGATCTTTTCTGCTAATACTTTTTGGGCAACTTTTCCGACGCAAAGCATAACAATATCTTCTCTGCCGCTTAACTCTCGAAGTTTCTCCCAGTGCTCTTCTAACGACGGTCCACCGGCTAATAATATCATCGTTTTATCACGGAATGTATCAGAAAGCACATCTACACATTCGTCCTGTAACGTCTGGTTTTTATGAAAATTTTCAACCAAAAGCTCACCCTGCTTTTCCATCGAAGCAAAGATCACTTTATAATTTTCTAAAATTTCACGAAGAGAGCGATCCGGTGTGGTCTTGATCGCCGGTTCCCACATACAATAGCGTATGTCTTCTTTTTCTCCGTCAAGCCATGGAATATAATCTTTGGGATTTTTGCAATATACGATCGTCACTTTTGTATCTTCTAAAAGTTCTTTCAGGTTACGATAACGCATACAGATTGCAAGCACTTCGAGATCACTTTCCAAAACGACGATCTTTTTAGATGTCATTTTTGCTAATGCTTCTACATGATAGCCAAGAGCCATGCCAAACACGACATATTCCTCGCAGGATTCATTACGATTCGCTTTTGCAAAAAGTTCAGCCTCCCGTCTGGGATTTCTTGCAGAGCAAAGACGAATCTTTTTTTGCTCTTCTTCTAATGAAAGAACGACATCTCCATCCCTTGTCCGATCCAGATAAAATATTCTGTCGGATTCATCCTGAAATGTGTTTAACACACGATACAACTTAGAATCTTTCTTTTTTAAGATAGAAAGATTACTTTGCCAAAAATCATTTTCTTCCAATACAATTACTCCTGTACTTTTTTGCTCTCCATTAAAGTCAGATCAATACACTTTCAGAAAACTTCAGATGATCTGACTCTATACTTTTCATGAAAAACATATATTTTACTCAAAATTTTAATGATAATCTCTTATCACAATTTTGCTAACGATTCTTTCAACAATGGTGTCAATTCATCAATAGCTTCTATCATAGCTGTATAAACCGCTCCTGAGATAGCGAGCGTCTGTAACATGTTCTGATCTGCGTCTTCAGAAAGCATATTGATCTGCTGTACTTTTTCCGTAGTCATACCTGTAATATAGGTATCCAATAAGTTATATGCACTTTGTTTTGCTATTACATTATTGACTTTACGAATTGTTTTCAGACATTTTTCTTCTTTTTGAGCAGATGTATTATGCTTACGGATCAATTTCATCAGATCTTCCTGTGCTTTTTTCCCTTCCGTTGCTTTCCCTCGTAAAAGAACAAATTCCTTGTCTAGATGCAGCATTTTCTCTTTGACTTTTGTATATTCTTCTGCGGAAAAAGTGGGGCCTGTCTCTTCTAAAACAGCTGCAAAATCAAATTCTTTTTTGCATTCCTTTTTAATGACATCAGCTAAAGTCCGCACCTTGGATCCCTTGATCAAAGCACCGCCTTCTGTTGCATCAATTACTTCAATCTCGGGAAGTGCACGGATCGCATCTTCAAACCAGTCTTTATAAATCAGCCAGTCATAACGAGAACGTACTTTACCGCCATTCACGCCATCCACCATCTTCATGCCATAAGATTCATTGACAATGTGCAATTCTACGCCACCGGCATGAGTCATCTCTCCATCATAAGCAAGATCCTGACCGATCAGAACAATCTTTTTAAATCCTAAAGCAGCACAAGTACTGAATGCGCCTGTCGCAACCGATCCGCCACTGCTATATGGTGGAAACTCTCTGCCAAACTCACTATACAAAGCTTCTGTATATGGTTCACTGCGAAACCAGATTTTTCTCGATCTGTTCTTCTCTAAGAAAAGATTTTTTGCTTCCACATTGCTAAAGATCGGCACCTGTTCACATCGCTCGTCAGTCAGATGACGCGGGCTTTTCTTCGCATCCAAAGTTACAATCGCATCAAATGGTGCATCATGCATCAATAAATATTTTACTGCTGTATCTGTTGCAAGAATAAACGCCTTTCCTTTTGCATTTTTCAATTGATCAATGTTCTTATCCAAAGATGGTCCGGCAGCAACAACAATTGCCGGCACTCCGTCCGGGATTTTATCTATCAGATCCGGAATATAGTTACTATCCTTGATAAAATGAAGATTTTTCATTACATTGCTAATAGCCGAATGCGCCAGATGTGCTTCGGTATCCCGATTAACCTTTGCCATTTTATTCGCATTTTCCACAGCTGCTAAAAAATCCTTATACTGCTCTATATATAGCTTATCATAATTAGGATGAAAGCTTAAAATCTGTGAGGGAAGATTGGTCCAATGCACGCTTCTTTCCAATGCACCCGCAAATCCGTCGAGATTGATCTGATCCACATAAATCTGTACTCTCTCGTCTTTTAAGACATCTTCCATATCAAAATTTTCTATACAAAAGCAGAATAATGCAAAATCCGGTTCACAAACAAAAACTTTTGCATCTGCATCCAGTCTTTTTAACAATTCTCCTAAAAAGATACCATTACCCAAACCATATAAAATGGTAATAATATTCATATTTTGAAAAGTAAACTGATCTGCCCATTTCTTGGCTTCCTGTGCCGGACGATATGTACTGTTCATACGATTTACTTTTCCGTCATTCTTTATACAAAGTGCCCAGTTTCCGTCTCTTGTTTCTGTTTTTTCGAACGAATCAAAAGAAGGCTGCTGTTCTTTTTCTCTTTCTATTAGTTTTTCATATAATTTTGGTCTCAATTCCTGCAAGACCGAACGGTTTTTCTCAGCGTAATCCATATCATTTCTCCAATGTTATTCCATATTACCAACAAGTTCTTCCATATATTCCAAATAGTCATATTGTAAGATATCTGCAAGCAATACCATATCTCCATCCTGTAATGCATTCATTGCATCTTTTAAAATGTTCGTAAGCTGGGCTTCATCCAAAACAAAATCATCATGTTCTGTTCGATAAGTAAATAGGGCATCAATTGCTGTCATCATATTACTAAGTCCTATTGTAAACTGATCCAATGCCTCTTTTTCTTTTTGCTGGTAAAAAAGATCAACAATCTCTTTTACTTCTTCTATGCTTTTCACTACAACATCTTTTGATTCACTCATTCGTGACATCCTCCTCTTTCCGACCTTCTATTCTGTTTCGTTATTTGCTTAAAAATCATTGTAACATATTGACGATATTGAGGTCAAAATGTCTTTTATTTTAAATATATATACTTTATTATCATATTTTTTATACAATGCACTGTTTCCTATTTTGTAAAAAAAGCGCAAGCCAGCGCTTTGCACTCCAAGAATCGTTTTAGCAATTCTTGCTGATGCGCCTCTACTGTACAGGCAATTTCCTATCTTATAAAAAAAGGAGCCGGTCGATAATCGACCAGCTCCTCCATCCCAAGTTTAGGATACCATCCTAGTCCAATAATTACTGGAGTAAAGAAAGTACACCCTGTGTAGCCTGGTTTGCCTGAGCAAGCATAGACTGACCAGCCTGCTGTAAGATAGATGATGCTGAGTAAGAAACCATCTCGTCAGCCATATCTACGTCACGGATCTTGCTTTCTGATGACTGTAAGTTCTCAGCCATGTTATCAGCATTAGCAATTGTATGATCTAATCTGTTCTGTAAAGCACCAAGTGCAGATCTCTGTGTAGAAACCTTTGTGATAGCTGTGTTTACAGTTGTGATCAATTTTGTGATTTCCTTACCTGTGCTAGAAGAAATAACCTTAGCAATTACAGTAGCAGAAACACCAAGCTTACCAGCTGTCATTGAGCTGATTGTGATGCTGATTGTCTGGTTTGTGTTAGCACCAACCTGAAGTTTCTTGTTCTTGAAACCACCTGAAAGAAGTCCCATTGTATTGAACTGTGTCTGAGTTGCAATACGGTTGATTTCTGATGTAAGAGCTCTAACCTCTTTAGCGATAGCCTTACGGTCAGCTGAAACGTTAGTATCGTTTGAAGCCTGAACTGTAAGTTCTCTCATTCTCTGAAGTACTGAGTGAATTTCACTTAAAGCACCTTCAGCTGTCTGGATAAGTGACTGACCATCTTCAGCGTTTGTTGAAGCCTGCTCAAGACCTCTGATCTGTCCTCTCATCTTCTCACTGATTGAAAGACCAGCTGCATCATCAGCTGCACGGTTTACTCTGTAACCAGAAGATAACTTCTCTGTGCTTCTTGCAAGATTTGTGTTTGTAATGCCTAACTGTCTGTTTGCGTTAAGCGCTGTCATATTATGCTGTACTATCATAGCATTTTCCTCCTTGATTTTGCAATGGCATCCATGCCATTGGTGCATTGTTTTTAGTTTGCTGTCTCTTCCATGTCCGTACACACTTTAGAAACTGCATATATATCTATACTCCTTATGGAGAATAAATAACTTTGTTGTTTACATTAAGATTATCGTCAGCTTTTTTGATTCTCTTAACCCATTTTCTTAAAAAAAATAATTTTTTTAAATTATTTTTTCTGATCTACAAAATACGTCTGCCATTGGTGATGCTGATTTGACATATTCTGATAATATGATGCTGCTGTTTTATTGCTCATATTAAAATCTCGGATCTCTTTTCTTTTGCTTTTCACAAACATTTCGAACTTATTTTTGTTCTTTTGCTCCAATGCCTGAATTTTCATGCTACATTCTGTAATAATACGAATATAATTTTGCATTTCCAATATTTCAGGTTTAAAATTTTGCGGATCTGCCTGTATAAAAGGATTCACTTTAGAAAATACACGTTCAAATCCACCATCCAATGTAAAGATCCGTGAGATCAATTCCTCTTTTTGCGATAGCATTTCATCAAAAGCATCTGCATCGATCGGATCTGTTGACAGAATCTCTGCCTGACGCTTAGTCGCATCAAGAATCTTTTGCATCACTTCATATTTTTCTTTTAAGGAATCTTTTAATATGGATACATAAACTGTCACCTGATCTGCCATACATCCTCTTTTCTAAAAATCACATACTATGTGTTTTTTTCATTACCTCGATCCACGTTTCACGCATTGTCTTGATATGCTTTAACGCTTCTTCAAGTATTTCGTTGTCTTTTTTCATATTCGCTTCTACGAGTCTCCGGTATATATAATCATATACTCTGTCAAACTCCTGTGATACCGGATACTTTGTATCAAGTGACACACGAAGCTGCACGATGATCTTTTGCGCCTTCTGAATGTTCAAATTCGCCTTTTCAATATTTTTTTCGTCGATTGCCACCTGTGCCATATGACAAAACTTAATCGCTCCATCGTATAACATCAAAATGATCTTTGCCGGCGATGCTGTCTGAACAGAATTTTTTTGATAAAATTGTGCAGCATTTCGATATTGTGCCATTGTAGTTACCTCCTTGTATTAGCAATTACACCTTTTTCATAGCAGGCAATCCCTATACGAACTGCCTCTGCTTTTTAACTAAAGAAGTTTGAGAGCGAATTTGACTGGGAATTTAAAGAAGCTAATGCTTTCTCCATTGCCGTAAACTGAGAATAATAACGTTCCTCCATTGTCGATAATTTGCTGTCCCACTTCTTGATCTCGTCTTTATAATCCGATAATTGAGAATTCATCTCAACATCATTATAGAATGTCAAAGCACTACTCATGCTTGTCTTTCCCATCTTCTTAAACAAGTCATCATAAAGATTTGATGCCAGACCGGAGAATACTTCCATAACAAGATCCGGATCTTTATTCAGTAATTCTTCCAACTTGTTTGTCTCATCGGCATATTCGCTGTCATCTTCATCACCCTTAATATGTAAAAGACCACCTTCTGCATAATCGGCTGATGTTGAAATACCAATTGATGACAATGCATATCTCTTGCCATCAGATGCTGTAATCGTTCCTGACATATTATCACGGAATGATGAAATCAGAGAACTTAATGTATCATCACGGCGAAGCAGGGAATCTTTGATCTTGTCTTCCCATTTTTCTATTTCATCATCTGACATTGCTTCTTTCTGCTCATCTGTCAAAACATCATAATCTTTTGCAGAAGCTGCATTATACTTCGTATTCATCTCTTTTAAGATGGAATTATATTCTGATATAAAGTCTTTGATCGTATCGTAGATACCGGATACATCCTTTGTAACAGAAATCGAAACTTCACTGCCCGCTGTCATATCCAGGATATTTAATGTCAGACCATTGACTGTGATCGTAGAACCTGAACTGCTAAGCGTTGCGCCATTTAATTCAATGGATGCATCACTGGCTGCTATAACAACCATACCACTTGTATTACCGGCATCCCCTTCTGCAACGGCCGTACCATCAATAGAAGAAAGACCCAGACCGGCAAGTGCTGATGAAGAATTTGTAATTGTACCAATATCGTCTTTGAATGTTGTAGCTGCTGCTACAGAATCAATCTTACGTGTTGCACTATCCTTCTTTAAGAAAGCATCGTCTGCATTGGCAATACCATTCTCTACACCATCTGTAATCTTCTGCTGGTATTCATCTGACTTCAGATCTTTTGCAACATTTTTACTGATCAGAGAATTTACGCTGTCTGCTAATTCTTTCTCTGTCATTATGTCAAGATCAACCTGCTTTACACCGGAATCCAGTAATGCCTGTTTTCCGGCATCCGATACTTTTGTATGCTCATCATCTGTAAAATAATTTGCTTCATAACCATCCTGAAGCTGCTTTTTATAATATGCATTAACTGCATTAGTGGCTGCTTTGTCCGTATATGCTTCAATAGAAGCCTGTACTTTATCTATTGTAGTAGAGCCTGTCTGTAACTGGTCAAAGATCTTTTGTACACTTGCCTTATCATTAGAAGAAAGGTTGTTATAACCAATCTGCTTTTTCCAGTTAGCGATTGTATCCTGCTGATCTGTTGTCAGATTACTTGCTGTAATCGAAAAAGTCTGGTCAGCACCACTATCATCTGAACTGATAAAAAATCTCTGCTGTGCTTCGTCAAAGCTGGCTTTCAATCCTGCCTGTGTACATGCTTTTGTAAAATCTTCTATTGTAGTATTTTCATCAACCAGTAAAAGCGATGTGCCGGATTTTGAATTGATCGCAATCTGTGTACCGGCCGCGATCGGATTAGCAAGCTCGGTAAGTTTTGTTGTCTCTTTTGCTTTCGAACCATCTGTAAGCGTACCAAGTTTTCCGCTTGTTACATACTGAGCCGAAGCTAAAGAATTTACTTTGATCTTATAAGTACCCTCTGCCGCCTGTGATGTAGCAGTCGCTGTTACTTTACTGGTATCTGAACTTGTTGCCGCTTTTGTTTTATATGCAGACTGTGATTTAATCTTATTTAAAGATCCCTTATAAAAATCATAGAGCTTTGTATTCATCTCACTCCAGATGTCTTTTTTCCATTCAAGCTTTGTCTTTTTGCTTGTAACTTTTGTTTTCTTCATTCGCTGTGCAGACATCAAAGCCTGTACGATTGAATCGGTATCTAATCCTGAATTAAGACCTGTCATTCTAATCATAATTCTGCCTCCTTATCGCTTCTCATCTACGATCAATCCTGCAATTTCCCAAATTTTTTTAATTGCTTCGAGAGATTTCTCAGGTGGTACTTCACGAATAAGATCGCCGGTATCTTTATCATATACCTTTACCGTGATCGTATTGGTCGGATCATCAAAGTCATACTCACAACGTGTCTTTTTGATTCTTGAATTCATGTTTGACATCGCTGACTCAAGTGTGCTCTGAGCTACTTCTTTGTCTTTTTGATTGTCTTTTGTCTTTCCTTTGTCACTGTCATCTCCAAACGTAGTCTTTTTGACTGTGTTTGTACTACTTACCATACCTGCTGTTGTATCTTTTGTTTCTATTTCAGTCGGTATGATCTTTCGGTTTGGATCAGCCGAAAAACTATTAAGCTGTGCTTCCATTGCCATTGTAATACACCTCCATGTGCAAATGCTGTAAATAAACTTCAAAAATAACGTCTGTAACCTTTGATATATCCTTATATCTAACTATCCTTTATATCGACATTTTTACTATTTATCTTTACTCTTTTTTTCAAATAAGTCTCTGATCTTTGCAATATCGACTTCTTGTCCTGCCTGTTTATTTTCTTCCTGAATCTGCAGATAAATTTCTTTTCGGTAAACCGGAATGGATTTTGGTGCGCTGATTCCGATCTTTACCTGATCTCCTTTAATCTCCAGTAATGTAATCTCGATATCATCGCCGATCATGATCGACTGGTTTACCTTTCTGGCTAATGCTAACATCTGACTCCTCCGATCCTGCTTATTGTTCTTCTAATATCATATGCTTGACCTGGTACTCATTATTCTCTGCAATAATCTGCATCGCTTTATTATTACGCGTGTTGATAATGATAGGTGCTTTCATATTCACGGAAGTTTTTCTGACATCTGCCGGAACAGTTGCCAAAAGAAAAACCGCCAGATCTTCTGTCTCAAAATCTCCAAGCTGTTTTAACAATGCATCTTCTACAACCGGATCATAGGACGCATCCACGCGAAACGGATTCACGATTGGGAATGCGAGTCCCTCCTCTGTAATACATTGCAGCCAGGAAAAGAATGTTTCCTGACCTTCTTCTATATCATATAAGATCGTATAATCCGTATACTGTTCAAACCCCGGAATTCCTTTTTCAAAATGGATCACTTTGGTATCTTCAATGTCTACCTCACCAAAATATCTTGTTTTTACTTTCATCTTGTCCTCCTCACCAGATACACTTTACTCTTTAAATATAATTGAGCAAAGATGTACCAAGAATCTTTACTGTAGCAGATAAAGATGCCTGATACAGATTATCAGCCTGTGTCATATTGATATACGCATCTGTCAGATCAACATCTTCATTATCTGACAATTTTTCTTCTGTGTTAGTACTCTGATCATCCAGTTTATCTTCTGTCAGTTCAAGACGGTTATAACGTGAACCGAGATCTGCTAATGCAACATTCAACTTATCCTGCGTAGAACTTACCATACTCAGGCCTTTTGTAAATGCCTCTGTCATAACTTCTGTACGAAGCTTTTTCTCTGCTTCAAAACGGCTCTGGAGTTCCTTTAATGCAGCAATCTCGTCCTCATCGGCACTGTTTGCGATCTGCTTATCTACATCGCTCATCTTCTGCTCTAACTCATCCATTGCCTGCACACATTCTTCAATGTAATTGATTGCTCGATAAATCTGTGGATCAAACGCATCTTTTGCCTGTGTATTGACAACAGCCGTCTGGCTGAAGTTAACTTCATAACGAATATCCTGTTTCTCCGGTGCAGAATAATTGATTGTTCTTCCTGTACTTGTATTATAACTTGTACATCCAAAATACATTTCCGGACGGATATCACTCTTTTCAAATTCTTTCTTTGTATAATCAACAGAAATCGTTGCATTATTCATCTGGACATCAGAATATGCCTGTGCGCCAAAGATCACAGTACCGGTATCATACAGATAAATCGTATCAAAGTTGGTACCGTTTGCTTTATTATAAGCATCTACATCATAGGCATTTGGATCATCTGAACTTACCACTGCACTGGATAAAGTATCCGTAACCGTTGTGCCTGCTGCATTCTTATAGGATGTTGTAATATTAAATACCGTATTATCTCCTGTAATTGCACTGTTTGAACAATTACGATAAGAAAGCTGTAAGCGGTATGCGGTATCCTGGGAAGCAAGCTGGCCGGAATAATCCGTGATATCATTGCCTGCTACATATCCTACATTACTTGTAACATATTTAACTGTATCGATTGCTTTTGACGAAAAACTTTCTGAAATTTTATATTCCAGATTGTCCGTATCTGTCGGAAAGATAAGAGAAGTATCGGTACGATATCCACTAAATACATATCTGCCTGAATAATCGGTATTAGCCTCATCTTCAAAAATAGAAGAAACATATTCCTGTAATACAGAAAGGACGGAGTTTCTCTGATCTGATTCGAGATAATCGTTTGCACCCTGATTTAAATAACCTTTCATATTCTTTAAGGTTGTATTTGCATTTTTTAATGCTGTCTCTGTAGAATCCATCCAATCCATAGCATCCGATACATTTTTGCTTGCATACTGTCTGATCTGTGTATAAGTAGTACGCAGCTGTAAAGCACGAACCGCTACCGTAGGATCATCCGATGGACGCTGGATCTTTTTTTGTGATGCATATTGTGTCTGATATTTTAAAAATAAATTTTTCGCATTGGTAATATGCTGCTGCGAACTATTCGTGATCATGCTGTTTGTAACTCTCATGAAATCCTCCTATCTATGCTTTACAAGCATCGCTCTTCGTTCATCCGTCTGTCTGATTGCGGTACAACAAAATTCAAATTTTAACATTTTCGTTATACTAGACTGCTGTTCCATTGATCAATTTATCTAACACTTCATTCATAACAGATAATACTTTATATTGATAATTCAGCAGATTCTGGCAGATGATCAGGTTCTGGCCTTCTTCATCTTCATCAACACCCGCTGTGGATAATCTTCTATTTGCTACTGCATTTTTAATATTTTCTGCATTTTCCATCGCCGTTTTTACTTTAGAGCCGTCTACACCTGCTGCCGAAGTCAATACCTGTAAGAACGATCCCGGTTTTCCTTGTCGAAACATCGTGGTATCATTTGCAAGATCAGACATTTTAGCTAAGTTTCCACCATTCGATACACCGCCGCCCTGTGTGTCGGAAAGTGCAAGCAAAGAACCGTCTTTTGCAATCTGTGAATCAATGCTGCAATTTAACGCAGTCATCATGTAATAACTTGTATTAGCATATCCTTCGATGTCCGTTGCGATCTTTCCGTTAGCATCTAAAGCCAATAAGGAATCAAATGTAAATCCTGTCTTTACTGTATCCGAAAAGCGCATCTCAATACCATTTACTTTATCTTTTGCAATAAACATCTGCTGGCCTGCATTATCATTCAAATCATAACCGCTTGTCTGTACTTTATTGAAGTTATAAGAAAATGTTCTGATAAATTCATTCAACTGCGACATATAATAAGGAACACCTCTGTAATCTACCGCATCGCTGATATGCATATCCTCGTCCTGAATATCCCTTCCTAATGCATTTTCCAATGTAAAGGTATACGTATAATTTCCATCCGCATCTACTGTTGCTGTAAATGACTTATAATTATAAGTAGCATTTCCAAGTGTGATCACACCATCTGAAGCCGGAATATCCAGTTTTAAAAGAGAATTTCCAAGGTCATTGACATCTGTTACTGTTAATGTCTTAGAGCCGGCAGTTCCGGTTGCTTTTCCTTCAAATGTCTCATTATTATTACCATCACGCATTTCAAACAATGCCTGCAGTTTGCCGCCTAATGCTTTGCTCCGCTTATCAAAGCTCTGACCGGTGCTCCATGTCAGATCATACATTTTATCCATATCATTCATAGAATAACAGGTATCCATTGCTGTATACTTGATCGTATTATAATCATTGGTATCTACTAAAGGCGAACCTGCAATCGATACAATGTATTGAGCAAGTCCGTTACCGTTTGTCGGCTCTTTTTCTACCACATCAACATCCACTAATGCCGAAAGTTCATCTATGATCGTTGCTCTCTGGTCGCGCAGATCATTTGCCTTTGTACCATATATTTCAATCGTAGCGATCTGCTTGTTCAGCGATGCGATCTGCTGTGCATACGCATTGATCTGATCTACTGTTGATGCTATCTGGTCATTTAAATCTTTTTGTAATGCCTGTAACGAATTCGCTACTTCATTGATCGATTTGACTAATGTATCTGCATAACCGACTGTCTGTGTACGAATCGTTGTGCTGGATGGATCTGTTGTCAGACTGGTAACTACTTTGAAGAAATTATCCAAAGAATTTGTCATTCCGCCACTTGTACTGTCTTTTGCATACAGATCATTCTCAATACTGTTCATATAATAATTTAATGATTCATAACGGCTATAGCTTGTATTGCTCATGCGATATTTGTTATCGTAATAAATGTCTCTCTGGCTGTCAATGCTGATCGCATCGACACCGGTTCCTACCATACCATATGTAGTTTTAAAAGAGATTGCTTCTGTTGCCTGCTGTTTTACAACCTGTCTGGAATATCCTGTTGTTTTTACATTTGCGATATTATGTGCTGTTGTATTTAATACGGCATTGTAGGTAGACATACCTGATCTTGCAATATTTAACCCGAAAAATGTTGATGGCATCTCTTATCCCTCCTATCCTAAACGTTCGATCAAATGCTGTAACATTGCATCTACCGTCGTGATATATCTTGATGCAGCATTGTACGCATGCTGGTACATCAAAAGACTTGTCATTTCTTCTTCTGTCGATACACCGGCAATCTGCTGTCTCTTATCTTCTATACTTTCTGTTTCTTTTGTCTGGTTTTCCATAATACTCTTCCAGACACTGCCCTGCGTAGCAAGGTTCCCGACCATTGCATCATAGAAACCGTCTGCACCATATTTTGATAATGCATTCGGATCTAATGCCGTATCTTCTTTTCTCCAGCTTGCAAGGATAGTTTCATATGGTGTCTGTAAATATTTTCCATAATTTCCGGTTGCAGGATTACCCTTGACCGGAAGGTAAGAATAATTCTCTTTGAGCCTCGAATTCACTTCCAGATTCTGTAATGTATATAATGTATTTTTATCATCTGCATCTTCTTCATTGTATACATACAGGCTGTATGTCTTTGTACCATCCGCTGCAACATTTTCTTTTGTCAGTGTGATCGTGTTGCCATTCTCATCTGTGGTTGTCACAGGTCCGTTTACCGTATATACCGTATAACGCGAACCTTGTCCTTTTCGTGTAAAAACTTCCGTTCCGATTGTTTCATCATCATCCGCTCCTACCAGGCAGTTGTTCGCATCAAGTACTTTTGCATTTGTCAATGCCGGCATTGCATTTCCCTTTGCATCGGTTCCGGAAACACCTGTCAGATCCGCATCAACATTTGGTGCAAATGCATCATTGACAGCTGTAACGATCTTGTGGATCAAAAGGTCAAACTGTGCTTCTACTTTCTCTAACAGGCAGTTTCCTGTTGTGTTATTATAATTCTCTAATTCATAGGATGTCGGATTCTGTACAATATCTGTGTACACACCAACATTCTTGCCTCGTGCTGTCAGAATACCAAGAAGTGAACCCATATCTGTTTCTTCTTCCTGTGAGTATGCACGATTGATATCATATACTTCACCATAACCGTTCTTTTCCCATACTACCGTATACATCGGAGACGATTCAATATCGGTATATGTTCCGGTTGCTTCATCGTATTTCTGGTTCTTGATATTTTTGCAAGCCATATGATACGATCTTGATTCATCAACTAACGGTGCGTTATTGATTCTGACGTTAACCTGTCCTGTGCTGTCTTCATAGTAATCATAGTTTGTATATTCCGCTAACTGATCTAATAAAAGGTTTCTTGCATCACGGTAATCATTTGCATTTTCAAGTCCCGATGCTTCTGCTGCGGAAATCTTTGTATTCAGCTCTGCGATCTGGTCAGCAATCTTGTTGATCGATGTTACCTGACTTTCAATCTGTGAATTCAGATTAACCTGATAACTCTTCAATGCAGAATAGACATTTTGTGCCTTTTCCAGGAACGATTCTGCCTGTGTAATGAAAAGCTTACGATTTGTAATACTTTCCGGATTGGTTGACAGATCTTGTACAGTCTGCCAGATGTCCGATAAGACATCATTGAACTCCACGCCTTCTGTCTCGCCTAAGATATCTTCAATCTCGGTTGCCGTATTATACTGTACTTCGTAGAAAGTCTGTCTGCTGACTTCCTTTCTGTACTCTTTATCCAGAAATTCATTTCTGATCTGACGTATTGTGGCAATCGTTGTACCGTATCCTACCTGAAGTGTAGAATTCGTTGTTGTCTTGATTGTCTGATAATAGGTATCTTTATTGATATTCTGCTGTCTGGTATACCCCTGTGTCTTTGTATTCGCAAGGTTATGTGCCGTTGTATTCAGTCCTGCCTGCGACGATTGCAAGCCGGAAACACCCGCATTAAAACTTGTAAATAAACTCATCTTTTCCTCCGTTTCAATAATATGTACTCTCGATATCTTCTCAAAAACAAATCCGAAAGCACATCAATCTATATCCATTCAATATATTCAACTTTTCTTTTCAAAACTCATATCTTTCTGACCGGATGACCACTACCGGTCATCCTATCACTTCCGATATATTGCCAGATTTTAATTCTCTTATACAGCAAAAAAACGGCTGTCACAGTACAGGGAGCTTTACGCTCCCCGTAAACAATCACTACTGCTTTGCATCAAACCCTCCCGGTGTATATCCCGGACTGTAGGATGACGATGCATTGCGGTCGTAATTATTTACCCCTGGTGACATCCGTGTGCTTTGAATAAAATTCATATTGAATTCTATCATTTCAAGGGAATTCTCAATGAGATTTTTATTTTTCTCATTAATATCTACTAAACGCCTCATGATCACTTTCAATTCATCATGAAGCTGTGCTATCTTTTTTCTTTCTCCAGGCTGCTTTTCTAACAGCGTTGCCAATGTTGTCAGATCCAATGTGCTCGCATCCCTGTTTAGCACGACTCCAATATTGGCAATCACTTCTTCTCTTTTCTTTCCTATCGCTGTCGCTTTCTCAACCAAAGCCTGCTCTTCCTGGGTTACCTCTTCCAGTTCTTTCAGATCTCCACGGGTTAAGATCTCCGTCTTCTTCTCTGATACCGGAATCAGTTTCTCATAAATTTCTTTTTCACCGCTCAATGCAGTAAAAAGATCCTCCATCAAACTAGCCAATGTTCAACCTCATTTCTTATATTGAGATGTCATAGTAATTACTGATCATCTTTTCTGCGATTTCCTGTGAAGATACGTTATACGTTCCACTGGCAAGTGCTTCTTTCATTTCAGCAACTCTGTCTTCACGAACATCTGATGACTCAGCGATCGCATTCTTTGCTACCTGATAATCTTTTGCAGATTGAGAGATTTCATAAGCATCCTGATATGAGGATTTCTTTGTCTTACCTACGCTTTTTACCTTTGTTGACTGGTACAGCTGACTTACATGATTAATGGCATCTACTCTCATTCTAATCACCACCTAAATAAAATTTCACAACATTTTCAATATAAATATCGGAATGATAAAAAAGAAACTTTAGTTTTTTTTTGACTTTTTTACAAAAAATCAAAAAGTGCAAAGCCCGCACTTTGCACTGCAAGAATTGCTAATGCAATTCTTGTTGATGCACCACTACTGCACGAGCAGATTCCTATTCCACAAAAAAGGACAGCACCTATGTGCTGCCCTCTGTCAGACCATCTGATCTTTTTATTCGTATTTAACATCCTTTAAGATATCCGAAAAGTCAAAGGTAGCAAAGTAATCCTTTGGCGTCTCTGCACGACGGATCATCTTAACACTTCCGTCTTCCTGTAACAACAACTCTGCTGATTTCAATTTGCCATTGTAATTATATCCCATTGCAAAACCATGTGCACCCGCATCATGAATGAACAAATAATCTCCCATATCGATCTTTGGAAGCATTCTGTCTACTGCGAATTTATCATTGTTTTCGCAAAGAGACCCTGTTACATCATATTTATGATCGCAAGGTGCGTCTTCTTTTCCAAGAACCGTGATATGATGATAAGCCCCATACATAGCCGGTCTCATCAGATTGACAGCACATGCATCTACACCGATATATTCCTTATAAATATGCTTCTCATGGATTGCCTTTGTAACAAGACCGCCATAAGGTGCAAGCATAAATCTTCCTAATTCCGTAAAGATCGCAACATCACCAAGGCCTGCCGGTACCATGATCTTTTCAAACTGCTTACGGACACCTTCGCCGATCACAGCAATATCATTTGGCTCCTTGTCCGGTGTATAAGGAATACCAACGCCACCGGAAAGATTGATAAATACAATTTCTACACCGGTTTCTTCTTTTAATTCTACAGCAAGATCAAAAAGGATACCTGCCAAAGTCGGATAATATTCATTCGATACTGTATTACTTGCAAGGAAAGAATGAATTCCAAAACGCTTTGCTCCCATTTTTTTCAAACGTTTGAACGCTTCTTTCATCTGCTCTTTTGTCATACCGTATTTGGCATCTCCCGGATTATCCATAATGTCTGTTCCCATCTTGAACACTCCGCCCGGATTGTAACGACAGCAGATAGTCTCCGGAATACCTGCTTCTTTTTCCAGAAAATCAATATGTGTAATATCATCTAAGTTGATAAATGCATCTAATGCTTTTGCTTTTTTATATTCTTCTGCCGGAGTTACGTTTGAAGAAAACATAATGTCTGATCCATGGAAACCACAAGCTTCTGACATCATAAGCTCTGTCAATGAAGAACAGTCAACACCACATCCTTCTTCCTGTAATATTTTTAAAATATATGGATTCGGAGTTGCTTTTACCGCAAAATATTCACGATATCCTTTATTCCATGAAAATGCTGCTTTTAACTTACGTGCATTCTCTCTGATTCCTTTTTCATCATAAATATGAAACGGAGTCGGATATGTCTTTGCAATCTCTTCTACTTGTTCTTTGGTTACAAATGGTGTCTTTTTCATAATCTGTCTCTTCCTTTCTATACTTTACAGACTAACATCGTAAATCGCCTTATGATCGTCTGATTCTTCTGGTAAACTCCACACAATCTTTATCATATCAAAAAGCAAATCCACTTTCAATACTTCTTTTTGGCGCAAGTGCAAACATTTGTTCTGATTATTTGCAATCTTATTTTTATTTGTGCTATACTTATTAGATATGTACGTAATAAACACTTGAGCCGGTTTACCGGCATTTATAAAAAAGCAACTTAAAGGGGAAAGAAAATGAGCGAATATTCAGGAAAAGATATTGTAATCCTGGAAGGATTAGAAGCAGTCAGAAAAAGACCGGGTATGTATATTGGTTCAACCGGTTCGAGGGGTCTTCATCATCTGATCTGGGAAATCTTAGACAACAGTATTGATGAACATCTTGCGGGATTTTGTGATGAAATCCATATCACGATGCAAAAAGACGGAGGAATCTGTATCGAAGATAACGGGCGAGGGGTTCCGGTTGACTTACATCCGGCCAAGAAGATACCGACAGTACGTGTTGTATATACGATCCTGCATGCCGGTGGAAAGTTCGGAAACAGTGCCTACAAAGTTTCAGGCGGTCTGCATGGTGTCGGCTCTTCTGTTGTCAATGCATTATCAACAAAAATGATCGTTGAGGTACGCCATAACGGATGCATCTATCAGGATATCTATGAGAATGGCGGTAAGCCTGCTGTCTCCTTAGAAAACGGAATGCTTCCGGTCATTGGCAAATGTGCAAAAAGTGCTTCCGGCACAAAAGTAACCTTTTATCCTGATCCGGAAATTTTTGAAACAATCCATTTCAAACCGGAAGTGATCAAAAAGAAATTAAAAGAGATCGCCTTTTTGAATAAAAATCTCAAATTGATCTTTAAAAACGAAATGGACGACGAAGAAATTGTCTATCTTGAAGAATTCGGAATCCAGAGTTTCGTCCGCTATATCAACAGAGATGCCGTTGTATTGCATGAAGATCCTATTTACATAGAAGGAAAAAGCGGTGATATTGAAGTTGAGATTGCTTTCCAGTATACAACGAATTTTTCAGAACAGATCAATCCGTATTGTAACCGTATCAATGTCGTAGACGGCGGTACCTTAGTAACCGGCTTTAAAACCGGTCTCACGCGTGTAATGAATCAGTATGCAAGAGAACTTGGCATCCTAAAAGAAAAAGACGAAAACTTTGACGGAAAGGATATCCGAAACGGTCTTGTTGCAATCATTTCGATCAAGCATCCCGATCCACAGTTCGAAGGACAGACAAAAACGAAGCTTGGAAATACTGACGCAAAAACAGCTGTAGAAGATGTCTTTACCACGCAGGTACAACGTTATCTTGATAAGAATGTCGAAGTCTTAAAAAAAATCTTAGACAATTCCTTAAAATCCTACAATGCCAGAAAAGCGAGTGATAAAGCAAGAACCGCTGTCTTAAAGCAGTTAAATGATATTGACAGCAAAAGCAAACTTGCCGCATGCACTTCTAAAAAGCCGGAAGAATGTGAAGTATACATTGTCGAGGGTGACTCTGCGGGCGGTACGGTAAAAACAGCCCGTAACCGAAAGACGCAGGCAGTTCTTCCTTTGCGTGGAAAAATCTTAAACGTAGAGAAAGCTTCGTTAGAAAAGATCTTGCAAAATAACGAGATCAAATCCATGATCGCATCCTTTGGCTGTGGCATTGGTGATGATTTCGATATCAAAAAACTACGCTATGACAAGATCATTATCCTGACCGATGCCGATGTCGATGGTGCTCATATCAGTACATTGCTTTTAACATTCTTTTATCGTTTTATGCCGGAACTGATTTATGAAGGAAAAGTCTATCGTGGTCTTCCGCCATTATATAAGGTAGATTACGAGAACAAAAAGCTGCCGGTCAAAGATAATGATAAAGCCGAAAAAGGCAAAAAAAGCCGTAGCAAAAAAATGCATTCCGAATATATCTTTAACGACTTTGAGTTAGAAAAATTCCGTAAGAATAAAGATAACAAGATCCTAAGTATCCAACGTTACAAAGGTCTTGGCGAAATGGATGCCAGCCAGCTCTGGGAGACAACGCTTGATCCCGAGACAAGAATTCTTGCACAGATCTCTATCAGTGATACGGTTGAGGCAGATGATGTGACTACGACATTAATGAGCAGCAGTGTCCCACCAAGACGGCAGTTTATTATGGAAGAAGCCAAGTATGCTACATTAGATGTGTAATGTTCTTTCCCGCTATAGATGGTATCACTGCATAATAAAGATTTAGATATAAAATTGAAATAGAAACGAGGATTATAATGACAACGAAAGACCAATCAATCATTCAATTAGATTTTTCAGATGAAATGAAAAATTCCTACCGGGATTATGCTGTCAGCGTTATTATCTCGCGTGCACTTCCCGATGTCAGAGACGGACTCAAACCGGTTCAGCGAAGAATATTATATGCCATGACAGAACTCGGACTGGCACCGGACAAGCCACACAGAAAAAGTGCCCGTATCGTCGGAGATACCATGGGTAAATATCATCCGCATGGCGACAGCTCCATCTACGATGCTTTAGTACATATGACCGAAGATTATTCCCTAAACCTTCCTTTAGTAGATGGTCATGGTAACTTTGGTTCCATTGACGGAGACAGTGCTGCTGCGATGCGATATACTGAAGCCCGTTTGTCTGCAGGTGCCTTGACGCTTCTTGAAAACTTAGACAAAGGACTGGTTCCTTTCGGTCCAAACTTTGATGAAAGCGAAAAGGAGCCACTTGTTTTACCGGCTACACTGCCAAACCTTTTGATCAACGGTACAACCGGTATTGCTGTCGGTATGGCGACAAACATTCCACCGCATAATGTATCCGAAGTTATTGACGGAACCGTGGCATTGATCAAAAATCCTGATATTACAACAAAAGGACTTATGAAATATATCAAGGGACCGGATTTTCCAACCGGAGCAATGATCACAAATGCTGACAGCATTGAACAGATCTATAATACCGGTGAAGGAAAATTAACGATCCGTGCCAAAACAGAAATTGAAAACAGCGATAACGGACGCAAAAATATTGTAATTACCCAAATTCCCTATACCGTTGCCGGTAACAAAACAAAATTATTAGAAAGCCTTGTCGCTCTGACAAAAGATAAAGTCTTTGATGAGATCTATGATGTCCGTGATGAGTCTTCAAAAGAAGGAATCCGTCTTGTGATCGAAGTAAAAAAAGACCGTAATATCGAAAATCTCTTAAATGGGCTCTATAAAAAGACAGCCATGGAAGATACCTATGGTGTCAATATGCTTGCAGTCAAAGACAAACAGCCAATCACATTTACGTTAAAGCATATGCTTCAGGAATTTGTACTTTTCCAGGAAGAGTTATATACCAAAGAATATGAGCATCTTCTTGCCAAAGCCAAAGACCGCCTTGAGATTGTAAACGGTCTGATCAAGGCAACCGATGTGATCGATCTGATCATTGAGATCTTACGTGGCAGCCAGTCTGTCAAGCAGGCAAAATCCTGCCTGATCGATGGGATCACCGAAGGGATCACATTCCGTTCCAAAAAATCAGAAAAAGATGCCGCTACGCTCTCTTTTACCGAACGTCAGGCAGATGCGATCCTTGCTATGCCGTTAAGCCGTCTGATCGGTCTTGAACTTTTAAAACTACACCAGGAAAAAGATGTACTTGATGATAACATTGCGCAATATCTTGTGATCTTAAACAACAAAGAAGAATTAGACAAAACGATCATTGCCCGTCTGAAACGATACAAAAAACAATTTGGAGTACCCAGAAAAACAGAACTTGCGAATGTCTCTCAGGTCAAATATGTTGAAGAGATCAAAGAAGAGGATATCTATGTTCTGATCGATCGCTTTGGCTACATCAAATCTGTTGATGCCACAAGTTATTCCCGCCTTTCTGCAGAAACGCTCAACGATTATGCACATATCGTCTGTATGCGTAACACAGATCGGCTTTGTGTCTTCTCTTCTGCGGGTAACATGTATCAGATCAAAGCCATGAACATACCAAAAGGCAGGAGCCGCGATAAGGGTGTGCTGATCCAGTCACTTTGCAAGATCGGGCACGAAGATGCTCTGCTTTATGTCGATGCAGAAACATTATTTAATTCACAGCTTCTCTTTACAACAGCATATGGTTTTGTCAAGCTGGTATCGGGTATTGAATTCGATACGAACCGTCTGGCAATCGCTTCTACAAAACTGGATGAGAATGATCACCTTGCCGGTGTGACTTTATTAACCGTAGAAGATGCAATCGCACAGGATCGTAAAGTCATTATGATCACAAAAAATGGACTGTCTCTTGGCTTTCCACTCACAGAAGTCAGCGAGCTCAAAAAAACAAGCCGTGGCGTTAAAGGTATTGCACTGGAAAAAGAGGACCTTGTCGAATACTCTTCCGTCGTAACGCCGGATTGTGAAGAGGTCACTTTTGAACAGACTAAATACAATCCAAAGAAGATACGAAACCGCAAACGTGGTGCGAAGGGGCAGAAAGCACAGATACGTCTTTCTTAATACAATAGAGTATTGTCTGTATGAATAGAGCGATATCTGTCCGAAAAGCCCTGTATAGCAAAAAAGCTCTATGCGATAGAATGAAACTATACTGCCTTCCAAAATCAGATTTAAAATCTACTTTGGAAAGCGGTATCAGAATTCTATAACATAGAGCTTTTTTATGATATGAATTTTCTTTTTTATCTAATACAATGATGATGCCAAAAAGGAATAAAAATTTTCTCATATCATTGTGGAATTTTAGCATCGATCACTTTGTACTTCTTATTCCTCTTTAGAAGTTTCTGTGCTTTCTTCTTTTGCTTCTGTTTCTTCTTCCTCACCGATATCTAATGTCACATAATCTCTGTCGCTGTCATCGTTCTCATCTTCAAAGATATCATCAAAGTCATCATCGAAATCATCTTCTTCTAACTCTGTTTTACGTTTGTCCCAGAAATATAAGACACCCGCAACACTTCCTGCTACTGCAGCAACACCTACTACAAATTTCAAAAATTTCTTCATAAATCATCCCTCATTTCAAACATTATTAACGAGTTGTCAGTTTCTTTGTAATATGCCACAAGAATGGATCTAATCCTTTGTCCATTGCAAGAGCTTCCTGAATATCAAAGTCAACGAATTCGCCTTCTTTATATCCTACAACACGGTTAGATTTACCCTCGCAAAGAAGCTCAACTGCTTTCGCACCCATAGCAGAAGCAAATACACGGTCTTTACATGTTGGATTACCACCACGCTGGATATGACCAAGTACCGTAGCTCTTGTCTCAACACCGGTAGCAATCTCAATCACCTTTGCCATCTCCGCTGAGTTTCCGATTCCCTCTGCATTGACAATGATATGGTTCTTCTTACCGATGCGTCGTCTATCCTGAATCTTATTGATGATTCTCTGAATATCACCATGATATTCTTCTGTTGTCAATATATACTCTGCACCGCTGGCAATACCTGTCCAAAGTGCAATATGACCTGCTGTACGTCCCATTACTTCAACAATACTGCATCGTTCATGTGATTCTGATGTATCTCTTAATTTATCGATTGCTTCCATTGCTGTATTGATCGCTGTATCAAATCCGATCGTGTACTCTGTACATGCAATATCCAGATCGATCGTTCCCGGAACACCGATCGTATTGATTCCATGCTGTGCAAGCTTGCTCGCACCATTGAAAGAACCGTCACCACCGATTACTACGATACCATCAATACCATGCTTACGACAGATCTCAGCACCTTTTTTCTGGTATTCTTCATGCTTGAACTCAAGACAGCGGGCTGTATATAAGATTGTACCACCTGTCTGGATAATATCCGATACGGTCAGATTATTCATATCAAAGATATCTTCTTCTAAAAGTCCTGCAAAACCACGACGGATTCCCTTTACATTTAATCCATTTGAAATACCGGTACGAACTACTGCACGGATTGCTGCATTCATTCCCGGTGCATCCCCACCACTTGTTAAAACACCAATTGTCTTTACTGCGTTACTCATATTGTCCTCCTTTTGTGCCTTAATCTATTTATAAATTTTACGCTAATTAAGATCATTTTTCAATACTCTTTTCACGAATTGCTAAAGCATTCTCACCGAATTCTTTTAATACATTTTCCTGTAAGATCCTGCGTGCATCTATACTGTAGCTTCTTGCCAGTTTTTTAACCTGCTTTTCTTTTTCTGCATAAATACATACGGTATCTGCACCATCAAAAGGCAGTATCTTTTGGTACAGCTCTTTTTCCTTCTCCTGAAATGATGCGATATCCGGAAAACGGATCCATAATTCACATGGAATTTTTTCAAATGGTATGATCTGCCGGCATAAAAGTTTTCCGCCTCTTCCTTCCTCTACCTGTGCTCTTCCTTTGACAAAAACTTTGCTGTCAACTTCGAGATACGGTTTGTTTTTCTCATAATCTCTTGGGAATACGACTACTTCTATGTTTCCATACAGATCCTCAACTGTCAGAAATGCCATCATCGTATTCTGTCTTGTAGTTTTGACACTTTTGGAAATTATCATTCCTCCGACAACTACCTTTTCACCATCGTCAACAGCCGCCATCATTTCTTCGTTTTCAGCAGACGGCTGGAAATCCAGTGAATTTCTGGTACAGTTCTTCTCCATAAGAGACACATATTCTTCGAGCGGATGACCACTGATATAAATTCCTAAAACTTCTTTTTCATACATCAGAAATTCTTCTTTATCCCATTCTCCTACATTGGGAAACGTAATGCGGTCCGCCTGATCTAACTCTTCATCTCCCATGTCAAACAACGAAAGCTGTCCGGCAAGATTGTCTTTCTTTTCACGGTTGACATGCTCAAGCATTGATTCATAGACATAAAATTTCTGCTTTCTTGTACCATCCATACTGTCAAACGCACCTGATTTGATAAAGTTTTCTATTGTGTGACGGTTGACTTCTTTCGATGACAGACGTTTCATAAAATCTTCCATTGATGTAAATGGTCCGTTTTGTGTTCTTTCCTGAATAATAGATTCGATCACACCGTCTCCGACACCTTTGATCGCTGAAAGACCAAAACGAATCTTTCCGTCTGCTGCCGAAAATGCAGACATTCCTTCATTGACATCCGGTCCTAAGATCTCAATCCCCATTTTTCGGCAGCTCATCGCGTATTCTAACACTTTTGCGGTGTTATCTTTAACAGATGTCATCAAAGCTGCCATAAAGGCAACCGGATAATAATATTTTAAATATGCCGTTTGGTAAGAAACCACAGCATATGCAGCCGCATGTGACTTGTTAAACGCATACTTTGCAAATTCTGTCATATCATCATAGATCTTATTGGCAATTTCTTCTGATATTCCATTGGCAATACAGCCTTTTACGCCTTCTTCTTCATTACCATAGACGAAATTCTTACGTTCTGCTGCCATGACTGCGGCTTTTTTCTTTGCCATCGCACGACGTACCAGATCACTTCGTCCAAAGCTGTATCCGGCAAGATTACGCACGATCTGCATAACCTGCTCCTGATAGACAATACAGCCATAAGTCGGTTCAAGGATCGGCTCTAACTGAGGGCAGTCATATGTAACACTGTCACGATTGTTCTTACCTTCGATATATTGCGGGATGTAATCCATTGGTCCCGGACGATATAGAGAAATTCCGGCAATGATATCTTCCATATTCTCCGGTTTCAACTCTGTCATAAACTGTGTCATTCCGGCACTTTCTAACTGGAACACACCTTCGGTCTTTCCTGCTCCGATCATCTCATAGACATTTTGATCATCAAAGTCAATATCCATTAATGTATCATCTTTTAATCCTGCCATCTTTGCTGCATTCTGGATCACAGTCAAAGTACGAAGTCCTAAAAAGTCCATCTTCAAAAGACCAAGTTCTTCTAGCGTTGTCATTGTATACTGCGTTGTGATCGTACCGTCTGCTGCCTTCGACAATGGCACATATTCATCGACCGGCTTAGGACTAATCAGCACACCCGCCGCATGCATTGACGTATGACGTGGCAGTCCTTCTAATCGTTTGGACATATCGATCAAGTTTCTTGCCTGTTCATCTGTCTGGTAGATATTTTTAAATTCAGGATTATGCTGTAAGGCTTTCTCGATCGTAATACCAAGTTCCATCGGTACTGCTTTTGCGATCGAATCCACATAATTGTACGGAAGATCTAACACTCTTCCGACATCACGGATCACACCTCTTGCTGCCATCGTACCAAATGTGACGATCTGTACCACATGATCTTTTCCGTATTTTTCCATCACATAATCAATCACGCGCGGACGGTTTTCATAACAGAAGTCAATATCAATATCGGGCATCGTCACGCGTTCCGGATTCAGGAAACGTTCAAACAACAGATTATAACGGATCGGATCAATATTCGTAATCCCCAGTGAATACGATACAATACTTCCGGCTGCCGAACCTCGTCCCGGTCCGACACTGATCCCGTTTTCCCTTGCATAACGAATAAAATCCCATACGATCAGGAAATAATCGACAAATCCCATTTTGTGAATGACCGATAATTCTTCCTCTAAACGTTCTTCATGTTGTTTTGCCTGCGTACCATATCTTTTTTGCAAACCTTCTTTACAAAGTTTTTGTAAATATTCCCATGCGGTATACCCATCCGGCACATCAAACTGTGGCAGTTTGTAATTGCCGAATTCGATCTCTACATGACAACGGTCTGCCACTTTTTCTGTATTATCAATGGCCTGCTGTGCATAAGGAAAAAGCTTTCGCATCTCTTCTTCGGATTTTAAATAATACTGTCCTCCGTCATAGCGCATACGGTCTTCATCAGTTACAAGCTTTTTCGTCTGGATACAAAGCAGTATGTCATGTGCTTCTGCATCCTCTGCCATAATATAATGCACATCGTTTGTTGCCACAAGCTCAATCCCTGTTTCTTCGCTCATTTTCAAAAGTCCGGTATTTACCGTCTGCTGGTCGGCAATTCCATGATCCTGCAATTCCAAAAAGAAGTTATCTTTTCCAAAGATCTTTTGCAAACGCAGTGCTTCCTTTTTTGCCTGATCATACAGACCTCTGCGCAGATTAGAAGCAACAATACCCGCAAGGCAGGCACTTAATGCAATGATCCCTTCATGATATTTTTCAAGCACTTCATAATCGACACGGGGTTTGTAATAAAAACCTTCCGTAAAACCAATCGAAACGATCTTCATCAGATTATGATAGCCAAGATCATTTTCTGCTAACAGTACCAGATGATTATACCGGTCTTCTCCCTTGATAAGCTCTTTGTCATGACGCGAACCGGATGTCACATAAACTTCGCATCCTATGACCGGATTGATTCCTGCTTCATGTGCCGCACGATAAAAATCAATCACACCATACATATTTCCATGATCTGTGATCGCCAGATTTTTCATTCCGAGATCTTTAGCCCTTTGCACAAGTTCTTTGATCTTGCAGGAACCATCTAGCAAAGAATACTCTGTATGCACATGCAAATGTGAAAAACTCATCTTACTCCTCCTAAAATGTCACTTCTAAAAGTGCAGCGTGCTGACGCTGCACTACAAGAATTGCTATTGCAATTCTTGTTGGTGTACCACTACTGTACGAGCAGTTTTCTATTTCCTAAAAAAGCCATGTGAATACTCTCACATGGCTTCTAACATTTCTTTTTCTTTATGCTTCTGCTGCACTCAGGAATTTCTCAATATCTTCCATTGCACTTGTCTCATCATCGCCTTCAGCCGATACGACAACTTCCTCTCCTGCGTCCAGTCCTAATGCCATCATCCCCATAATACTCTTGGCATTTACTTTCTTTGCTCCGCTTTCTACATATATGCTGCTGTTAAACTGACTTGCTACCTGAACAAGTACAGCAACCGGTCTAGCCTCTAAACCATTTTGAATCTGAATTTTGATCTTCTTAGTAATCATGCTTATTTTTCCTCCTTCTGATAAGCGATAAGTCATAATGTATCATTTTGCAGCCACGAAACCATTCTTTTCTCTTAACTGTTCTGCAAATTCACTAATCTTTCGCAAGCGATGATTGACTCCCGATTTACCAATCGGCTTCGAAAGCATTTTGCCTAACTCCACTAAAGAGGAATCAGGATATTCCAGCCTTAACTCGGCAATCTCTTTCAATCCATCTGCTAATTGGCTAAACCCCATATGCTCCTGTAAATACTGTATATCTTCAATCTGCTTGGCTGCAGCAGTCACCGTTTTATTGATGTTTGCCGTCTCGCAATTCACCTGACGATTTACAGAATTTCTTACTTCTTTTAAAATTCTGACATTTTCAAAATCCATAAGAGCAATATGTGCTTCAATCACATTCAAAAAGTCTACAATCTGTGTTCCTTCTTTTATGTAAAGCACAAAATATTTCTTACGCAAAACAATCTTAGCATCCATGGAAAACGACTGCATCAGTTTTTGCAGCGAACGTGCATATTCTTCTGACGCGGTTGCAATTTCCAAATGATAAGCTTTTTGCGGATTCGTGATTGAACCGGCTACTAAAAATGCTCCCCGTAAATAGGCTCTTTTACAACATGTATTCTGAACCAGAAGCTGATGCACTTTATCATAAGCTCCCCATAGCTTACCGGTATCATCGATCACTTTGATCGCTTTTAATACCATCAAAACATCCCGGTTCCCCTTAATAATCAAGCAATAATTTGTACTGTTTGCCCGGATATTATGATTTTGCACCCGGATATCTGCTTTTACACAAAATGCATACCCTATTAAGATATAAGATTTTCGGGCAACTGTCAAGTTTTCTGTCCTGATTTCCAGATAAATATCACCATATCTGTCCTTTCTGATCTTGCCTGTTAATGCAAAAATAGCGGCAAATTCAGCAATCAGACAATGTCTTCCGTTGCCTGTCTGTGAAACCAGCTCTTCTTTTACTTTTCGTGAAAAAGACATACTCACCCTCCTTTACGAATGGCATCCTTTTCAATATCACGATGTTCTACTTTCAGTCCATACGGCATGTCTTTCATCTTCTTCGCTAAAGCATTTGCCATTGATACCGAACGATGTTTTCCACCGGTACAGCCAATGCTGATCACAATCTGGTTTTTGCCTTCTAAAATGTAATTCGGAATCAAAAAACGGATCATCTGAAAAAGTTGCTTTAAAAAGACCATAGCCGGTTCTGTTGTCATCACATATTCATATACTTCACTATCATTACCGGTCAGTGGTTTTAGTTCCGGAACATAATATGGATTTGGAAGAAAACGAACATCAAATACCAGATCCGAATCTTCCGGTATTCCATATTTAAATCCAAAAGACAGGATCGTTACAAAGAAGTTTTCATATACTGTCTTTTCTAAAAAGATCTTATCAATCTCCTGTTTTAATTCCCGTACCAACATATGACTGGTATCCAGAATGTAATCGGCTTTTTTTCGAATCGGTGCAAGTTCTTTTCTCTCTGCTTCAATTGCTTTATCCACTCTTCCCTGTAACGCAAGCGGATGGTTACGCCTTGTTTCTTTATATCGCTTGATCAAAACATTGCTGTCCGCATCCAAAAAAAGGATCTCATAATGATATCCGGCTTCCTTCATGGCTTCTAAAATATCATCCAATGCCGAAAGTCCTTCCTGATTACGGATATCGATTCCCAATGCAACTCTGTCGATCGTTTTTCTCTCTGCCATAAATACTTTTGTTAATTTAGGGATCAGCAAAACAGGAAGATTATCAATACAAAAATATCCCATATCTTCTAATATCCGAAGAGCAGAACCTCTCCCTGCACCGGACATTCCCGTAACGATCACAAAACGTATCATAACAACCGCCTTTCTATTGTATCATTTTTACTTCCAACTCCAACGATACATGAAACTTTTCTTCTACTGTTTTTTGCACATGTTCAATTACCTGACGTGCTTCATCATATGTTCCTTCGCCTACATTGACAACAAAACCGCAATGCTTATCCGATACCATCACATCACCGACACGATATCCTTTTAATCCGGCATCTTCTATCAATTTGCCGGCAAAATATCCTTCCGGTCTTTTAAATGTACTGCCGGCACTTCCATATTGCAAAGGCTGTTTTTCACGTCTTCGCTGATTCAGATCGCGCATCGTTTCTTCAATCTTTTGGGTGTCTCCCTTTGCAAAAGCAAACAATGCCCATAATACGATCCGTTCTTCTTTTTGTATACGGCTGCTTCGATATCCGAGTTCTAATTCCTCTTTTGTCAGATATTCGGTTTTGCCGTCTTTTGTCAATGTCATGGCTCCTAAAATGCAATCCTTAATCTCTCCACCATACGCACCGGCATTCATCACAACAGCTCCTCCGAGTGTTCCCGGAATGCCTCCGGCAAACTCAAATCCTGTCAATCCGGCTTTTGCAGCTTTTGCTGCCATGTTAGAAAGCATGATCCCGCTTCCGGCAAAGATAATGGTCTTACCTTCTGTCTCCGTCTGTTCTTCCGCCAGGATCTTTTTACGGTTCAAATCGCCTGGCATTAAGATCTGTAACGTATCCAGTGCTGTCTTATCTGCTTTTTCTTTCACCGTTTTTCCAGCCATATGCGTTGCGATCACAATGCCGTCATATCCGGTATCATATGCTAACAGATTACTTCCGTTTCCCATTACAAAGTAACGAAGATTCTGCCTTCTAACGTAATCCAATAAAGCAACAAGATCTTCTATATATTGAGGCATCACAAAAATCTTTGCATTTCCACCAATATGAAATGTCGTGTGTTTTGACAATGGTTCTTCACAAAGTACATTTTCCTCTCCGGCTATTCTTTTAATCTCATCTAAATCCGACATTCTATCACATCCTTTCCGTCAGGCTGTTCTTTGCGGTATTAATCCAACACCATTCTTGCGCTGCCATAAATACCGGCATCATTGCCAAGCTCTGCCATTTTAAATGCTTTGTTCTTTAAAGCAAACATAACATTTTCTTCATAGTTTTTGCTGACTTCATCAATAATGATCTGACCGGCACGCGCAACGCCTCCGCCAATGACAAAAACTTCTGGATCGATCACCTGTGAAATATGTGCTAAAGCCATTCCAAGATAAAAACCAAATTTTTCAACAATATCCATTGCAAGTTCATCACCTGCTTTGGCAGCGTCAAAAACAGCTTTAGCAGAAAGATCATCCGCAACTAATGTTGTTTTCTTTTCCTTTTTTTCTAATGCTTTCTTAGCAAGTCTGACCACTCCGGTAGCGGATGCATATTGCTCTAAGCATCCTGTCTTTCCACAGCCGCAGACATCCTTTTCCTCATAATTCACACGAATATGACCGATCTCGCCACCAGCACCATTGCTTCCGGTTAAGATCTTACCGCCCAGAATGACACCGCCACCAACACCGGTTCCCAGTGTGACCATCACCAAATTATTATAACCTTTACCACCGCCCTGCCACATTTCACCCAAAGCGGCAACATTAGCATCATTTCCTACTTTAACATTTTCTATTCCGGTTAGTTCTCTTACGGTATCCGCCACATTAAAAACGCCCCATCCTAAATTTGCACATTTTAATACGGTTCCATCTTCTTTGACCGGTCCCGGAACACCAATACCAAGTCCTGCAATATCTTCTAATGTTAATGTATCTCTTTGCATTCTTTCCTTAACGGATTTTGCAATATCTTCTAAAATATATTTTCCATTTTCTTCTTTTCTCGTCGGAATCTCCCATTTGTCTGTTACTTTTCCATCAACCGTAAAAAGTCCCATTTTAACTGTTGTGCCACCAATATCTACACCAAAACATCTCTTTTCCATGAAAATTCCTCTCTCTCTTATAATCTGTCACAAAATATTCTATCTATGTGTTTTTCCGGACTGGAAATTATTCCCGTCTTTTAACGCCAATTACTCTATATTTTATCATATCCACTATTGCTTTTCAACAAAAAAGGCTGTCACAAACACTTTTCTATGACACAGAAAAGACTGTCACAAACACTTTTCCGGTGCATCTTTATCGGCAGGATATGATGATATCTGCTTCTTGTTTGTATTCCTTTACTGTATGGACATTTTCCGATTCCATCAAAAAATGCAACAAAAAACCTGTCAAATAATTGACAGGTTCTTCAGCGTGCGCGAGAAGATTCGAACTCCCGACCTTCTGATCCGTAGTCAGACGCTCTATCCAGCTGAGCTACGCGCACATATTTTATTTTTCAAATGCTTTTCGTAAGCACCGAACGAATAGAATAATAACACACATATTTTTAAAATGCAAGCCTTTTTTTAATTTTTTTCAAACCTTTTTCAAAAAATACCTTTTTCAAAAATATACTAAAAATATATTTATTATAAAAACAAATAAATGGTGTATCATTTTTCCATCTTATGATACACTATAGGTACTAACATACACTCGATACATACGAACAGATTCGGGTATAGTCTGAAATTTGAAATAAGATATCGTTTTATATTTTTACATCACATAATTTAGTAGAAACGAGGCTTTATATGAAATCAATAAAAAAAAGTTTATCCACCACCCAGATCATTGCTTTGGGCTTTTTTGTTGCTATACTGATCGGCACTGCCCTTTTAATGCTTCCGGTTTCTTCTGCCGATGGCAGGGTTACGCCATTGATTGACTCTCTTTTTACCGCAACAACTTCGATCTGCGTAACCGGTCTTGTTGTTGTTCCCACTTATTTGCATTGGAGTGCTTTTGGAAAAGTAGTCATCCTGCTTCTGATCCAGCTTGGTGGTCTTGGCATTATCTCTTTTACAACCGGTATTATGATGATGATAGGCCGACGCATTACCTTACATGACCGTATTCTTTTGGAAGATGCCTTAAATCTGAATACCTTAAGCGGTCTGGTTGCTTTTTTACGCAAGATCTTTTGCGGTACATTTATCATAGAAGGAATCGGGGCACTCGGATATACGTTTCTTTTCATTCCAAAATATGGTCTCCTTCGTGGTATCTGGTATTCCATTTTCCACTCAGTATCAGCTTTTTGTAACGCCGGGATCGATCTGCTTGGCGATAACAGTCTTTGTAATTATCTGACTAATACCTGGATGAATGTTGTAACAATGTTTTTAATCATTTCCGGCGGAATCGGCTTTATTGTCTGGTGGGATCTGTTAGATGCTTTTAAAAATCTGATAAAAAAGAAAAAAGCTTTTTCTTATATTGTAAAGAAACTCCCTGTTCACACTAAACTTGTATTGATCACAACTTTTATATTGCTTTTTGGCGGAATGTTACTGATTCTGCTGTTTGAATACGATAATACCGCAACAATCGGAAACTTGGACTTCTACCATAAAATATTAGCTTCTCTTTTCCAGTCCGTCACGACCAGAACCGCAGGATTTCTGACTATATCGCAAAGCAGTCTGCGTCCTCATACTGCTTTGATCTGTATGTTTTTGATGTTTATCGGAGGTTCATCAATCGGTACAGCCGGTGGAATCAAAACAACAACGTTCGCTCTTTTGGTCTTAAATACCATAATGATCGTAAAAGGACAGAATCATGTTACCGTCTTTCACAAAACAATTCCACATAAAACACACCAAAAAGCAATTGCTGTCACTTTAGTCAGCTTTTTGGTACTAGGTGTTGCCATTATTACGATGTCCTGTTTTGAAACAGGCTCTTTGATGGATATTGCCTATGAAGTAACAAGTGCGATCGCTACTGTCGGTCTTACCCGTGACTTTACCCCTCACTTGCATCTGATCGGAAAAACCATTATCATAATCTGTATGTATCTTGGACGAATTGGTCCATTATCACTGGCCATCCTTTTTAATAACAATACCAAACGTTCTTTAATAGCGTATCCGCATGAAGATGTTACAGTTGGTTAAAAGCAATATGCCTATAAATTACCAACACTGATATTGTTCTATCTTTTTAGGATGACATGGTTATAAATTTGATTTATTAATTGCATTTAGAATAGGAGGCACTTATGAAAAAATCAATTGTAGTATTCGGTCTTGGCCAATATGGTAAAAGCATTGCTTTAGAACTTACCAATGCCGGTGCTGATGTACTTGCTGTTGACAATAATAAAGAACGTGTCAACGAACTTTCTGACATTGTAACCTGCAGCGTGATCGCTGATGCATGCGATACAGAAAGTATGCAGACATTAGGCATCTCAAATATGGATGCCGCCGTGGTCGCGATCACACAAAGTCTTGATGCCAGTATTATGGCAACCATCTTTTGCAAAGAAGCCGGAGTACCTTATATCTTTGCAAAGGCAAAAGATACAATCCATACAAAGATCTTATATAAAGTCGGTGCTGATAAAGTTGTGATACCGGAACATGAATCCGGTATCCGAGCTGCCAGACAGCTCTTAACCGGCAACATTTTAGATTTTGTAGAATTATCGGATACGATACGTATGATTGAAATTACGATACGCCCTGAATGGATTGGACAGACACTGCGCGAATTAAACCTACGACAAAAAGAAAATATCAATGTTGTGGCAATTCGCTCTCATGGCGAGATTATTGTCAATCCCAACCCGGATCATGCATTAGAAGCAGATATCACACTTTTGATCATCGTCAATCAAAAAGATATCCAAAAAGTTATTAACGGATAATACAAACAGCCATTCAAAAAGCAAATACCTTTTGAATGGCTGTTCTTATGTTGGCTAAAGAAAATATATTCTTTCATAGCAGGTATTTCCGTCATGTTGATGCTGACGGAAATACCTGCAAAGAAGTAGTACTTCTGTGATATCCTGATTAGATCAGGCTCTTATATAATTCTGTGATATCTTCCACACTTGTCTCTTTTGGATTGCCCGGTCTGCAAGCATCATCATAAGCAGACTGTGCAAGGAACGGAATATCTTCTTCTTTTACGATCTCTTTTAAATCTTTTGGAATTCCAACATCCTCAGAAAGCTTCTTAACAGCATCTACTGCTGCCTTACGATATTCTTCCTGTGTCATGTTCTCTGTTCCTTCTACGCCCATTGCCTTTGCAATATCACGATATTTCTCTCCTGTAGCATCTGCATTATATTCCATAACAGTTGGAAGAATGATCGCATTTGCTACACCGTGTGGAGTATCATATAAAGCACCGAGAGGATGTGCCATAGAATGAACAATACCAAGTCCCACATTAGAAAATCCCATGCCGGCTACATACTGGCCAAGAGCCATGCCTTCACGACCTTCCGGTGTATTGGCAACAGCACCTCTTAATGATTTTGAAATAATCTCAATTGCTTTTAAATGGAACATGTCTGATAATTCCCATGCACCTGCTGTAATATAACCTTCGATCGCATGTGTCAATGCGTCCATACCGGTTGCTGCTGTCAGTCCTTTTGGCATAGATGACATCATTTCAGAATCAATAAATGCTACAACAGGAATGTCATGTGGATCAACACAAACCATCTTTCTGTTCTTCTCAGCATCTGTAATAACATAGTTGATCGTTACTTCTGCTGCTGTACCTGCTGTTGTAGGAACAGCAAAGATCGGAACTGCTTTATTCTTTGTATCAGCAACTCCTTCTAAGCTGCGGACATCTGCAAAATCAGGGTTATTAATAATGATACCGATTGCTTTTGCTGTATCCATAGAAGATCCGCCACCAATTGCGATCAGATAATCTGTCTCTGCTTTTTTGAATGCTTCTACACCGGTCTGAACATTTTCAATCGTTGGATTTGGTTTAATGTTAGAATACAATTCATATGCAAGTCCGTTCTTTTCTAACACGTCAAGTACCTTTTGTGTTACACCAAACTTTACAAGATCGGGATCAGAACATACAAATGCTTTCTTAAATCCTCTTCCTTTTGCTTCATCAGCAATACTTGCAATTGCTCCCGCTCCATGATATGAAGTTTCGTTCAAAATAAATCTGTTTACCATCGTCAAAAAACCTCTCTTTCTTTACTTTATCTTTGCTATCTGCCGGATACTTTCTGTCTTTTTTCAAAATGCATTCAACAGATAGGTACTGTCACTATCTCTATTATACATCAGAACGAAAAAAAAGCAATGCAATATTACCAATTTTCCAATAATATTGATTGCTTTTTTATGCAAAATTTACATATAATACACTGATCTAACACAATATCAGCAACGTTGACCTTATCTGCATCAAAACTTTTTTCATATAACACATTATCGGCAGCATTGACTTTATCTGCATCAAAGCTGCTTTTTAATGTAACACTTCATCAACCACCCGGATCTCGTTCTTTAATTTGTGAACCATGCCGTTGCGCTCCACATAAATATAATATTCATCTTTTGGCAGATCTTCTAATGCAACAGCAAACGGGAATTTGATCTTGCCTGAGATCATATTCGAGTAATCCTGCACAAACGTGTGATTCTCACCGACAAAATAAATACGGTCCACATGGCTTGGCATAATATAACTCAGGAAAATATTTTCACAAAGATAAGCACTGCTGAAATTCTCACGTCCGACCGGTTTATCCGAAAGCGGCGGAAGTGTTCCATGAAATTCTGCAGGAGCAGATAATCTGCCAAAAATAACATTTTCCGTTACGGCAACCGGCTCACTAAACTGTTTGATATCCGGCTTAAACTGCCATACCTTGTTAAATAACTTAGCAAAATACAATTCTCTTTTTACTTCACCATTGGTACTGTCAATCTCTACTAATTTTGATTTCTTACCTTTAACACGCTTTTTCATGCAGCCTGCACAGGCAAGAATACGTTCCTGATCATCAGAATATAACGCACTGCCGGAACGCTGGTTCTTAACACAATCATGCACACATAAAGTCTGAAATTTCTTTGTCTGATCATCAATTTCAATCAATGCTATACCGGATTTTTCACTGTCTTTTTCCTGCAATTTGACCTCACCCATGCTGTGCTCTTCAAATATCAGGATCTTTTCTTTCTGCTGTGCAACATTCTTTGTGATCACTGTAACAGAGTCCGGTCTGCGGCAGATTTCTTCTGCATCTACATTTCCTTTCAGACAATAGTTTTCCAACTCGGTTCCTTCCCAGACCTCTTTTGGTGCAAGTATCCACCGGATTTTTCTACTCTTCCAATCCATTTTCAGAATTGTGTGTAATCGTTTCAATGTAATCAGTAATGATCCCTTCTGACAGCAAAGATGTGATATATTTGCCCAGTTTTCACAATCACGGTATTTGTCTCCGATCACATCACAGAGGTTGCATTCTTTTAAAATACTTCCACTATTGATATCGAGTTCAATGATCTTATCTGCAATATGCTTTTCATCCGAAGAAGTAACAAGATAAAGCGAATTGCCTTTCTGTGCAACCGCACCCATAATCGGAAAATCCAGCAAAAACGTACGATATACCCTGCCCATATAATCCATCTCATGATAACGGCATGGAACAATCTGTCCTTTCACATTCATGCGGTTTGCGGTACGGTCTTCATATAGGAAGTGTCCATTTTCCAAGGGAATCATACCGATACTGTTTGTTCGAAGCTGTAAAGAATAACGGATCGCGCTGTTGCAATCAACGACCAACGGATTAAAAGATACACCATTTACTAATATAAACGGGAAATGGGTTGCATCTTCATATTTTGCTTCACCAACAACATCAATGATCTTTTTGGGTGTTTCCGATACATAGATACGCAGCATTCTCCTTTTGATCACATTACCTTTCTCGTCGATCATCTCTAATTCTACTTTATTGCTTCGTTCAAGATACAGCCCCATAACCGGCACACGGTGTCGTCTGGTATATTCTGTTTCACCGACAAAATCAGCTTCAGGTGTATCACCAAGCACACGATAACGTACCTTCGTCAGTTTCGAAGAATTAAACAGGATCAATGCCGACTGTTTGACTAAATCATACGGATTCGGTACAACCAGCAAATGTGCAAATGTATACATATGGCCGTCTAATATCTTTTCAAACGCATAGTCTCTAACCTGTGTTAAATATGCCTGCTGCGGTGCTTTTCGCAGTGGTGACATGATCTTTCTTCTTCCACCCGGAAAAACTTCCTTTTCATAAGTACGGTCTAATTTACGAAGATCGCTTTCGCTATAGGTTACTTTGGTACCTCTTTTTACATCTACAAACCATTTTCCAAATAATCCCATATATTTTCATGTACTTTTGTACATGCCTCCTTTTTGCTTGCTTTGTACTCTTGTCTGTTTCTTTTTTTGAAAGCATTGGTATCTGTTATTTTGTTATACCAGGCTCTTCTTTATGAATCTTGCGTTTTTTATAATTTCATTGTAAGCTGAATTCTTTGTTTTTGCAGATCGACACTCATTACTTTTACATCGACCACGTCGCCTACGCTGACAACTTCAAGCGGATGCTTGACAAATTTCTTATCCGATAACTGTGAAATATGAACCAGCCCGTCCTGATGCACTCCGATATCCACAAATGCACCAAAATCAATAACATTACGCACTGTTCCCTTTAAGATCATACCTTCTTTGAGGTCTTTCATCTCTAATACATCGGTACGAAGAATCGGTTTTGGCATTTCTTCACGCGGATCTCTTGCCGGCTTTTCTAATTCTTTTAAGATATCCGTCAATGTGATCTCACCAACGCCAAGTTCTGCTGCCATTTTCTTTTTATCTTTGACTTTCTTCATAATACCTAAAGAAGCTTTTGCCTCATCCCCGGTGTCTGCTGCCTGCTCAAAGGAAAGTTCTTTGTTTCCAAAAGCTTTTGCAAATGCAGCACCGAATGCCGTATTTGTATTGACTGCTTTGAATTCTTTCTTCTTTTCTTTTTTTACAGGTTTTTTCGTCGTTGTCTTCTTTTGTGCCTCGCTTTGCATCTTCTTTACATCATCCATTGTCATGCCAAGCTTATCAAGCAATGCATTGGCTGCATCATAAGACTCCGGATGTACACTGGTTGCATCGAGTGCATTGTCTCCGTCTAAGATTCTCATGAAACCGGCACATTGTTCAAAGGCTTTTGGTCCAAGCTTTGGTACTTTTAAAAGCTGCCTGCGATTCTTAAACTTACCGTTTTCTTCACGGAATACGACAATATTTTTTGCGATCGCTTTTGATATGCCCGAAATGTATTCTAATAAAGAAGCAGATGCTGTGTTTAAGTCAACACCGACTTTATTTACACAGTCTTCTACCACACCCGATAAGGTCTCTGAAAGTTTCTTCTGGTTCATGTCATGCTGATACTGACCGACACCGATCGACTGCGGATCAATCTTTACTAATTCCGCTAACGGATCTTGCAAACGTCTTGCAATGGATACCGCACTTCTTTGTCCTACATCAAAATTCGGAAATTCCTCTGTAGCGAGTTTACTTGCCGAATAGACAGAAGCTCCTGCTTCATTTGTAATAATATATTGTACCGGTTTGTCAATCTCTTTTAGCATCTGTGCAATGATCTGCTCGGATTCTCTGGAAGCCGTACCGTTTCCTACCGAGATCAAGCTGATATCATATTTTGCAATAAGCTGTTTGACTATTTTTTTAGACTCTTCAACCTTATTCTGTGGTGCTGTCGGAAAAATGACCGTAGTGTCAAGCACTTTGCCGGTTGCATCCACGACAGCCAGTTTACATCCGGTACGGAATGCCGGATCCCATCCAAGTACATTTTTGCCTGCGATCGGTGGCTGCATCAAAAGCTGTTCTAAGTTCTTACCAAAAACTTTGATCGCTCCATCTTCTGCTTTTTCTGTCAATTCATTACGGATCTCCCTCTCGATTGCCGGTGCAATCAAACGCTTGTAACTGTCTTCTAATGCTTCTACTAAGAGCGGTTCTGTATATTCATTTTCCTTGGTTACAACATTTTTCTTTAAATATTGTAAAATGCGTTCTTCCGGTGCTTCCATCTTTACTACAAGGAATTTTTCTTTCTCACCGCGATTCAGAGCAAGCACACGATGTCCTGCCACTTTATTGATCTCTTCCTGATAATCATAGTACATTTCATAGACAGACTGTGCTTTTTCATCTTTGGCACCAGAAAGCAGTTTTCCTTCTTCAAAAGTCAGTTTACGGATATACATACGATATTCTGCATTATCAGAAATTTCTTCTGCAATGATATCTTTTGCACCATTGATCGCATCTTTGGCATTTTCTACTTCTTTTTCCTCGGAAATATATTTTTCCGCTTCATCTTCTACCGGTGTAGAGCATTCCTGTTCCAAGATGTATGCAGCCAGTCCGTCAAGTCCTTTTTCTTTGGCGATCGTTGCTCTGGTTCTCCTCTTTGGACGATACGGACGATACAGATCGTCTACTACAACTTGTGTTTCTGCTTTTGTGATCTTTTCTTTTAATTCGTCTGTCAGCTTGCCCTGCTCTTCAATGCTTGCAAGTACCTGTGCTTTCTTTTCTTCGAGATTACGAAGATACACCAGACGTTCGTGCAGATTACGGAGTTGTTCATCATTTAAGGAACCATGTGCTTCTTTACGGTAACGTGCGATAAAAGGGATTGTATTGCCTTCATCAATCAGCTTTACGGTAGCTTCTACCTGCCATAATTTTATATCTAATTCCTGCGCAATCTTCTTTAAAATATCCATATGCCTCTCCATTTCCAAACAATCTTTCACAAACTATTCCTGTCCTATCTGTCGAAACCAAAAATCACCCAATATGGCAGGAAGGCAGCTAACAAATGTAACTGCCTTCCTGTTTACGATATATTATTTTTTCGCGACAGCCTGATCTGAATTTGATCTGAAATTTCAAAATCCATGCACAACACATACCTGCATGTGCATCTATTGATCTATCTTTTTCTTATTTCTCCAATGCAAATGCATCATGTACAGCCTGTGCTGCTACTTCTGTGTATTTCTGATCGATCAATACCGTAACACGGATCTCTGAAGTAGAGATCTGTCTGATATTGACACCTGCATCATAAAGAGCTTCAAACATCTTTGCAGCAACACCCGGATTTGACATCATACCGGCACCTACTACAGATACTTTTGCTACATCTTTTACGATTGTCATCTTTTCACACTTTAAACTTGTATCTGCATGACGCTTTAATGTTTCCATTGCTACATCAGACATGTCCTCTGTTACGGTAAAACAGATATCCTGTGTTCCGCCATGTTCTACAGACTGTAAGATCATATCTACATTAACCTGATGATTTGCAAGATGCTGGAACAGCTTAAAGGCAACGCCCGGTTTATTCTCAAGACCTTCTACTGCAATCTGTGCAACATTTTTATCTGTGGCAACTCCACTAACTAACATTTTCTCCATTTTACTTTCCTCCTTTACAACTGTTCCTTCTGTCGTATTTAAACTTGAACGTACTACTAACTGTACTCCGTATTTTTTAGCCATTTCTACGGAACGATTATGCAAAACGCCCGCACCAAGGCTTGCCAACTCAAGCATCTCATCATAAGTGATCTCATCTAATTTACGTGCATTTGATACTACACGGGGATCTGCGGTAAAGACACCATCTACATCGGTATAGATCTCACAGGCATCTGCATGAAGAGCCGCTGCCAATGCGACTGCTGTTGTATCAGAACCACCACGGCCTAATGTGGTAAGATCATCATATTTGCTGATTCCCTGGAATCCTGTGATCACAACAATACGACGATTGTCTAACTCAAATTTGATCCTTTCTGTATCAATCTTTTTGAGTCTGGCATTACCATAATCTGCTGTTGTATGCATTGCTACCTGAAAAGCATTCAATGATACCGCCGGCACTCCAAGAGAATCCATTGCCATTGCCATCAAAGCAACGGATGTCTGCTCACCTGTTGTCAAAAGCATATCTAATTCACGACGGGAAGCCTTCGGATTGATGTCTTTTGCCATATCCAAAAGTACATCTGTCTGCTTACCCATAGCAGAAAGTACAACGACAACCTGATTTCCTTTTTTATAATCTTCAATACAACGTTTTGCTACATTAAAGATTCTTTCTTTGTTGGCAACCGATGTGCCACCAAACTTCTTTACTACTAACATAGTATCCTCCTATCTATTTACTTTTCTAATAGTTTACTCATCAATGTGTATCCCTGTTCCACTACAATACCACTCTTCTTGGCATCTGCTTCATTATACAAACCGTCAAACTTTTTGTCTACCCTGCTGTCATATAACATATATGGCACAGGATCTGAAGTATGGGTACGGCAGGCGATCGGAGTCGGATGATCCGGCATTACAAGAATACGGAAATCTTCACCGGACTGTTCCATTTTCTCTACAACAGTAGATAGCACTCTGTTATCCACATATTCGATTGCTTTGATCTTACGCTCTAAACTTCCCTGGTGTCCCATTTCATCCGGTGCTTCCATATGAATATATACAAAATCAAATCCATCTTCTAAAAGAGCTTTGACCGCTGCATCTGCTTTGCCTTCCCAGTTTGTCTCAAGAGTGCCGTCAGCACCCTCAACATCAATATTGGTCATTTCGGCACCTACTGCAATGCCTTTTAAAAGATCAACCGCAGAGATCATTGCACCCTTTTTATGGAATTTTCCTTCAAAGGAATCTAAGATCGGTTTTGTACCGGCTCCCCAGAACCAGATCGAATTAGCTTTATTCAAGCCTTTTTTCGCACGCTCTACATTCAGTGGATGATTGTTTAAGATATCATAACTGCGTTTCATCATTTCACGAAGTTTTGCATCCTGTGGAAGATATTGTCCGATCTTTTTGCCGAGGACATCATGCGGCGGTGTCAGTTCTACAACTTCACCCTTATCCCAAATCGTCAGGTGACGATAGCTTGTTCCTACATAATACTGATAGATTTCATCATTCATTTCTTTCTGGATCGCTTCCATTAAAACAGCAGCATCTTTTGTTGAGATCTCGCTTGAACTATGATCAATGATCGTCTTTTCTTCATAAGGAAGATCATCATCCGATACCGTTACGATATTACAACGGATCGCAATATCGGTATCTTTCATTGGAACACCGATACTTAATGCTTCCAGCGGAGAACGTCCTGTATAATATTTTTTTGGATCATATCCTAATACAGCTAAGTTTGCTGTATCACTGCCCGGTTTCATTCCTTCCGGGATCGTATGAGCCAATCCAATCTCTGATTTCTTAGCAAGAACATCCATCGTTGGTGTCTTTGCATATGCAAGAGGCGTCTTTCCTCCGATCTCGGCAATCGGTTCATCTGCCATGCCATCACCTAACACTACAATATACTTCATCTTTTCGTCCTTCTTTCCGAATATACTATGGATCTATGCATCAAAACGGATCTTATTGATAATCTCCATTTCTTTTGCTGCCTGTTCATAAACAGCTTCTGTGATCTCTTCTGTCACAAAACCAAATTCATCATCAAATCCCGCATCAACAGCTGTAATCTTACCAAATAATTTAGCTGCCTGCTCTTGTACCTCATCTTTTGTACCTTTTACACGGACAAAAAATTTAGACTTTACTTCATCCATTGGCATTAATGCTAGTTTTTCATGATCCCATAATGTTCTCATGTTGACATTGACATGCTTTGCTTCATCGATCACATCTGATACTACTGCACTTGCTGTAGCAAGCTTTCCGGCACCCTGACCATAGAACATAACATCGCCAACCATATTTCCTTTTACTAAAATTGCATTAAACACACCATCTACACTATATAACGGATGTTCTGATGTGATCAGCTTCGGAGCAACCATAGCAGAGACTTTGTCTCCTACTTTTTTGCTGGAACCAAAGATTTTGACTTTAGCACCGATCTTTTTTGCATAGCAGATATCCCGGTCTGTGATCTTTGTAATACCCTCTGTATAAATATCTTCAAAATCAAGCTGTTTGCCATATGCTAAAGAAGTAAGGATCGCAATCTTACGACACGCATCATATCCTTCTACATCCGCTGTCGGATCTTTTTCTGCATAACCTTTGTCCTGTGCATCCTTTAATACGGTATCAAATGCAGATCCGTTATTGGTCATCTCTGTCAGAATATAGTTTGTTGTACCATTTAAGATACCTGAAATTTCAAGGATCTCATCCGGTGCGAGCGAGATCTTTAACGGACGGATGATCGGAATACCGCCACCGACACTTGCTTCAAACAGGAAATTAACATTGTGCTCCTGAGCGATCTCTAACAATTCAGGTCCATATGCCGCAACAAGTGCTTTATTCGATGTGCTGACACTTTTGCCGCTTTCTAAAGATGCCTTTACAAATTCATAGGCAGGATGAACGCCACCCATTGTTTCAACAACAATCTGTACGTCCGGATCATTTTTGATCTCTTCAAAATCATGGACAATCATATCCTGAACCGGATCTCCCGGAAAATCTCTTAGGTCAAGGACAGATTTTACTCTGATCTCTTCGCCGGCTCTCTTTGTAATAAGATCTGCATTTTCCTTTAAAATCTCTACTACACCGGAACCAACGGTACCATAGCCTAATACACTAACGTTAATCATGTTTTCCTCCTTTTTCTGCCTGGCAGTCTTGTATTTTTATTTTGTGATCCATGCTAAATATGCATTGATAAACGGATCAATATTACCATCTAAAACATTCTGTACATTTCCGACTTCTGCATTCGTACGATGATCTTTTACCATCGTATACGGCTGCATAACATACGAGCGAATCTGGCTTCCCCAGCCAATTTCCTTTGACTCGCCACGAATGCCATTTGCTTTATCGATCTGTTCCTGCTGTTTGAGTATAAAAAGTTTTGCTTTTAACATTTGCATTGCTTTGTCTTTGTTCATATGCTGTGAACGCTCATTCTGACATTGTACGACAATTCCTGTAGGGAAATGTGTGATTCGGATAGCCGATGAAGTCTTATTGATATGCTGTCCGCCTGCACCGCTGGAACGATAGGTGTCAATACGGATATCGTCATCATTGATCTCTACATCCAAATCTTCTTCAATATCAGGCATAACATCACACGATACAAAGGATGTCTGACGTTTTCCTGCTGCATTAAATGGTGAAATACGCACCAGACGATGTACACCATGTTCTGACTTTAAATAGCCATATGCATTCAGGCCGGATATCTGCAAAGTGACAGATTTGTAACCGGCTTCATCACCATCCAGAAAATCAAGCATTTCTACCTGAAATCCTTTTTTTTCTGCCCATCTTTGGTACATACGGCAAAGCATTGATGCCCAGTCACAACTCTCTGTTCCGCCGGCTCCTGCATGTAACGTCAGAATCGCATTATTCTTATCATATTCTCCACTTAGCAAAGTCTCTATACGAAGCTCTTCAAATTGCTGCTTAAATTCTTCAAGTGATTCTGCTACTTCTGATACGATATCCGTGTCGCCTTCTTCTTCACCGATCTCAATCAATGTAAGCATATCTTCTCTGTCGTTACACAAAGTTTCGTATCGTTCTATTGTTGTCTTTAGTTTCTTACATTCTTGTACTACTGCTGTCGAATGGTCCGGATTATCCCAAAAGCCCGGTTCTTCCATTGTTTTCTCTAATTCTTCAACCCTGTCTTTTTTATTAGCAAGGTCAAAGTGAGTTCCCCATTTCAAGCAGTGGCTGTTCGTAATTTGATAATTCCATCTTCATGTTATCAAATTCTACCATCAACTCACCTCTTTCTATTCGGATCGTTTCTGATCCTTTGTGCTGTGTTTTAAAATTTCTTTCCACAGCACATTTTATATTTCTTTCCACTTCCACATGGGCATGGATCGTTTGGCTGAATCTTCTTGCCTTCTCTTTTCTTTGGTGTGGCAACTGCAGAATCATCTTTGTTTGTTCCGGTTACCTGCGCAACCTGTTCACGCTCTACTTTCTGTTCAATCTGAACATGCATCATCGCTTTAACGGTTTCTTCTGAAATTGCATCGATCATTGCATCAAACATTTCAAAGCCGGCAAATTTATATTCTACTACCGGATCTCTCTGACCAAATGCCTGTAAACCGATTCCCTGACGAAGCTGATCCATATCATCAATGTGATCCATCCATTTGTGATCGATGACTTTCAATAAAATGATACGTTCTACTTCACGGATCTGATCAGGATCAGGGAATTCTGCTTCTTTTTCTTCATAAACTTTGACAGCTTCTTCTTTTAATTGCTGTAAAAGTTCATCTTTCTTCATATGCTTGATCTGTTCTTCTGTCAATACGATCTTCTTCATCGGAATGATCGGACGAAGTACATTATTCAACTCTGCAAGATCCCAATCTTCCGGAAGTGCATCATCATTGATGATCGAATTCACATAATGCTCTACCACATCTGTGATCATCTTGTAGATCGTATCGCGCATACTCTCGCCATCGAGTACCTGACGACGCTCTTTATAGATTACTTCACGCTGCTCATTGTTGACACGGTCAAATTCAAGCAGGTTCTTTCTGATACCAAAGTTATTACCTTCGATCTTCTTTTGTGCACCTTCGATCGCATTCGAAAGCATCTTATGTTCGATCTGCTCTCCCTCCGGCATTGCTTCAAACAGCCCCATCAGACGTTCTGATCCAAACAGACGCATCAGATCATCTTCGAGAGAAATATAAAATCTTGATTCACCCGGATCACCCTGACGACCGGCACGACCACGTAACTGGTTATCAATACGACGTGATTCATGACGTTCGGTACCAATGATCTTTAATCCTCCAAGTTCCTTTACGCCTTCGCCAAGCTTGATATCGGTACCACGACCTGCCATATTTGTTGCAATCGTTACAGCACCCTTCTGTCCGGCATCTGCAATGATCTCTGCTTCTAATTCATGGAATTTCGCATTTAAGACCTTATGTGGAATTCCTTTCTTTTGTAACTTCTTGCTCAGATATTCAGAAGTATCGATCGCAATCGTACCGACTAAGACTGGCTGTCCTTTTTCATGGGCTTGTGCAATGTCTTCTACAACGGCATTGAATTTTTCTTCTTTTGTCTTATAAACCACATCATTATAATCAATTCGTGCGATCGGAAGGTTGGTTGGAACTTCCACTACGTCCATACCATAGATCTCACGGAATTCCTTTTCCTCTGTCAGAGCAGTACCGGTCATACCTGACTTCTTTGCATATTTATTAAAGAAATTCTGGAATGTGATCGTAGCTAATGTCTTACTCTCTCTCTTTACTTTTACATGCTCTTTTGCCTCGATCGCCTGATGCAATCCATCAGAGAAACGACGACCCGGCATGATACGGCCTGTAAATTCATCAACGATCAGGACTTCATCATCTTTGACAACATAATCTTTATCCTTAAACATCAATGAATGTGCGCGAAGTGCAAGGTTAATATTATGCTGTAATTCCAGGTTATCAGGATCAGCAAGATTGTCTACCTGGAAGAAACGTTCTGCCTTGCGGACACCTTCTTCTGTAAGGTTTACATTCTTATCTTTCTCATCTACAACATAATCACCTGTTTCTTCCTCTTCTTCATTCATCAGAATATCCATTTTAGATAATTCTTTTGCCGTACCTCTTGTCAACTGTTTCACAAAGATATCACAGGCTTCATATAGCTTCGTTGATTTTCCGCTCTGTCCTGAAATGATCAATGGTGTTCTGGCTTCATCGATCAAAACGGAATCGACCTCATCGATGATCGCATAATGTAATTCTCTTTGTACTAATTCTTCTTTATATACAACCATGTTATCACGCAGATAATCGAAACCTAATTCGTTATTTGTCGCATATGTAATATCACAGTTATAAGCTGCTCTTCTCTCATCATTATCAAGATTATTTAGGATTACACCAACGGTCAGTCCGAGGAATTCATGTACTTTGCCCATCCACTCCGCATCACGCTTTGCCAGATAATCATTGACGGTAACGATATGAACACCTTTTCCTTCCAATGCATTCAGATAAGCGGGAAGTGTCGATACCAACGTTTTACCTTCACCGGTACGCATCTCTGTAATACGTCCCTGATGTAAGATCACACCACCAATCAACTGTACATGATAATGACGCATACCGAGTACACGGGTTGCTGCTTCACGTACGGTAGCATATGCTTCCGGCAAAATATCATCCAATGTCTCTCCATTGGCAAGACGTTCCTTAAACTCCGGTGTCTTTGCCTGTAACTCTTCATCGGTCATCTTTTCAAATTCCGGTGCTAACGCTTCAATCTTATCCACGATCGGCAAAATTCTTTTTACTTCATGCTGACTATGTGTTCCAAATATCTTGCTAAATAAACTCATATATTTCGCTCCTATCCACCTGCTTGCTCCCAATCAAAAGGAATACTCCTTTTTATTTTCAAGACTGCAGGCAAGTAATCTGTCTTCTTCTCTTTTTAAAGAGGGTTTGAAAATACCAAACCAATCTAAAGTATAGCATTAAATGATTTTCAAAGCAACTCTTTTATCTCCCTGCTTTTTCTACATTTTTCAACGCTATGAATGCTTTTTTTAAGCATCTTCTTAAATACGCTATATAAAGCGGATATTATTTTACAAATTTATATGTATGAATAAAAAAGTGCAAAGCCTGCGCTTTGCTATGTGTACCACCACTGTACGAGCAGTTTCCTATTCCATGAAAAAACAGCTTTATCCAAAATGCTCTGCCTGTATTGCACTTTGTATAAAGCTGTCTGTCTTTTCTGTCTCTGTATCTCTATTCTTCAGCAAACAGTTGCCAATGATATGGGAACTTTGCCACTCCAATGCAGTTGCCGCTGTATTAGCTGACTGTCTCAAACTGGCTCTGATACAGATCCGCGTAGAATCCGCCTTTTTCCAAAAGCTCTCCATGTCTGCCCTGCTCAATAATATCTCCATCTTTCATAACAAGGATACAGTCTGCATCACGGATCGTTGACAGACGATGGGCGATCACAAAGCTGGTTCTTCCTTCCATCAGATGGTCCATTGCTTTCTGAATACGAGCTTCGGTATAAGTATCAACAGATGAAGTCGCCTCATCTAAGATCATGATCGGATTATTTGCAAGAATGGCTCTTGCGATGGTCAAAAGCTGCTTTTGTCCCTGAGAAACGTTGCTTGCTTCTTCGTTTAATTCCATCCGGTAACCGCCCGGCAATGCTTTGATAAAGCTGTGTGCATGTGCGGCTTTGGCTGCTGCTATTACTTCTTCATCTGTCGCATCCAAACGGCCATAACGGATATTTTCCATGATCGTTCCTTTAAACAGCCATGTATCCTGTAAAACCATTCCCATTGCATTTCTAAGATCGCGTCTGTTGAAATCACGGATATCATGACCATCCAGACGGATCGAACCGCTGTTGACATCATAAAAACGCATCAAAAGTTTTACAAGCGTTGTCTTACCTGCACCGGTCGGTCCTACGATTGCTATCTTTCGTCCGGCTTTTACATTGGCACTAAAGTCATGAATGATCACCTGATTTTCCTGATATCCAAAAGAAATATGGTCAAAGTCAACATTTCCCTGAATATGCTCTTCTTTGACAGGATCTTCGATCACCTGTACCTCTTCTTCCTCGTCTAAGAATTCAAAAACACGCTCTGCCGCTGCTGCCATAGACTGTAACATATTCATAACCTGAGCGATCTGCTGGATCGGCTGCGTAAACTGCTTTACATATTGGATAAATGCCTGGATATCACCAACCTGGATCGTTCCCTGTATCGTTAAAAAGCCACCGGCAATAGCAACCCCGGCATAGCCTAAGTTTCCGACAAATGCCATGATCGGCATCATCATGCCGGATAAAAACTGTGACTTCCATGCAGAATCATAAAGCACTTCATTCGTGTTATGGAATTCTTCGACTTCTTTCTTTTCTTTATTAAATGCTTTTACAACATTATGTCCGCCATATGTCTCTTCAATCTTACCATTGATATGACCAAGATATTCCTGCTGTGTTTTAAAATATTTCTGTGATTTTTTCACAACAATACTGATCAATGCAATAGAGACCGGAAGTATAACCAAGGCAATCAATGTCATTAAAGGACTGATTGAAAGCATCATGATCAAGACACCGATCAGCGTTGCAATTGATGTGATCAACTGCGTCACACTCTGATTCAAACTGATACCAAGCGTATCAACATCATTGGTAATCCTTGATAAGACTTCACCGTTTGTTCTGCTTTCAAAATATTTCATAGGCATACGATTGATCTTTTCGGATATTTCTTTTCGCATCCGGTAACAGATCTTTTGTGTGATGCCGGTCATGATCCAGCCTTGTATCAGGCTAAACAAAGTACTACATCCATACAGGCACATTACACCGACTAAGATCCAGCCGATCTTTGAAAAATCAATACCGCCACTGCCCTGTATCTTTCGCATCAGGCCTTTGGAAAGTTCTGTTGTTGCACGTCCTAATGTTTTAGGTCCTAATACATTAAAGACTGTAGACCCTACAGCAAACAACATAACAACTACAATTCCGATCTTATAACTGCCAATATATGCAAGTAATTTACCGATCGTTCCTTTGAAATCTTTCGCTTTTTCTGTCGCACCCATGCCACGCATCGGACCATGGCCTCTTCGCATATTCGTTCTGGATTCACTCATATTACATAACCTCCTTTCCCTGTGCTTTTAATTTGGCAATATCCGCTTCTGAAAGTTGGGATTCTGCAATCTCACGATATACGGCACAGTGATCAAAAAGTTCCTGATGTGTTCCGATTCCGGCTACTTTTCCCTCGTTTAAGACAATGATCTGCTCTGCATGTAAGATCGTACTGATACGCTGTGCAACAATGATAACAGCTGCTTCTTTTGTTTTCTTAGAAAGCTCCCGTCGTAAGATGGCATCTGTTTTATAATCAAGTGCTGAAAAGCTGTCATCAAAAATATAGATTTTAGGATCTTTGACGATTGCTCTTGCAATCGAGAATCTCTGCTTCTGGCCACCTGAAACATTACTTCCTCCCTGTGCGATCGCACTGTCTAATCCATCTTTCTTTCCGTCAATGATCTCTTTTGCCTGTGCAATACGGGCTGCGTCCATAACCTGCTCTTTTGTTGCATCTTCTTTTCCATATCGTAAATTTGAAGCAATCGTTCCCGAGAAAAGAACACCTTTTTGCGGAACATAACCGATTGCTTCACGCAGGCTTTCCTGCGACATTTCCCTGATATCGGTACCATCTACCATAACTTTACCTTTTGTCACATCAAAGAATCTTGGAATCAGATTGACTAATGTAGTCTTACCGCTTCCGGTGCCACCGATGATCGCTGTTGTCTGACCGGTCTTTGCTACAAAAGAAATATCTTCTAACACATTTTCTTTTGCGCCCGGATAAGCAAACGATACATGTTCAAATGCTACTTCTCCGTTAGCAACAGGATTTGCTTTCGTATCCGGTTTGTCCTCAATACTGACTTTTGTATTTAATACTTCATCGATTCGTTCTGCTGATACCGAAGCTCTCGGAAGCATTACGGAAAACATTGTGATCATCAAAAACGCCATAACAATCTGCATAGAATACGTAATAAATGCAGTCATGGTACCAACCTGAATGGTTCCTGTATTGATCTTATCTGTAGAAACCCATACGATCAGAATGGACACACCGTACATGATAAACATCATAAGTGGCATCATAAATGTCATAACACGGTTTGTAAAAAGCATATTCTTTGTCAGTGCAACATTGGCATCGTCAAAACGTTCTTCTTCTTTCTTTTCTCTTCCAAATGCACGGATAACAGGCAATCCTGTTAAAATCTCTCTGGCAACCAGATTGATCCTATCTACCAAAATCTGCATTTTCTTAAAGCGTGGCATAGCAACACCCATTAATACCATGACAACTGCAACCAGTGTGATCACGGCAACCACGATGATCCATTCCATTCCGGACCTGGTACTAAGTACTTTGATGATTCCACCGATTCCTATGATCGGTGCGTATAGGATCATTCGCAAAACCATAGTTTCTACCATCTGGATCTGCTGGATATCATTTGTGCTTCTGGTGATCAGAGAAGCCGTTGAGAACCGGTTCATCTCCGCATCGGAAAATGACATGACTTTTTCATACATTTTTCCTCGAAGCTCTTTACCAATACCGGCACCCACTCTGGCAGAGAAGAAACCTGCCAAGATTGCGGAAGCTGCCATCAAAAATGCCATACAAAGCATCTTTGCTCCTGCGATCCATAAATATCCTGTCTGTCTTGCATCAATATCAATCCCTGTTTTCTTTTCTTCGGCAATTGTTGAAGTGATCGCTGTTGATCTGACCATTGACTCGCCTAAGGTATCAAACTTCTTTTCCATTTTGCTACGCATCGTAAGAAGCATCTTTTGATCCATTGTTCCACTGTTTATCATAGCGGCAAAGACCGGACGTTCGTCAATGTATTCGACTTTTACTTTCTTTCCGCTTTTCTTTACGGTCTTTGTCGTCACCTGATAAGGAATCCCCAGTTTAGCAAACATTCCTTTGACCTGCTCTTCCTGTAACGAACCTTTTGGAAGCTTTTGCTGCTGTTCTAATTGCTCAAAAAAACTACTCTTTTCTACAGAACTTAATTGTGCGTTTGCAATAAAAGCAACTGCCAGCTGACCATCAAGCTTTTCTAACGTATCTTTCTTCAGATCTTTTCGTACATAATATTTTCCGTCTTTTTTGTACGCTTTTTGAAAATCCTTTTGCTCCGACGATTTCATAAAAAGCTGTACATATTGGTATTCTTCTGTTCTGATCTTTTCGGGAAGTACATGTTCTACTCCTTTATTCTGAATACCGGTGTCAATAATATCTGACGTGTACTGCGGCAGTGACAGGTCACAAAACGCCTGCACTAAAAGCAATACAATGATAATTCCTACTGTCGGCAGATATTTTTTCAAATATTGAAATATTCGTAACATCTTTTTCCTCCTGTTTTTAATTAACTACTCCTTTACAAGTGTTTCTTAACATAAAAAACGCGAAATCATGTCGTCTGACCGAATACCGATCAGCTTTTCTTTTTTTGGTCTTCTGTATACATATCATTCATTACTTCTTTTGATACTTCATAAAATTCATTCATAAAATCAATGATCTGACCAAGCTTTTCTTCTCCAAACCGTTTAACGATCTGATCTGTGTAAGCAGCAAGTACAATACGGCCTTCTTTGACTTTCTCTTTACCAAATTCGGTCAACGTAACCTGCACATTTCTCTTATCCTGCTGATCCATACTGCGTGTGATCATATCCTTCTTTTCTAAGCCACGAAGAATCTTTGAGATCATTGGCGGTGTACATTGCATCATTTCAGCTAAACACCTGACACCGGGATGTTTCATGGCATCGTTTTCTAAAACTTTTTCCACCTGTACTTCATAAAGAGAATTCATGATGATCCATTCGTTCTGATTGAAATTATCCTGAATCGAATCTAACTTGATCTGATGGATCTTCTTCTCACAAATCAGCATTTGTCGAAACAAATTATTCAAATCACTTCCTCCTTCCACAAAGATTCCCTACGATATCTGCCAGTCAAAGACATTTTTATGTCCCGGTATTATAGCATTTTTCTATCTGACAACATACCAGAGTTATGCCTGCTTTTTATTTATGTTATCTTTTAGAGCATTGTCTCGTCAGATAAGAATAACTATGTTTTTTTGCTTTTTTGCCCTGATTATGGGCGCTCTCATCTGATATAGGGGCAAGGCCAGTCCTGATGTACATTGCTGTTGGGACTCTCTAAGCCCGTCGCCACTTGCGCATTAAAAGGAGTTTTTATCTTTTAATGTGCTATGTGTGCGCTACGTGGCTTTGCGAAGCGGAAGCGTGTCCTACACAGCAATGTTACTCAGGCTGAGTCGCCCCTATAGTTATGACCCGCGCCCAATCAGCAAAAAGGCTAAAAAAACAGTTATTCTAATCAGACGGCATGCCTGTCTAAAAGATAAAATAAATAAAAAAGCGCACTCATAGAACAAGCAGTCAGATAGAAAAATGCTATGATATGCTTACATTAAAATGTTTTTGACTGGCAGATATCCGATATACACTATATGAACCAAGTTAATTATTAACCTGGTTAATCATTTGCTGTAGTTGTTATGTTAGCACTCTTTTCTTGATGTTGCAATACTTTTTTGAGTTTTAAGACTTTAGATATATTGTTAAGGTTATGTTATGAAAAAACAGAGAAAATTTCAGTTTCCTCATTCTTGCCAAAGAAACAAAAAGATATCAAAACAAAGCAATCTGTTTTATTTGGCATTTTCAGTATGATCAATACTCACCAAAAACAGATTCCTTGTCCGATATCTTTTACATAAATGAAGTTATTGTTATCTGTGTTACTATTCATATAACGAATGATGCAGCTAAATATGGCTAACCATATTTTCATCTGATCATATAATGAGTTTGCTATATGGCTAATTAGTTGTATGGCAATTCTCAATCTGCCAGTCGATCGGTTCTACGCCATTGTCCTGTAAAAATTGATTTGCCTGACTAAAGTGTTTGCAACCAAAAAAACCACGATATGCTGAAAGCGGACTTGGATGTGGTGCCTTTAAGATTAAGTGCTTTGGATTGGTCAGCATTGGTATCTTAGACTGTGCCGGTCTTCCCCACAACATATAAACAATCGGGCGATCCTGCGCATTGATTGCCTGAATCACCGCATCCGTAAATTGCTCCCATCCCTTTCCCTGATGAGAATTCGCCTGATGTGCACGTACCGTCAATACCGTGTTTAACAAAAGCACACCCTGATCAGCCCATTTTTTCAAATAACCATTATCCGGGATGTAACATCCTAAATCACTTTGCAATTCTTTGTAAATATTTTGCAAAGAAGGCGGAATTTCTTTTTGATCCTGCGGAACAGAAAAACTCAAGCCATGTGCCTGATGCACATTATGATAGGGATCCTGCCCTAAGATCAATACTTTTACTTTTGATAATGGTGTAAAATGAAATGCATTAAAAATATCATCTGACGGCGGATATACTACAACCTTACTATATTCATCTTTTACAAATTCAAACAAATCCCTGTAATATGTTTTTGAAAATTCCGGTTGGATCGCATCCAGCCAGTCATTTGTGATCATTGCCATTTTTATGTACTCCTTTACCTGCCTTACTCTTACAAACGTACACTAATTCCCTGCTCCCGCAAATATTCTTTCACTTCGCGGATCTCTAACTCTTTATAATGGAATAACGATGCTGCTAATACCGCATCTGCATTTCCTTTTGTAAATGCATCTTTAAAATGCTCTAACTTACCCGCTCCACCGGATGCAATAACCGGGATCGACACGTTATCGGATACGATCTTTGTCAATTCAATATCATAACCATCCTTCGTACCATCACAGTCCATGCTTGTCAAAAGGATTTCGCCGGCACCGAGTTCACAGGCTTTCATTGCCCATTCTACCGCATCAATCCCCATATCAACACGTCCACCGTTTTTATAAATGTTCCAGCCGCTTCCATCTGCCCGTCTTTTTGCATCGATCGCAACAACAACACATTGGCTTCCGAATTTCATTGCTGCTTCCGAGATCAGTTCCGGATTAAGGATTGCGGCTGAGTTTACCGATACTTTATCTGCACCCTCACGCAATACCATTTTAAAATCATCAATAGTGCGGATTCCACCGCCCACCGTAAATGGAATAAAGACTGTTTCTGCCACACGACGAACCATATCTAACTTTGTTGCTCTGGCATCCGAAGATGCTGTAATATCCAGGAAAACAAGTTCATCCGCTCCGGCTTTTCCATAAGCAGCTCCTACACTGACCGGATCTCCGGCATCTTTTAAATCCACAAAATTAACACCTTTTACAACACGTCCGTTATTTACATCCAAACATGGTATAATTCTCTTTGTATACATGTGTTCCTCCATTTTCTAAATACATGCATTCCAGTTTTTGCATTCTATTTGTTCTTTTCGTTAAGGATATGCATTTTTGTTCCTACAAAGCTGTCTGTTCTTCTTTCAATCTAATTCACAAAAATTCTTAAGGATCTGTAAGCCGACATCCCCACTTTTTTCGGGATGAAACTGGCATGCAAAGATATTGTCATGCTCTACGGATGCATGCACCTGTGTAATATATTCTGTCGTCGCAGCCACATCATCCGGATCAGCCGCCTGAAGATAATACGAATGCACAAAATACACATACGGATTTGTACCGATCCCCTGTAAAATCTTAGCTCCCTTTTTGATCTCTATGGAATTCCAACCCATATGCGGGATCTTATATCCTTCTTTTTCCGGAAATCGTACGATCTTACCCGGTAAAAGTCCCAGGCCTTTTACTCCCGGACCTTCTTCACTGCTTTCAAACATAAGCTGTAGCCCAAGACAGATTCCCAAAAACGGAGTTTTCTTATCTACAACCTGATGGATCACATCTATCAGATCATATTTCTGTAATTTTTCCATAGCATCTGCAAAAGCACCTACTCCGGGCAAGATCACTTTATCTGCTTCTAAGATTTCCTTTGCATTTCTTGTAATCTTGCAATCCCGTCCTAAATGCTGTAGTGCTTTTTCTACACTTTTTAAGTTACCGGCATCATAATCAATTATCGCTATCATTGTTGTATATCACCTCTGCTGTCGTTGTTTTGCATGTTAAAAGTGTACCACATACGGGGAGGGTTGTCGATATGGTTATTCCATTCTTGTCTTACGATTCTTGTGATGATTAAATTTCCTCCACTTCACATCGCACAATCTTTCCATCTTTCCATTCCAGAGCCTTCAATACTTTTTCTCCACACAGGCACAGTCCTTCAACTTTTCCATCGGTCCATTCTTTAGGCAATGTCGGCAGAAAATGCACTTCTTTTTCATGGCTCTGTACCAGCATTTCTGCAATTCCGGCAGTCACGCCGAAATTCCCATCAATCTGAAATAGCGGATAATCGTCAAACAGATTTGGCAATGTCTGTTTCTCCATTTGGCAGACGGTATTCATTTTCCGGCGATAATGTCGGTACGGTTACCAGATACGCTCTATCTTCTACCAGATAGTCCACCAGAAATCGTGCCGCATCCTGTATTGCAAAATAATGCTCGTGCAAGAAGTCCTGATAATGCTTATACTCTCTCAGACCATATGCAAATCCTAATACATTTTTTATACTCTCTCATGCCATATGCAAATTCCAATACATTTTTTATATTATCTCAGACTATATGCAAAACTTGAATTAACAGGATCCATGCCAGTCCATAATAAGTAACAACCGCTACCAGATCATTTACAGTCGTGATCAAAGGACCGGATGCAACCGCAGGATCAACTTTAATCTTATGAAAGAACAACGGAACCAATGTTCCTACCAGACTGGAAATCACCATTGCCAAAAGCAAAGAAGCACCTACGCAGCCGGAGATTAAAAATCCCGTTCCAAAAGAATAGCCTTTAAAGAAACCAATGTAAAATCCTAAAAACACAAATGCCATCACGCCTAAAAGCAAGCCATTGCAAAATCCTACTTTCATTTCCTTTAAAACTAATGCTACTTTGTCCTTTGTACGAAGATCTTCGTCCATTAACACACGGATCGTTACTGCAAGTGACTGTGTTCCGACATTTCCTGCCATATCTAAGATCAAAGACTGAAAACAAATAACGATCGGAAGCACAGCAACAACCACTTCAAATGCTCCTACTACACTTGATACGACCATTCCAAGGAACAATAGAACGATCAGCCAGGGAAGTCTTTTCTTCATACTTTCCATCGTTGTCTCTTTTAAATCTTCTTCTGAAGTCAAACCGGCAAGCTTTGCATAATCCTCTCCCATTTCATCATCGACTGCCTCGATAACATCCTGTGCAGTCAAAATTCCGATAATGCATTTTTGATCATTTAAGACCGGCAGTGAATCTTCTGCATAATCTTTAATCAGTTCAATATTTTCAGATATCTTTTCATGTGCGATCAAATACGGATAGGAATAAATGATCAGATCATCCAGATCATCATTTTCTCTGGCTATGATCAGATCTTTTAAATCAATTGCACCGCTGAATTTTCCCTGTTTGTCTGTCACATAAATTGTAGAAATATTGTCATTATCTCCGGCCTGACGGATCAATTCATGCATTGCCTGACGAATATTCAAGTCTTTTGAAATACAGATATAATTGTTCGTAATCAGACTACCGATCTCATCTTCATCATAAGAATGGATCAGGCGGATGTCTGCTTTCACATCTTCCTTTAAGATCGGATATAATTGATTTTTGACAGTATCATCAATATCTTCTAACAAATCTACGGCATCATCCGAATCCATTTCATTGATCACTGCAGCAAGCTGGTCAATACTAAGTTCTTCGATATACGCCTTAGGTTCTTCAACATGCGAAAAGATCTCCGATGTCCACTCTGCCCCTAAGAGCTTATATAAATGTCTTCTTTCCTGACTTGTCAAAAACGCAAGACTTTGTGCGATATCATTCTCATGATAATCGCGAAGCTGTTCGATTACAGCTTCTTTATCCATACCACTTCTGACGATTCCAACAATCTCTTCACTAAATTTTGGTTCTTTTAATACTTCTCTTTCCATTCTAAGCCTCCAATCTTTCCTGACAAAATGCAAACATAATACGTTTCACTTCAGAAATTGACAAAACAATCCTTTCTGATGCGACCATACCGGATGGCATATTTCTATCCCTTAAAAGTATTCCTTAAAAAAGGGCATAAAAATACACCATCACAAAATAAAATGACACTTCTAAAAGCTTTTTCATTTTGAAACGATGTTGTTAAGGCTTATATACAATTTTCCTATTATGATCATTCATAAGAAAAAGGAGCAAGATCATGTGCTTTAAAATTGCACTTTAAGCCATAAACATCGTTATAGATCCCTCGACTTTTACTATCGCAATTATCCATGATCTCATCTCCTTCATTCTCAATCAGACAATTTTTTATTTAACTTTCTGCCTTCCAATCTCTACTACTTTATCAGTATAACTATTCTGATCTAAACTTAATAAAGAATATGCTTCTGACTCAGATACACCAAACTCAGATTGCAAATTAGACAGAATCTGTTCACGGCATTTCTTCAAATCCTGATCCGCTTCCAGATCAATTGCTGTACTTAAATTGTCATCATATTTTCTAATCCCCTGAAGCAAAGCATTCAAGGCATCAGGATAATATCCAACTCTTTCATAATTTTGGTATGCATTGATCGATTGCTGTACCTTCATAACTGTTTTAATCTTCTGGTACATCTCAGGATCTTTATCTCGCATCTTTGTACCTAATGCTTCCTGATAGGCTTCTGTATATTTGCCCATCTTGAAATATTTGTCTGCCGCCTGCTTTGCACTCGCATAACCCCAAAGATTTGTTCCGGTAATCTCAATAGTCAAAAAGAGAATTGTAGCTATCACAATAATTGCCACACCAACTTTGTTCAGCTTACCGACAATTTCAAGTTCTGCTGCCTCTTCCTCTTCTTCCTTTGCCTTTTTCTCGGCCTTTTTAGCTTCTTTTGCAGCTTTCTTTTCAGCTTTTTGTTTCGCTTTTTCGGCTTTTTTAGCTTCCTTAGCGGCTTTCTTTTCTTCTTTCTGCTTTGCTTTTTCTTCCGCATCCGCAGCATCTTTTTCGGCTTTTTCTTCGGCTTCTTTTACTTCCTTTTGGGCAGCTTCGCGTTCTTCCTGCGCAATTTCATCAGTGATAACATTGCCAAATACTTTCTTAAAGAACCCTGTCTTCTTCTCATCGTTTTCTTCGTTCTTTTCATCCGGTAAAAGAGAAGCATCCAAAAGCGATTGCATATCATCTTCCTTTTCTGACGATACCGGTTCTCCGGTCATTCCCAAAAGATCTGCTAACGAATCAAGAGATTCCTCGCTATCTTCTTGTGACATTTGTTCTGCTTCCGACATTTCTTCGGTATTTCCATCAATGTCACCCAAAGTACCCTTCATATCAAGATCATCCAAAAGACCATCTAACATGGAATCAATGTCACCTGATCCACTTGATTCCTGATCGTCATTTAAAGCATCCAATGCACTTTCCATATCATTGTCTGATAAACCATCCGAAGAATCAGTATCATCTAATGCTGCAATATCCGGTATACTTTCCTCACTGCTATCGTCTAATGCTGCAATATCCGGTATACTTTCCTCACTGCTATCATCTAATGCTGCAATATCTGGTATGCTTTCCTCACTGCTATCGTCTAATGCTGCAATATCCGGTATACTTTCCTCACTGCTATCATCTAATGCTGCAATATCCGGTATGCTTTCCTCACTGCTATCATCTAATGCTGCAATATCCGGTATACTTTCCTCACTGCTATCGTCTATTGCTGCAATATCCGGTACATCTTCTTTGCTGCTATCATCTGCTGTTGTATCAGTCTGTGTATTTTCGTTTGCAGCTAATAATGCCTGAATATCTTCGTCCGACATCATTTCAGAACCACTATTGCTCTCCGTATCTGCAACATCCGGCACAGGTACACTTTCTTCTCTATCGACATTTGCACTTGTTTCTTCTGTCTCCGAGGCAGTCTCATTTGCAGCTAATAATGCCTGAATATCTTCATCCGACATCATTTCAGAACCACTATTACTCTCCATATCTGCAACATCCGGCACAGGTACGCTTTCTTCTGTCTGTTTTATAGTTGTATTTTCTTCCTTTTTCTTTTTCGCATCCGATATTGTGCTTTCTATCTCTGACAATTCCGGGATTTCTCCAAGATCTGAAATATCTCCAAGATCACCAAAGAAATCATCACCATCTGATACATCCAAATCATCAACATCTGCCATATCTACAAATTCTTTCAAATCATCTGTCTCTAACTCAACGTCAGTTGACTGCATATCTTTTTCCTCGCTCAACCCAAATCTCCTTCACTATGTTTGTCACTCACCACGGTCTATAGTTGGGAGTCCATATTTCATCTGATATTAAGCTTTCGCACCAAGCAAACCATCAATCGCTTCTACTAACTGGCCAATTTCCGGTTTAGACAACTGTGCATCTGCTCCAAGCTGTTCTCCTTTTCTCTTCATTTCATCATTTACCAAAGAAGAGAAGATTACAACAGGAATATGTTTCATTGTATCATTTGTCTTGATCAGCTTCGTCAAATGATGGCCATCCATCTGCGGCATTTCTATATCTGTAATAACACAGGAAACCTGACCATCCAAATCTCCACTATTCAGATATTCATTCATCTTATCCCAGCACTCCTGACCATTTGCCGTAACTGTAAGATTTGTATATCCGGCCTGCTCTAAGCAGGTAACGATCATTTTACTAAGTAATGCAGAGTCCTCCGCAATCAAAATAGGAGATTCATTCCTCTTTCTTCCATGCATATGTTCAACATCGGATACCTTTAATCCTGTCTCCGGATTGATCTCGGCTACAATTTTTTCAAAGTCAAGAATGATGATCAGATTTCCGTCAATACGGACAATACCCGTCGCCATTCCGGCACCTGCAGCATTCACAGTAGAGTCCGGCTTAATGATATCTTCCCAGGATACTCTGTGAATTCCTTGCACTGCACTTACATGAAATGCAGCGTTTAATTTATTAAAGTTTGTTACTATGTACATATCGTTGTCCGTTGTCTGCTCATCACGAACCATGCCCAGACATCGTGCAAGATCAATAACGGAGATGATCTCATCACGTGGCATAAAAATACCCTCAATGCGTGCATCAGCGTTTGGAACAGGAGTCGGATCCTGATAACTTAAGATCTCACGCACCTTCGCAACGTTAATACCGTATAAATTCTTTCCAACACGAAATTCCAAAATTTCTAATTCATTTGTTCCACTTTCTAAAAGTATTCCTGTCTCCATATCCGTTCCTCCATATTAAATTTCTTTTATTATAGTGCAAGTACAACGAAAAAACAACTTGCATATCGCCTATACAAATACCTTTTTTTCATCGTATTGCAACTGATTATTTTACTGCAATATCTGCCTGCTTTTGTCCTGCTGAAAATGTTACGGATACATTGTCTATCTTTTGCCCCTTATCAACTTCAAAAAGCAGCACACCTTGCTTTTTCTTTCCCGCAGCCAGCTTTGTCCTCATATGTTGCAAATCTTCATCTACAACACTTAGCATAGCATCTCCTGCTGCCTGACCATTGATCATAATGGATGCCTGCACGCCGGACTTGCTCAAATCAATCGTTTTAGCTTTCGCAGAAACATTCGATATGCTGAATTGTACTACTAACAGCTTTTTCCCTTTGGATGCCGTACAATTTGCATAACTCGATCCATATGACTTTACTAACTTGTAGCTTACAGCTTTCATAGAGATTCCCTTGATTCCATATACCTGTTCCGGAGGCACCTGCTCTGCCTGAGGTTCTACACTGCTTTGTGCTCCGGGCTCACTTGATGCTAAAGAATCCGTATCATTATTTTGTGTATTATCCGTACTTGCTCCATCACTGCCTGCATTTGCACTATCTGTATCCTGCTCCTGCGTCGGGGCAACAGTTACAGCCGGTGTCGGCTCTGCTGTAGGTGATGGTGTTGCTTCCAATATACTGTGGTCATAATCTAATACTCCCTGATAGGAGTCATCATTCTTCAACAACGCATCTGCCATATATTGTGCTGTCAGATCATTATCAACATGAGACAGATCAGGCACATTACTACATCCTGTTAAAGCCGCACAAGCAACTATAGTTATAATACATAGTTTACTTCGCATATACTACCTCCCTGTAATCCAACCTAATATCTATATAGTAGCACACAATTTACAATATAGTCAATCAATCCTTCAAACTGTCTTATGAATTTCTGCGATCAAGCTCAAACCAGAATTCCACACCGTCTTCTCTGTTTCGAACACCACATTCCCGATGCATTGAATCCATGATCGCCTTTACAATAGAAAGCCCGATTCCGCTTCCGCCATATGCTCTGGTTCTCGCTTTATCTACCTTATAGAATTTGATCCATACTTTATCCAGCTCGTCTTCCGGTATACACTTTCCGGTATTAAACACACTGACATGTACCAGATCATGTGTCTGTTTGATCGACACTTCTATCTTCTTTTCGAACTCAACATGATTGATCGCATTGCTGATATAATTTGTCACTACTTCTTCAATCATATATTCATCTGCCCAGACATAGATCGGATCATATTCTTCTACCATATAAAGGGCAGCTTCTTTCTGATCGGCGAGAAGACGTGCCGAATTCATGACATTCTGTATCAGACCGACAATATCAAACCGCTCAAAAGTAACCTGATTGTTTCCAAATTCAATTTGATTTAATGTCAGAAGCTTTTTGACCATCTTATTCATTTTATTAGCTTCATCAATAATTACTTCGCAATAGAAATTGCGGCTTTCTTCGTCATCATTAATGTTGTCCTGAAGTCCTTCTGCATATCCCTGGATCAATGCGATCGGTGTCTTTAATTCGTGAGAAACATTTGATAAAAATTCTTTTCGCATCTTATCAATCTGTGTCTTTTTCTCAATGTCCTGCTGTAATTCATTATTTGCAGTCTTTAACTCAGAAATCGTACCTTCCAATTTTTCTGACAGCATATTGATACTGTTTCCAAGTACACCGATCTCATCCTGCGTTTTAACCGGATATTTCACATTAAAATCAAGTTCTGACATCTTTTTTGCAATCTCTGTGATCTGTAAAATCGGTTTTGCGAAGCTGTTGCCCACAAATATCATCAGGATCGCACCTAAAATCATAACACCGACACCTGCATAAGCAATAAAATGATTAAAGATATCAATATTCTCATTCATACTCTGGTAATTGGTACGCAGATACACAAACGCTCCACTCTGTGTCTGTCCAAACAGTTCCATATAATGAGACCCCATATGCTGATCATATACTTTATAGATATTATATGCCTTTTTTTGGCGGATCAGCTTACGCCCCTGGCCACCCATCTGTCCGTGACCATCTGTGCCGTCCACACCATAAATATAATTTTGTGTCAGATCTTCAATGATCCTTTTTTGCATATCAGATACACGCGGATAATCAAAGGTATAATTCGTCACACCCCAGAAATTTGTCACACGAAAAACATAAATCGTAACAGAACTGTTCTGGCCAATGATCTCTAGATCAAGCTGACTGTCGGAATCGAGTTCATCACCATTTTTTGTATATTCCTTATCGTTTTCCAAAATACCGCTGACTTCCTGATAAGAATGTTCCAATTGTGAAGCTTTACTATATGCATAAAACGGTGAAAGCAGCGTATAATTCAAAAAGCTGAATACCAGCAAAGTCAAACCCATCATCAGTATCATGATCAAAATAAGCTTTGTCCGGATGGAATGAAAGCCTTGTATTGCATATTTTTTATGTTTTATATGCCTGTGTTTTATATTCTTTGTTGTAACAGGCAGCATTGTTTTTGTCATATCTTCACCTGTCATATAATTCCTCTCTTTCAGACATCAAACTTATATCCCATTCCCCAGATCGTTTTGATATAAGAGCCTTTTTCTCCAAGCTTGCTTCGTAATTTTTTAACATGAGTATCAATCGTACGTGCGTCACCAAAATAATCATAATTCCATACATTATTCAGGATACGTTCTCTTGATAAAGCAACGCCTTTGTTATTGACAAAATAAGTAAGTAATTCAAATTCTTTAAAACTCAGTTCAATTATTTTTCCATCAATACGTACTTCATGAGCTGCCTGATCGATCGTGATTCCTGCAATTTCAATCTCACCATCACCTAATGCATTCGCTCTTCGCAGGATTGCTTCGACTCTGGCTACAAGAATCTTAGGACTAAATGGCTTTGATATGTATTCATCAACTCCCAGATCAAAACCAAGAAGTTCATCTTTTTCCTCTCCTTTTGCAGTAAGCATAATAATTGGCACTTCTGAATATTGCCGGATCTCACGGCACACTTCCCAGCCATCCATTTTAGGCATCATAACATCCAGAATAAGGAGTGCTATGTCTTTATTTTCAAAAAAAATTTCAACCGCTTCCTCGCCATCGCCGGCTTCTAACACCTCAAAATTTTTCTTTGTCAAAAAATCTTTTACAAGTTTTCGCATTCGTTGTTCATCATCCACCACCAAAATTTTTAACTTTTCCATATACATTCCTCCGGCTTTCTTATTACTATGAAGATAGCAAAGCAGAACCTGCTTCCGTCTTTCTGTCTGAACGTTTCAAAAGAGTCAATGAATTATCATTGACTCTAGTATAATGCTGATTTATGAATATTGTGTGATTAACAAACTACTTTTTAGAATGATTTGGATCTATTTTTGCCTGAGCGATCGTTTTCAGAGCTGTCTCAGCTGTTTTCTAACACCGATCATTTTCCGCTTTCTTTTTGATCAGACTGTTTTTGCTGCTGTTCAAGCTGCTGTTCCTTTTCTTTTACTTTCTTTTCTCTCTTATTCAGGTCACTTTCCCAGTTCTCATACTCATTTAAAATCTCATTTTTCATATTCTCTTTGTAATTCGTAAAATATGTAAAGACTGAGTATTGGCTTTTATAAGTAATACCAACCATAACTGCAATCACTACAAAAAGGACAATGATAAAAAAGGTACGGATTTTGTTTCCGGCTTTCGCATTTTCATACGCTTTTTTGTATTTTTCTGTCTGATCTGCGTTATTTAAGTAACCGGGTTCTTTTGCTTTCTTCTCCATGACAGTCTGCACCGGTATTGGTTCTAACAAATCTTTTTCTACCACACCGGAACCGATCAGTCTTTTCCGGATCTCTTCTAAATATTGTAACCCAAATATCGTCTGAAACGATTTCTTTTCGACTGACATTTTATACAATTTATAAAGTGCCTTCATATCTGCCATATTGGTATTTGCGGTCAGATATTGTATCGTTTCCTGCTCTTTTTTGGCGCGTTCAAAATCTGTTGCATTAGCAAAAAGATATCCATCCAATACATATTTCTTTGCCATTCCGATGCACCTCCTGTTGCGAAGTTTTTCTCTTGTTCCTTTTTCTCTGATTTCTAAGACTATTTTGTAAACTTAGCTCTTTTGCTGATCCATGCTTTTACTGCATTTTGTAAAGCAGTACGCTCTAAATAATCCTTGTTCTTTTTTTCATATTCTTTCTGACTCTTATAAGAATCGGAATTACTGTCATACTCTTCTTTTACTAATTTGTTATAATCTTTTTTCGTATAAGTGATCTTTTCTTCGTATGCTACCGCTTGTGCCGTTAAAGCTTCTTTTACGGTATCTTTTGCCAGATCATCTAATTGTGTCTTTTTAAAATCTGCTTCATCATCACAGCCAAAAGACTGGAAGATCTCATCATGTGACTGTCCATACAGATCTGCCATATCATAATATCCCTGTAACACTTCCTGCTTTGCAGACTTCATCAGAGATTTTGGATATTTTGTAACTTTACTTGCATCGAGCACTTCCGTCCATGCATATTCTTCTTTGTCATCCTGATTTTCTTTTTCTAACTTTTCTTTCAGATATGCTTTGTATTCTGATACCGTATTATAATCAGAAATAGATTGTACAAAGTCATCCGTAAAATCCGGTACAATCTCATCACCACAGATATAATGTAATGTTAATTTAAACTCTACTGTCTTTCCATCGATGGAATCATCTCCATAAGTGCCATCCGGTACAGCAATCTTAACTTTCTTTGTCTTGCCCGTTTTCATACCGATAAATGCTTCTTCAAAGCCATCAATCCATTCATCCGAACCAATGTCAATATAATCACTTCCTCTGGCAGATTCCACTAAAGCGCCGTCCACATAGCCGGCAAAATCAGCATAGACTTTATCTCCGTCTTTTGCTACACCTTTCTTCTCTTCATACGTTGTATATTCTTCCTGAAGACTTTCGATCTCAGACTGGATATCATCATCTGTTGCCGCAAGCGAAACTTTGATTCCTTTATATTTTCCTAAGTTGATACAATTTGTAATTTTATAATCTTTTCCGCTATACGCAGCAATCTCTTTGTTCTTTTTAACATGCAATCCGATCGCAACTGCTGCGATTATAACTGCAACGATTGCTGCAATACATATGATCAATTGCTTTTTAGACAACATGATCCCCTTTTTTTCTTTTTGTAAGTGCTCTTCTTGCTTTGTTACTTCCTGATTCATTCGCTTTCCCCTTTGTATTGTTTATTGTTCTTCTTTCTTATTAAAACATATCTTTTCTAATTTTTCTACCATATCTTTCATAAATCCATCCTCAAAAGGATTCTTTAATCCGACCTGTCTGATCATTGTAACAAAGAAATCGCCGGCAGAGAGCTTGCAAAGCTTCAAATAACTCTGCCACGCTTCTTTGTAATCTTTCTGCATCCATATCTTATATTGCAAAGCACATACCTGGGCAATACAATAATCAATATAATAAAATGGCATCGAATAAATATGATGCTGTTTCTGCCACCATGCACCTTTTGCAAAGAACGCAACATCTTCCATGCATAAGTAAGGACGGTATTGCTTTTCTAATGAAAGCCATACCTGATGACGTTCCTTGGGTGTCATATCCGGATTTTCGAAAATAATATGTTGAAACTCATCCACCATACAACCGTATGGAATAAAACAGATTGCATCCTCTAATTGCATATCACGAAAATCCTGCGCCCTCTCATCAAAGAACTTTTCCATCCATGGATTCGTAAAAAATTCCATCGACATCGAATGGGTCTCTGCTGTTTCCATTGTGATATCCCAATGTTCACGGATATCATCCTGTGCAGCCAGATAGAATTGGAATGCATGACCGCATTCATGTGTGATCACGTCAACATCTCCGCTTGTTCCATTAAAGTTTGCAAAGATCAGAGGCATTCTCGGTTCTGCTAAAAGCTCCATATAACCGCCCTGTCTTTTATTCTTTCTCCCAAGCACATCAAACATATCGCCTTCCATCATTTTTTCCATGAAATCGGCTGTTTCTTCTGATAGTTCACGATACATCGAAAGTCCTGCCTGAAGAATTTCCTCAGGGCTTCCCTGTGGAACAGGGTTTCCATTTGCAAAATAAACACCATTATCATAAATCTTTAATGTGTCAACAAAAAGTCTTTTCGCCCGTTTTTCCTGAAGTCTGCATACAAAAGGAACGAGGTATTTTTTCACCTGATCACGAAATGCTTCTACTTCCTCCATTCCATAGCAATTACGCTGCATGCGATAATATCCCAGTGTACGGTAATCCTGATATCCCAGTTTTTTTGCCTGACGATCGCGGTTGTGTACCAGTTTGTCATATAAAGAATCCCATTCCTCCGAATGTTCCTGCATAAACGCCCCAACCATGTCCCATGCTTTCTTTCGCACATTGCGGTCCGGTGATGTCTGATATTTTCCCATTTCTGACATACTGATATTTTGACCTTCCCAGTCAAACACAGCAGAAGAAAGGAGTTTTTCATATTCTGTCACTAACGTATTTTCTTCCTGTTGCAAAGAAACAATCTTTGGATCATTGGATTTTCTTTGCAATTCTATATTTTTAAATGCTACCTTTCCAATCCTTTCTTCTAATTTTTTTCGGAAAGCAGACTCATATAATGTAGTCTGATATAAAATATCCGCATTTGTAAAAGCCGGAAGTTCTTTATCATAATATGCATTTTCCTGATCATAATAAGGATCTGCTGTATTGATAGAATGACGAAACATCGCAAGAGCTGCCATTGTCTGGATATGATCACTTAATTGATAATATTTTTGATGAATCGCAAATGCTTCCTCAGCATCTGAGGCATTTTTCAGATGATTCGTCAACTCTTCGAGTTTCTTTTTGGCTTCAGCAAAATCAATACGTTCATATTTCATTTCTTTCAATGTTTCCATCTTCCTACCCCGTTTCTTCCTATAAAATATAATCCAACAGTTATGCATACTATCTTAAAGCCGATGCAATATACTTTTTCTGTCATAAGACTTTCTACGACAACCGATGTATAGTCTCTAAGATTTCCGGTACCTGCTGCACAATATAATCTGCCCCATTTTCTTCTAATTCATTCGCCGGGGCAAATCCGTAATAAACACCTAAAGACGCAATGCCACAATCTTTTGCTCCTAAGATATCGAACTTGCGGTCACCGATCATCAAAGCTTTTTTCTTCTTGTCTTCGCTATCGACACCAAGCTGCTTTAACGCTTCTAACATAACTGCCGTTTTGGTATCTCTTGTATGATCTAACGAGCTTCCGACGATCACTTCAAAATAGGTATCCAGATGAAAATGTTTAAGAATCTCTTCTGTCGGCATCTGCGGTTTTGAAGTTGCAACCGCTAAATGATATTCTTCCTTTGACAAAGTACGAAGCAATTCCTCCATTCCATCATAAACTTTGTTCTCAAACAGACCGGTCACATTATAACGTTCCCGGTAAACAGCCGTCGCATGTGCTGCTTCTTCTTTTGTCATTCCCATAATATCCCGGAAACTATCTACTAATGGTGGTCCGATAAACTTTAATAAATCTTCTTCGCCCGGAATCTCTCTTCCTAATTTATTTAATGCATATCTGACGCATTTGATGATTCCTTCTTCTGAATTCGTAAGTGTTCCATCCAGATCAAATAAAATATATTGTAATTCCATTATTTTCCTCCTGCTAGTATTCATTATTTCTATCCCACTATATCACACCCTGCTTTCCCAGTAAAACAAAAAGAGCCCGGGAAGGCTCTTTTTGTTTGGATAATTTGCATTATCCAGCGTATAATAGGGTGGGAGTAGAAAGTTTTCACTTTCTGACACATATTATATGCAGATATTATGTCTAAATTGTGACTAAAATATGAATATAACGTTCATATTTTCGATAAAAACAGCCAAAAAATACAAATATCATTGTATACAAGTATTTTTTTGGTTGTTTTGTACATTTTTTTTGCAAAAAAATATTGAATTTTAACTAAAATCATGCGATACTAATGGAGACGGCAGATTTACCGCCCAAAGGTACAATGGAGTACCAAAAATATAATAAAGGAGGTTTTTTAGCAATGGCGTTAAAAAATCAGTATCTTATCGATTTACTTGAAACAGTAAAGAAAAGAAATGCCGGAGAACCAGAATTCATCCAGGCAGTTATGGAAGTTTTCACTTCTCTTGAACCAGTAGTTGAAAAAAGACCTGACCTTGTAGAAGCAGGTGTTTTTGAAAGAATCGTTGAGCCTGAAAGACAGATTATCTTCCGTGTACCTTGGGTTGATGACAATGGTAAAACACAGGTAAACAGAGGTTTCCGTGTTCAGTTTAACTCTGCAATCGGACCTTACAAGGGTGGTCTTCGTTTACATCCTTCTGTATACAGTGGTATCATCAAGTTCCTCGGATTTGAACAGATTTTTAAAAACAGCTTAACAACACTTCCTATGGGTGGTGGTAAAGGTGGATCTGACTTTGATCCTAAAGGAAAGAGTGACGGAGAAATCATGCGTTTCTGCCAGAGCTTTATGACAGAACTTTGCAAGCACATTGGACCTGACTGTGACGTTCCAGCCGGTGATATCGGAACAGGTGCCCGCGAAATCGGATATATGTTCGGACAGTACAAGAGAATCCGTAATGAATGGTCCGGAGTTCTTACAGGAAAAGGATTAACATTCGGTGGTTCTTTAGCCCGTACAGAAGCTACAGGATTTGGACTTTGCTACTTCACAGAAGAAATGTTAAAAGCAAACGGCAAGAGCTTCAAGGGACAGACAGTTGCTATTTCCGGTTCAGGAAACGTAGCCATCTACGCTACAAAGAAAGCAACAGAGCTTGGTGCTAAAGTTGTTACCGTTTCTGATTCAAACGGATATGTTTACGATCCTGACGGAATCGAGCTTGAAGTTGTTCAGCAGATCAAAGAAGTAGAAAGAAAGAGAATTAAAGAATACATTAGCAGAACTTCTCATAAGAATGCAGAATATCATGAGGGATGCAAAGGTGTTTGGACAGTTAAATGTGATATCGCTCTTCCTTGTGCTACACAGAACGAAATTGATGAAGAAAGTGCTAAGGCATTAGCTGCAAACGGATGCTATGCTGTATCTGAGGGTGCTAACATGCCTTCTACACCGGAAGCAATTGATGTTTACTTTGCAAACAATATGCTTTACGGACCAGCTAAGGCTGCAAATGCCGGTGGTGTTGCAACATCAGGTCTTGAGATGACTCAGAACTCTCAGAGACTTGCATGGACATTTGAAGAAGTTGATGAGAAATTACATAGCATCATGGTTGAAATCTTCAAATCTTGTGACGGTGCTGCAAAAGAATTTGGTATGGAAGGCAACTACATGGCCGGTGCTAACATTGCCGGATTCCTTAAAGTTGCTGAAGCAATGAAAGCTCAGGGTTGTGTATAATCTATACACCTATTTAACTTTAAGCCATTTAATTCCTATTGAATAAATAACAAGAGGGTGTAAGATTTATGAGTCTTTCTCATAAATCTTACATCCTTTTTTTGAACTCTTTGTCAAGAATTAGAGAAAGCCAAATACCAGTTACCCTTAACCATATCCTTGCAGCTTCCTCTTTGTCAAGAATTAGAGAAAACCAAATACTCTTCCGTGAATAATCGTTCCATTATCTGCTCTTTCATCTTTTCTACAAATTGCATCATATCCCGATACCACAAATATCTTGTCTCTTCTACTTCATGCCCTTCCTTGAAAAAATGTTCTAAGATCCATTGTCTGCTCTGCGTCAACTCATCTTTCGTAATCATCCCTTTGATCTCATATGGTTCTATCTGCTCCAATATCTGATACGCTTCCTGTAATATCGGATTCTCATTAATCAACCGAAAGTCTACCTGATCGGTTTCTTTATTAAACCAAATAAAGGTTTCTACATCTTTTTGCGTCAAACCTATCGCAGCAATCCGTTCAAAAAACCTAGGACGCTCTTTTAAAATAAACGCTTCATCAGTCATCATATGTGTCACATAACCCAGATACAGACCAGGCTTCTCTTTTTCATCTTCTATATGTTCCTTCCAAAACGCCAGCATTCTTCTTTCAAACAACGAAACCATTCCTTCTTTATCAAAAGATCCATCCGGTATACCATCTCGAAAATGCGTATGCAGCTTCATAGATCTTTCATAATTCGTTCTTGCCATAATACCATCAGGACATATATTTCCTGCAACAAAATAACGTTTCTCCGGCTTATAGGCACTATCAAAAACATATCGCCCTTGTCTCTTATCAATCTCTTCATATAAAAGCATTGCTGTCAATAAATGAACAATTGTTCCTGCCATCTTTTCCACTCTCCTTTTTCATATATAATATTATAAATACAAAATCCTCTAAAAATTGCGATGGAAAAATTTCTAAATCCCCTGACCATCTGTTTTTTGATGAAAAACAAACTTGTAATGCCACCATCTTATAAAACAAAAGCTATCTTATCGTTGTACCTTATACTTATTTCGCAAAAACACTTCCAACTTACAAAAAACACTTGCATTTTTTTCATATTTCGTATAAAATAGTTTTCAGTGCTGAAATAGCTCAGTTGGTAGAGCACTTCACTCGTAATGAAGGGGTCGTCGGTTCAAGTCCGATTTTCAGCTTATTGTAAAGCCATGAAATCATTCGATTTCATGGCTTTTTTGTTGATCTGCCACGATTGTACAAGCTGTTTCCTATTCACTAAAAAAATACCAGAGAACAATGGTAACCCCATCGTTCTCTGATACCTATTTGTCTGTCTTATTTGTCCTTTCAATAATAACAATATAACTTTTTATACCAACATTCCTATCTTTTTATACTGTTTCCATCCTTCTTAAAACTTGCTTTCTGCACGATGCATCCTCTGTTTCATTGCTATGTATTTTCCGATCGCATCGCTTTCATAAGGCAGTTTACAACCATAGATCACGGTCGTCGGATCAATCTCTGTTTTGCGTACGATCAATCCTCTTATTCTGAAATCTCTTCGCAATTCTCGATCCGTAAAAGAAATTCTCGTTCTTGCTCCAAGATCCAGGTCAGCATCGATCGAACATACAACTGCAAAACCATTTACACTGATATCTTTCACTGTAATATTATAGGTTTTTTTATGACTTCCACCTTGCATAACACCATCTGTTCCAAGATACATCCGGAAATATTTTCTTCTATTGACCGCTTCAACATCATCCGGAGTAATAATACGATGGTAGCCCTGATCTTCTTCATGTACATAATCAATCTTAACATTATGATACACATATGCTTTATCATCTCTGTCTGATACCACCGATGCCGTATTGATCAATCTTCCAGATGAGAAGTCTAATGTCCGGTTGTTCTGACGGATCGGTTCTAAGAAAACAGCATCTTCTTTCGGATTGTTTTTTATAATCTTGGATTCAAAATCCAAAAAATCTGTTCCTAAACCGGAACGTACTGTGACTTGGCTTCCCATAGGTAACTCTATTATTTTCATACTTTCTCCAATCTGAAGCGATCCTTTTGTCACTTCTCTTTGTCTTTGTGTGCTGTTCCCTTTTTTATTCTTCCTATTGTAACCCCATTCACTCTGTGTCAAGTCGGAGATCCGCCTGACCTTATATATGTTTTCCTAAACTTTCTAACTCCTGTACTGACAATGACCGGTATTCCCCTAAACCTAATGTCCGATCTAATTCTAACGTACCCATTTTTATACGCTTCAGATACAAGACCGGCTTCTGAATAGACTGAAACATTCTTTTGATCTGATGATAACGCCCCTCGGTTATTGTGATCAAAAGCTCTGTTTGTCTTGTCTCTTTTTGTAATACCGGTTTGATATCCGATAAAACTGCCGGTTTGGTGAGCTGCTTATCACCAATATCTACCCCTTTTTTTAATACTGCAGCGTCTTGATCGTTGACGATCCCGTCAACTCTTACAAAATATGTCTTTGGCACATGCTTTGCCGGCGATACAAGATTATGTGCAAATGAACCATCATTTGTGATTAAAAGCAAGCCTTCCGTATCTTTATCCAGACGACCGACCGGAAATAAATCTTTATGATTCGTCTCTTTGATCAGGTCAATAACGGTTGTAAATACAGGATCGACCGTCGCAGATACAACTCCTACCGGTTTATTGAGCATATAATACTCATATTCCCGATAAGAAATAATCCGGTCATCCAGTGCGATCTGATCATCTGCTGTCACAGCATTTTCCGGTCTTTTTACCACGTCACCATTGATAGTGATCCTGCCGGAACGAATGATCTTTTTTACTTCTGACCGTGTTCCAACGCTCGCATTTGCTAAAAATTTATCCAAACGCATACATTCTATAACCTGTTATATAACTCTGCATATTTCTTAGCAGAATTATTCCATGAAAAGTCCTTCGCCATACCGCGGTCAATAATCTTATTCCATTCTCTCTTACGATTAAAGAATACATCTCTTGCATAATTGATCGTACGAAGCATCTCATGTGCATTGTAATTACTGAATGAAAAGCCGGTTCCTTTGCTTTCATATTCATTATATGGCTCTACGGTATCACGAAGACCACCGGTCTCTCTGACGATAGGAACCGTACCATAACGAAGACTCATAAGCTGGCTCAAACCACATGGTTCAAATAATGATGGCATTAGAAATGCATCACATGCCGCATATAATTTATGAGAACGATCATTGGAATAGAAAATATTTGCAGATACTCTGTCATGATATTTCCATTCAAAATGTCGGAATAAGTTTTCATAACGTTCTTCACCGGTTCCAAGTACGACTAATTGTGTGTTTTCATCACAGATCTGCTCAATCACACAGTCAACCAGATCAAGACCTTTCTGATCTGTCAGACGGGAGCAGATACCGATCATGAACTTTTTATCATCTTCGGCAAGCCCTAACTCTTTTTGCAATCCTCTTTTATTCTTTATCTTTTCTTTGCGAAATGTCTTTGCGGTATAATTCTTATAGATCAAAGGATCTGTCTCCGGGTTGTACTCGTTATAATCCAATCCGTTTACAATACCGGTCAGACAATTACTTCTGGCTCTCATCAGACCGTCCAGATGTTCACCGTAAAACGGCATTTTGATCTCTTCTGCATATGATTCACTAACCGTCGTCACCATATCCGCATATACGATACCACCTTTGAGATAGTTCGCATCTCCATATGCTTCCAGTTTGTCTGAAGTAAAGAAATATGATTTCAAACCGGTAATATCTTTTACCTTCTGTAAATCCCATACACCCTGGAACTTTAAGTTATGTATCGTCATGATCGTTTTGATCGACAGATAGAATGGATTTTCACTAAACATATCTTTTAAATAAACCGGAACCAGACCTGTCTGCCAGTCATGACAATGGATAATGTCCGGATGAAAATCAAGACTTGGAAGTGCCGATAACGAAGCTTTACAGAAGAAAGCAAATTTTTCAATGTCCTCATGAATATTTCCATATGGCTGCATTCCTGCAAAATAAAATTCGTTGTCTACAAAATAGAACTTCACACCTTCATATTCCATTTCAAGAATACCTACATATTGCTTACGCCATGCAAGATCAATATAAAAATGTGTTACATAATTCATTTTTGACTTCCATTCTTCCGGTATGCAAGCATACTTTGGAATCATGACACGTACATCAAATTCCTTTTTATCAAAATATTTAGGAAGGGAACCGACTACGTCAGCCAATCCTCCGGTCTTGATAAATGGAACACATTCTGATGCAATAAACAAAATATTCTTCATCGTAACCTCCTTATGCCACCCTGATTTTCCTTGTGTATCTCTAAGCGGCTCTGCCACATGATCTTTTTTATAAATTGTACCAAAAAGGTATATATTTAGTATAACTGATTCATTCGATATGTGCAATATATGACATGCCCAATTTCATGCCTCATTTATGGTGATTTTTCATAAAAATCTTTTTGTATCTTTCCTTTTTACAGCATTTGTCTGCTCTTTCTTTTATGTCCACATCTTGTATTCCGGACTCTGCCTGCGTTCCTTTTTAATCTGCTTTATCTCCTTTTATGTCCGCATCTTGTATTCCGGACTCTGCCTGCGTTCCTTTTTAATCTGCTTTATCTCCTTT